>UMGU01014257.1_pt1 | contig 228577 bp, 211 predicted proteins | sample 1965331 | NCBI WGS metagenome assembly UMGU01 (sample SAMEA4836078, study PRJEB28245) | human gut metagenome | biome: gut microbiome; material: fecal sample | place: Denmark | collected 2008
CAAATAATAGAAAAAAACACTTCAGGAGGTCTGATGAAATGAAAAACAGAGCGAAAAAGAGATGGTTTGCTTTAATAATCCTTTTACTATGCGCAGTTGTTATTGGTCTGTTTTATTGGAATGGACAGAAGAAAATACAAAATGATGAGGGATATCTTGTGAAATATTCGTTACTGTTCACTCCCGTGTCAATCACTCCGCTGATTGACACGGAGGATGCGCGTTTTGACTTGAATGCATCTCGCCCCATCGCCAAAGGCGATTTAAAATGGCGAGATGCGTTGCTGGTCGCACATCGTGTGAACAGTAACAAATATTCTGCTCCGGATAAGAAACTGGAGGTGATCGTCCATGGCATCTGAATCAACAACTCTTTATCTCAAAGCAGACAGGAATGTTGAGGTATCAAAGCAAAACGTCATGTTAGGAGATCTCCTGAGTATGGAGTGTTCAGACAAGACCATCCTGATGAAAGTAAAAACTTTGCGGATCTTGAAGATCCGGGAGGAAAAAGAACAGCGCTATGTAATTTCCGTGTTGAAAATCATTGCCTGTATTCATGAACAGTATCCCCGGCTGGAGATTCAGAATCTGGGCGAAACAGATATTATCGTTACTTATGAAAATCAGAAAACACCACCTCTTCTCTGGCACATTTTAAAGGTAGTGCTGGTATCAGCAGTGATTTTCTTTGGATCTGCCTTCTCAATCATGGCATTCAATAATGATGTTGGGGTAACGAAGCTGTTTGGTCAGATTTATGAACTGATCATGGGAAAGAAGACAGATGGTTTTTCTGTTCTGGAAGTCACGTATTCCATAGGGCTTGCAATCGGAATTCTAATATTTTTTAATCACTTTGGTAAGAAACGCTTTACAGTAGATCCTACACCGATGGAAATACAGATGCGTCTTTATGAAAATGATATCCAGACAACTCTGGTGGAAAATGCAGCACGGCAAAAGAAAGAACTGGAGGTCGAAAAATGAACTTGTTGCAGATAATTTTCCTGGCATTGCTTGGTTTAAGTGCCGGAATGATAGTAGCTGGCGGTGTCTTTTCTTTCATTGTAGAACTTGGTGTGATCTCAGATTTTGCAGATCGTACCCATACCGGCAATCATATTTTAATTTATGAAGATATGGTAGCAGCCGGTGCGATCCTTGGAAACTTGTTTCAGATTTTTGAAGTTAATCTTCCGGGAAGGATGATATTTCTTGCAATTTATGGACTTTTCGGAGGGATTTTTGTTGGTTGCTGGGCAATGGCACTTGCAGAAATTTTGAATGTATTTCCCATTTTTATGAGACGGGCAAGGATTGTCCGGTATCTCGCGGTGTTTGTGGTAATGGTTGCATTAGGGAAAGGAATCGGAGCGGGATTGTTTTTTTGGAAAAGATGGTAAACTCTACCGCTTCATTTCTTTCCGCATCCGCTCCAGCACCTTTTTTTCTGTCCTTGACACCTGCACCTGAGACATTCCCATTTTCTTTCCTATCTCAGCCTGCGTCTTTCCTGCAAAATATCTCAGATAAATAATCGTCCGTTCCTTCGCTTCAAGTGTTTCCAGTACTTCTTTTAATACAATCCGATCAAGAACCTTTTCTTCCTGCCTGTCTTTTTCTTCCAGCTTATCCATCAAAAGGATCTCGCTTCCCTCTTTCTGATGGATCGGCTTATATATGGATTCCACCTCCACTGACGACTCCATTGCCTGGACGATCTCCTCACAATCTATCTGAAGCTCTTCTGATAACTCTTTCAATGTCGGTTCTCTCCCGAGTATCCTGGTCATCTTTTCTCTCACCTGCAGACTCTTATAGGACAGCTCTCTCAATGAACGGCTGACTTTTATCATTCCGTCATCTCTCAAAAAACGCCGGATTTCTCCGGATATCATTGGAACAGCATAGGTTGAAAACTGTACTTCATAAGAAAAATCAAATTTATCAATTGCCTTAAGCAGTCCAATGCTTCCAATCTGAAACAAGTCTTCCGGTTCTGCACCTCTTCCGTAAAATCGCTTTACTACGCACCAGATAAGACCTATATTTTTTTCAACAAGTTCTTCTCTCGCTTTTTTATCTCCGTCGTGTGACTTTCTGATTAAAGCGATTGTGTCGTCCATATTCTGCTCCCTTTACCTATTGTCTTAGTCATTTTTACACTGGTTCCTTCCCCTACCTTTGACTCTACTTCCACAGTATCCATAAATGCTTCCATAAAAGAAAATCCCATTCCTGACCGATCATCCTCCGGTTTTGTTGTAAACATCGGTTCCATTGCTTTTTCCACATTTGCAATACCTTTTCCACGGTCCGATATTTCTACTGTAAAAAGCTGGTTTTCTATACTACAATGTATCTTTACTTTCTCTACTCTCTGTTCATATCCGTGGATAATCGCATTTGTTACAGCTTCTGACACTGCAGTCTTCACATCTGCTACTTCTTCCACCGTTGGATTAAGTTGTGTTAAAAAGGATGCTACCGATACTCTGGCAAATCCCTCATTTTCTGATCTGCTGTCAAAGCGGATCTCCATCTCATTATTCTGTGTATTACTCGCCTCCATCACTTTTCCCCCTCATAAATCTGCATAATCTTTGCTGCTCCTGAAAATATAAGAATCTTCCGGATTCTTTCGTTCGTATGTACCGCCCAGACTTCTCCTCCGATCAGACTGACGGTCTTATACCTCCCCATAATGATTCCAATTCCTGAACTATCCATAAAATCTGTCCTGTCAAAGTCAAAGATCACATATCTGATATGATTTCTGCTGATCACTGCATCCGCTTCTTTCCTTATTTTATCTGCATTATGATGGTCTACCTCTCTTGGAAGATAGATCGTCAGACAATTTTCCTGTACCTGATATCTCATATATTTTCATGCCTCCTGCTTTTCTCATTTTCCGTTTAATTACCTGAATCCGTACGCTAAAAAAGGATATGCTTCTTCGCATATCCTTTTCCTTCGTAATCTTATTCGTCATCCTCTGTATTGTCAGAATTATCGTAATCTCCATTATTCCCGCCATCCTGAGAGTTGTCGGAGTCATCGGAATTTTCTGAGTCCTCTGATACTGAACTACTATCTGCACTTGTATCTGCACTTGTATCTGCACTTGTATCTGAACTTGTATCTGCACTGGCATCTCCATTCAGAATTGCAAGCTGCTTTTTCGCATCCTCAATATATCTGGAATTATTATAAGTATCTACCATCTTCTGATACCAGGTCTTTGCATTCTCTGTATCACCTTTTCCCTGATAAGCCTGTGCCAGACGATAAATAGCCTGTCCATCATTATAACTTTCGTCCATCTTCACAACCTTCGTCAGGTACTCAATCGCCTGATCATAGTCCTCTGATTCCAGTGAATCTACACCGGCTGCATATCTTCTCTTGCATGCTGTTGGGAAAATAGAATCAGAAAGTGTATCATACATCTCTTTTCCACTGTCTCCAAGAGAATCTCTTGTAATCTCAAGCAGCGCGTCTGCCATATCCGTATAACTATATTCTCCGGAACGGCTCTGACTTGAAACCTGAAGCAGTTTCTCATAGCTGTCAGATGTTGCCTTTGCCTGATCAACTGCTTTCTGTGCCTCGTCTCCGGCTGTTCGATACTGATCCAGTGTTCTTGTCTGGGCACTCACCTGTGCTTCCAGTGTGTTGATTTGTTCACTGTATGCACGCATCTGATTATTCAACTTCTCCGAGCGGTTCTGATTCACCGCCGGAGCAACAAGAAACCAGATCAAAGCAGCACCAAGAACCATTCCGATCAATATATTGGCAAATGCAAGCTGCTGTGCCATATCCCGGATCTTAGAACGTTTCGGCTGAATGATCGTCTCATTTCCAAGACTGTATTCTACTGTCGCACTTTTTGGTTTCCGGAAACTTCTCTCTGCATTCTTCCCATATCCGCCACGCTGTTTTGTAACTTCTTGCAAATAGGTCAGTGTCAGTTCATTTGTTGTATCTAATTTCTTTGCTTCTATAAGAATCTGTCTTGCCTTTGTATTCTGATTCGTCTGTATATAGATCAGAGCCAGAAGCTGATACGCCTTCAGAAATGTCGGATGAGACGCGATCACCTGTTTCAACTGGATGATTGCAAGATCTTCCCCGTTCTGCTGACAGTAAACCAGACACTGGTTAAACTTCTTAATTGCCTGATTCAGTGATTCTAATTCATTCGCTGAATTCTGTACATTTTTAATATAATAATCTGCAATATTGTCTCTTGGGCACAGATTCTTACTGATGATCCACTCCACAAGAGCTTCTGAAACTTCCCCTATGCCATAATACACAAGACCTAAAAGATTCCGCGCCGCAATATTCTCCCTGTTATACTGCAGGCTCTGCTGCAAGGAAACAATTGCCCCGGACATATCTCTCACCTGGGCTTTGCGCAGTCCATCATTGTACCAGGAATTTGACTGATACATGATCTTCTTTGTGTAATCCATTTATACCCACCACTATCTTTCTATCTTCTCACCGTTTTTTCTTTCTTTGCCATAACCTCTTTTACGATATCCTGCATATCTGTCAGATCTTCCTTGTAAACAGCTTCCTCAATCTGGTCCACCTCGAGACTTGGCTTGAATTTTCTGAGTTCTTCTTCATAATTAAGCATCTGCAATCAAACCTCCCCACATCCGCTTAAAGATTCCTGTATAATCTCTTTGATCATTCCTGTCAGGTAAAGAGAACCGAGACAATATACCGTTCTTCTCCCCTGAATTCGCAATACATACTGCATTGCCTCTTTGACAGATTCAATCACTGTCACCGGCTGTTCTGTATATTTCCGGAACAGTTCACCCAGAATGTGTGCATCTGTCGCTCGATCTCCGTTGATCAATGTTACTACATATTCTTCCGCATCAGCATGTTTACATAGATACGAAATCATTTCTTCATATTCTTTATCTTTTACCGCCGAAAATAAAATAATATTTCCATCTGGATTCTTCGGAACACTTCTTGCAAATGCCTGAATGGCACTTACATTATGTGCTCCGTCAACGTATACTTTTGGAAGAATCTCTTCCATTCTTCCTGCCCATTTCACCCTGGCAAGTGCTGTTCTCCACTCTTGTGGATGACCGTTTTCTTTGAAAAGATAACGCATCACTTCCATCGCAAGCAGTGCATTCCCCGGCTGATAGGTTCCAATATTATTTAATTTCCACGTGGTAGTTCCATAATAAGCACTTGCGCAGGAAAATGCAATATGTTTATCTTCAATTCCAAGAATTTCGTACGCATCTTTCCCTATTTTTTTACAGAAACAGCCTTCTTTTTCTGCTGTTTTTTCAATTACAGAATCACTTTCTGGTGCTGTCTGTGCAAAGAACACCGGAACTTCCGGCCGGATGATTCCTGCTTTCTCTCCCGCAATCTGTTCCACTGTATCACCAAGATATTCCATATGATCCAGACCGATCGATGTGATCACGCAGGCGACCGGTTCTACAGAACTTGTTGCATCCAACCGACCTCCAAGTCCTGTCTCAAGGACAATGTATTCCATTCCTGCTCTGTCATAAGCTTTCATCGCCATTGCAAATAAGAATTCGAAAAATGTCGGGTGCTCCAATCCTGCATCCTGCATCCTGCGGACAGCCTGCATGGTCTCTTCAAATACTTCGCAGAAACCCTCATCACTGATCTGCTTTCCGTTCAGAACAATCCGTTCATTCATTTTCACCAGATGCGGTGAAGTAAACAATCCGGTGCTTTTTCCTTCTGCTCTGAGCATCGCATCCAGATAAGCGCATACAGAACCTTTTCCATTCGTTCCCGCTACATGAATGATCTTCTTTCCATTCTGCGGATTTCCCAAAAACAGAAGCATCTCTCTGGTATGAGCCAGAGAGTGCTTTCTTGTAAATCTCGGAATTTCTTCTATATAGGTTACGATTTCCTTATATGTCATTTTTTCTTTTCTTCCTTTTGTTCTACAAAGGCCTGTCTTCCATTCTCAACATCCGTATCCTGGTCTGTCACTTCTACAAGCTGGCCTCCTGTATATTCATAAGTCTTCGATGTACGGAAGATTGTATTGCTTGAACCGCACTGCGCAACCATGATCTGATCGCCATCTTTGATTTCTGACTCTTTCAGATCCAGTCTTGTATTGTTCAGGAATTTTGTTGTCTGCTTCTCTCCGTTGATATAAACCTTACTTTGTTTTGTAAAGTTCTCTCCGTAAATGCTATAAGTTCCTTTCAGCTGCTCCACAACACTGGTGATCGTCGCATCCTTTACCCCCATGACCATATGTCCTTCTGTGATTGGAGCTCCACTGTCCTTGTATACATACTGTTTTCCGTACATGATATCATACTGGAGTAATTCCAGATCAGCAAGATAATTCTTTGTCTGTCTTCTCTGCTGATGGTAATTGAAAATAGTTCCTGTATGAATATCCAAACGATCAAAGACTTCTGCCATAATCTGGTAAGCAGCGATATTCCCATCTTTCTTTTCCAGTCCAATATTGTCCCAGATAACATAATTCGTATTGTACAGATATTTTCCTTTCAGGTCTTTTGCTTCCAGACCAAGTGTCGGGAGATGGTCACCGTAGAATACGAGCACTGTCGGTTCCCCTCTCTGCTCGATTGCATCGATCAGCTGTCCAACGAATTTGTCCATCTCATGGACTTCATTTACATAGTACTCCCATGCATTTCTCTTGCCTTCATCTTCCACTCCGGTTACATTGATCTCCGGATTTTCCAAGGTCGGCTCTGTCGGATAATCTCCATGTCCCTGCACACTGATCGTACATACAAAATCTGTTCCGTCTGTTGTGTCCAAAGACTCCATGATGTTCGGAACAAGAATATCGTCTGTCGCCCATCCCTTCGGAGTCGTCTTTAAGATATTCATGAATTCCTTACTTGTATAATGGTCGAATCCCATGTTGTTGTATACTTTGGCACGACTGTAGAAATTACCGCCGTTGTTGTGAAGTGCCTCTGCACCATATCCAAGGGATGAAAGCGCACTTGCCGCACTCTCAAGAGGTGTCGTCTTCACATAAGTCTTGTATGGATACTCTCCCGGTCCGAAGAAACGCATATTCATTCCGGTAAGCACCTCGAACTCTGTATTCGCTGTACCTGCTCCGACAGATGGAACTTTAAAATATCCGGAAGAATAGTCAACATAAAGCTTTCTGAGATTTGGGATCGGATCCTCGGAAAATCTCAGCCATTCTACCTCTGTCGGATCAAAATAAGATTCCAGCTGGACAAACATGATATTCGGCAGTTCCTCTTTTGAACGGCTTGTCTCACTCACGTTAAGACATCCATCCTTGTTGATCTCTGCCATCGTCTCTTCACTGTAACCGGCCGGCTGATTGATTCCTGTATTAAATAAGCTTGCTGCGAAGCAATATGGGAATCCATAGTCTTCGTAAGCAAATGCGATATTTCCAAAATAATTTGAGATCACTCGCTTGTCGATTGCAACATCAGTAAGTCCTACATAGGCAAATCCGGATGCCACAACAGCGATCACTGCAATAATGCGGTGCATCTTTCCAGTATACTGCCCACCGCGGCGCCACATGGAAATCACCCACAAAACAACAGCAACGATTCCAATGGTTAGCATCACGATCTCAAAACCATTAAAGTAATTGCTTGTCAGTTCCAAAGCATCTGACAGAACTTTCAAGTCCTGTGCATTGAACGGTGTCACTCGCTTCAGGAGCAGATATCCGTTACATGCTCCCAGAAACAGCCAGAATACACTGAGAAGAATTCTGACAAATACACGTCTGCGGAACAGATAAACAATCATAAATGTTGCAAAAATTAAAAATGCGTTAAACAGAAACACGAGCGGTGTTCCTGTCATGTAGCTCCAGGCTTCAAAAAAAGAATGCCTTGAGATCACCTCGATCAAAAAATTTAAAACACAGGCCAGCAGATAATGAAGGACGAGTGAAAATCTGTTCATCCACTTATAAACCGGCTGCATCTTTTTCGCAAATTTACTGTTTCTTCTCTGTTCCAGGATTCTCTGGCGTCTTGCTTTTTTCTCCTGATAGTGTCTCTTGATATCTTCCGGTTTCAGATTTTTGACCTTTGTAAAAAATCCTTTGATATCTGGTTTTTTAATATGAATCCGCTTCATCTATAACCTCTTTCTTATAGGCAAAATGCACGGCATGGGATCTTAGCTCCTTTCTGCCGTGCGACTTTTTGCCGTCTAATACCTGATACTGTGTCTAAACTGCTGTTTGCAGTTTCCTGCTTTTTCGCAGCTTTTCTCCCCCCACAGTTATCTGAGACTATCGATTCTCTCTTTTACCTGCTCAAGCATCTTTGTATATTTCTCAAGTTTATCACGCTCAGCCTGAACTTTATCTGCAGGTGCTTTGCTTGTGAATCTTTCATTTGCAAGCATTCCCTGTGCTCTCTTTATCTCGCTGTTGAGTCTCTCTTCCTCTTTCTTCAGTCTTTCTCTCTCCTGCTCGAAGTCTACAAGGTCTTCCAGCGGCAGGTAAACTGTTGCTCCCGGAACAACGATAGATACTGCATCATCAGCAACATCTTTCTTCTCATAGTGAAGAATAATATCGTTTGCCAGCATCAACGGTTTTACAGATTCCTTGAGTACTTCAAGTGCTGTAAGCAGTTTTGAATCACTGCTGATAATATAAACCTTTGTACGTTTGTTATTCGGAACATTCATCTCAGCACGCATATTTCTGATTCCGCGTGTGATTGCTTTTACATGCTCAATAACTTCTGTAGCATATGGGAATTCCCAATCTTCTCTGTATACCGGCCAGCTTGACATCATCAGTGACTCTTCCTCCGGTACAAGTGCTCCGTAGATCTCTTCTGTAATAAATGGCATAAATGGATGAAGGAGCTTAAGTGCCTGTCCAAGTACTGTCTTAAGTACCCACAGAGCACAGTTTGCGGACTGTGAATCTTCCTCCGCATGGTAGATACGATATTTTGCGATCTCTACATACCAGTCACAGAACTCATCCCAGATAAAGTCATGAACTTTCTGAACTGCGATACCGAGTTCGAACTTATCCATGTTCTCTGTCATTTCTTTTGTCAGACTGTTTACCTTGGAAAGGATCCATCTGTCTGCCGGCTTCAGCAGGAAGTCTTCCGGTTCCTCTACAACGTTCTTCTCCATATTCATCAGGATAAATCTGGATGCATTCCATACTTTGTTTGCAAAGTTACGGCTTGCCTCAACGCGCTCGTTGTAAAAACGCATATCGTTACCTGGTGCATTTCCTGTGATCAGTGTCAGTCTCAGGGCATCTGCACCGTACTTGTCGATGATCTCAAGCGGATCGATACCATTTCCAAGAGACTTACTCATCTTACGTCCCTGAGAGTCTCTTACAAGACCGTGAATCAGTACTGTGTTAAACGGAGCTTTTCCTGTATGCTCATATCCTGAGAATACCATACGGATTACCCAGAAGAAGATAATGTCATATCCTGTTACAAGAACATCTGTCGGATAGAAGTAATCAAGGTCTTCTGTCTTCTCCGGCCATCCAAGTGTGGAGAACGGCCACAGTGCGGAAGAGAACCATGTATCCAGTGTATCCTCATCCTGTGTGAAATGTGTACATCCACAGTGTGGGCATTTCTCCGGCGCTTCTTTCGCAACTACGAATTCACCGCACTCATCACAGTAATAAGCCGGAATTCTGTGTCCCCACCAGATCTGACGGGAGATACACCAGTCTTTGATGTTCTCAAGCCAGTGAAGGTAAATCTTGTCAAAACGCTCCGGTACGAAACGAAGTTCACCGGTCTTCAGTGCGTTGATCGCCGGTTTTGCAAGCTCATCCATCTTTACAAACCACTGCTGTTTGATCAGCGGCTCAACGGTTGTACCACAACGGTCATGTGTTCCTACTGCATGCATGTGAGGAACAACCTTTACAAGGTATCCCTGCTCATCAAGATCAGCTACGATTGCTTTTCTCGCCTCGTAACGATCCATTCCTGCATATTTTCCACCCTTCTCGTTAATTGTTGCATCATCGTTCATGATGTTGATCTCCGGAAGGTTATGACGCTTTCCTACTTCGAAATCGTTCGGGTCATGTGCCGGTGTGATCTTAACAGCACCTGTTCCGAATTCTTTGTCTACATAATAATCTGCAACGATCGGAATCTCACGATTTACAAGCGGAAGGATTGCCATCTTTCCTACGATATCTTTGTATCTCTCATCATCCGGGTGAACGGCGATCGCTGTATCTCCAAGCAGTGTCTCCGGACGTGTTGTTGCAATCTCAAGGAAACGGTCTGTTCCGGCGATCGGGTACTTAATGTGCCAGAAGTTTCCGTCCTGATCCTCATGCTCTACCTCTGCGTCTGACAGAGATGTCTTACATTTCGGACACCAGTTGATGATTCTGGAGCCTTTGTAAATATATCCCTTGTTGTATAAATTGATGAATACTTCTTCTACAGCCTTAGAACATCCCTCGTCCATTGTGAAACGCTCTCTGTCCCAGTCACAGGAAATACCAAGTTTCTTCAACTGGTTCTCGATTGTTCCTGCATATTCTTCTTTCCACTGCCATGTTCTCTCAAGGAATCCCTCACGTCCGAGTTCTTTCTTGTCGATTCCCTCTTCTTTGAGCTGATTTGTAACCTTAACCTCTGTAGAGATTGCTGCATGGTCTGTTCCCGGAATCCACAGTGCGTTATATCCTTCCATTCTCTTGTAACGGATCAAAATATCCTGCAGTGTATTGTCAAGTGCATGTCCCATATGCAGCTTTCCTGTAATATTCGGAGGCGGCATTACTGTTGTAAATGGTTTCTTACTTCTGTCTACTTCAGCATGAAAATACTTATTCTCACACCATCTCTCATAGAGTTTCTCTTCGATCTGTTTCGGATCGTAAGTCTTTGCGAGTTCTTTGCTCATGATTGTTCTCCTTTTTCCACATATTATGTTAATTTTGTAGTTGTTTTCCACAATCTCATTGTTTTAAAAGTGGATATCTCTTTCTTCTATAACTAGAAAACGCCCTCTACTTCACGTAAAGGGCGAAAATCTCGCGGTACCACCTTATTTATATATGTAAGAACTTGTTACTGTTTGTATTAACCTTGTTCTTTACATATACATCTCTTCGTTCTGTAACGTGAACGACTCCGGGAACTCCTATCCAACCTCTTCGACCTTTCAGAATTCCGGCTTCGAAGCTACCTTCCATCATCCTTTTTCCAAACCGTCTCACAGCCAGATCCTCTTAGCAATCTGAACGGTTCTCTCTGTGGGAAGTAATGACGTACTCCTCTTCTTCAACACCTGTATCTTTACATAGTTGTTAAATACTTTTTAACTGTTACTACTATAGCTGTCAAAGGCTGATTTGTCAAGGGATTTCCCTTTCTTTAAGAAATCTTAAAATATCATAACCACCGCCGGAAGTCCAGCCTTATCTTCTTAACCTTGCTCTTTTAAAAGTAAATGTTGCAACATCCCTGCAATATCATACCCGTAGTTCTCTCCTGTCGCCCAACCGGCTCCTTCCGGGTTCTCTTTCTGTCCCAGCCATTGTACATAAGGTGCGGAAGCTTTTTTCACATATTCATAACGGTTATCCACGCAAGTCTGATTCAGCGGTTCATCTGTCGCATAGGCCTTCAGATGCTGGATCTGTGCCCGCACTCCTGTTCTGACATCCGGATAAGAATTCCCCGGCACTCCTCCTCCGGTTGTTCCTATTCCGGCGAAATTAAACTGTTCAACACTTACATCTCCACCAAACTGAAGAAAGCCGGTCTCTTTCATTGCCTGGGTAAATGCAACCTCTACCCGGATGTCTTCTGCCTCTGCTTCTTCACAGTAGATCTGGCAGAATGTTTCTATGGTATCTGCTCCACCTTTTGCCAGTTCTTCCGACGGATATTCGTATCCCGATTGATTGAAATAATCTGCAAGCTCATCCACCGTAACAACACTCTCCCCCATGACCGGATACTGTCCGGCCGGAGAACACATCTGTGCTGTTATTGCTGCGCTGTCAGTCTGTGCAACTTCTTCTATCGAATCTGTTGCCTCTTCCACAACTGCTTCCTTTTCATTTTGCATGTCATAATCTGATTTCTGTTCTACTTCTGACTGTTTCATAACATTATTTTTTGGGTTCTGAGGAATCATTCCGTTTCTTCCTGCCATTGCCAGAATCACTACCAGAAAAACTCCCATTGCTGCTTCTATATAAATAGGTAATTTCATTTCGCGCTTCCTGTCCATTTCCCAGGTATTTGATATAGTATATACAACAATTCTTTCAGATAACACTCAATTAATAAATAGGTCCCGTTACCCGAGAACTTTAAAAACATGCCTAAAAATAGAAGCAAAAGAGAGTGTAAAAAAAGAAGCTACAATACGCAGCTTCTTTTTTACTTCTTTTTACACTTATTATTTCCACAATTTCTTGTAGATTTCAATAACATCTTCCTTATTTGGTACTCTCGGGTTTGTTGCTGTACATCCATCCTCGAGTGCGGCATCTGCCATACTGTCGATTGCATTGAAGTACTCTTCCTCTGAGATTGTACCCATCTGAGAGATTGACAGCGGAATATCCATCTCTTTTAACATAAACTGTACCCAGTTTACAAGGGATCTAACTGTCATGATCTCATTGTAGCTGCTCAGTCCAAGGATCTGAGCTACGGTTGCATAACGCTTAACAGCCGGAAGATATTCTTTCTGACTCTTACTATGTTTATTGATATCACTGTTGAATTCAATGATATGTGGAAGAAGCATTGCGTTCGCACGTCCGTGTGGGATGTGGAACTTTGCACCTAACTGATGAGCCATACCATGGTTCAGTCCGAGAGATGCTGAGTTGAATGCCAGTCCTGCCAGACAGGATGCGGAATGCATCTTCTGACGTGCATGAGTATCATTTCCATCCAGATATGCTCTGAGAAGGAATACTCCAACCAACTCGATTGATTTCTCTGCAAGTGCTGTTGAGAAATCGCTTCTATCTGTACTTACACATGCTTCAAGTGCGTGTGTAAATACGTCCATTCCTGTATCTGCTGTAATCGCCGGTGGCACACTCTTTACAAGTTCTGCATCGAGGATTGCCTCGTCCGGTGTCAATTCCCAGGATACAAGTGGATATTTTCTCTGTTCTGCCGGGTCTGATACAACGGCAAATGAAGTTACCTCTGATCCTGTACCGCTTGTTGTTGGAATTGCAATCAGCCCTACCTCTGCGTAATGATCTACGCGAAGTGCAAATTCACGGATTGACTTGGAGGAGTCAATTGCTGATCCGCCACCAACTGCAACAATTGCATCCGGCTTATATTCAAGCATTTTCTTAACACCGAGACTGATCTTCTCAATCGGTGGATCCGGAACAATATCCTGAAAGATATCATATTCCTTACCTGCTTTTTTGATTGGATCGAGAATCAGGTTCAGATTTTTGCTTTTCGCCATAAATGGGTCTGTAACAATCAGGATCTTCTTATATGGCACTTCTGCCAGTCGATCCAGCGCATTATCTCCAAAATTTACTCTAGTTTTAATCTGAAAGCTTTTCATAACTGCCCTTCCTTACTTTGGATAGATACATTTTACACCAATCTTATCAAAATGCTGAAGCCATCTTGTTTCCGGCTTTGCATCCGTAACTATAGTTGTGATCTGATCTAATGAACCTATCTCAGCAAATGCTACTTGATCGAACTTACTGCTGTCTACAGCAAGAATTTTTTCTTTTGCTCTTGTCAGCATTGTTCGCTTATTATTCGCATGCAGATCATCTGAATCTGTAAGTCCAGCGTTCATATCGATTCCCTTTGCAGAGATAATTGCCTTATCTACATGATAAGATCGAAGCATCCGGTCTGTCTGATAACCTACCAGTGCAAAGGATCCTTCTCTTGACTCTCCTCCGGTAGAGAGAACCTTCCAATCCTGCGCCCCAAAAAGCTCTATGATAATCTCCACAGAGTTTGTGAGCACGGTAAGATTCTTCTTTCCCTGTTCGAGAAGCGTCTTTGCAACATACACTGCTGTAGAACTTGCATCAAGCATGATGCTGTCCCCATCTTTGATCTGTTCACTCACCAGTTCCGCAATATGCTGTTTACCAACAATATTGCGATTCTTTCTGATGTTGAACGGAAGCTCGATATTCACATTTTCATTGATCACGGCACCGCCATAGCTTTTTATGGCGAAACCGTCCTGAACCAGTTTATCGAGGTCTCTTCGGATTGTCTCCTCGGAAACCTCATAAATCTGACTCAGTTCGCTTACTACGACTCTTCTGTCGTTCTGCAGTTTTTCTAATATTTCATTTCTTCTCTCTATCGCAAGCATCTAACTGCCTCCTGTCCTAAGTCCAATATAATGTTACTGGTATTGAACTATAATTCCCTCAGACATTAAAGCAGAGTTCATTATAAGATTGCGTCGCGAATCTGAGCATCCGGATGAGCAATAACGGAAGAGTCAAGGAACATTCCTCTATCTTTGATTGCTTCCTTAGCTTTTTCGATTGCAGCTTCTACAGCAGCCACTTCACCAGTGAGCAGCATGTAGGATTTTCCGCACATACCACGTGCGATACGAAGCTCGATCAAATCAACGATAGCCGTCTTCGCAGCCTCATCAGCAGCTACAATAATTGAAGATGCATCGTATGTCTCCATAATACCAAGAGCGGATACGTCTTCAATATGTGCAGCACCGTAGATTGCCGGGAAGATGGACTCGTGCGGATTACCGAGCACAAAACTGTCGATCAGGTGAAGACCATGCATCTCTTTTGCATTATCCACTGCTGCTTTAACGGCACTTAAGTCACCTGTAATGATCGCGATATATTTGCCCGGACATACTGTCTGTGCTTCGATTATGCTGACTTCAGAAGTCTTTACCATAGCATCAGCTGCGGTAATACCTGCTGAAACAGTCTTATATTCTACCATTCCAATAGCCTTACTCATTGCCTGCACGTCCTTCCTGAGATTCTATGACAATATATTTCTCATTTACTTCTGTAACTAAACCATTCACGGATGCGTGGATTCCAACGCTTAATCCCTTTCCTGGTTCAGCAATCATCTGTCCTTTAGTTACCATGTCGCCTGCTTTCACAATTGCAGAAGCAGGTGCTCCAATATGCTGACTTAACAGAATACGTACTGTCTTAACCGGCACTGCTGATTCATCAAGCGGTGCTTCACGGTTATATCTCGTAAGATCAAGACGCGCCATAAGTCTCTCCATCGGAACTTTTCTGTATTCTCTTTCCGGTCCTACAGGTTTTGCTTCTACTTTCGGAGGACGGATTCCGTTTGCACGAAGACCTCCCTTGTACTCTGCCATAAGACTTCTTGGTGAAAGTCCCTGGAAACAGGAATACATCTCACAAAGTCCGCAGGATGAGCAGAACAACGTATTGATGAAGATGTTCGGCTCCTGTACATCCTTGCATGTTGCTGCAAGCATAAATTTATTTGGCTCAATCGGATGTCCTAACAGATGTCTTGGACATAAGTCTGTACACATTGTACACTGGCAACAGCAAGCTGCTGCTCTCTTCATATCGATTGAGTTTTTCTTTAATTTCTTCTGAATGATGTGATGGTCTTTCGGAAGAACAAGGATTGCATTTGTTGTCTTTGTAACAGGCTGCGCTCCTGTTCCGATATTACCCATCATAGGTCCACCAACGAAGTAAACTGCATCTTTTGTAGTTACACCGCCGGCAAGAGCTACTACTTCTTCCAGTGGTGTTCCGATTGGAACACGAACTGTGATTGGGTGCTCTACCTCAGCTACTACTGATACAAGCTTGTCCTCAACAGGTGTCTTCTCATTCAGTGCTCTGTATACATTGTAAACTGTCTCTACGTTGAATACAGCTACGCCGCTTTCGATTGGAAGTCCGCCCGGTCTTACAACTTTACCTGTTGTCTCATAAATAAGAACAACCTCATCACCTGCCGGATATACTTCATCCAACAGTCCAAGTCTTACTTCCGGATACTGTCCCATAACGGCCTTTACAGCTTCGATCGTTGCTGTGTAAGCTTTCTTAATACCAATGATGACTTCTTTCGCACCGACTGTCTCGCCGATCATATGAAATGTATCAATGATCTCCTTTGCATATTTCTCAAGGAGCTGTCTGTGAAGTCGAAGCAGTGGCTCACACTCTGCACAGTTCAGAATGATTGTCTCTGCACGTTCATCTAATTTAGCATATGTAGGAAAGCCTGCACCACCAGCACCAACGATACCGTTCTGCTGCAATATGCTGCTTAATTCTTTCATATCCATAATTTCACTACTCCAGTCCTAATCCTTCGTCAATAATTCCAACGATTGCAGCATCGATTGGTGCCTCCGGCATACCACTTCCGATTCTCGCAGCACTTCCCTGTACAACCAGAACGTATTCGCCGATTCCTGCGCCGATCTTATCGATTGCAATGATCTGTTTTGCTCCCTGACGCATATGATCTGCCACTTCTACAATCATGAATTTATTTCCGACTAAGTTTTCATTCTTGCGTGTTGATACAACACTGCCAACAACTTTTCCCATTAACATGATACAATCCTCACGGTATCCCCGCTCTTAATCTGCGCTGCATTTGCTTCATCTGTATCGATGTGCATCTCAAGTGTAAAGCTGTCATCTACACGGATCTGTACGTTGTTAAAGATGGTTCCTCTCTCATTATCTGCTTTTACAGATACGATATCACCATCATGAACTCCTGCTGCCATCGCATCTTTCGGAGCCATGTGAATATGTCTCTTCGCAACAATGCATCCCTCGTTCAGATACACCGCACCTTTTGGTCCGATGATCGCGATTGGTGCGCTTCCTGCAATATTTCCTGATTCTCTGATTGGTGCTTTTACACCGAGGCTGATTGCATCTGTTGCAGAAATCTCTACCTGAGTATTCTTTCTGACTGGTCCAAGAACTCTTACATTCTCGATTGCTCTTAATTTAAGACCAACAATTGTAACCTTTTCGTTTGATGCAAACTGTCCACCCATAAGTTCTTTGAACTTTGTAAGATGGTAGCCTTCTCCAAACAGAATCTCGACATGCTCCTGTGTGAGATGGATATGTCTTGCGGACACTCCGATTGGAACGAGAAAACCTTCTCCAGACTGAGCAGCATTCTTTTTCTCTACTGCTTCGAGAACCATTTTTGTAATTAATTCCACATTACTGTTATCCATATTTGTGTCTCCTCGCAAAGTGGATTGCTCCACTTACTTATTTAAGCACTCTCAGGGGATCAGCGCCCGGCGCTTAATCCCCTAAAAGTACCGGCTTTATTTACCTTTGACTATTATTTGATCTGTGGAAGAATCTTCTCAACATCTGTATGTGGTCTTGGGATTACATGTGTAGCTACAAGCTCTCCAAGTCTTCCTGCTGACTCTGCTCCAGACTCAACTGCTGATTTAACTGCTCCAACGTCTCCACGAACCATAACTGTTACAAGACCAGATCCGATCTTCTCTGTTCCAACGAGTGCTACGTTAGCAGCCTTTAACATTGAATCTGCTGCCTCGATAGATGCTACAAGTCCTCTTGTTTCAACCATTCCTAATGCTTCCTGTGACATTCTGCGTTCCTCCTTCTGAACTTCCGGTTTCTTCTGAACCGTTTCTGCCTTTTGCGCCGTCTTTCTTACTCTGCGTACAGTTTTGGCTGGCGCTTTGGCTGTTGTTGTTTTCTTTTCTTTTTCGTCTGCCATCTGTAGCTGCCTCCTATACAACCTTGTTTACACTTGTGTTAATGATTCTCAAGATCTCCTCATGAGGACTTGGGATCACTACTGTGCTCACTGGTTTTTTGATTCCATTCTGCTCGGCAGCTTCAATGGCCTGCGCAACTGCGGATACATCACCACGAATTATGATCGTGACAAGTCTTCCACCTAGTTTTTTCTCCCATGTAACGAACTGCACATCAGCAGTCTTGCACATGATATCCACGGCTACCACTGCTGCCGTAACGCTTGGGATTTCAAAGAATCCATACGCTTTTCCCATGAGACTGCTCCTTTTCTAGCTGTTTGACTTCAAACTATACTGTAGGAAGGATCTTCTCAACGTCGTTGTGTGGTCTTGGGATTACGTGTGTAGCTACGAGTTCTCCAAGTCTTCCAGCTGCGTCAGCACCTGTCTCAACTGCTGCTTTAACAGCTCCAACATCTCCACGAACCATAACTGTTACAAGTCCGGATCCGATTTTCTCTGTTCCTACAAGTGTAACCTCTGCTGCTTTTGTCATTGCATCTGCAGCCTCGATTGCTGCTGTAAGTCCTCTTGTTTCTACCATTCCTAATGCAAGCTGTGCCATTGCCATTGTAATATCCTCCTAAATTTCTTCGACTTCTTCGTCTGTTACTTTGTGTGGTGTTCCTTTGTCAAATGCGTTAAGCTTAAGCATCTTCTCAGTGTCCTCAGTCGGTCTTGAGATCTTATACTTTGTGACAATTCCTGTCATTGACTCTGCTTTCGCTGTAGCAGCCTCAAGTGCTGCCTCCACATCTGCAACCTGTCCGCGGAACTTGACCATTACGATCAACGGTACAGGCAATTCGTCTGCATTCGCAGGTTTATTTTTATCGAAGTTCTCCAGTCTTACATTTCCTGCTTTACATCCGGCGTCAGCCGCTGCAAATGCTGTTGCAAGTCCGAATACTTCCAGCATACCTACTGCTTCCATACTCTCTCACCTTATTTGTTGATGATTGCAATCTTAAGACCTTTCATAGCCAGGTTTGTCTGGTGAGCCTCATTGATCTGCTCGAGCGGGAACTCGTGTGTGATCAGATCATCCATCGGAAGTCCGATTGCTTTTGCTCTCTTAAGGAAATCAAATGTAGTTGCATAATCTCTCAGAGTGTATACCCATGAGCCAACCAGTGTGATCTCTTTTGAGCAAAGATCGAAGTGTGGGTTGATTGTTGCATCTCCACCATTGATAAAGAATCCAAGCTCACAAAGTCCACCACCATTACGGATGAATTTGTAAATGTTTGCATGAGCGATCGGTGATCCTGTACACTGGAATGCGAAGTCAGCAGCATGTCCGCCGAATGCATCTTTTACTCCCTGTGCAAGTGCATCGATTCCCTGGAAATCTTTGAAGTTAACTGACTTCTCAGCTCCCATTCTCTTAGCAAAGTCAAGTCTCTTCTGCTCTCCGTCTACAGCTACGATATTCTCAATACCCATTGTACGAAGAACTGCGATACAGATCAGTCCGATCGGTCCACATCCCTGAACAACAACTCTGCTGTTGAATCTTAAGATTCCTGTTGTCTTAGCTCTTTCTACTGCATGTACAAGTACTGCACATGGCTCGATCAGTACACGGGATTTCAGATCCAGATCACTTACGTTGAATACTGTAGATCCCTCACGGATCAGGATGTAATCTGAGAACCATCCATTCAGATGAACATCATCGTCCGGAAGAAGTCCGTATACATCAGCTCCGCCTACGTTCTGTTTGTTGAGGTCGTACATTGTGATCTCCGGATCATCCTTGAAGATCATACATGTAACAACTTTATCTCCAAGATTCAGAGCTTTTCCAGCGCTGTCAACTTTAACGTTTTTACCCATCTTAACAATCTCACCTGTTCCCTCATGTCCGAGTACTACAGGAATAAGGCTGAATGGGTCTCTCTTGAATTCGTGAGCGTCTGTTCCACAAACACCACATCCTTCAACTTTAACAAGAATATCTCCGTCACCAACTTCCGGCATCGGATACTCTTTGATTTCAAAATGCTCAAGTGCTGTAAGCATAGCTACGTGAGCTGTCTTTGGAATTTCATTTCCTGCTGCTTTCTGTGCCGGAGCTGCTTCTGGAACTTTCTTTTCCAGCATGCTCTCAAGTACCTGTTTTACAACAGCTTCTACATTAGCAGAATTCATTTCCATTGTCTATACCTCCGTTATCTTATACATAAGCTGTCTGTCATTACGCAACGTCTTCTCTTTGTGAAGCTGCTTGCGCTTGTAAGTCCTTCACCAGTTCTGCTGGCAATTGTAAATGTACAGAAGCCTTCGCCTCCGAATCCAAGTGCCGCATAGGATGGTCCGTTCTTAACAAGAATTGCTGTGTCAATTGCTTTTGCATATTTTGTAATACGATCTACATTCTTGGAATGAATGTGAGCGGAATGTCTGTTACCATGCTCAAGCCATACAGCCTGTTCTACAGCATCGTCGAAATCTTTCGCTCTTACTACACCAAGAATTGGCATCATAAGCTCTGTTGCGATCAGTGGGTGTTCCTTTGGTCCTTCAAATGTAATACATCTGATATTGTCCGGAACTGTAACTCCGATCATTCCAAGCAGTGTCTTTGCATCACGTCCAACACATTTTCTGTTCAGCTTTCCGCCTGCAAGAACTACATTTGTCAGTGCATCCTGCTCTTCCTTGGAAGCCAGGTAGCATCCCTGCTCATTTACCATGTAGTGCATCAGTTCATCAACGATAGAATCAACTGCAACAATCTCTTTTTCTGCGATACACGGAAGGTTGTTATCAAATGTACATCCGTTTACAATGTCCTCAGCTGCCTTACGGATATCTGCTGTCTCATCAACGAGTGCCGGTGGGTTACCTGCTCCAGCTCCGATTCCTCTTCTTCCTGAAGAAAGAACTGCTGTAACAACTCCCGGACCTCCTGTTGCAGCGATCAGCTGAATTGCAGGATGTTTCATCATGATGTTACTTGTCTCAAGTGTCGGATGCTCTACTGTACAAGCAATGTTGTCCGGTCCACCAACCTCAACAGATGCTTCGTTCAGAAGATTAACTGCGTAGATTGATGTTTTGATTGCTGCCGGATGTGGGTTGAATACTACTGTATTTCCACCTGCGAACATTCCGATTGTGTTACAGAGAACTGTCTCACTTGGGTTTGTACAAGGTGTGATCGCTCCGATTACTCCGAACGGTCCCATCTCGATCAATGTAAGACCTCTGTCTCCTGACCATGCCTGTGTAGTGATATCCTCTGTTCCCGGAGTCTTCTCAGCTACCAGCTGGTGTTTTAAAATTTTATGTCCGACATTTCCCATGCCAGTCTCCTGAACTCCCATACGGGCCAGGATTTCTGCATTCTCCATGATCTTTTTACGGATGTTGGAGATAACTTTCTCTCTGTGATCCAGTGACATCTTAGCCACGATCTTCTGGGACGCTTTCGCTGCCTCAATGGCCTCGTTCATATCCTTGAATACACCGCGGTCTCCCTGTACATCAGAAGCGATCTGCATCTTTGCAAGAACGTCCTGTACAATGTCCTGAACCATCTGTTCATTTATAGACACTTTAATACCTCCTTGAAGACTTGTTTTCCGTAAGCTGCGATTGCTGTGTCCTGCTCAGCAGTTCCGCCGCTGACACCAAGTGCACCGACGATCTTACCATCAGCTTCGAGTACCTCTCCGCCTCCGAAGATCACGATCTTACCATCATTCGTAAACTGAATTCCGTATAATGGCTGTCCCGGCTGACTCAACTGACTCAACTCTGCTGTGGACATCTTAAGGCTCGCGGAAGTATATGTCTTGTTTAATGCAATGTCAAAGCTCGCTATGTAGGCGTCATCCATACACTGGACGGCTACAGGTCTACCTGCCTTGTCGGAAACTGCTACAACCGCATTCACACCCACACGTGCCGCTTCTGCCTTAACTTTTTCAATCAAGGCATTAGCAAGCTTCAATGTCATCTGATGCTTTTTGCATTGACAGACATGTTTGTGTGTATGTTGTGGAGCTGCTTCCTTCATCTGATCCAGCACAGCCTGAACTGCACTGGTAATTTCCTGCTCATTCATAGCATTGCTCCTTTACTAATCTGTCAGATTACCTTCCCAGCTGTTCCATAACTTTCTTTGTGATAGAAGCTACAAGATCAGCATCTGTTCCTTCTGGAGCTGCTGCTGAAGATCCGCCACAGTTTCCACCGCATGAATGGCAACTTGGCTTACCAGCTTTAGCGTTCGGGCAAAGGTTTGCCGGGTGTTTTCCTGGAAGTCCCATCTGTCTTCTCAGTTCGTACAGTCTCTGAACCTGCTCATCGTTCAGTTCCTGAGGTCCGCCAATCTGCATGGACTGCCATAACAGACGTGCGTAGAACTCAAGAGACTCCATCTTGTGGTATGCGCTCAGAAGGCTGTCTGAGTAAGCAAGTGCTCCGTGGTTCTCAAGAAGAACTGCATCAAAGTGCTGAAGGTATGGCTCGACAGCGTCCGGAATCTCCATTGTAGAAGGTGTACCGTATTTAGCGATCGGAACACATCCAAGAGCGATAACTGCTTCTGGCATGATTGGCTGTGTAAGCGGAATACCAGCGATAGCGAATGTTGTAGCGTACAGTGGATGAGCATGTACTACAGACTGAACGTCTGGTCTCTCTCTGTACACACGCATGTGCATCTTAATTTCTGAAGATGGTCTGAATCCTTTGTTTGCCTGAAGAACATTACCATTCTCATCTACTTTACAGATGTACTCTGGTGTCATGAATCCTTTGCTGACACCTGTTGGTGTACACAGGAACTCATGGTCGTTCAGTTTTACAGAAAAGTTTCCGTCATTAGCTGCAACCATTCCACGGTTGTAAACTCTTCTTCCGATTTCACACATTTCTTTTTTGATTTCGTATTCGTTTTGCATTTTTTCTCCTCCTTGGAATCGTGTCAAAACTTTTGTTTTGTGTTGTTTCTTAACTTATTTTACCACACAATCCCACATTAGTCAATTTGAACAGCCGTTGTTTTTATTGTTTCTTGTGATTATTTTCACTATTTTCTCTGTTTTCGACTTCGTGTAGATTATCTGATTGTGTTTTTTATTTTTAACCACCGATCCGGCACTCTACACCGGAAACTTCTTCTGCTACTTTCAAAAGTCGTCCCATCTTTTCATTTGTCGGTGGTTTTACATCCCCCATCAGGTATGGGCGGTTCAGTCCGTCATATTTATCCTGTCCCAGCCTGTGGTAAGGCAGAAGATGCATTCTTCTTACATTGCCAAGTTTGCGGACATATTCGGCAATATCACGGATTTCTATCTCTGTATCATTGAATCCCGGGATTACCGGAACACGGATGCTCAACTCTGTCATATGAAAGTCTGCAATCTTCTTTGCATTCTCTAACATCAGTTCATTCGAGCGTCCTGTAAATTCTTTATGTTTCTCTGGATTCATGTGTTTGATATCCAGCAGATACTGGTCTAAATATGGAAGAATCTCTTCGATTGTGCTGTATGGTGCGCATCCCATACTTTCCATCGCAGTTGTGATTCCTGACTCTTTCGCTGCCCGCAGAAGGTCTCTTGCGAACTTCGGCTGGCAAAGGCTTTCGCCTCCGGAAAGTGTAAGTCCGCCTCCGGTTCTTCTATAATAAGTACGGTCTTTTTCTACCGTCTTCATCACTTCCGCAACCGTTGTGTCCTCACCGATCACTTTTGGTTCTCCCTGCACCATCATTGTCTCGATCTCGTAGTGCTGCGATTCCGGATTACAGCACCAGCGGCATCTGAGCACGCACCCCTTCAGGAACACGATGGTTCGAATTCCATTCCCATCATGGATGGAATACCGCTGGATATCGAAGATTCTTCCTTTGGTCTTCAGATATTCTTCCATGCTGTCTCCCTCTTATTCTTAAAATCCCTGCTCTGTTCTGCGGATGATATCATCCTGCAGTGACTTGGACAATGTCGTAAACAGTGCACTATATCCAGCTACACGTACAACCAGATGTTTGTACTGTTCCGGATGCTCCTGTGCGTCCAGAAGTGTTTCACGGCTGACAACGTTAAACTGCATGTGGCTTCCCTTCTGATCAAAGTATGACTGGATCAGTCCTACAAACTTCTCAAGTCCTTCTCTTCCACTCAGTGCAGACGGATGAAACTTCTGATTGAACAGTGTTCCATTCGAAGCAATAAAGTGATCCAGTCTGGAAACGGAGTTTGCAGCTGCTGTCGGTCCGTTCACATCCTTACCGGCTGATGGCGATACTCCATCGGCTACCGGCATATGTGCCAGACGTCCGTCTGGTGTGGCTCCTGTCTGTCCGCCAAGCGGTACATTCGCTGATACTGGATATAATCCCGCCTGGAACATACCTCCACGTGGATTTTTGTATTTCTCCAGTGGTTTTGTATAAGTATAGGCAACGTCTCTTGCAAATGCATCAACCTCCGGAATATCATTTCCGAACTTCGGCACTGCATCAATCAGCTTGAGGATTCTCTCACCATTCGCCTTCACCTGCTCTGATTCTGTCGCTGCAACAACAGTCTTCAGGATTGCCGCAACTTCTTTCTCGCCTACCGGCTGTCCGGCAGACTTCATAGCAGAAGCCACTTCTGATACCATCTCTGCAACATCATCACTGCTCAGACCCTTTCCATAGTTTGTACTGAGAGCCATCTTCAGATCATGCATTGTAATCTTGTTCTCGTCATAAACGAGTTTCTTTACTGCGTAAAGTGCATCCGCCATGTTGGCAACACCGAATCCCTGCGGACCTGTAAAGTTATATACAGCTCCTCCCTGTTCCAGTGTCTTTCCCCTCTTGATACAGTCATCGACCATACTTGCCAAGAACGGAAGCGGTGCTCTCTCTGCGTGTGCCATATCAATAGCATTGTCAGCATTAACAAGTAGTGCGATTGCGTAATCCATCTGCGCTTTATATGCATCATAGAATTCATCAAATGTCTTCATATCCTCAACATTACCTGTCTTTGGACCAATCTGTACACCCTTGTCCACACCATTTGAAAATACCAGTTCCAGCGGACGACACATATTGAAGAATGCTGCATCATGCCATCCGTTCGTCTTACCGGACTTCTGTGGTTCTACACATCCGATGATATTGTAGTCTCTCGCATCCTGCAAAGTCAGTCCACGGCTCTCCAGTGACGGGATAATAACCTCATCATTATAATACGCCGGAAGTCCGATTCCTGTTCTTGTAAGTTCTGCTGCATAAATCAGGAATTCATGTGGTGATCCATTCCAAACTCTTACAGAAAGAGAAGGCATTGGAAGGAATACATGCATAGATGATGTAATACACATAAATGAAAGATCATTCGTAACATCTATACCCTCTTCATTCTGTCCTCCTACGATCAGGTTCTGGAACAGACTGTAACCTGCGAATCCTTCTGCTGAAGCCGCATCACGGCACTTGTTCAGGTCATTTAATTTAACCCAGATACAATCCAACAGTTCCTGTGCAAACTCTCTTGTGATCTTTCCGCTGTCGAGATCCTTCTTATAATAAGGATACATATACTGGTCGAATCTTCCAGGGGAGATTGAATGTCCACTGGACTCGATCTGTAACAGCTGCTGTACAAACCAGAAGGACTGACAAGCTTCATAGAATCCTGTCGCACCCTTCTCCGGTACATTCGCACAATTCTGTGCAATGATAAGAAGTTCTTTCTTTCTTACCGGATCAGAACATTTCTCAGCCATCTCAAGTGCAAGCTTTGCATAACGGCGGGCATATGTGATCGCCGCATCACAGCTGATCATCACTGCCTCAAGGAAACGTGATTTTGTCTGATAGTTACCATCACTGACCTTCATAGAAGCAAGCTCATCTTCTGCTTTCTTGCGGATTCCGGAAAATCCGATCTCGAGAACTTCACCATACTTAACTGTCACATGTCCTACACCATTATAGAAATAGTTTCCAGGTGTAAAGATATTGTGTTCAATGTCAAGTAATGTCTCCGGCTCCATGTATGCTGTAGCCAGGTCACTTGTTGTACGGCCTTTCCAGTAAGCATTCGCCTCTTTCAGTTCCTTCTTCGTCTGCTCAGAGATATAGAACGGGTCAGCACTTCTTGTTTCAACTGTATCAAACTCTGCCTCCAGCCACTCATAAGAGAACTCCGGAAATGTCTGACATCCTCTTGGAGCAAGTGTACTGCTTCCAACAACAAGTTCCAGGTCACGGATCGTGATCGGAATATTCTCCAAAATATGCTGGAACGCTTTTGCTCTACGGATGATCATTGGTTCATTCTCAGTCTGTTTGTACGACTCCGTAATCAGTACCGCTCTCGCCGACTCAATCTCAGGCATCTTCGCATACAGGTTTTCTACCAGTTTTGGAATTCTGTCCGACTTCGGGATGGGAGTACTGTCATAAGTATAAAGTCCCATTTTGCTCTTAAACTCCTTTCTTCCAATATTAACATTTATTATACTTTATTTATCCCCCAAAGTCAATCAAAACACAATACATCCCACATTATATTTCTGTAAAGTTACAATAAATCCCAATACGGTTCATGTTGTGTTTTATTTGTTTTTTCTTTACGTTTCACCTCGAATTTATTGACATTTTACTTAAAATACCGCATACTTAAGGTATATATGCGGCATGGCGAATGAATCAACACAATGTCTGCCGCGTGAACGATTAGAAAGAAGGGTTGGATTATATGGCTTCTTATGAATTTGATATCCACACACATTCCATCGCTAGCGGGCACGGAACCTGTGCGACCATGACTGATATGGCAAAAGCTGCCAATGCAGCTGGGCTTAAGATGCTTGGAATTTCCGATCATGGTCCAAAAACGCTTGGTGGCGGACGCATTTCTTATTTCCGCAGCCTTGCATTTGCACAACCAAAGCGTCTCGGTGTTAGAATGCTTTACGGTGCAGAGGTAAATATTCTGGATCAGGAAGGAAAACTGGATCTTGATGATGAAATTTTAGAGTCTCTGGATTATGTTATAGCAAGTATGCATCGTCCAATTTTTAAATCCGGAACAGCAGATGAGAACACCCGTGCTTATATCAAGACTATGGAGAATCCTAATGTTAATATCATCGGTCATTGCGATGACGAAAAATTCCCTGTAGATTATTTTGCGCTTTTCCGTGCTGCAATGGAGAACCATGTTCTGCTTGAGATCAATAACAGTTCTTTAAGTCCGGATGGATATCGTGGGGATACGACCTACGCTGATCTCTTAATATTGAATCTGTCCAAGCACTTTAATTATCCGGTTCTGTTCTCCAGTGACAGCCACGGCATCGAACATATCGGTGACTTCCAGTATGCCGAAGCTTTGGCTCGAAAAGCTGACATTCCGGAGGATCTTATCCTGAATTACTCTGTACGTAAGTTTATGGGATTTTTAGGTGAGAGATAATACTATAATATAGAAGGAATACTTACAATGGGAAAATGTCTTTTCTTTGATGCAGATGGAACAATTTTAGATATTGTAAAAGGAACACCAGAAGATACAAAACTTGCACTTCAACAGCTGAGAAAAAACGGACATAAGACTTTCATCTGTACCGGTCGTTCAAACGCTTTTGTTCCTGAATATCTTATGAAGGAGATTGGATTTGACGGACTTATCGCTAATCTTGGAGCATATATCGAATATAATGGAACGCGGGTATTTGAGCGTGAGATGCCAACCGATCTGGCATGGAAGACCGTAGAGATCATTAAGGCAAACGGTTTTATCCCTGTACTGGAAGGCAATGATTATATGTACTATAATCTGGATGAATATACAAGTGACATAGACTGGTTTGCTGATCTGATCACTCAGGAACTCGGTGACAAACTGCTTCCTATTCGTGGAAATGAACATAATCTTCACTTTAACAAAATAAGTGCCAAGCGCACACCCGGATGTAATCCAGAGAAATTATGCCAGGAATTATCCCTATGGTATGATTATATTATTCACAGTGGATCTTTTGTTGGAAGAACGATTGAATTTGTCATGAAAGGCTGTTCCAAAGGACTTGCGATCAGTGTTATGAGTAATGTACTTGGATACGAAAAGAGGGATGTTATTGCTTTCGGCGATAGCAATAATGACTTGCCAATGTTCCAGGCTGCCGGATTTAAGGTTGCTATGGGAAATGGATCTGAAGACTTGAAATCACAGGCTGATTATGTGACCGGCGCCTTGGAAGACGGCGGAATCCGCCAGGCGCTGGAATATCTGAATTTGATTTAAAAAGGATACTCCATTCCTTAACCAACTTCTCATTTTCGAACAAAAATGGGGCATATCAATTTCCTGATATCCCCCATTTTTTCACTCTTTATTATGCTCTCTTAGACAGCACTTCATCCTCATATTTCTGAATCTCGTCAAACCATCCTTCAGCTTCTACACCACACTGACGGCAGTACTCTTCCCATACATCACCTATTGGAAGTGTCTTGCACTGTTCCATAACAACCATTTTTTTGCTCATCTGGTTTGTATCCTGAAGCTCTTTGAGCATCTCGCTTGGCTGACAAAGTGCATCAAGCAGTGCTTTCTGGAAGCTGCGGAATCCTGTTACCCATGCGGAAATACGGTTGATGGAAGCATCAAAGTAATCCAGTGCAATATATGTACGGTCAATTCCGTTCTCGCAGCGAACGATCTCTTTTGCGATCTCTTTTGTCTCATCATCAAAGAGAACTACATGGTCTGAATCCCAACGGATCGGACGTGTAACATGCAGAGCAATCTCCGGAAAGAATGTAAGCAGTGCCGGAATCTTATCGGATACTACTTCTGTTGGATGATAATGTCCGTTGTCCATCAGTGGCAGACATTTGTCTTTGTTCATTGCAGCGTAGCTCAGTGAGAATTCAGCTGACCCTACTGTATAAGCCTCAACACCGATACCGAATACTTTAGACTCTACACAAGGTTTTACAAGGTTTGTGTCAAATGGCTCGGAAAGGATTGCATCGATAGACTCTTTGTAGCGTACACGAGGTCCCATACGGTCAGCCGGAATATCTTTGAATCCGTCACCTGTCCAGATATTCATTACACAAGGAACTCCTGTCTGCTCCGCAAAATACTGTGAAATGCGGATGCAGGCTTTTCCATGCTCGATCCAGAAGTTTCTTACTTCCTCATCCGGGCTTGAAAGTGTAAGTCCGTCTTTTACCATTGGATGTGAGAAGAATGTTGGATTAAAATCAAGTCCCATTCCTCTTTCTTTTGCAAAATCAACCCATTTTTGGAAATGTTTTGGCTCTAATTTATCACGATCTACGAATTCACCATCTTCAAAGATTGCGTAGCATGCATGAACATTGATTTTCTTTTTACCCGGCATCAGGCTCATTGCCTTATCCATATCAGCTAACAGTTCTTCCGGAGTTCTTGCTTTTCCCGGATAGTTTCCTGTTGTCTGGATTCCTCCTGTCAGAGGGCCGTCGTGGTCAAATCCCGTTACATCATCTCCCTGCCAGCAGTGAAGAGAAACCGGAATTTCTTTACATTTTGCGATTGCTGCGTCTGTGTCCACTCCTAATTTTGCATAGATTTCTTTGGCTGATTCATATCTTGTCATCTTTTCTTCCTCCATTTTTGTGAATTTGAATTACGCATTTTCGTATATTTTTACATCAAACGATTTTCCAACACACGTTCTTGCTTCCGGCAGGTCTTTAAATACTCCATCATGTAGCATCTGGACAACAATATTTCCGATTGCTGTTGCTTCAGAAGGCCCTGCGGAAACTTTTTTTCCTGTATATTTTGCTGTCAGTTCGTTAAGATATCCTGCATTGGCACCGCCACCGACAACATAGATTGTAGTGTATTTTTTTCCTGTTAATGCTTCAATCTCTTCGATCGTATCGCCATAACATTTTGCAAGACTGTTGTAGATAACTGCTGCAATCTCGCCCACTGTTTCAGGCACCTGCTGCTTGGAATCACGGCAGAACTTCTTCACAGCTTCAATCATGTTCTTCGGAGCAAGGAAGCAGTCATCATTACAGTCTACTAAAGATGTGATCGTCTCTTTGGAAGCTCTCTCACAAATCTCTGCAAAAGAAAGATCCTCTGTGAATTCTTTCTTTACAGACTGGATCATCCAGAGTCCCATGATATTTTTCAGGTAACGAAAACGGTGATCGTATCCACCTTCGTTTGTGAAGTTTGCCTGCATACTTCTCAGTGAGCAGTCTGCTTCTTTTCTCTCAATTCCCATCAAAGACCATGTACCGGAGCTGATATAAATGGCATTGTCATCGTTGGTCGGCACTGCAAGTACCGCTGAGCCTGTATCATGAGTGGCTGGAAGAACAACCTTGCAGTTGAATCCAACCTCGTTCTGAATGTCCTGTGTAAATTCGCCTACTACTGTTCCCGGCATAGATACCGGCTGGAACATCTCTTTGTTGTATCCGAGCATATCGATCAGTTCATAATCCCATTCATTTGTCGTCGGATTCACAAGCTGTCCTGTTGTCGCATTTGTATATTCATTTTTCTTCACACCTGTCAGCAGGAAATGGAAGTAATCCGGAATCATCAGGATTGCTTTTGCCTGTTCAAGGTACTCCGGATGAGTCTCTTTTACAGCCATCAGCTGATAGATTGTATTGAATATCTGCTTCTGGATACCTGTTCTCTCATACAATGCGGAAAGGGAAATCTTTTCATACACTTTCTCATCCATTCCATTCGTACGACTGTCACGATAGCCTACTGTATCTCCGAGGATCTGATCCTTCTCATCAAGAAGCACATAGTCAACTCCCCAAGTATCAATTCCCATTGTTGCCGGTATCTTTCCAAGTTCTTTGCATTTCTTCAATCCGTTCTTAATTTCTGTAAAAAGACGATCTACATCCCAACATAAAGTACCGTTTTTGTTATCCATTCCATTTGGAAACCGGTAAACCTCTTCCAGTTTCATCTTTCCATCTTCCATGGATGCCAGCATATGACGTCCACTGGATGCTCCGATATCAACTGCCAGATAATAATTGCCCATTGTTTGGTGCCTCCTTGTTATTTTTCTATTACTGTTCATTTCTTATGACTTTATTATACCCACGCTTTTTATGTAAAAAAAGGACGCTATTTACGAAAAACAGCGTCCTTATTTGCATTATATTTTGTTTTTAGGGTTCTCTTTTGCACCTTGTACAATTTTCAATTACTATTTTTGTTGAAAATGTATATCTTCATTTCAAATGTAATTCTCCACAACCAGATACTTTATTTACCGGAGAAATTTCTATGAAGAAGCTCATGCTCTTTTCCCTTCAACAAAGTATCGTACAAGGAAAGAATCATTGGGTTCTCATTTGATTTCTTGATCTGAGTGTTTACATCTGTATCATATAAGCCCTTCATTCTTGCTTTTCTGGTTCTCGGTCCTGCATTCACCGGCTGACCTCCACCCATGATACATCCTCTGCGGCAGGCCATCACTTCCACAAAATCATACTCTGCTTCGTGATTTTTAATTTGCTGCAATACTTTATCTGCATTTGCAAGGCCATTTACAACTGCTGCCTTAATCTCTCTTCCATTATAATTATAAGTCAGCACTTTAATACCGTCGTCCCCACGCACACCACTCTTTTTAATAGACTCCATGTCTACTCTGTTGTGTCCCTGCTGCAGCCTACGGAGCACTGCCTCTGTAACACCACCGGTAACACCGAAGATCACACCACTTCCGGAGCCGATACCAAACGGTACATCAGCTGCTTCGATCTCAACTTTGTCAAATACAATTCCTGATTTGCGGATCATTCTTACGATTTCTGTTGTTGTAAGCACGTAATCAACATCCTGCTTGCCATTTGTATAAGATTCCGGACGTAAGATTTCTTCCTTCTTCGCCGTACAAGGCATGATAGATACAGATACAATCTTCTTTCCTTCATTTTTCTCAGGATCTTTATAATACTCTCTTACAACTGCTCCAAACATCTGCTGCGGTGATCTGCATGTTGAAAGATTCGGCACGAATTCCGGATATTTATTCTCACAATATTTTACCCATGCCGGACAACAGGATGTAAAGAGTGGCATCTTCTCACCGGAAGTAAATCTCTCAATAAACTCTTTGGATTCCTCCACAACTGTCAGGTCTGCGCCATAGGATGTGTCATATACTTCATCAAATCCCAGACGATGCAATACTCCTACTAACTTACCCATTACATTTTCGCCTTTGGCATAACCAAAATTATCACCGATTGCAACACGTACAGCCGGAGCGATCTGAGCGATCACCTTTGTATTCTTGTCTGCCAAAGCTTCCCACACTTCATCAATATTGGTATGAATACTGATTGCACCGGTCGGACAGACAACACGACACTGTCCACAACCTACGCAGTCTGTTTCTGCAATCTTCTTATTAAATGCCGGTATTACCTGTGCATCAGTTCCACGATACGCGAAGTCGATTGCATTGATATTCTGTACATTATCACACATTCTGACACAGTCACCACACAGGATACATTTATTCGGATCTCTGATAATTGCGTGTGAACTTGTATCAATTGGCTGTATCTCTCTTACATTTTCAAAGCGGATCTCATGAACTCCCATACGGTGCGCCAGTTCCTGCAGATGACACTCGCCGCTCTTGATACACGTCGTACAATCTCTGCAGTGAGCAGCCAGAAGTAGTTCCAGTATCAGTTTCCGGTAGCGCATCAGCCTTGGTGTATTTGTATAAATAATCATTCCGTCTCTCGGCTTTTCTGAACATGAAGCAAATGTTTTCCCTCTGTCATCTTCTACCGTGCATAATCGGCAGGCACCATAGATAGATAATTCCGAATGATAACACAAGGTAGGGATATCAATCCCGGCTTTTCTTATTACAGACAATACATTAGGTTCATCCGTGAACTCAATGGCCTGTCCGTCAATTGTCATAATTCCCATAAATCTCTATCCTCCCTACTCTGTATAAACAGCTCCAAATGGGCAGTTATCGATACAACTTCCACACTTGATGCACTTTGAATTATCAATTGTAAATGGTGATTTTATTTTTCCTGTGATTGCATTTACCGGACAGTTCTTCGCACATTTCGAACATCCTTTGCATTTCTCCGGATCAATCTTAAACACACGAAGATTAGAACAGACTCCCGCACGACATTTCTTATCTATTATGTGCTCTTCATATTCTTTTCGGAATGCATGAATCGTACTTACAACCGGCTTTGGTGCACTCTTTCCAAGACCACATAAGGCAGTATTTTCAATCATGTCTGCCAGTTCTTCCAGTTCATCAAGGTCGCTCATTTCTCCGTTTCCGGCAACTATACGTTCCAGAATCTCAAGCATACGCTTAGTTCCTTCTCTGCACGGAACGCATTTTCCACAGCTTTCTCTCTGTGTGAAGTTCATAAAGAATCTTGCAACCTCTACCATACAGGTGTCTTCATCCATAACAACAAGTCCACCGGAACCGATCATGGCACCGATCTTTGACAGTGAGTCAAAATCCATCTTACTGTCAAGCTGGGATTCTACCAGACATCCACCGGATGGACCACCGATCTGAACTGCCTTGAACCCTTTATCGTCCTTGATACCGCCTCCGATATCAAAGATGATTTCACGTAAACTTATTCCCATAGGCACTTCGATCAATCCGGTATTTTTTACATTTCCGGTAAGGGCAAACGCTTTCGTTCCTGGGCTTTGCGGTGTACCGATACGGCTGTACCAGTCTGCTCCGTTTTTAATGATCATCGGGATATTTGCATAAGTCTCTACGTTATTCAATACGGTTGGCTTCTCCCATAATCCCTGTTCTACTGTTCTCGGTGGTTTTACTCTTGGCATGCCTCGCTTGCCTTCGATCGAAGCTGTAAGCGCGGAACCTTCCCCACATACAAAAGCACCTGCTCCGCGATTGATATGTAATTTGAAGCTGAATCCTGTTCCAAGGATATTATCTCCCAAAAGTCCTTTCTCTTCCGCCTGAGCGATAGCGATCTGCAGTCTTCGTACTGCCAGCGGATACTCTGCACGAACGTAAATATATCCTTCCTGAGCCTGTACTGCATAAGCTGCCAGCATCATACCTTCGATCATTCGGTGAGGATCACCTTCCATAACGCTTCGATCCATAAATGCACCCGGATCTCCTTCATCACCATTGCAGACTACATAACGGATCTTTTCCGGCTGACTCGCTACCTGTGACCATTTTCTTCCCGCCGGAAATCCTGCTCCGCCTCTTCCACGAAGACCTGCATCTGTAACCGTCTTAATCACTGCTTCCGGAGTCATTTCAAACACAGCTTTTTCGAAAGACTCATATGCTCCTACCGCCATTGCATCTTCAATATGCTCTGCATCAATATGACCGCAGTTTCTCAACACCAGACGGGTCTGCTTGGCATAGAATGGAATTTCTTCCTGTGTCTGATATACATGACCATTATCTTCATACATCAATCTTGTAACCGGTTCTCCATGAAGAATCGTCTTTTCAAAAATTTCTTCGCAGTCTTCCAGTTTTACTTTCAGATACAGATAGTTATAAGGTTCAATACGAACCAGCGGACCCATCTCACAGAATCCATGGCATCCGCTCATCTTAAGTCCCACATGAGCGATTTCTTCACCGATTTTGACTGTTACATGATCCATATTGGAAGTTAGTTCTTTCAAACGGGCATATATTTTATCTGAACCACCTGCCAGACATCCTGTTCCTCCACAGACCAGAATACAACAGTTTTCTTTCTGCCGCTTTTCCTTACACTCTTCTCTCCATAACTGGAGCTGCATTCTGTTTTCTATCCTCATTCCTCTTCCTCCCGCAGCTTCTTGATCAGCTCGCTCATTTTCTCAGGTGTCATTTTCGGATGTACTTCATCATTGACCATTACGGCCGGTGCCAGTCCACATGCGCCCAAGCATGAAACCGTCTCTACTGTAAACAACTGGTCATCTGTTGTGTGTTTCTTTTTCCCAAGCCCCAGTTCCTTGTAAAGTCCTTCCAGAATCGGAATAGATTTGCGCACATGACAGGCTGTTCCATCACATACTTTTATCACATATTTTCCTTTTGCCTCAAAAGAAAAATTTTCATAAAAGCTTGCCACACTGTAAGCTTTCGCCTCGGAGATTCCCAGTTTCTCCGCAACATAAGTTAAAAGCTCCGGTGGAAGATAGCGATATTCTTCCTGAATCCCCTGTATAATCGGGATCAAAGACTTTTCTTCACATGTATACTGTGCAATAATCTCATCTGTTTTTTCGTAATAGGATATATCTAACATCGTGCCCCTCCTTTTTGTATTTTTCACATATGTTTCATTATACATCCTATCTTCTTTTGTGCATAGTGCTATTTTGATATTATTTTCGCAATTTTATTTCGTCGTTTTTTTATTTTTATCTGTTTTCATACGTTGTCATTGATGCAAATTGCCAATTCTCACTTCAGTATAGTCTTCGGTTTACTATTCGCGTAAAAAAAGAAGATGCCATCTGTGAAAAATAGCATCCTCTCTATACTTTATCCTTAATTCATATTTTCAATCCGATATTCTTTCGGACTGATTCCGTAGCGTTCTTTAAATTTTCTATAAAAATAGCTTGTATTGTCGTATCCAACTGCTTCTATAATGTCCGACACCGCAATCCTGCTGTTTATCAGAAGATACACTGCCTGCTGCATTCTCTTTTCCTGAAGAAGTTCTTTATATGTTTTCCCTGATTTCTTCTTAATCTCACGACTCAGCCAATAGACATCCACTTTCATCTCTACCGCCAGTTCTGACAGCGTGCCTTCTTTAAAATGATCCTCAATATAGCGATACACATTCGCCATAATCTCTGTGTCAAATTTGCGTCCGCCGGCTTCCATCTTATCCATATAATTCAACAACTGAAGAAACAAAAGTCCCATCGTGATCTGATTACTGCTTCGCTTATTGGAAATGTCATAGAAGATCGTCCAGACCATATTCTCGATCAGATTCTGCACCGGGAGAATATCAGCCACATGAAAATACAGATAAGACGTCTCTTCATCTCTTCCGCACAACGCCCCGACAAGGAAATCTTTCAGCTGATTTTCTTCTGCCCCGATCATAGAGAATGCTGTGTTAAAAAACTCCGGCAGGACAATAAAATTCACTGCAATATCATACTCTCCGGCCGGAAGGATCTCCTGCACTGCATTCTGATTCAGAAACAGAAGGTCACCCTGTTCGAGCACAACCTGATTGCCATTCACGATATGTGTCGTTGTTCCCTGGCACATATAAATTACTTCTATATAATTGTGTGTATGCGCCGGGAAATGTACAAAGCGAGTATGCGGTCTGACCTGGATCAACTTCCCCTTCTTCAGAAGTTTCGCACTGTCCACAACCATTTCCTTCTTTTCTGTATAAAGCTGTGGATCGATCTCCTGTTTTCCTTCAAGGATCCGGCGTTCCTCATCTGTGATCATCGCCAGTTCCCGGATCAGTTCCTGATGCATCTATTGCCTGCCTTTCTTGTTTATCCTTTTAATGTAGCTGCAATCTCTCTCGTTAATTCCATGTACTCTTTCGCACTTCTACTGCTCTTCTTATATGCGATCACCGGTGCATTATTATCCTGCGACCACTCAATTCCACTGTCCACGCGGATGTAAGTATCAAATACTTTCACATCATCTAACTCTTGCAGAGTCTCTAATGTCTGTTTGAAATAATTCTTTCTTGTATCAACCTTTGTGATCACAATTCCACCAAGCTTGAGATCCGGTGCAATTTCTTCTACACTGTCCAGGAATTCAAACATATTTCCAAGACCAAACAGTCCCCATGGAGATGCCTCTACCGGAAGAATCACATAATCGGACGCACACAGGATATTCATCACCCATCCACCAAGTGTCGGCGGTGCATCGATCAGAATATAATCATAAACCTCTGACTCGCGGATCTTCTTCAATCCTTTTTTCAAAATATACTCTCTCTGCCATTTTGTAAAAAGTTCGTATTCAATCGAACTCATCAATGTAGAAGACGGAATCAGATCAAGTCCTTCGTATTTTGTATTCACGATATAATCTGTCAGATCATCCTGTCGCTTGATTGCTTCATACAAATTTTTTTCACTCTGTGCATATGCAAGCACTGTATCTTCGTCAAACAAAGAAAGGGAGAGATTCAGCTGCATATCTCCGTCGATCATCAGAACCTTTTTTCCAAGCTCTCTCAAACCAAATCCAACATTTGAACAAGTTGTGGTCTTTCCGCTTCCTCCCTTATTATTCGTAAAACAGATTACCTTTGTCTTTGCCATTGTGTTCTCTCCTTCTTCCGAAATCATCAAATCTATCCTAATTACTGTATCCAGTAACGCCCTTTTCTAAAATTTTAGCATATCCATTTACGAAAGACAATGAAATCCAATCCATTTTATGTTATAGTTATTGTATCTGAGTAATCATTAGAATTTTATCATGATCACTCTCCAAATCAGCCGCTTATTTAAGGGCTCAGAAAGACTGAGGTTTTCTTTTATGAATAAAAAATCCATACTGATCACCGGTTCTTCCCGCGGCATCGGGCGTGCCTGTGCGAAAGCATACGCCAAGGCCGGTTATCACGTATTTCTCAACTGTGTCCACCAGGTGGAACGCTTAGAAGAACTCGCACATGAGATTCTCTCAGACGGTGGTTCCTGTACAGCAGTTCCCGGAGATGTCAGTAACCCCGACGAAGTCCGGAAGATTTTTCAGATTATTGAAAAAGAGTGTGGTGGCGTTGATATTCTGATCAACAATGCCGGTATCGCCTGGTTCGGACTTCTGACTGACATGACTGACAATGACTGGGATAAGATTCTTGCCACGAATCTTTCTTCCGTCTTCTACTGCAGCCGCGCAGCCATTCCATACATGGTATCTAAAAAATGTGGAAAGATTCTGAATATTTCTTCTATGTGGGGAACTGTCGGTGCTTCCTGTGAAGTTGCTTATTCCGCAACAAAATCTGGAATACACGGATTGACACGAGCACTTGCCAAGGAACTTGCACCGAGTAATATTCAGGTGAATGCAATCGCCTGCGGTGTGATTGACACAGAAATGAATGGTCGTTTGAACGAAGAGGAACGCCAAGATCTTATGGATGAGATTCCTTCCGGACGTTTTGCCGATCCGGAGGAAGTTGCCGAGCTTGCATTAAAGCTCACAGATACGCCGGCTTATATGACCGGACAGATTATTGGAATAGATGGAGGATTCATATGATAGACGTACATCACATTGAACAGATTTCACAGGATTGTTCCCTTACTGAATTCGTTGGAACAACCGTTTTGGATACAATCGGACTTGTTATCCCGGGAATTGACCCTTCTCTTCTTGAGAAGATGAATCTGAAAAAGCCATATAAAAGTCTTGGCCTGATCAGTTCAAGGACAGGTGCAGCCGGACAGATCAATGCAGCAGACGAAGCTGTCAAGTCAACGAACACAGAGATTGTTTCCATCGAGCTTCCTCGTGATACAAAAGGCTGGGGCGGACACGGATGTTTCATCGTGATCGGCGGAGACAACGTCTCTGACGTGCGCCGTGCAGTTGACATTGCGCTTGAATATATCGGCAAATATGCCGGTGAACTCTACATCAGCCAGGCCGGACATCTGGAGTTCACTTTCTCTGCCTGTGCAGACAAAGCACTTCATATGGCATTCAACGCTCCGATTGGAAAACCATTTGGATTCTTCTGCGGTTCCCCTGCTGCTATTGGACTTGTCATGGCTGACCTTGCGGTGAAGTCTTCCCCGGTTGAAGTCATCAAGTATATGACCCCGGACCAGGGAACAAGCCATTCGAACGAAGTGATCGTCGCGGTAACCGGTGATGCAGATGCTGTTAAGAATGCAGTCCTCACCGCAAGAGATGTAGGGCTTCAGCTGCTTGTCTCCATGGGAAGTTACCCAGAGAGCCCGGCAACACCATATCTGCAGTAGGATATAACTTTACAGAAACACCATATAATATCACACGCAATTCCAAGAACCGTTTTTCCACTGTTCTTATAAGAAAAACCGTAAGATGAAGCTCATTTCCTGCTTCTCTTACGGTTTTGTTATCTATTTTCTTATTCCATAACATTAAAATTCAGGGCGCATTTATAATCTCCCATAAATATCCTGCGGCACATATGCCTTAACCTCAATTCCTTCCGGCACATATTCTTCGGATAACAGCTGCCCCTTACTGCGGATCAGCTGAATCTTGCCCGCTTCACTGAAATCATATAAGCGTTCAATATAAATCTGCTCTTTACGGATAATCTCCAATAACGCCTGTTTAAACTCTTCCAGCCCCTGCCCGGTCTTCGCAGATGTCGCAATGGAATAATCTGCCTGAAGATCTTTGTGATTAACCGGATTCTCAACCTTATCTTGCTTGTTAAACAGTGTAATGACCGGTTTTCCTTCGGCTCCAAGCTGTCTGAGTGTCTCATAAACTACATGCATCTGTGCATCCATCTGTGGATTCGAAGCATCAACTACGTGTACGATAATATCCGCATACTTTGCTTCTTCCAGTGTGCTCTTAAATGCCTCTACCAAATGATGCGGCAGCTTGTTGATAAATCCAACCGTATCTGTCAAAAGAATTTCCTGTGTGTTATCCAGTGTCAAAGCTCTCGTTGTTGTATCCAATGTTGAGAAAAGCATCGCATCCTCCAATACTCCTGCCTGTGTCAGTGCATTCTCAATACTGCTCTTTCCTGCTGAAGTATAACCCACTAATGCTGCTACTTTCAGTCCGGACTGCTTTCTCTGTCCACGAATCAATTCTCTGTGGCGCTCTACATCTTTCAATTCTTTCTTCAGTCTGCTGATACGTTCTCTGATCAGACGGCGGTCCATCTCCAGTTTTTTCTCTCCCGGTCCTCTTGTTCCGATTCCTCCTCCAAGTCTAGAAAGTGATTTTCCAAGTCCGGCCAGTCTTGAAGCACGGTACTTTAACTGTGCTAATTCTACCTGGATCTTACCTTCTCCTGACACTGCTCTGGCTGCAAATATATCAAGAATCAGAAGTGTTCTGTCCATGATTTTACAATCCAATTCTGCTTCCAGATTCCCCATCTGCACACTTGTCAACTCGTCATCACAGATAATTCCTGTTCCGTGCGTCTCCCACAATAATTCCTTTAATTCCAGAATTTTTCCTTTTCCTATATAAGTTCCCGGATGGATATTTTCTCTTGGCTGGATCATACGACCGACAACTTCTGCACCTGCTGTCTTCGCAAGCTCTCCAAGCTCATCCAGGGATCGTTCTGCCTGATCAGATCCATCCGTATCTACCGCAACGAGAATTACCCTCTCTTTTATTTCATCCATTGATATCATATTTTCTTTTCCTTATCTACTTATCATGATCTGCTAATATGCAATCTGCCCTGCTACTGAACGCAGTAACCTTTTTATCTTGTCTGAAGGAACTCTGCTTCCTTACTCACAGAATCATCTTCCGGGAAATCTTCCTGATACTGTTTCATCGCACTCTTTGCATTTTCCCAGTCTGCCTGTTGTTCGTAGCAGACAATCACATTATATTCCATTTCTTGAAGAAGTACTGTATCTGCTTTCGTTTTGTCATCTCCTGTCTTGCTTTCTGCAAGTGCGATTCCAGCCTGGAAACATTCAAGTGCCTTCGCATAATCTTCCGTCTTCATTGCGCAAACTGCGGTCAGATTATAAAGTTCCTGCGTCTGCTCTGCTCCCTGATCCAATGCAGTCTGAAATGCTTCCAATGCCTTGTCATACTCTTTCTGCTCGTAATAAGTCATTCCAAGTCCCTGATACCCATCTGCCGCAACTTCTTTATTCTCATTCTTAGTTGCCTCTTCAAATGCCGTCTCTGCCGCATCATATCTGCCCTCACCAAGTGCTTCTGTCCCGTCCTTGACCGCATTTCCACAGCCGGATGCTAAACAAGTCACACCAGCCAACATCAAGACTGCCAGTTTTTTTCTTATCATCATCTATTTTCCTCATCTTTCTATGCTAAATATCTTTCATATTTTCCATTCTTCTATTGCTATAGTATACCGAACCTATAGAAAATCATCAAGCCCCATCGCCAAAGGCGATTTGAAATAACGAGATGCGTTTCTGGTCGCACATCGTGTAAACAGTAACACAATCACTTTTAACAACAAGAGCTGTGAAAATATGAATCTCTCATTTTCCACAGCTCACTTCGTTTATTACAGTTTTATATTTTCTACAAATTACTGTCTTATGTTACAATCTCTGTCACTTTTTCCTGTACTTTCGAATCTTTATATTCTTTGTTATTTCCAAGAACATCTCTGCACACATCATTCATCAGTTCTTCATTCATCCGAATCTGATCCTTATCCTGTTGGGCAATGCATTCCTGAATTGCCTCATTCAATGAAAGCATCTTATCATCCAGCTCTGATACCATCTTTGCGCATTCCTGCAGATCCTTGCTGATATACTCCGGTGCATTCCCTTCAAATTTGTAGTAGATCTTATGTTCAAGGCTTGCCCAGAAGTCCATTGCAATGGTTCGGATCTGAATCTCAACCTTCGTGTCTACTACACTATCCGAAAGAAATATCGGCACAGAAACTAACATATGATAACTTTTATATCCACTTTCTTTGGGATTCTTAATATAATCCTTAATTGAAAGAACTTTCAAATCGCTTTGATTCCCTATCATCTCTGCCAGACGATATATGTCTGATGTAAATGAACAGATCAATCTTACTCCTGCAATATCATTCACATAGCGAACCATGTTCTCTATGGACGTCTCATGTCCATACCTCTTCAGCTTTTTCACAATACTGTCCGGTGTCTTAATTCTTGTCTTAATATGTTCAATCGGATTATACTGATGTACATGCTGAAATTCATCATTAAGAATCTCCAGCTTTGTACCAACTTCTTTCAACGCTGCATTATACAGGAAAATGATTGTCTTCCAGCTGTCAACATCTTCATAACTCTTTAGCGCAGCTTCTACCTGTTGTTCACTTCTCATAGCAGTCATCCCCCGGTCTGTTTATATATATTAAGTATAACATACTCCCCTTTTTCTGTCACAGAATTCACTTCTTTTTTAGAGATATTTTAGTGTTACTGTAATAGTATCTTTCCAATCTCTGTAATCCATTTTCTGCCTACAGCTCCAGTTTCATGTCTCCCTGGCGAATCCAGCCCTTCTTTCTCATAAATTCTGAAATTCCAAGTGTGATCACTGCCGGAAGTACAAACTGGATCACAATGATCTTCACCAGAACAATCATCGGATCTTCCGTCTGGATCATCACCTGCCACGTCATCAACGGACCAACCAGCCCGGCTGTTCCCATTCCAGATCCGGTTGCATTATTCATCATATGGAGTAACATTGTACTTACCGGTCCTAAAATTGCACTTGACAAAATGGATGGGATCCAAATCAATGGATGTCTCATAATATTCGGTACCTGAAGCATAGAAGTACCAATTCCCTGTGCTAGAAATCCACCAATCTTATTCTCTCTGTAGCTTGCAACTGCGAATCCAATCATATTGCAACAACATCCAACTGTAGCTGCTCCAGCTGCAAGACCTGACAGATTCAGGATTACCCCCAAAGCCGCGGAGCTGATCGGCAATGTCAGGATCATTCCCATCAAGACCGAAACTACAATTCCCATAAGGAACGGCTGCTGTTCTGTTCCCCAGTTAATCAAGGAACCCAGCCAGTTCATAAAGGAAGAAATCGATGGTCCGACAAACAATCCAACAACTGCACCAACACCAATGCAGATCAATGGTGTCAGAATAATATCTAGTTTTGTTCTTCCTGTAACTAAAATTCCAATCTCAATTGCCACATAAGCTGCCACGAAAGCTCCCAGTGGTTCCCCCGGTCCGGCTAATACAATATTCCCATCTACAAGCACCTGACCTGCCAGAATTTTCCCCGCGAATGCTCCGATCATACCGACAACAGCTGCACAAACTGTAACAAGCTGCTGAGCCTCCAGCTTCCTTGCCACTCCGACACCAATACCTGCTCCTGTAAATGCTGCTGCAACTTTCCCGATCAAATAAATTAAATCTCCATAATTTCCTCCAACAAACATTCCCATCTGCTGGATGATTGTTCCTATGATCAATGTTGCAAACAAGCCCTGCGCCATTCCGCTGAGTCCGTCAATAAATATTCTCTTCATCGCTCTTCTAGTCCTCCTTATACAGGACGCCCCATTCCTGTCCTTCCTTCTTCCGGGTGTCCCTCTTCAACGCATTGCCTTCCTCATCACAAAGCTCCGGGATCTGATCTACGGTATCCATCCGGTAGTCTGTCAGAAGCCAGCTTACAATATTCACATTATCCTTTCGTCCAATCACCATCTCCGGCACAAGCACAGAGAGCATCTGCTCCAGGAAATCAATTTCCACCTGGTTCTCTTTCGAATAAAGCAGTACATTTTTGTAAATCATAAGATAAACACCTTTGCACTGTTCTTCTTCAATATCCATATAAACGGACTGGAATTTCTGTTCAAATCCAAATTCATCAATCAGATGAAAGATTGCCTGTCCATAACTGTCTTCTTCCAGATAACCTCCCAGTATTTCTCTGTCTGTCTCTGTACATTCTCTAATCATAACTGCTCTCCAATCATTCTATCAATTACTATATTGCTGTTACCATTACCGTGTTACTGTTCACACGATGTGCGACCAGCAACATTACCGTTCCACTATACCAAAAAGTCTCTAAAAAAGAAATGACTTTTTGTTTTTCTTATGTTAGGATACAAGAGACAGGTATTTTCAGAAGATCAGATAGTTTCTTCTGTTGCCGGAAAGGAGTCTATTATGTTTCGTTTATGGGGAAAAGAATTTAAAGACAACCGCATGCTTTGCGATACTGTTATCTGCGATGAGACAGACGACACACGTACACATAAGATCTTTCATGCACTCGACAAGATTTGCTATGAATTTGATCTGAGCAAGCCGATCTGGCTCGACTCAACGATCAATGAGTTCAAGCGCCACGCCAAAGCGCGTTTCTATCAGGACAATTTTGTCGATGAGATTGACTTTGACTATCTGGAGATTCAGATTATTGAAGAATAACACTCGGTAGCGTACAAAAGATAGATTGAAAATAGCTTCTAAAATCCGCTTCAAATTTTTTTGAAAAAAATTCAAAATTAGTGTTGACATTTTCCAATATCCGTTATATAATCTTTTTTGTTGTGAGCGATACAACAGAGCAAACAACAAAATGTGCGATTAGCTCAGCTGGATAGAGCGTCTGACTACGGATCAGAAGGCCGGGAGTTCGAATCTTCTATCGCACGCTATAGAGACTGTAAGGAAATTCCCTTACAGTCTTTTTTGTATCTTTGGAAAATCTCACTTCAAAGGATCCTCTCCGAACAGACACCCAAAAATTTACCCAAAACCAAGCAAAGGCGGTGCCGGATTCAAGTTCACATATAAGCAAACTCAAATTTGCACCGCCTGTCCTGATTCAAAACTACATTATAACTATTCCAACAACACTCTATTTTGAAAATCTCTCCGCCTGAGCCTCAATCAGTGCCTTGTCATCAAAATAATTGATCTTCATAGCATCTTTTACTTCTTTCAATGTCTGTGCTGCAACAGCCTCTGCCTTCTCGCTTCCCTTTTTAAGAATCTCGTAGATTGCAGGAATGTCTTTCTGAAGTTCTTTTCTTCTGTTGCGGATTGGCTCCAGTTCTGCCTGAAGAACATTGTTCAGGAATCTCTTCACTTTCATATCTCCAAGTCCGCCTCTCTGATAATGTGCTTTCAGCTCATCCAGATTCTGATATTCTGGCAGGAATTCCGCAAAATACTCTGGTTTACAGAATGCATCCAGATATGTGAATACAGTATTTCCTTCCAGACTTCCCGGATCTTCCACACGGATATGATTCGGATCAGTAAACATGCTGAATACTTTCTTCTTAATATCTTCAGGTTCCTCTGACAGATAAATACAGTTACCCAGAGACTTACTCATCTTCGCCTTACCATCAATTCCCGGGAGACGAAGGCATGCTTCATTCTCCGGAAGAAGAATCTTCGGATCGATCAGTGTATCTCCATAAACGGAATTAAATTTATGTACAATCTCCTTTGTCTGCTCAAGCATCGGGAGCTGATCTTCTCCTACCGGTACAACAGTAGCCTTGAATGCTGTAATATCTGCTGCCTGGCTGATCGGATATGTGAAGAATCCAACCGGGATACTTGCCTCAAAATTTCTCATCTTGATCTCATTCTTTACAGTAGGATTTCTCTGCAGTCTTGAGACTGTCACAAGATTCATGTAATAGAATGATAACTCTGTCAGTTCCGGTACCTGTGACTGGATAAACAGCGTAGACTTCTCCGGATTCAATCCACAAGCCATGTAGTCTAATGCTACTTCGATAATATTCTGACGTACCTTTTCCGGGTTATCAGCATTATCAGTCAATGCCTGTGCATCTGCGATCATAATAAAAATGTCATCAAAATCTCCTGTATTCTGTAATTCAACACGACGACGCAGGGAACCCACATAATGTCCTACGTGTAATCTTCCTGTCGGTCTGTCACCAGTAAGCATAACCTTCTTCATGCTCTAGTCCTCCTAAATCTCATGTAATACTTTATTCGTAACTGTCAGGCTAATCTGCCCACAGTAATTCACTGTTTTTTATTATAACATTTCCCCAGATGCTTTTCTATAGAAACTTCTGTATATTAGGAAAGGACTTTCCTAATATACAAAAAAGTGCCCTTGACCTCATCAGCCAAAAGCACTTCCTGTAATTCTTTTTCTAACTCTTACTTATTCTGAAATACCGGACGCTTTGAATATCCCGGAACTTTCTTCGTCTCTTCTGCATATACCCACTGATACAACAGATAAGCCATAATAAATGCTCCTGTCACATCAAGTACGGAATGCTGCTTCAAGAACATGGTCGCCATTATAATCAACGCTCCAAGCACATATGCTCCAATACAAACAGCTTTGTGTTTCTTAAGTGCCTGACTCTTATGGATTGCAATACATGCGCATAGAGTATTAAACACATGAAGACTTGGAAATACATTCGTACAAGTATCTGTCCGATACAGCATCCGAACTGCATCTACAAAAATATTATCCCGCTCAAACACAACCGGTCGTAAATCCTGACCATTCGGAAAGACGGAACAAATAATAAGGAAAATTGTCATTCCTGCAAACGAAATCTTCGCCAGTTTGTAAAATCCCTGTACATCTGTAACGAAAAAGTACAAAAATGTAGCTGCGATAAATACAAACCATAACATATACGGTACAATAAAATATTCAATAAAAGGAATCTCTTCATCTAATGCTGTCTGCACCACATGATAATTCATCGTCACATGTTTCTCAAGAAACAAAAACCACGGCATATAGATTAACGCGTATAAAAACACCCATGCATGCTTATATCTTTTTATTGTCTCTATGAACTTTGTCTTCCATTTCATATCTGACACTCCTCCGCTTTTCATCAAACCGATACAGCACTTGCTACTTCTGCGCTATTTTCATTTAACGCTCTTTTTTGATAGGCTCGATTATAGCACTTTTAAAACACAATCTCAACCGACTTCATAAGTTTTTAACATTTCTTTTCTTTTTCTTATGAATTATCAACATCTGTCTCTTCTTTTGTTCACCTTTACTTTTTGAATCAGCACTTTCAATAGAAATCAGATTTACTCTTCTTTAACTCATCTCAAAAATATACATATCAAAGCTTCTTCTTGCCGCCTTAACATCTTTTTCTCCATGCAATGTCCATGCCGCTGCCGGCGTTTTAAAGAGAACCCTGTTCAACCATAATCCCGGATTCTTTCTGTCCGACCACCGGTAAGAAATAAAATCCGGTCTGCACATACAGTTACTCAAAAGATATTTTACACAAAATCTCAAGAGATAATGCGTTGTTCTGTCGTTTTTCGTCAGATTCTCAGATAATTGTCCTCTTGGGATTTCATTCCGATATTTCTTCATCCAACGAAGTACCAGGCTGTTAAAGGATTGGATCATGTATTCGCCATGATATTTTCGCAGTTCTTCATCCAATTTTCTGCAAATCTTTGTATCTGTGTTAGGAAGTTTCACCTCGATCAGAAGTGGTACCTTTCCATCTACCAACTGCAGTACTTCTGACAATAGTGGAATCCGCTCTTTTGTCTCCGCAAGTCTATACTTCTGCATCTCTTCATATGAAGTATCTTCCACTCTGCCCCGTCTTCCACAGATTCTTTCAAATGTATCATCATGAAAAACCACCAACTGTCCATCCTTTGTCAGATGAACATCCAGTTCTATTCCATCTCCGGCTTCGATTGCCGCACGAAATGCCGGAAATGAATTTTCCGGAATCCCACGCTTCTTATCATGAAGTCCTCTATGCGCCCACTTTACGCCAAGAAACGGATGCACTCTTTTTCTGCCCGACAGTCTTGGAGCCAGCAAAAAAATTAATAAAGCTGGTATTCCTATTACAATACATAACCCAATTGCTAAAACAATCCCTATATGCATCCTGTTTCATCACCTTTCTTCTATTCAACGATCACATTAAGTTTTTCTTTTTCCAGTGAGACTTCTATCTCTTTTGATAAAAAGGAAGGTTCTCCATCTGTATGTAACGGCAGTGCACGATCTGTCACTACCTTTACACTACGACATTTTAATATCGTCACCCCTTTAAATCTTGTATGCTTTCCTGAAAAAGCGGTCGGAAGCAGACACAGAATCTTGAGCTTCGACAGATCCGACACAACCATAATATCAAGAAATCCATCACTTCCGGAAGCGTCCGGACAAAACTTAAAGCCTCCTCCTTCATAAGGAAGATTCATAAATGCTGCAAAATAAGTCCTCTCAAACACTTTCATGCTTCCATCATCCAGTGTCAGTTCAAGTTTCACCGGCCGATCCTTTATAATACGATCCATTGCCACAACCGCATAACTCAGCTTACCGATTTTCAGAAGGTTCAATACACGTTTCCATTTTGAAACACATACTTCATGACAGACTGCAGCATCAAATCCAATACCGGCACTCACTGCAAATCTTCTTCCTTTCCCTTCCCTTTTTAGCACACCTATATCCATCTTTTCAACCCTTTTGGGTGAAAGAATTGTGTCCAATGCTTTAAAAGGATCTCCCGGGATTCCTGTTCCTCTTGCAAAATCATTGCTTGATCCAATCGGAATATATCCCAACGTCACTTTCTCCAGTGATTTAATTCCGCTTAGTACTTCATTGAGTGTACCGTCGCCTCCAAGAACAACAAACATGTGCTCCTGGCCATCTTCCGTAATCTCTGATGCAATCTTTCCTGCATCCTTTTTCTTTGTTGTCAGATGAATCTGATAATCAATTCTTTTTCTGCACAACTCAGGTTCCAACTGTTTCCACAGCATCTCGCCAAGCCCTGAACGAGCCCGCGGATTCACAATAAAGTGATAAATCATCAACCTTCCTCCAGTGTACTGTCCAGATACCGCCTTAAAGAACGACTCATGTTGCCCTCGAAATCAGCATTTCCCTCTCTCAGACACCATTCAAATACATTTCCGATCACGATCATCCGGATATCTGTTGTAAATTCGTCAATACTCTCTCTAATGTTAATAATCCCATCCTTCGCAGCCTGCTCTACATAAGCCTGTACTGTCACAATCGGATATGGACGTTCTGTTCTTATCGCCGGATTCAATGCCTGATTCTTTGTATCATAATACCCTGCCATAAATTCTACACCAAGCTCACGGCAATAAGCTACATAATTCAAATAAACACGGACAATTCCATCCTTTACATCTTCCAGACTTTTCGGTGTTTCCAGCAGATCCGGTCCCATCGTTGGCTGGTCTTCTATATAATAAGACAGCAAATCATCTTTTGTCTTAAAGTGATGATAGAAACTTCCATTCGACACGCCTGCTTCTTCACAGATATTCTTGATTGACAATTTTTCATATCCGTTCTTCTGAAGAATCTTCTTCGCCGCCTGAAAGATTTTTTCTTTTGTTTCCTGTGATTTTTTCTGCTGCTTCGATAATTCTGTTTTTGTATTCATTTCTGCTAAAACTCTCCCGTATGCATTTTAAACTATAAGAGATATTATAACATATTTCGCCCTTTTTTTCAATAAAACAGAGTGGACTCTATTTTAAGTGCTCTATTTTTATTTTCCGGATTTTCAGCTACCACAGTATTCTCATCCTCTTCATTTATAGATATGCAGAAAATGCACTCGGAATTGCATAATTTTTCTCCAGGTCCTTCTTTCCTGCAAATATGATCTCAGGATTTTGAAATTCTTTTTCCAACTCATCCACCAAAATCTCATATCCGGTCATATGCCATTCCACATGACTGAAAATGTGCTTCGCCTTTGGCAGCTTCTTCACGCGCACCGGCGTAAGACCTGACTCTTTTGCATATTCTATAACTTCTTTTTGTGTTAAATGTCCCTCTACATTAGGAAATTCATACAATCCTGCAAGGAGTCCTTTTCCCGGCCTTTTGCGAATCGCAATTTCCTCATTATCACAGAATCTTAGAATCGTTCTTTTCTCGATTCTTCGCTCTTTCGCCTTTTTCTTGACCGGATAGTCCATCTGACATTCATCCTGGTATGCAAGACAAAATTCCCTTATTGGGCAGCTCTCACACCTTGGTTCTCCATTTGGCAGACAGACGATTGCCCCAAGTTCGATCAATCCTTGATTAAAATCTCCCGGTGCCTCTGCCGGAATCACCTGTTCAAGCATACGTTCTATCTTTGTCCTTGTACTTGCTTTCATAATGTCATCACTGTCTTCCAGAATTCTTGTAACCACGCGAAAAACATTGCCATCTACCGCTGGTTTCTGCTGATGATAAACAAAAGAGCTGATCGCACCGGCTGTATAACTGCCAATTCCCTTCAACTTTTTTATCTCTTCAAATGTATCCGGGAATACACCATTATATTCTTCCATTACCTGTTGTGCTGCTGCCTTTAAATTCCTCGCCCTGTTGTAGTAGCCAAGTCCTTCCCACAGCTTAAGCAGTCTGTCTTCCGGCACTTCAGCCAGCGCTTTGATATCCGGCAGTTCTTCCAGGAATCGTGTGTAATAAGATTTAACTGCTTCCACTCTCGTCTGCTGCAGCATAATCTCTGAAATCCAGACCCGATACGCATTCACATGCTTCCGCCACGGAAGATCTCTCTGATTCTCCCGAAACCATTCAACAAGTGGTTCTACTGTCTCTTGCATCCTCTCACATGCCAAAGCATCTGCTTCGTATTTTTTCTTTCTATTACATTTCATTCAATACCATTTCCTTATATATAAAAATATCTGTTCAATATTGTAACACAATACCAAACAGATATTCTATAGATTAAAAATTAAATATTTTTTCGTAACTGTTCAGAGCCAACCTCCAAAATGCTACGCATTTTCTTTTACAGGATTTTTGAAAGAAACTCCTGAAGTCTTGGATCTTTCGGATGTTCAAAGAATTCTGCCGGGGCAGCTTCTTCCTTAATCTGACCGTCATCAATGAAAAGAACTCTTGAAGCAACCTCACGGGCAAATCCCATCTCATGAGTAACAACAACCATTGTCATTCCCTCTTTTGCCAGATCTTTCATCAGTTCAAGTACTTCTCCTACCATTTCCGGGTCAAGTGCTGAAGTCGGCTCATCAAAAAGAATTACATCAGGATTCATAGCCATGGAACGGATAATCGCGACACGCTGTTTCTGTCCACCGGAAAGTGTAGACGGATACACATCCGCTTTATCTTCCAATCCGATTCTCTTCAAAAGAGCCATTGCCTGCTCCTTTACTTCTTTCTTGATCTGCTCCTTTGTCTCAGTGATCGGAATCAGCTCTTCCTTCTTGTCACTTCCACGGAACATATTTTTAAATTTGATCATACGATTCTTTTTCTTTGCCTTATCAATGTCCTTACATCTTAGATATGCAGGTGCCATCATGACATTCTGAAGAACTGTCTTATTATTATAAAGATTGAAATGCTGGAAAACCATTCCCATATGACGGCGATGCTGATTAATATCAACCTTCATATCTGCGATATCAACACCATTGAAGATAATACTTCCGCCTGTCGGGTCTTCCATACAGTTCAAACATCGTAAAAATGTACTTTTACCAGAGCCGGATGGTCCGAGCACCGCAACGATATCGCCTTTATTGATCGTAACATTGATTCCCTTCAGAATCTCTTTGTCCCCAAAGCTTTTTTGCAGATTAATTACGTCTATCACTCTTCTTCAGGCTCCTTTCTAATAATTTAACAAGTAATGTGATCACAAGCACAAGTGCTATGTAGATTAACGCCATTACAAGGTACGGTACCATGAATTCGTAGCTGTTACTTCCGATATAGTTAAATGCAACATAAAGGTCAGCTGCGCCAACAAAGCTTACTACAGATGTCTCTTTAATAAGAGAAATGAACTCATTTCCAAGTGTCGGAAGAATGTTCTTTACAGCCTGCGGAATCACAATCTTCATCATACTTGTTCCAAAACTGAGTCCGACTGCTCTTCCGGCTTCCATCTGTCCCGGATCGACAGACTGGATTCCGCTTCGCATGATCTCTGAAATATATGCACCACTATTCAGACCAAATACAACCATAGAAACCTGTACTCCGGTAATCTTCACCCCAAAAATCGGAAGGAGTACATAATAAAAGATAAGGAGCTGAACTACCATAGGAGTTCCTCTGAATAATGCAACGTAAAAGCTGCAAATATGATTCAATACTCTCGGAAGAGTTTTATATTTCGGAATCACACGGACTGTAGCGATCAAAGTACCAATCACAATACCGATAATCAGACCGCAGATTGCGATCAGCAAAGTATTGTGCAGTCCCTGAACTACTTTCACATAGCCATTCTGATTCAGAAATATATCAATAAATTTGTCTACTTTCTGACTAAAATTCCCCATTTGTTTCCTTTCTCCAAAAAGAGGAAAATGCATGCATCATCTTCTGCCTGTATTTCCCTCGTTAATAAATTCTGTTATTTTACTGCCTGTAAATTCTTAGTAAATACTCTTACTGAACTGCGTTGATTGCATCTGTGATTGCTGCTGCCGGTGCTGCATCAATAATCACATACTGAATATTTCCATTGAGCATATCCTGTACTGCAAGTGATCCGCTCTTGTATGTCACACATTTTGCCGGAAGTCCCGGGAAGTCCCAATCTTCGCTTCCTTCAACATAGTACTGACCTGTTGTTCCCTGCTGAACACCAATCTGGTCAGATGATTTTGTCTCAGCAAGCTTAGCTGCAACGTCATCTGCTGTCTTGCAATCATCGAATGTTGTAACATTGCTTGGAACGATCAAACGCTGGGATGCTGAATAGTAAGAATCTGTAAATGTAACATATTCTTCTCTCTCTTCATTGATTGTAAGTCCTGCCATAGCAATATCACATTTCTGCTGGCTTACAGACAGACAAACTGCATCAAAATCCATGTTCTCAATTACAAGCTCTTTTCCAAGTTCATCAGCAAGAAGCTTTGCAATCTCCATGTCGATTCCATAATAATCTTCACCCTTTGTATACTCAAATGGCTCGAATGCTGCATTTGTAGCTACAACCAACTGATCCTTAGATGTATCAAGTGTTGCTGATTTTACTGCTTCCGGCTCTCCGTCTGAGAAATACTTTTTGCAGATCTCATCAAGTGTTCCATCTGATTTGATCTTTGCAATAAACTCATTTGTCTTCTCAAGAAGTTCCGGCTGATTCTTGTCCACACCAAATGCATATTCTTCATTTGTAAGGTCAATATCGATTACCTTTGCTGTTACTGTTTCGTTCTTACTACCACAACCTGCCAGCATGCTGACTGCTAATGCTGCAGTAAGAAATACTGATAAAAACTTCTTCATCTTAAGCTCCTCCTCTTTTTTCTGCATAAAAATTCAAAACATGTTAATAATTATAACATGCTTTTCATAAAATGCAAGACGTAATTATGCACGATTTCTTTTGGAAATACAAAATTTTACTGTTCACAATAACTGTGAACAGTAAAACACACTGCACTCTATTCAACAATACATATCTTATTTGAATAAAGCCTGGATACCGAAGAATAAAAATACAACAATTCCAAGTACGATTCTGTAATATCCAAATGCCTTAAAGTCATGGTTCTTGATATATTTCATCAGGAACTTGATCGCTATAACAGATACTGCAAAGGATACGATCATTCCAAGAAGAAGCAGAAATACCTGCATTGGGGTAAATGCCAGACCGAACTTAAACAACTTCAGTGCACTTGCTCCAAACATAACCGGAATTGCAAGGAAAAATGTAAACTCTGCTGCAACACTTCTTGAAACCCCAAGTGCCAGTGCTCCGACAATCGTTGCGCCGGATCTGGACGTCCCAGGGATCATCGCCATCATCTGGAAAACTCCGATCAGAAGAACTGTCTTCACAGAAAGCTGAGAGATTCTTTTTACTTTCGGTTCTCTTGTCTCATTACGTTTTTCAATTACAATGAATAAAATACCATAAACAATCAACATCAATGCAACAACATATGCATTACTCAGTTTTGATTCAATCAGATTGTTCAGCAACACTCCTCCGATCAGTGCCGGAATTGTTCCGATCACTACTTTAATCCATAACTGAATTGTCATCTTCTTCTGCTTTTCCGTCTTCGTCGGTGAGAACGGATTTAACTTATGAAAATAAATTACTACAACTGCCAGGATCGATCCAAACTGAATCACCACATTGAACATATTCGTAAATGCCTCGTTCTGCTTCAGTTGGATCAGCTGCTCTACCAGAATCAGATGACCTGTACTACTGATTGGAAGCCACTCTGTGATTCCCTGCACAATTCCTAAAATGATAACCTTTAATACTTCTAACATGATTCCCCTCCTCGTTTCAGAACAAACTTCTCGATGGCCTTTGCAGCCCCCTCATCATTGTTGCTCTCCGTAATATAATCAGCTACAGCTTTGACCTTTTCTTCGGCATTCGCCATGGCAACCCCAAATCCAACTTCCTTGAGCATTGCGATATCATTATCGCCATCCCCACACGCCATGATCTCTTCCCGCCTGATTCCAAGCATCTTGCCAAGATTCACAAGTCCGGTTCCTTTATTTACACCAACTGCATTGATTTCTATATTATATTGAAGAGAGCCAACCAGTTCAAAGACGCCTTCTCGCTCCAGCTCTTTCCATGCCTCTTCTCTCTCTTCCATATCTGCAAACAACATCTGTACTTTATCAAGATTCCCTTCTTTTTCATCCAGCAGATCTTCCAGTCTGTCTACCGCTATTCGTGTTCTCAGAAAATAATCCCACATGTTCGGATTCTTATGATACTTTCTCACCTGCGCGATCTCATCTTTCTGAGCATATCCCTGCCCATCAAAATAAACTTCCAACAGAGTATCATATTTTCTTCCGATTGCAATTGCTTTTTTTGCTGCTTCTTTGGATAACAGATGTTCTTCCAGTACCTTTCCGGTTCTCGTCTCGATAATCCTTGCCCCATTCGCAGTCAGTGCATAATCCATCCCCGTAAGCTCACGTAATTCTTCCGGAACTCCTGTCCATGGTCTTCCGGTTGCAACAAGAACAACTGTACCATTCTGCAGTGCCTCTCCGATTACATTCTTCGTATAAGGAAGAAGTTCCTTCTTATCTGTAAGAAGTGTTCCATCGAGATCTAATCCAACAATCTTAATTTCCTTTTTTTCCATACTTTTTTCCTTATCTTCTGTATTTTCTATCCGTCAATTGTTACAAAAAGTAACATCTTTTTAATCATTTTGTAAAACAATCATAAAATGTTTCGCGCAAATTTGATTAATTCTCTGTTTTATAGTATAATAGGTTTTCGACAACTATGCAATGTCATTTAAAGAAAGGATATTGAGATTATGGCATTTTACAAAAAAAGCAAGTTACATACGGGCACCGCGCTCATTTGTTCCCTTGCAATTGTATTTTCTGCACTTCCTGTCTATGCTACAGACACGATAGACAATCTGCAAAACCAGACCTCTGCCCTTGAGAACGAATTAAAAGGCATCAACCAGGATATCCTCACCCTGAGTGAGAAGATATCTGATACTGAGATGCAGGTTGAGATCCTCAACAGTGATATAGACAAAACACAGGATGATCTTGAGAAAGCGCAGAAAAACGAAGATCAGCAGTATGAAGATATGAAAAGCCGTATCAAATATATGTATGAGCACGGAAGTGCTACAATGCTTGAGATGCTTTTCTCAGCAGAAAATATGTCAGATTTTCTAAACAAAGCTGATTTTATTGAAAATTTAAGTAACTACGACCGCAAAGCTCTGAACGATCTGAAAGATGTTCACCAGCAGATTGCCGATCAGAAAGCAGACCTGGAAGCACAGCAGGCTTCCATGAAAGATTTACAGAACCAATTGCAGACACAGCAGACACAATTACAGGCAAAAGCTGCTGCAACTTCTACTAATTTGAATGAAGTGAATGCAAAACTGCAGAAAGCCAAAGAAGAAGAGGCAGCTCGTCAGGCAGAAGAAGCCAGGAAACAGGCGGAAGCCGCTGCAAAAGCCGAAGCAGCTGCAAAAGCTGAGGCTGCTGCCAGTGCGAACAAAGCGAATACTTCCAGTTCCTCTGGGAACTCCGGCAATTCAGGTTCCTCATCCTCCGGAAGTTCAAGTTCTTCTGGTGGCTCCAATAGTTCCGGATCTGCCATTGCGTCTGATGACCTTACACTTCTTGCAGCAATCCTGCAATGTGAGGCCCACTATGATTACGACTCTATGCTTGCAGTTGCTACAGTCATTATGAATCGTGTATATAGCAGTCGCTTTCCGAATTCTATTCATGATGTCATCTATGCCCAAGGACAGTTTGCTCCTGTATGGACAGGTTCCTTAGACCGTGTATTAAAGCAAGGTCCACGAAGTCTTTCTATCCAGGTTGCACAGGATGCGATCAACGGAGCTCGTCTTGCTGCCGTAGCCGACTGTTATTACTTCCTGTACGCACCATCGACAAGCAGAACCGGTGTTGTAATTGGCGATAACGTTTTCTTTACAAGTTGGTAAAATAATAAAAAAAAGATTAAGAAGCGCCGGAAGATTTCATTTTCATCTTCCAGCGCTTCTTTTTTAGAAACAACTCTATTTTCTACTGATAATCAACAACATCAATCCATCTCATCAGAAAATCTTTTTCAAGTTCATTTTCTTTAGATAACTGTGCTGCTGCCACAATCGGAAGCCACTGCTGTACATACTGCATTGCTGTATCACTCTTCTTGCAGAACAATTTCAGATAGAGATCTGCTACTTTCTGATCTTTCAGTGCGAAAAGCAAATATGTCATCGCTGCATCTGCACTTGCATTTCCCTGTGTTGCATGAGCCCAGTCAACTACAGTCATCTTTCCATTCTTTCCTACGATCACATTACTCGGATTAAAGTCTCCGTGACATACTTTATTATGCTTTGGCATACTCTCAAGTCTTGTCAGAAGTTCATAACGTGTAGTCGCATCAAGATCTTTCAATCCATTGATCTGACGAGCTAATTTATCTTTCATTCCTTTCAGAAGCGGTGATTTCTTACTCTGAACCTGTAACTGGAGATCAACAAAGTCTTCCATATATTTTTCCAGATTCTTCATATCAGATTCCATCATGTCCTCAAGTGTCTTACCTGCTTTGTACTCAATAGCAATTGCCCACTTTCCATCAATCTGAGTTACTTCTTTTACCTTCGGAATGTCCAGACCTGTCTCTTCTACTCTTGCAGTATTCAGAGCCTCATTAAATACATCTGACTTCGGATGTCCTTCATTAAAAACTTTCACGATACAATCATCACATTTATAGACTGATTTGTAAGCACGTTTCACGATGAGATTTTTTTCTTCTAACTTCATAATATAGACCTCCTTATATCTTGAACGCTCCTTCTTGTCTACTCTTATTTTATCTCAGCTCTGCGGGGCTGTTCCTTTTGCCTTACGGCTCTTACTTTGTTTTGATGATGTCATTATATCTCACAATTTTTAGAAATAAAACCCCTTCAGAGCAAGTTTGTGCAGTTTTTAACAAGTTTTTTTGTCTCTTATATATTGTCTATTTATTAACAATCATAACTTTGGCTCGTTGCTCACGTATACTTGGAAAACTCAAAAACTGTATTTTCCAAGTTATCGCGGCAGTCGCCAAGGTCTTGTGCAAGCACAGACTTTGGCTCGTTGCTCACGTAAAAAAAAGACAGAACAATGCTTTTCAACATCATTCTGTCTCTCTTCGTATATTTTAGATTCTAACGGTCATATGCCTGCTTATGCAATGCGATTTATTTTCCGTAGTAGCATTTCAGGTACAGATCTTTGATCTCCTGGATGAGTGGGTATCTTGGGTTAGCTCCTGTACACTGATCGTTGAATGCCTGCTCTGACATTTCATCAAGTGTGTCAAGGAAGTACTTCTCATCAACGCCGTAATCTTTGATTGTCTTCTTGATTCCGATCTTCTCTTTGAGTTCTTCAAGTTTAGCGATGAAGTTCTCAAATACTTCTTTATCATCTTTACCTGTGCATCCTGCGAAGCGTCCGAGTTCTGCGTATCTTGCAAGTGCATGTGGGTACTGATACTGTGAGAATGTTCCCATCTTTGTCGGAACTTCTGCTGCATTGTATCTCATAACCTCTGTAAGGATTACTGCGTTAGCAACACCGTGTGGCAGGTGGTGGAAAGCACCAAGCTTATGAGCCATGGAGTGGTTAACACCAAGGAATGCATTTGCGAATGCCATACCAGCCATACAGGAAGCGTTTGCCATCTCTTCACGAGCCTTCGGATCGTTTGCTCCGTTCTCGTATGCAGATGGAAGGTTCTCGAATACAAGCTTAACAGCCTTCATAGCCAGACCATCTGTGTAATCTGTTGCCATGATAGATACATATGCCTCGATTGCATGTGTCATAACGTCGATACCTGAAGCACTTGTCAGTCCCTTCGGCTGTGTCATCATGTTGTCTACGTCTACGATTGCCATGTTTGGAAGCAGAGCGTAGTCAGCGATTGGCCATTTAACACCTGTGTCAGCGTCTGTGATGATTGCGAATGGTGTTACCTCAGAACCTGTTCCTGAAGATGTTGGGATAGCTATGAAGTAAGCTTTCTCTCCCATCTTAGGGAATGTAAATACTCTCTTACGGATGTCCATGAAGTCCATAGCCATATCTTCGAAGTTTGCTTCCGGATGCTCATACATGATCCACATGATCTTACCTGCGTCCATTGCAGATCCACCACCAAGAGCGATGATTGTATCTGGCTCGAACTGTCTCATCTGGTCAACACCCTTGCGTGCACACTGAAGTGTCGGGTCTGGTGCTACTTCGAAGAAGCATGTATGCTGGATTCCCATTTCATCTAATTTATCTTCGATCGGTTTTACATATCCGTTCTTGTAAAGGAAGGAGTCTGTTACGATAAATGCTTTCTTCTTATGCATTACTGTTCCAAGCTCATCCAGTGCAACCGGCATAGAACCTTTCTTGAAGTAAACTTTCTCAGGTGTTCTGAACCACAGCATATTTTCTCTCCTCTCTGCAACTGTCTTGATGTTAAGCAGATGTTTTACTCCTACGTTCTCTGATACAGAGTTTCCACCCCATGATCCACATCCAAGTGTAAGGGACGGAGCCATCTTGAAGTTATAAAGGTCTCCGATTCCACCGTGAGAAGAAGGTGTGTTGATCAGTACACGGCAAGTCTTCATTGCTGCTGCATGTTTTGCAATCTTCTCTGTCTCTGCCGGATGTACGTAGAGTGAAGATGTATGTCCATATCCACCGTCTGCTACAAGCTGAGCTGCTTTCTCAAGAGCCTCATCAAATGTTTTAGCTTTGTACATACCAAGTACCGGTGATAATTTCTCATGTGCAAATTCTTCTGAAATATCTACAGATTCAACTTCTCCGATCAGGATCTTTGTATTCTTCGGTACATCAACGCCTGCCATCTGAGCGATTTCATAAGCTGATTTTCCTGGGATCTTGCTGTTCAGTGCACCGTTGATGATGATTGTCTTACGAACTTTGTCAAGCTCCTCACCTGGTTTCAGGAAGTAGCATCCTCTGTACTGGAATTCTTTCTTAACTTCCTCATATACGCTTTCAAGTACTGTTACAGACTGCTCAGACGCACAGATCATACCATTATCAAATGTCTTAGAGTGGATGATTGAGTTAACTGCCATTCTTACATCTGCTGTATCGTCGATGATAACCGGTGTGTTACCAGCTCCAACTCCGAGTGCCGGCTTTCCTGAAGAGTAAGCTGCTTTAACCATTCCAGGACCACCTGTTGCAAGGATGATATCTGCATCTCTCATTACTGTGTTTGTAAGTTCCAGTGATGGAGCATCGATCCAACCGATGATTCCTTCCGGAGCTCCTGCTTTCACTGCTGCATCAAGAACAACTTTAGCTGCTGCGATTGTAGATGCTTTAGCAGCCGGATGTGGGCTGATGATGATTGCATTTCTTGTCTTTAAGCAGATCAGTGTTTTAAAAATTGCTGTTGATGTCGGGTTTGTTGTAGGGATAACTGCTGCAACAAGTCCGATTGGCTCTGCGATCTTTTTGATTCCAAATGCCTTATCTTCTTCTACAACACCACATGTCTTTGTATCTTTGTATGCGTTATAAATATACTCTGCTGCGTAATGGTTTTTGATAACCTTATCCTCGAGAATACCTCTCTGAGTCTCTTCTACTGCAAGTCTTGCAAGCGGGATACGCTGCTTGTTTGCTGCCATAGCTGCTTCATAGAAGATTTTGTCAACCTGCTCCTGTGTAAATGTAGCGAAGATTTTCTGTGCCTCGCGCATCTCTTTCATTTTTGCTTCAAGAGCTTCAACGTTATCAATGAATCCGGTGTTTACTGTCTTTGTCTCTACAGTTTTTGCCGCCTCTTTCTTTGCCATCTGAGTATTCCTCCTGTACTTGAATAAATCATTTTTATAGTCACTGTTTTCGTAACCTGCAAGTTTTATCCGATCGGGTTATTTTTATGTTTCCCGATTACAGGTATTAGTATACTAGTTCGTTAATTAATTGTCAATGTACCAGTTGTTAAAGTTTTAACGTTATTTTTTTAACATCATTTGTGCAGTTTTCACAAAAGCAAATTTTCACTTGACATTTTTAACTATGAAAAACACTTTACTAATATGCAAAAAACTCCCATACAGGACATTTCTGTCCTATATGAGAGTCAAAAATCAGCTATATTATCAAATTAAACAAGCTCGATCAGAACTTCCATAGCTGCGTCACCTTTACGCTGACCAATCTTTACGATTCTTGTGTAACCACCGTTACGATCAGCATATTTTGGAGCGATCTCATCAAAGAGTTTTGCAACCATGTCAACATCTTTCATGTTTCTCTTCTCGCCTTCTTTAACAGGGAAGAGAACTTTCAGCATCTGACGTCTAGCGTGCAGTCTGCTTGGCTTATCTTTTTTGATTGTCTTCTCAACTTCGTCATAAACAGTAACTTTCTTACCGTCAACAACTTCTTTCACACGTTTGCCATCAGCATCTTTACGTGCTACTTTAGCCATTACTGTAACTTCTTCGAAGTTATCTTTCTCTTTTACAGCAAGAGCGATCAGGCTTTCTGCCTGCTTACGGATCTCTTTTGCCTTAGCTTCTGTTGTAACGATCTTTCCGTTGTTAAGAAGTGCTGTTACCTGGTTTCTAAGTAAAGCTTTTCTCTGGCTTGCTGTTCTGCCAAGTTTTCTATACTTTGCCATTTCAAATTTCCTCCATTAATTAACATTTGGTTATGCATCTTCGGGCTTACTAATCAAATGCTCCTGCTGTGCTCTTCGGGCTTACCACCAGGATATTCAATCTTCAGCGGGCTGCAATTCACAAAACTGTAATCACAGCCTGTGCAGGACATGAGTGTCCTGATAATTTATCATAGTACGGATATAGAATATTATTCTTCTCCGTGGTTCAGTTCCAGATTGAGTTCTTTCAGTTTTGCAAGAACTTCTTCGAGAGACTTACGACCAAGGTTACGAACCTTCATCATGTCTTCCGGAGTCTTGTTTGTGAGCTCTTCAACTGTGTTGATTCCGGCTCTCTTCAGACAATTGTAAGAACGAACAGAAAGCTCAAGTTCATCAATGCTCATCTCAAGAACTTTTTCTTTCTCGTCATCCTCTTTCTCAATCATAACTTCTGCCTGCTGAGCTACCTCTGACAGGTCGATGAAGAGTTTCAGATGCTCACTTAACACTTTTGCTGCAAGGCTGACAGCCTCATCAGGAGCCATTGTACCTTTTGTCCAGACATCAAGTGTCAGTTTGTCATAATCTGTAACCTGACCTACACGTGTATCCTGAACTGTCAGGTTGACACGATCGATCGGTGTGTAGATAGAATCGATTGGAAGAACACCGATTGGCATATCTTCTGTCTTATTCTTATCTGAGCTTACATATCCTCTTCCTTTTGTGATTGTAAGTTCCATATAAAGCTTGCTGTCTTTGCCACCGCTTAATGTAGCAATTACCTGCTCCGGGTTTACAATCTCAATATCAGAGTCACACTGGATATCAGCACCTGTTACAACGCCTTCTCCTTCGAACTCGATATAAGCTGTCTTCACTTCATCAGACTCAGATGTGTTCTTGATAGCCAGAGATTTCAGGTTCATGATGATCTCTGTCACATCTTCTTTAACACCCGGGATGGAACTGAACTCGTGCAGTACACCGTCGATTTTCACAGAACTGATTGCTGCTCCCGGCAGGGAAGAAAGCATGATTCTTCTCAGCGCGTTACCAAGCGTAGTTCCGTATCCTCTCTCCAGCGGTTCTACGACAAATCTTCCGTATTTCTTGTCATCTGAAACATCTGTAATTTCAATATTCGGTTTATTAAAATCAAACACTACACAGACCCTCCTTATGGGCTTAATATATGTTGAGGGGGTACAAAACTGTATCTAATCAACTTATTCAGATTAGTTAGGATTGCCCTGCATAAATGCCTGCGCAATCCTTTCAAATCGTAATTATTATTTAGAATACAGCTCGACGATAAGCATCTCGTCAACCGGTACATCGATTGCTTCTCTGTTAGGAAGCTCTTTTACTGTACCTCTAAGATTCTCAGCGTCTGCCTCAAGCCACTCTGGTACCATGTTTCCAGCTGTAGCTTCAAGAATCTCTTTGTATCTCTGTGAACCTTTTTTGTTCTCTTTGATTTCAATAACATCTCCAGCCTTTACAAGGTAAGATGGGATGTTAACCTGTTTGCCGTTTACAAGAACGTGCTTATGATCAACGATCTGTCTAGCTTCTTTTCTTGTTCTAGCAAGTCCAAGACGGAAAACAACGTTGTCAAGTCTTGACTCAAGGATGATCATAAGGTTTTCACCTGTCATTCCTTCCTGCTGTTTTGCCTTTGCATAGTAGTTTCTGAAAGGTTTTTCAAGAACACCGTAGATGAATTTTGCTTTCTGTTTCTCGCGAAGCTGAAGACCATACTCGCTCATCTTTCTGTTTGCTCTTTTTAACTGTCTGTTAGATTTCTTATTGATTCCGAGGTAAATCGGATCCATTCCTAATGAACGGCATCTTTTAAGAACAGGAACTCTATTTACTGCCATTTCTATCCTCCTAATATTATACATGCCAGCGGTACTCATGCCGCTGCGTCAACATTTACTATTAAATAACTGCTTTTCTTATACAGCAGAGTATAATTACACTCTTCTGCGTTTCGGTGGACGACATCCGTTGTGCGGTACCGGTGTTACGTCCTTGATGCTTACTACATCAATTCCGCATGCCTGAAGTGCACGGATTGCTGCTTCTCTTCCTGATCCCGGTCCTTTTACGAATACATCTACTGTCTTAAGACCATGTACTAATGCTGCTTTAGCTGCTGTCTCAGCTGCCATCTGTGCTGCATATGGAGTAGATTTTCTTGAACCTCTAAATCCCAGACCGCCTGCACTTGCCCATGAAAGAGCATTTCCCTGAGCGTCAGTCAGTGTAACAATTGTATTGTTGAATGATGACTGAATATGTGCCTGTCCGCGTTCAACGTTTTTCTTGACACGTTTTTTTGTTACTTTTTTCGCAACTCTCTTAGCCATTTAAACTAACCTACTTTCTTTATTTTATACGATATTATTTCTTCTTATTTGCTACAGTTCTCTTAGGACCTTTGCATGTTCTTGCATTAGTCTTAGTTTTCTGTCCACGTACCGGAAGTCCTTTTCTGTGACGGATTCCACGGTAGCATCCGATCTCTTTAAGTCTCTTGATGTTGAGCTGAATCTCTCTTCTAAGATCACCTTCTACAACCTGAGTCTCATCGATCACTGCGCTGATTTTCTTTACTTCTTCACTTGTAAGATCTCTTACACGAGTGTCAGGATTAACTCCTGCATCCTTTAAGATACGTTCTGCACTTGTTCTACCGATTCCGTAGATATAAGTAAGACCGATTTCTACACGTTTGTCTCTTGGTAAGTCTACACCTGCAATACGAGCCATGTGTCTTTCCTCCATTTTCTTTTCTGGTTTTCTTGTTAATTGTCCTTAATTGAGGCTGCGAATGCGAAATGAGTCTCTTCTTTTTATAAATGAAGTCTGGTGTAACTCATTTACTGCTGCATCCTACCGGAATGTATCCTTCCGATATCCCAGCCCAGGTATGTACGGAAACTACATACCCTTTCCCGGCACGGATCATACTCTCATCCGCCAATGCAAATGCCGGGTATTATAAGCAATATACAATAGCATCTTCCCTCTTTAATATAAAGATGACAAACGTCTGTCAGATGCCCAGACTACACGCTCTGTCGGTACCTGCGGACAGATGCGATGTATCCTTACTGTATATTAAACAGCTCCACACACCTCCTGGCATGTCATGCTGTCAGCCGCTTGATAATTGCACAAAACATCAGTAGCATCACTCGACTAGGTTCGATAATACCTCACCAAGTCTCCTGATAGGCTTTCTCACTAAATTCGTGCTACGCTTACGCTTGCACTCATCAAGTGTTCAATGCCTTAGCCCTGGCGCTGTTTGTGTTTCGGGTTCTCACAGATTACTCTGATACTACCTTTTCTTCTAATAATTTTGCATTTTTCACAAATTGGTTTAACTGATGATCTAACCTTCATGTCAAATCCTCCTTCCCTACTTTGCTCTGCCTATATATTCCGGTATTTTTGGACACACCTCTCCAAAAATGACCATTTCATACTTTACCACAAAACATATGGTAAAGTCAAGACCTAAATTAAAAAAGATATTATTTTCTAAAAATGCTTTTCAGAAAATAATATCTTTTTATCTTTTCAGATACGGAACGTTGTAAACAACAGCATTCCCGTTATTTGATGTGTAGAATTCTTACTTGTCTCTCCAGACAATTCTTCCTTTGCTCAGGTCATAAGGTGACATCTCAAGTGTAACCTTATCTCCCGGCAGAATCTTGATGAAGTTCATACGCAGCTTACCGCTGATATGTGCCAGTACAATATGACCATTCTCAAGTTCTACTTTGAACATTGCGTTAGGAAGTTTCTCAACTACAACTCCTTCAATTTCAATCACGTCAGTTTTTGACATTTTTAATCCTCCTGAATGAAATCAACAAAACTTACTCTCCAAGAATCTGAACGATTGCAGCAAATACATCGTTGATATCGATTGTACCATCAACTTCTCTGAGTACTCCTGCTTCTGTATAATAATCGATCAGCGGCTGTGTCTGCTCATGATAAACACCAAGTCTCTTAAGAACTGTCTCTGGTTTATCATCGTCTCTCAAGATAAGCTCTCCGCCACACTTGTCGCAGATGCCTTCTTTTGCAGTCGGAGCATATACGATATGATAAGTAGCACCACAATCAACACAAGCTCTTCTTCCAGACATACGGTTTACAATATTCTCATCTGGAACTTCAACATCGATCGCATAATCAATCTTCTGTCCCATCTCAGCAAGTGCACGATCAAGTGCCTCTGCCTGTGGAATTGTACGCGGGAATCCATCAAGTACATATCCATTCTTACAATCTTCCTGGTTTACTCTGTCTACAACGAGATCAACAACCAGTTCATCCGGAACCAGAAGACCCTGATCCATGAAAGTTTTTGCTTTCTTACCAAGTTCTGTTCCGTTCTTGATGTTTGCTCTAAAGATATCTCCAGTAGAAATATGCGGAATAGAATACTTCTCAGCAATCTTCTTTGCCTGTGTTCCTTTTCCTGCTCCTGGGGCTCCTAACATGATGAGTTTCATATCTTTATCCTCCTTATACAAGTTTAACCCGCTCTGTTCGTCCTGCAATTGAGGACAGAACAAAGCGAGCTAAAAGACGTTTAATAGAAAACAATATCAATAACTGTTATCTCTTATTATTTAAAAATCCTGTGTAATTTCTTACAAGCATCTGTGATTCAATCTTCTTAATTGTCTCAAGTACAACACCTACAATAATGATAAGTGATGTTCCACCAAAGGAAACGTTTGCACCAAAAACACCATTGAAGAAATATGGAATCACCTGTACGATGATCAAACCACACGCACCAACAAAGATAATATAATTCAAAATCTTTGTAAGGTAGTCAACTGTTGGTTTGCCCGGACGAATTCCAGGGATAAATCCACCGCTCTTTTTCATATTATTTGCAATCTCCATCGGATTGAAAGTAATCGATGTATAGAAATATGCAAAGAATATTGTAAGTAAAATGTAAACCACAAGTCCGACTGAATAAATCGGATTCTCTGGATCACACCAGTTATTGGAGTTTAAACCTGCAAGGATCTTACTTCCAATTCCAGTTCCATTTCCTTTTCCAAGGAACTGTGCAATCACGATTGGTGTCTGCATCAGTGAAGAAGAGAAGATAACCGGGATTACTCCGGCTGTATTCACCTTCAACGGAATATGTGTTGACTGACCGCCATACATTTTTCTTCCCTGTACTTTTTTGGAATACTGAACTGCAATTCTTCTTTCACCATCCTGAAGAATGATAACAAACACAACTACAACCAGAAGAACTGCAATGATAATAACACCAGCAAGTCCTGCCTTTGCAATTGTTTTGCCTTTCATGAACTGTGTATACAGTGTCACGAAATCATCCGGAACACGGGAAATAATATTGATCAGAAGTACGATAGAAATACCGTTTCCAACTCCCTTTTCAGTAATACGCTCACCGATCCACATAAGAAATGCACTACCAGCTGTAAGCGTACATACAACGATTGCACAATTTACGAAATTATATTCTTCCAGAAGTCCCTGACGTCCAAATCCTACAGCCATTGCGATAGATTCAATCAGTGCAAGACCAACTGTCACATATCTTGTAATCGCTGCGATTTTCTTTCTTCCATCTTCACCATCTTTCTGCATTTCTTCAAGCTTTGGAATCGCTATTGTCAGAAGCTGCATGATAATAGATGATGTGATATATGGAGTGATACTCAGGGCAAATACTGACATTCTTGTAAATGAGCCGCCGGTGAACGCCTCAAAAAAGTTAAATACGTCACCGGTCTGCTGTGCAAAAAAATTCTGAATAAATGTCGGATCTACTCCCGGAGTGGGCAACTGTGATCCTAACCTAACAACGATAAGCATTGCCAATGTATAGAGAAGTCTCTTTCTGATATCCTCAATACTTAATGCTTTACGCAAGGACTTAAGCATTAGATCACCTCTGCTTTTCCACCAAGAGCTTCAATCTTCTCAGCTGCTTTTGCACTGAATGCATTAGCCTGAACTGTAAGCTTCTTAGTTAACTCTCCATTTCCAAGAATTTTTACTCCGTCTTTTGGATTCTTAACAATACCGCTTTCGATCAATGTCTCAACGGATACTGTAGCGCCATCCTCGAATACTTCAAGTGCGCTAAGATTGATTCCTACGATTGTCTTAGAGTTTCTGCATGTGAAACCTCTCTTAGGAATTCTTCTGTATAAAGGCATCTGACCGCCTTCGAAACCAGGTCTTGTAGCTCCTGAACGAGCCTTCTGTCCTTTGTGGCCCTTTCCGGCTGTCTTACCGTTTCCTGAACCATGACCACGGCCTCTTCTGAAATTATCACTCTGTTTTGAACCGTCTGCCGGTCTTAAGTTTGATAAGTCCATGACATTACCTCCTTATCTTAATTAAGCCTCTTCTTCAACTTTAACTAAATGTCTAACCTGCTGTACCATACCTCTGGTAGCTGCATTATCTGGCAATACAACTGTTTTGTTGAGTTTCTTAAGTCCAAGAGCCTCAACTGTTTTTCTATGCTTTGGTACGGCGCCGATTGTAGACTTTACTAATGTAACTTTTAAATTTGCCATTTCAATCTTACCTCCTATGCGCTTGATCGGGCTTCTCGGTTGATTAGCCTAAGATCTCCTCAATTGATTTGCCACGAAGTCTTGCAACATCTTCCGGAGTCTTAACTGCTTTAAGTCCTTCGATTGTAGCAAGTACAACATTCTGTTTGTTGTTGGATCCTAAAGATTTTGTACGGATGTTCTTAACTCCAGCCGCCTCAATTACGGCACGCGCCGGTCCTCCGGCGATAACACCAGTACCTTCCGGAGCCTTCTTAAGAAGTACGGAAGCGCTTCCGAATTTACCAATCACATCGTGTGTTACACTTGAGTTTTCATCAAGAGATACGCTGATCATTTTCTTCATAGCGTCCTCTTTACCTTTACGAATAGCTTCCGGAATTTCAGTAGCTTTTCCTAAACCTGCACCAACATGGCCATTTCCATCACCAACAACTACTAAAGCTGTGAAACGGAAGTTACGACCACCTTTAACAACTTTGGTTACACGCTTGATTGATACCACTTTTTCTACTAATTCCATCTGACTAGCATCAATACGTTCCTGTCTCATCTGTGTTCTCCCTTCCTTAGAAATTCAGACCAGCTTCTCTTGCTGCGTCTGCTAATGCCTTGATTTTACCCTGGTAAATGAATCCGCCTCTATCAAATACAACTTCATCAATACCTTTAGCTTTTGCTCTCTCGGCAATTACTTTTCCAAGGTATGCTGCTGCTTCAACGTCGTTAGTCTTCTCGAGCTCTGCTTTCACTTCTTTCTGAAGAGTGGAAGCGGAAACAAGAGTATTTCCAACAGTATCGTCGATGATCTGTGCATACATATGATTATTACTTCTGAATACAGCTAAACGCGGTCTCTGCGCTGTTCCGCTGAAACGGTTGCGTAATTTCATGTGTTTTTTTCTACGAACTTCGCTTCTAGATTTCTTACTAACCATTTTCACACTCTCCTTATTTATTTCTTACCAGTCTTACCGACTTTACGTCTGATTACTTCATCAGCATATTTGATTCCCTTGCCCTTATATGGCTCCGGTCTTCTCTTATCTCTGATCTCAGCCGCAAACTGTCCAACTTTTTCTTTATCGATACCTTTAACAGTGATCTTGTTCTGTCCCTCAAGTACAGTCTCGATTCCTTCTGGATCGATCATCTCAACTGGATGGGAATAACCAAGGTTCAGTGTCAGTTTATTTCCTGATTTAGCAGCTCTGTAACCTACACCGTTAACCTCAAGAACTTTCTCATATCCGTCTGTTACACCTACAACCATGTTGTTGATCAGTGTTCTTGTCAGACCATGAAGAGCTTTCATTTTCTTTAAGTCGCTCGGTCTTGTAACGATTACTTCTTCGCCTTCAACTTTGATTTCCATTTCTACTGGAAGCTCTTTTGTAAGAGTTCCCTTAGGACCTTTTACAGTCACTACATTGTTCTCAGCAACTTCTACAGTTACTCCTGCAGGAATTGCTACAGGCAGTCTTCCTATACGTGACATACCATTATCCTCCTTAACTTAGATTCTCGGAGAAGCTGCGTTGGCTTCTCTGTTTTCAGTTACATTTATAAGGAAGTTCTTTTCGCTAAGCAAGTAGTCTCGCTAGCTCAAAGAACGTACCTTTTATAATGAATCATCCACTCAACTCGATAGATGAGCAGATTTAAGGAAGTTCTTTTCACTAAGCTCGAAAGGACCTCGCTAAGTTCAAAGAACAACCTCGCACTAAGCTCAAACTTCGGCTACGCCTCGTTCTCACTAAGTTGCTTTCGGCTTACCAAACGAAGCAAAGAACCTCTCCGCCAACGCCGAGTTTTCTAGCTTCTTTGTCTGTTACTACACCTTTGTTTGTAGAGATGATTGCTGTTCCGAGTCCGCCAAGTACCTTCGGGATATCCTCTGTATTAGCGTAAACACGAAGTCCCGGTTTGGAGATTCTCTTCAGTCCGGAAATAACTTTCTCGTTCTTGTCAGCACCGTATTTCAGTGTGATGTGAATTGTCTTGAAAGCTCCATCTTCTACAAGGTCATATTTTGCGATATATCCTTCATCAACAAGAATGTTTGCGATAGCAAGTTTCATCTTTGATGCCGGTACATCTACTGTATCATGTTTTGCAGTGTTTGCATTACGGATTCTTGTAAGCATATCTGCAATTGGATCGCTCATAGTCATGTGTGTGATTCCTCCTATGTTATTTCACAGTATATAGTTGCTTTCGTCTTACCAGCTTGCTTTTTTAACACCCGGGATCTGTCCTTTATAAGCCAGTTCGCGGAAGCAGATACGGCAGATACCGTATTTTCTTAAATATGCATGCGGACGACCACAAATTCTGCAACGGCTGTATTCTCTTGTGGAGAACTTTGGTGCACGCTGCTGTTTGATTTTCATTGATGTTTTAGCCATGAATTTCTCTCCTTTTTACTTTGCGAATGGCATATTGAACTGTGTCAATAATTCACGTGCTTCTTCATCAGTCTTGGCTGTTGTAACAAAAATTACATCCATACCTCTGACTTTGTCAATCTTATCGTACTCGATTTCCGGGAAGATAAGCTGCTCCTTGATTCCAAGTGCATAGTTACCTCTTCCGTCAAATGCGTTCGGGTTTACTCCTCTGAAGTCACGTACACGAGGAAGTGAGAGGTTGATCAGACGATCAACGAACTCGTACATTTTCTCTCCTCTTAAAGTAACTTTACATCCGATCGGCATACCCTCTCTGATCTTGAAGTTAGCTACAGAATTCTTTGCTCTTGTTACAACCGCTTTCTGTCCTGCGATTTTCTCCATGTCTGCAATAGCTGACTCCAGAAGTTTAGCATTGTCTTTTGCCTCACCGACACCCATGTTAATTACAACCTTGTCAAGTTTCGGCACTTCCATGATGTTTTTATATCCAAATTTTTTGATCATTGCATCAACGATCTCATTCTGATACTGCTCTTTCAGTCTACTCAAAGTCCTGGACCTCCTTCCTTGAATTAATCAATAACTTCGCCTGTTGCCTTAGCAAAACGAACTTTTTTGTCTCCATCCATCTTGAAGCCTACTCTTGTTGCTTTTCCGTTATGAAGTAACATAACGTTTGATGCATCAATGTAACCTTCCTGATGTACGATTCCGCCGTTCTGGTTTGCCATGCTTGGCTTTGTGTGCTTTGTCAGCATATTGACGCCTTCAACCAGGACTCTTCCGTCTTTTTTATCTACGGCAATAACTTTGCCTTCTTTATCTTTATCTTTTCCGGCGATAACCTTAACCATATCACCTTTTTTAATTTTCATAGTTGACATTCTCAGGCACCTCCTTACAGTACTTCCGGAGCCAGAGAAACGATCTTCATAAAGTGTTTCTCTCTAAGCTCTCTTGCTACTGGTCCAAAAATACGTGTTCCACGTGGGTTCAAATCGTCTTTTATAATAACAGCAGCATTTTCATCGAATCTGATATAGGAACCGTCTTTACGACGAGCGCCTTTTACAGAACGGACAACAACAGCTTTAACGACATCACCTTTTTTAACAACGCCGCCTGGTGTTGCATCTTTAACAGTTGCAACGATCACATCTCCGATGTTGGCGTATCTTCTTGTAGAACCGCCAAGAACACGGATACACAGTAACTCTTTCGCACCTGTGTTGTCTGCTACTTTAAGTCTGCTTTCTTGCTGTATCATGCAGGTAAACCTCCTTCAAATAATTATTTCGCTTTCTCCATGATTTCCACAAGTCTCCATCTCTTGTCCTTGGACAGCGGTCTTGTTTCCATAACTTTTACTGTATCTCCAACTTTACACTCGTTGTTCTCATCATGAGCTTTGAGCTTGTAAGTTCTCTTTACGATCTTGTTGTAAAGTGGATGTTTTACATGGTCTTCAACAGCAACAACAATCGTTTTGTCCATCTTGTCGCTGACAACCTTACCCGTACGGGTTTTTCTTAAATTTCTCTCTTCCACGGTTGCTGCTCCTTTCACTATGCTCTTTTAGCCTCTGTAATCAGAGTCTGGATACGAGCGATATTCTTTCTTACTTCTTTGATTCTGCTTGTATTATCCAACTGATTTGTTGCGTTCTGGAATCTCAGATTAAAGAGTTCCTTCTTAGCAGCTACTAATTCTTCATTTAATTCCTCTACGGATTTTCCTTTTAACTCGTTTACAAATGTATTAATTTTCACTGTTATCACCGCCTTCTAAGTCTGCGCGAGAAACGATTTTGCATTTGCAAGGTAATTTATGCATTGCAAGTCGAAGTGCCTCTCTAGCTGTTTCCTCTGGTACTCCTGCAATCTCAAACATAACACGGCCTGGTTTAACTACTGCTGCCCAATACTCAACAGTACCTTTTCCACTACCCATACGAGTCTCAGCCGGTTTTGCTGTGATCGGCTTGTCTGGGAAGATTTTGATCCAAACCTTACCACCACGCTTGATGTAACGTGTCATAGCAACACGGGCTGCCTCGATCTGGTTAGAACGAATCCAGCATGGTTCCATAGCTACGATACCAAATTCACCGTAAGAAATCTTATTACCTCTAAGAGCCTTACCTTTCATAGTACCACGGAACTGTTTACGACGTTTTACTCTTTTTGGCATTAACATTATCTATCTCTCCCTTCCTTATCTGCTTTAGTCGGAAGAACTTCGCCTTTGTAAATCCAAACCTTTACACCGACTTTTCCGTAAGTTGTATCAGCTTCTGCGAATCCATAATCGATGTCAGCACGAAGTGTCTGCAGCGGAATTGTTCCCTCGCTGTAGAACTCTGTACGAGCCATATCAGCACCGCCAAGACGTCCGGATACGGAAGTCTTAACTCCGAGTGCTCCAGCCTTCATAGTTCTGGACATGCATGATTTCATAGCACGTCTGAAGGAGATACGGTTCTCAAGCTGCTGAGCAATGTTCTCAGCTACAAGCTGTGCATCTTTGTCCGGTCTCTTAACTTCTTTGATGTCAACGATGAGCTTCTTATCTGTGAACTGTGCAAGCTCTGCTTTCACCTTTTCGATCTCGGAACCACCCTTGCCGATTACGACACCAGGCTTAGCTGTATAAACGATGATCTTAACGCGATCGGATGCTCTTTCGATTTCAATCTTAGAGATTCCAGCGCTGTATAATCTCTTCTTTAAAAACTTTCTGATCTCGTGGTCTTCAACCAGATTGTCAGCGAAATCTTTTTCTGCGTACCATTTGGAATCCCAGTCTTTGATAACGCCAACTCTCAGGCCATGAGGATTAACTTTCTGTCCCATATTGTCCTCCTATCTCTCATTAAGCACGATTGTGATGTGGCTCATTCTCTTCTCGATTCTGTAAGCTCTACCCTGTGCTCTAGGTTTGATTCTCTTCATTGTCGGTCCTTTGTTTGCGTAGCATTCCTCGATGTAGAGGTTCTCAACGCTCATACCGTTGTTATTCTCAGCATTTGCGATTGCTGATTTCAGTAACTTCTCTATAACGCTTGAAGCATATCTTGGATTGTATGCTAAAATACCAAGTGCTGTCTGTACATCCTTGCCTCTGATGGCATCAAGAACGAAACATGCCTTCTGAACAGATACTCTTGCGTAAGAAATCTTAGCTGAAGGTCTTGTATCTCTCTGCTCGTTTCTTTCTCTTTTGATTTGGGATCTATGTCCTTTTGCCATGGATGAACCCTCCTTTCAAAATATATGAAAATTATCTAACTTTTGACTTCTTCTCGTCTTTTCCGTGTCCTCTGTAAGTTCTTGTTGCAACGAACTCACCGAGCTTGTGGCCTACCATATCCTCTGTAACATATACAGGCACATGTCTTCTTCCATCATGTACGGCAAATGTATGACCTACAAATGATGGGAAGATTGTAGAACGGCGTGACCATGTCTTTATAACTGTTTTATCACCTGCAGCGTTCATAGCGTCTACTTTTTTAAGTAAGCTTTCGTCTGCAAATGGTCCTTTTTTAAGTGAGCGAGCCATAGGTTCTAACCTCCTTGTGAATCTGATTATTTAATCGCTTTACCATCTCTTCTTCTTACAATCAGCTTGTTAGAAGATTTGTTCTTCTTACGAGTCTTAAGACCAAGTGCCGGTTTACCCCATGGAGTACACGGTCCTGGACGTCCGATACTTGTCTTACCTTCTCCACCTCCGTGTGGATGGTCGTTAGGGTTCATTACGGAACCACGAACTGTAGGTCTGATTCCCATGTGACGCTTACGTCCTGCTTTACCAACATTGATCAGGTTGTGATCACCGTTTCCTACAACACCGATAGATGCGCGGCAGATGATCGGAACCATTCTCATTTCTCCTGAAGGAAGTCTCAGTGTAGCGTACTTTCCTTCTTTCGCCATCAGCTGTGCGCTGTTACCAGCGGAACGAACCAGCTGTCCACCTTTTCCCGGGTACAGCTCGATGTTGTGGATCTGTGTACCAACCGGAATCTCTGAAAGAGGAAGGCAGTTTCCTACTCTAACCTCAGCGCCAGCACCGTTCATAACTGTCATGCCGTCTGTAAGTCCTTCTGGAGCAAGGATGTATGCTTTCTCACCATCTGCGTAGCAGATCAGTGCGATGTTAGCACTTCTATTTGGATCATACTCGATTCCAACAACTGTTGCCGGAATTCCGTCTTTCTTTCTCTTAAAGTCGATAATTCTATATTTCTTCTTAGCTCCGCCGCCACGATGTCTTACTGTGATTTTACCCTGTGCGTTACGGCCAGCTTTTCTCTTCTTGGATTCGAGGAGGGATTTCTCTGGAGTTGTCTTTGTGATCTCTGAGAAATCAGAACCTGTCATCTGTCTTCTGGAAGGTGTATATGGGTTATATGTTTTGATTCCCATTACTGTCTCTCCTTTCGTTTGCTCTGATTATTTGTTTCACGGGTTTGCACCGTATAATGTCTTATTTTTTACAGACCTTCAAAGATTTCAATATCAGCGCTGTCTTCTGTCAGTGCTACTACAGCTTTCTTTGTCTTAGCTGTCTTTCCGAAAGTCATTCCACGTCTTTTGTTCTTACCATCAAGGTTCATTGTGTTGACGCTTTTTACTTTTGTACCGTTGAACATTTTTTCAACAGCTTCTTTGATCTGAGATTTTGTAGCCTCTGTGTGTACAAGGAATGTATATTTCTTGTCAGCCATAAGCTCCATGCTCTTCTCAGTTACAACTGGTTTAAGGATTACATCATAATACTGAATGTTTGCCATTATGCGTACACCTCCTCGATTGCTGCAACAACAGCTTTCGTAGCGATTACTGTGTTGTATTTCAGGATGTCATATACGTTGATTGTGTTTGTATGTGCTGTTTTAACATCCGGGATATTCTTTGCGGAAATCTCAACATTCTTGTTTCCATCTTCAAGAACTACCAGCGCTTTGTTAACGTTCAGGTTGTTCAGTACTGCCTGGAATTTCTTTGTTTTGATTTCGTCGAAATTAAGTTCATCAACAACGATGAATTTGTTCTCTTCTACTCTGGAAGTAAGTGCAGACTTAAGAGCTGCTCTCTTCTCTTTCTTATTCATTTTGAAGGAATAGTCTCTCGGAACTGGAGCGAATACAACTCCACCGCCTGTCCACTGTGGTGATCTTGTTGATCCCTGTCTTGCGTGACCTGTTCCTTTCTGTCTCCATGGTTTTCTTCCGCCACCGGAAACTTCAGAACGTGTCTTGGCTTTCTGTGTTCCCTGACGATTGTTTGCAAGCTGATTTACAACTGCCATGTGTACGAGGTGCTCATTAACTTCAACACCGAATACAGCATCGTTCAGTTCGATTGTATCAACTTCTTTACCTTCGATATTGTAAACAGATACTTTTGCCATCTGTATGTTCCTCCTTTCTTAGCTGTCAGACTAGTTTGCCTTCACTGTCTCTTTGATTGTTACCAGGCATTTCTTTGGTCCCGGTACAGAACCTTTAACGAGGATGAGATTGTTCTCTGCATCAACTCTTACTACTTCAAGATTCTGAACAGTGATCTTCTTGTTACCCATCTGTCCTGGCATCTTCTTACCTTTGAATACCTTACTTGGATCAGATGCTGAACCGTTAGAACCAGCATGACGATGGAACTTGGAACCGTGAGTCATAGGTCCTCTGCTCTGGTTGTGACGCTTGATTGCGCCCTGGAAACCTTTACCTTTTGAAACAGCAGTTGCATCAATCTTGTCTCCTGCTGCAAAGATATCAGCTTTAATTTCCTGAGCAAGTGTATACTCTTCAGCGTTCTCAAATCTGAATTCTTTTACATATCTCTTTCCGGATACGCCTGCTTTGTCAAAATGACCTTTTTCAGCTTTTGTCACACCGTTTCTGTGAGCGATAGACTTCTTTCCACTGTTGTCTTTTGTGACAATCTTTTCTTTCTTGTCAACATATCCAACCTGTACTGCGCTGTAACCGTCATTCTCAACTGTTTTAACCTGTGTTACTACACAAGGACCAGCCTGCAGAACTGTTACCGGAATCAGAACTCCGTCTTCTTCATTGAAGATCTGAGTCATTCCAACTTTTGTAGCTAAGATAGCTTTCTTCATTATAATTACCTCCTGTGATTTACAGCGGAACGCTTTCGCGCTCATCCTAAATTTTAGGAATACTGTTTAAAATTAAGATGTCCTTATTATTTGGACTTCATCTTGATGTCGATAAATACACCAGCTGGCATTTCTAATCTAGAAAGTGCATCAACAGTTTTCTGTGTTGGTGTGATGATATCGATCAGTCTTTTGTGAGTTCTCTGCTCGAACTGCTCTCTGGAATCTTTGTACTTGTGTACAGCTCTCAGAATTGTTACAACTTCCTTCTTAGTCGGAAGTGGTACCGGTCCACTCACCTGTGACCCGTTCTTTTTTACAGTTTCGATGATTTTCTTTGCGGATGCATCAACAAGCTGATGATCATACGCCTTCAATGTGATTCTCATTACTTGACTTGCCATAAAAAAAGTCGCCTCCTTTTCGTACTTTTCACATCAGTACGACAAGCGGTGACTGTACACTCTCCCGTGTGTGTCGTGAGAAACTCACACGTTGTTTCATACTCCTACCCTGGTTATCCCATTGGGGCAAATAGTAATCAGTTTTTGATTCGTACAGTGACTTGTCGCCAGTTTCCTAACTTGACATTCGCTCCACGGAAAACCTGCACCAGCTTATTCATTTGCCGGGCAGCAACCTCGCGCTTCATTGCTATCATGTCACAGCTCTCTTAGTATATCCGAGAGAGTGCAAAATTGCAAGTACTTTTTTTGTTTTTTTTCAAGTACAATCTTTTTCTTCTTTATTCTTGTGTTTTCTCATGTATATATATTTGATTATTGATCGATTCACTTCCTATTATATATAGAAGAAACTCGTTTTATATCATTATTGTTTCCCCCTTTTATTCAATACATGATGTGTTTAAACTGAACCCCATTTAATATTCTCATAATTCTCATAATTTTTTCTTCTCAAATACTTGACATCACTCTGTGCGAATGATATTATTATTTCGACTTGTAAGACCAAAGGCGGTTTTCCTATTTACCGAGGAGAAACTGTCTTTTTTTATTCGTTTTTACAGGTCAGATACTTCAGTTATCATGCAGTACGCTAACGCCGGATGTTTTCCCCAAGAATATCCCTGCCGCAGCAGTACCGTCAGCGCACAGCCTCTTTGTAGGAATTCCCCAGTTTCGTGTGCAGATGTTTCTGTCTGGTAACTAAAGGATCCTCTCAATTACATACCATAGAAATGACGCCGCCTGCTGGAGTTGCAGATCCAGCAAAGCGGCGTCATTTCCGTTATAATGCATTCTTGTTACTGTTCACACGATGTGCGACCAGCAACGCATTCTTTACTTTTATAAGAGTTTTTCTATCTCCGGAAATGGACTCAGACTCCTTTTCAATATTCCATGAATATATGCGATCACCATTCCATAGTTTGCAATCGGAATTCCCTGATCCTGTGCGCAACTGATCCTGTATTTCATTTCACGTTCATTCAGCATACACCCTCCACAATGAATGATCATTTTATATGAACCAAGGTCATCTGGGAATTCTGTTCCTGAAGAAGTCTCTATTATAAGTTCTTTCCCTGTATACTCTTTCAGCCAGCGTGGAATCTTCACTGTACCAATATCATCACACTGTCTGTGATGTGTGCACCCTTCACTGATCAGCACTTTATCACCGTCTTCCAGAATATCCAGTGCCTTTACTCCGTGTACCATTGTTTCCAGATTTCCTTTATATCTTGCAAATAGAATCGAAAAGGAAGTTAATAAGATATCCTTTGGTGTATCTTTTGACACTCTACCAAACACCTGACTGTCTGTAATAACCATCTTCGGCTTTCTTCCAAGTGAAGCTAATGTTCCTGCAAGTTCTGTTTCTTTTACAACAATAGCAGATGCATCTGCATCCAAAATGTCACGAATCGTCTGCTGCTGTGGTAAAATCAGGCGTCCCTTTGGTGCCGCACTGTCAATCGGCACAACAAGCACTACAAAATCGGATGGTTCAAGAAGATCTCCAACAATCTTTCGTTCTTCCTCTTCCTTTCCTTTCAATGCTCCAAGTTCTTCCTTCAGCTCATAAATTCCGCTTTTATCCGCTGCACTTACAAGAAGAATCTTCTCTTTCTCTGTTTTCAAATAACTTGCGGTATTTTCCTGTACCCGCAATCTCTCATCTTCTTGTGTAAACCGTTCACATTTATTCAGTACTATTATATAAGGTATGTTCTTTTTCTGAATCCGCTCTGTTATCTTGAGATCTTCTTCACTGACGCCACACGTTCCATCAATCACAACAACAGCAATGTCTGTCTTATTCAACACCTGATAACTCTTCTTCACACGAAGTTCACCCAGTTCACCTTCATCATCAATTCCAGGAGTATCCATCATCACAACAGGACCCAACGGAAGAAGTTCCATTGTCTTATAAACCGGATCCGTTGTTGTTCCTTTCACATCAGAAACTACCGCAAGATCCTGTCCAGTTACCGCATTCATCACGCTTGATTTTCCCGCATTGCGCTTACCAAAAAAGCCGATGTGCACTCGTTCGGACACCGGCGTCTGATTCATACCCATATTCTTTTCCCTTTCTTTTGGCGGAGACATGTGGGAATCGAACCCACATGGCAATTTCACAAATCCCAGTAAACATAAGCTTTTTTTACATTAACAAATTAACCGTGACAAATTCGTGACACCATACAACATATAGAAAGGAGTATTCAGCACACCTGTTAATAATTAAGAATAATGATTTAAGCCTATCACTCTTCTGATATGTTTAAATGATTGTTTTTGTTCTCCGCTATTATATAAATATTGCCTACACTATAACAGAATAATTGATGTTATGCAACAGTAATGCTAAAGGGAGTCCCAAACTAGGAAACTGTTAATGAGGTCGCTTGAACCGACTCTATCTATACCATTGGTGATGTGACTTGAAATTACCCCATTTATAATAATAAACTTCTATAAGGCTCATATAGCCATTTCACCCCATAAAGGCATATTCATTGATTGCCTAAAATAAAATGGATTCTAAGGGCAAATACAGGCTTCACAGAGGTATTCCGTGAATATGATTAAATTATATATTATACCATAAAATCAAAAAAAATTCAAAAAAATTTTGCCAAGTGTTGACAACAATTTTTGTTTGGTATATAATGTATTCATAAAGTTAATAAAACTGTTCAAATTAATAAAAGGGCATATATTTCTTATATATGTAAACAAATCAGAAGTTGCACATTCGTGCAAATATTTCAAACAAACAAGGTGAAAAAGAATATTGGTTAATTATAGTTGTGAGTCCGTGTGGTGCGTTTCTCTATTGTTATCTGCCATGGTCATGCGAAAAAGGTTAGCATGTTAAATACAAAACCTAAAAAGCCATGTTTTATGTTTGTGAGTTTTTTTGTTCACTCCATTTATTCATTTATGTAGAAAAGACCTATAGCACAGGAAGTTTCCAACCACAGCTTTCTCTTGCTATAGGTTTTTTTTATTGCAGAGAATTGCAGAGATAGGAGGAAAACATAACAAAATGGAAAAACAACATACAATGTTAGGAATTGACACAATAGAGCTTACTATTGATACACCAGTTGAAATAATAGAAAACAATGTAGTATTCAAAAGCAATACAGGAATAAAGATTGGAGAATTGAAACACAAGCAAGGTAAAACACACGGATATAGATTGAATATCAATCTTCCTAAGTGCATCAGAACAAATAATATAGAGCCTTTTGGTGTTGTGGATGCATGTAAACTGTATGAGGTAACTCAAACGATAACAGAACAATTAAAAGAACATTTTGGAGATTATCTTCCAGAACTGCAAGTGCGAACAGCGGAAGTCAATGCTACAGTTGTCCTAAGACATAAAGAGAATGTACAACCAATGTTGAACATGATTACAGGAATGTTGCTACAGGATAAAACGAACGTTGCTCATTTAACTGTACGGGGAAAACAAATAGGAGAGAGATATAAAAAAGTCGATACATTAACGTCTGGAATGGATGTAGAGTCATTAAAGATGCCACAGAACAGCACAGGGCGATTTTCCCAAAAGATTTATAACAAAGGATTAGAACAGGGAATACAGGATGAAAAAGGGATAATCAGAATTGAACATATCTATAACAGAAGTGGTTTAGATTTTGCCAAAGCTGGACGAAACTTGGATGATTTTCTAACAGTGGAATCAATACAATCTTTGCTAAAATGGTTTAAGTCTGATTTTAAAAAGTATTTCTGTGATAGGTTCTGGAACAATACAGACAGTACACCGTACTATGAGCAATGCATACAGATGATATTGTCAGATTTAAAAACATATAAACCATTAACAACAGCACTTATGAATAGAACAATTATCGAACAAGATTTCTCATTTTTCATTAAAGCTTGTAAGTTACATTATGATAATCCAGAGAGTGCAAGGAAAGCCATATACAGAGTGCGTAAAAGCGGAGAGATTGAAATACATGAAAATGTGGCAGATGATTTCGTGCGGTTATGCAGAGGTGTTATTTATGGATAACATTGGATATAACACGGGACGAGAGTGTCCCATAGAACAACCGAGAACAAGCGAAAAAACGTTTGTTTTCTCTTAAAAATCTTAAAAACAGTACTAAAGATTAAGGATATTACAATATAGACAAGGTGGTGATATTGGTGTGGCAAAGGGAAGAAAACCTTTATCAGTAGGAATGAAACAAAACAAAGAAGATTTTGACAGGGAACTTAAGACGTACAGTAAAAAGGCACTGAAAAATATAATAACTATAGCAGAGAACAGTTTTGATGCAAACACAAGATTGAAAGCAAATCAGTATCTTTTAGATAAATGCTATGGCAAAGATTACAAAGCTGTAGTGGAAGAAACAGAACATAACAAACAAACACAGATAACACTACAGGTAATAGAGCCGAGGCAGAACATAAATGTAAATGATGTAGAAAACGAGATAACAGCACTCACAGACAACGAAAATGACGATTCTGAACCATGGGAAGCATGGGGAGAAGATATATATAGACCCTAGGAAATATACACCTAGACATTAAAAGCCTTAAATGGGGCAAATACGAAGCTCACAGGGGCATAATATGAAAGGAGAATTTAAGAATGTATTTTAATAATTCAAATGATAGACGTAGCAACACAAAAACAATGGCAGAGTTGGAAAGACAGCAAGAAAAACTTGTTAGAATGTATAACAATGTATTTCATGCAATATCAAACATGGAAACATCAAAACAATATCTTGCTACAAGGAATCTGTTAAATGTTTTCTCAAAAACAGAGGGAGTAAACACAGTTGATGTTTATAGGCTACGCAAGATGCTTGACCAGAAAGTCACAGACCTCTTAAAACAAAATGACAAGCAGATGGAAACAAAACAAACACAAATTGCAGAGATCAAAGCTATTCGCATAGAGGAAAGCACAGAACAATTACAGAGACTTGAATATGAGAGTAATAATGTTCTGTATTCATACATGATGCAGTTACACGCAAATGGTATTCAAGAGAATAGTGACAGACGGAAAATTGGTAACTGGTGTGTCAATTCTACGAGAGTGGAAGCGATCGCACTACAGAAATTGTCTGCATTGCCACAGTATAGCGGTTTATTCACTGAAAGACAGAGAAAAGTCATTGTAGAGAATGCAAAGAACCCCGATGTAGTAAAACATGAACAAGCCATCAAGCCACTGTTAGATCAGAAACAGGCAGAACTAAGCAAGTTGTACATGGAGGGATTCCAATTAAGACATATTCAAAAGCAAATATCAAATGATTTAAAAAAATCTATGAGGGAGGGATAAGATATGAAAAAAATTGTTACATCGGAAGAACTGTCAAGAACGGCAAAGAGAGTTGCTCAATCAAAGAGGATCAAAAGCTTACAAGACAGGAAAAATTATGTTATGAACGAATTGCCAGATGCCCCACCACTACTCTGTATTAATGAACTGGCAAACAAGACACGCCTACCATACCAGTTATTACGAAAGATAATTGTTGAGGAACATAAGATTCCATATGTAAAGATTAGCAACAAATATTACATTAATTACAACCATGTTCTGAAATACATGGACGAATTAAGTTAAGGGAGGGAGAACAAATGGAAAACAAAAAGGAATTTACAGAACAGGAAGTATATGAGATTTCAACAGATGCATATAAGCAGACACATAAATTATCATATCTCCTATTACATAGGGCATTAAAGCGTGTTTTAAAGAGATTGCCAGAAGATTGTGTTATATATCTTTTGATGCAAGAAATGAGCGTAAACCACAAAACAAAAAGTGTGTGAATTGTATAGTCAATTCAATGGGAACATTCAAAACATAACAATTTTCATAGTAAAACATAACAGAATAACCATTATGACAAGGTTGTTTGTAACAAGTTGTTTGTAAATTGTGTTTGTTCTATGTTACAAATAGTAATTTGTCGTATAGTTTGAAACAAACAATCTTGCCATAACAAACAGATAAGGAGAACAAAACAATGATAGATTTTAGATAAGATAAGAGGATTTATATATTATGATACTTGATTTTAATGAACTTTTCAAAGTTGATGCTTGCGTTTCCAGTTGTTCTAATAGTATGATAAATACAACAGGTGTACTGGAAAACATAGAAGATATGAAGAAAACAGACATTTTGGCAAAACATGGGAACGAGATTAAATATTATAGTACCGACAAAGAAAGCTACTACTATTTCCGTATTCCAGACAAATCAGTAAAAGGGGGAGCTTACCGCAGAAAGAAAACAACTAGAGAGAAAATAGAATCTGCATTGTGTGAGTACTATCTTAACAAGGAAAAGGAACAACTCAAATCCTTGCAAGATGATAACATGACATTAGAGCAACTTTTCTATGAGTTCATGGAACACAAGAAAGAAAAGGTCAGCGTAGGAACTATAAGACGTATGGTATATGACTGGAAGAGATATTATCAAATAAAGCCAGAATTTATAAACAAGCCATATAAGGACATCACACCTATTGACGTGGATGATTTCCTAAATAACATAGTGAACACAACAGAAATCAAAGACAAGGCATTCTGCAATATGTGTGGAATCCTAAAACAAACTTTTGGTTATGCAGTCTCAGCAAGGTATATATCAGCAAACGAGAATCCTTACCGTGTTGAGGTAAACAAAAAGAATATCATACGAACCAGAAAGAAATCCAGTAAGGAAGAAGTCTACAACGAACATGAGAAACAGTTACTCTTTGATGAACTAAACCGTAGATTGCAGAACAATCCAACAAACACAAATATCCTTGCTATAATGCTTGAATTCGAGTTAGGAACACGTAGAGGGGAAATACTTGCAATTAAGAATTCAGACGTACAGAATGGCAAAATACACATTCACAGGCAAGTTATAGTAGACTGTGATATATCAACTATAAGTAATCCTAAACTCACTGGATGGCACGCAGTTGAATATACTAAGTCAGATGCAGGAGACAGATACATCCCATTAACACAAAAGGCACAAGAGTATATAAAACAGATACAAGAGATTAACAAAAAGACTGGGGAATGTTATCAAGATTTTTTGTTTGTACAGAACGGTTACTTAGTAAATCCCAACAAGTTATATAATCTTCTCAGAGATATTTGCAAGCGTTGTATTAACATTCCTTTAAAGGGAACACACAGAATCAGAAAAACATGGATTTCTACTCTTGCATCACAAGATATTCCATTGAGTGTAGTTAGTAAGATTTCTGGTCATGCAGATGAAAAAACAACAATGAAGTATTATGTTTTTAATACAAACAGCGAAGAGGAAACAAAGAAGTCAATTTTGAGTGCTTTAGGGGATAACACAACATCTAGTAATGAAGAACTAAAAAACGTGACAAATCGTGACAACAACATAATTTTATTTCCGAATAATAAAAAAGCGGAAAACCCTTGTTATAAAAGGACTTTCCACTAATAACATATTTTCTTTTGGCGGAGGCATGTGAGAATCGAACCCACCCGGGACGTACCACGCCCCACACTGGTTTTGAAGACCAGGAAGCACACCAGTTACTCTTCTGCCTCCATAATACTTAGACAATTCATCATTGATCTATTTATTAAGAAACGGAGCAAACGCCAGCTGATATCTGGTCATCCGCTCCGCCATCTGATTCTATCCTAACAGAATCTTTCTTTCCTGTAAATCACAATTGCTTACATCAGTTCCTCTGCCATCTTCTCGATGTCCGCTTTATTCTGCTCATCCATAGAAGACATAATCTTTACTGAAGTCTCAAGCCATGTGATATTCTTGCTCTTCTCAAACATGCCTCTCATCACTTTACCAGCCATAGAAGCCCATGATCCGTTCTCAATCAGACCAATTGTCTTATTCTGATAGTTACGCTCTGTCAAGTGCTCGATAAATGTCTTCATGAACGGGAATACATCTCCGTTATAAGTTGTTGAAGCAAGAACGATCTTACCGTAACGGAACGCATCTTCTACAGCCTCTGCCATATCCTCGCGGGCAAGGTCTGTTACTACGACCTTAGGGCATCCTTTTTCTTTCAGCTTCTCAGCAAGAAGTTCAACTGCCTTCTTTGTATTTCCATAAACAGATGTGTACGCGATCATAACACCTTCAGATTCTGTTCCATAAGAAGACCATGTATTATACTGTCCAATGTAGTGCTCCAGATTCTCTGTAAGAACCGGTCCATGCAGCGGGCAGATTGTCTGAATATCCAGTGTTGCTGCAACCTTCAAAAGATTCTGAACCTGTGCTCCGTATTTTCCAACAATTCCGATATAATAACGGCGTGCTTCGCAATCCCAGTCTTCCTCTACATCAAGCGCTCCGAACTTACCGAATCCATCCGCAGAGAAAAGAACCTTATCCTTGCTATCGTATGTTACCATTACCTCCGGCCAATGTACCATCGGTGCAAATACAAATGTAAGCTCATGTTTTCCAAGTGTCAGTGTATCTTTATTCTTCACTTCCAGCTTGTTCTCGTCTGCAAGTTTCAGGTCACGGAAGAAGTTTCCGATCATTGTAAATGTCTTTGCATTTCCAACCACCTTTATATTCGGATATACTTCCAGAAATTTCTGAATATTTGCTGAATGATCCGGCTCCATGTGCTGAATGATCAGGTAATCAGGTGTTGCTCCATTCAATACATCTGCAATATTCTTCAGCCACTCATCGCCAAAAGCTGCATCCACTGTATCCATAACCGCAATTTTCTCATCATTGATCACATAGGAATTGTAAGCCATGCCATTCGGCACGATATACTGACCCTCGAATAAATCAATGTTGTGATCATTTACACCTACATATAAAATGTCATCTGTAATTCTCATATTATGCTCCTTCTCTGCCGAACTATCAGCAGTCTTTTCATTACCGCTCCCACGAATCTGTGAGCAGCACTTTTTTCATTACTGTACACTCCCGTGTAAACAGTAACCTTTTTTCTTTTATTACTGAATAGAGTATAGCGCAAACCGCCCTCAGAATCAACGTTCATTCTCATATTCTCGTTTCTTTTTTGGAAACATGATTACTTTTCACTTCCATATCTATCGCTCCACTGTTCAACACAGATTATGCGCATTTTGCCTTGAATCCAAAGATTAGACCATGCATTCATGAAGTTCTTCTCTCTCAATCCCCTTTTCCTGCATTACATGCTTGATCTGTTCTACCGCCTCAAGCGGTGCTGCCCAGGCAAGTCCACAACCGGCCGAGATTACTCTAGGCACCGGAATCAGTCTGCCCGGTACCTCCTCTGCCTTGCACGCTTTTTCCATCGCCATCGCATCCGCAGTTGTGTGAAATGTCACCACAAGTTTTAATTCTTTCTTTCTCATTTATGAGATCTCCTGTTTTCCTCTTATCTTTCTTAAAAAATCACAGATTGCCCAGGCAATACTCATACCTGCCGCAATCCCCAATGCATATAAAAATGTATCTCGTCCATAATTCCATGCCTGATGTAAATTCCCTTCAACAACACTTCTCATACAATAATAAAGCGTGCTTCCTGGAATCAGTGGAATCACCGATGTTACAAAAAATGAAGTCGAAGTACTCCTGCAACTACGCGCAAGTATCTCCGCATATAAGTCGATTCCAAAAGCTGCTGCCAATGTCGGGAAGAACACACCTCCCCAGAATCCTCTGCAGATGATAAATAACAGCCAGCCCAGAAAACCGCCAAGTGCCGCCAATGGAAGGTGTTTCTTCTTCATATGAAACAATATGCCAAATGCAACCGAACCTGCTGCACCTGTAAATAATTGAACAATATACGTCATCAACCAATCCTCCCAATCAGAAATATTGCTCCGATAAATCCAAGTGCAAGCACTGCTGCAAGAAGCATTGCCTCTATAAAACGCATAACCCCAGATATCGTATCTCCAATCAATATATCACGAATTGCATTGGTTGCCATCAATCCCGGGATCAATAACATAATATCACCAATCATAATCTTATCCACGTGCAGAGCCGGAAAAAGCCTCGCCATAACACAAATAAAACATCCCGTAAGAAATGATGCCACAAATTGAAACGTCACTTCATTCATGCAATACTTTCTTATATGTCTCTGTGCTCCCCAGATTAAGATGCCTGCTAATCCGGCCAGTAATGCATCCCAGAGATTTCCTCCATAGAAAAGCGCAAAGCTAAAAGCTGCCAGAATACTCCCTGCGAGTTTTCCTGTCTGTGTCGGAACAACTTTGTCAATCTGATCGAAGACTTCCCTGAGTTCTTCAGGAGACATAGGATTCTGGCAAAACTGTCTGCTCAGATTGTTCAGTTTCTCCAGCTTTTCGAAATCATTTCCTCCGGTCTTTCGGATTCTCCTTGTCTGAGTTCGTACATTTTCTTCCGGAAATTCCATTGTAATAACAATACTTGATGTGATCACGAACACATTCATCTGTGTTGCACCGCATGCATATCCCATACGGTTCAATGTATCTTCTACACGAAATATCTCCGCCCCGCTTGAAAGCAGCGCATCTCCGATATCAAGAAATACATGCAGATATTTTGTTGAAATATACATGCTGTTATCCTCACACTTTCCTTTTTCTCAACTCTCTTATTATAACCGAAACCAGACAAATAGAAAACATTTTTCATTACTAAAATGCTCCCTTTACCAAATTCACATTCAGTAAAGGGAGCAGGGCTTTTTACTATTTCATTTTACTCGATCACAACAGCAAATCCATCTTCGATTTCTTCTACTGTTGTTTTCTTTCCGTGATCCTTTGCAAATTTCTCCACATTTGTTTTCTGATGTGGTTCTGTCACAAGAACCTTTACCGGACTATTGTCACTTTTAATCGCTTCTGCTGTCAGCATCAATGGTTCTGGACAAGATAATCCTCTTGCATCTACTTCTCTCATAACTATTTTCTCCTTATTTTGCTTCGCTTCTCTTGTTTGTAAATGCGATTACAAAACATACAATAATACAAATAATTGCTGCGATCTTACCTGCTGGCGGAACAGCTCCGGCTACAATCTCACCTGTCTCAGCATTCAGTGCTGTTCCACTTGCTGCCAGGCCAAGGTTATGTGCAAGTGCTCCACCTGCAAACATACCGATCACTGTTACTCCTGCATCAGATGATCCCTGACCTGCAAGTACAAGCTGACGCAGCGGGCATCCTCCTGCAAGAACTGCTGCAAATCCTACTGCATACATTCCAAGAATACTCCACAAGTGCTGGGAGTGAGCGATCACTCCAGGTGTATTGAATGCAAGAACAAAATGTCCTGTTGCAACATTATATACAAGCATAACTGCGAAGAATCCTACAACGATTGTGATCAGGTCAAAGTTCTTCATAAGAATGATATCACGGATACTTCCTGCGAAACACATTCTTGATTTCTGAGCAAATGCTCCAAAGAGAAGTCCACCGATCAGAGAAATAATGATTGGTGCATGCATACTTCCCGGACCTGCTGTACTACTCTTTAAAAGATTTGTTCCAAGTGCAAGTACAAGTACTCCGATCATAAGAAGTGGAAGTACACTTCCGCTCACTTTATTTGTCACATGTGCACGCCCAAGGCTGAAACCTTTCTTCAGTGCAAACACGCCTGTAGCAACACCAAGAGCAAATCCGATCAGTGCTACCCATGCATTCAGATCTCCGGCTGACATACGTATCACCATACGAAGCGGACATCCAAGGAATACAAGTGCTCCGATCACAAGAATCATTCCGAGTACAAAACGTACGATTGTGGAAGATCCTGCTGTTGCACGATATTCTTTTGTCGCAATTGAAATAATAAATGCACCGAGGACAATTCCGATGATTTCCGGTCTTGCATACTGTACCGGTTCTGCGGAATGAAGTCCAAGTGCTCCTGCTGTATCACGTACAAAACACGCAATACAGATTGCCATGTTCGCTGGGTTACCAAAATAAGCAAGTGTTGCTGCTACCAGCCCCATTACGACACCGGCGATTCCCAGTTTCTTCTTTGAATCAAACAAATTCATTTCCTTTTCCTCTCTTTCTCTACAACTCTTTTATTGCACGAATTGCAAAATCGACCTCTTCTTCTGTATTGTAATGAGAAAAACTGAATCGGACAGCTCCCTGTTCTACTGTACCGAGTGCTTTGTGCATCAGTGGTGCACAATGTGCTCCCGGTCTGGTCGCAATCCCATAAACTTCATTTAATTCATCACTGACTTCAGAAGAGTCATAATCTCCCAGATTGAAAGTCACGATCGGAGCTCTTTCCTCTGCTGTAAAATCTCCATAGACTTTCACATCCGGGATCTGAGAAATCCCATCATAAAACCTGCGCATCAGATGAAGTTCTTTCTCACGGATCACATCAATTCCTGTACGGTTCAGATAATCAATCGCTGCGCCAAGTCCTGCAATCCCATGCCCATTAAGAGTTCCGGCCTCAAGTGCCGTCGGCATCTGGGACGGATGATGCATGTTATAAGTATCCACGCCACTTCCTCCACACAGAAGTGGACGAATTTCCACACCTTCCCTAACATAAAGCCCTCCGGTTCCCTGCGGTCCAAGCAGACCTTTATGTCCTGTGAAGCACAATACATCAACCCCAAGTTCCTGCACATCAATTGGATAAACACCTGCTGTCTGAGAAGCATCCACAACAAACAAAATATGCTTCTTCGATGCAATCTGTCCTACCCGTTTCAGATTGATCATATTTCCTGTCAGATTCGAAGCATGCGTACACACAATTGCTTTTGTGTTGTCCCGCACCGCATTCTCCATCTCTTCATATGACAGATTTCCCTTTTCGTCACAGTTTAGAATTGTAAGCTCTACTCCCTGTTCCTGACACCAATACAGCGGACGCAATACCGAATTATGTTCCAGCACTGTTGTGATCACATGATCGCCCGGTTGAAACAAACCTTTTAATGCAATATTAAGACTCTCTGTAGAATTTGCAGTAAATGCAATTCTTGTCGGACTTTCTGCATTGAAAAAATCTGCAAGCTTTTCCCTTACTGCATAGATACTTCTCGAAGCATCAAGTGCAGCTTCTGTTCCGCCTCTCCCTGCATTTCCCATATGCTCGAGAGCATAGAGAATCGCCTGTTTTACTTCTTCCGGTTTCTGCAATGTAGTTGCCGCATTATCCATGTAGATCATAGGGCTTCTCTTCCTTTCTGTATGTGTTTATATCGTTTACTTTTTAGATACAAATCACTAGTTATAGTATACTTCTCTTTTCTGTTTCCGTCTAATAGGAATCCGTAATGGATCTGCCCTATTTATAGGCTTTTTCTATAAATAGGGCGTGTTATTTGCATTCACCTATCCCTGTATTTTCTTTCTTCAAATACATTCTCTTTATCATCTTTATAAAACGCTCTGCTGCCGGAAGCAACGGATATTCTGCATCATAGACAAGGTTGATCATTCTCTTTCCACCTTGACTGCCCAGTGGAAAAGCCAGAAGTGTTCCATTTTTCAATTCCTCTTCTGCCGCAAGTTTAGACAAAATCGTAACTCCCATCCCTTTACTTACAGATCTTTTGATTGTCTCCTGATTCTCCATCAATGCTGCAAGCTTCAGTTTCTTCATATCAATCCCTTGTTCTGCCAGCATTTTTTCTGCTTCTTTCTTTGTTCCGGATCCTTCTTCTCTTAAGATCACCGGCTCGTCCATGATCCAATCCGCCAATATTTGTCCACCACAAAACTTTTCAACAAATTTCTCATTTGCCGGAGTAAGCACAACTAATTCGTCTTCATAAAATGGAAGATATTTACAGTTTCCTTTCTCAATCACGGTTCCTGTAAATCCAATATCAATATGATGGGAAAGAATCATATCGATAACACCTTTACTGTCTGTCTCAAAAAGCTTCAATTTTTCACCAGGATATTCTGCATAAAATGTAGACATTACATTTGGAAGAATATATTGCGCCGGTACGGTTGAAGCACCAATACGAAGTACATTTCCCTCCGGTTTTATTTCTTTTCCAAACCGTCCTTTTATTGTCTTTTCGATTTCAAGCATTTGTACCGCATAAGCATAAAGCTCTTTTCCACTCTCTGACAGCTCAACTCCTCTTGTATTTCTTATAAGGAAACAGGTATTCAGTTCTTTTTCTAATGCAGACACATGTGCACTGATAGTTGGCTGCGTAAGGAATAACTGCTTTGCCGCTTCCGAAAAACTTTTTGTTTCTGCTACTTTCACAAATGCTTCCAGTTGTTTTAAGTTCATTCACTCTCCCCTTACTTTCCTCTGATTTGTTCTCTTTGCAATTTATTTCCTGCGGAGCGTTCTGTCTGTGCACCTTCTTTTGCTGTAAATCTGATTCGATCTGTATATTCAAAAATCAATCTGGCATTTTTTCTGCTTGTCTGAAATACTTCTTTTACCTGGCTCAGTGTAATCACTTTAGATACAGATAACATACGGCTTACTTCTGTTCTAATTTTAAGCGTAATCTCTGTTGTTGTATAAACACTCTCACAAACCTCTGTAATTTCGTTTTCTTCCTGCATATAATTCAGAATTTCCATCAATTCATCTTGACTTTGTATTCCACTTTTCTTTTTCGCTTTTCTTGCTGACTCAAAAAATGTTTCCAATTCCACTTTGTTCAAAAAGAAAACTTTATTCTCATCAGATTGACTGGCAAAGATTTCTCTTAATTTAGAAACTTCTTCCGTCTCTTTTACTTTATATCCCTCCGGAGAAATCAGCTCTATACTAGAATTTTCCTGTTGTAACCTTATACAACCGACATTTCCATGTTCCTCCAATAGTATAAGACATTTCTGAATTTCCCAATTCTGTTCCTTTTTCCCTTTGCTGATCCGATTGAAAAGAACTGTCTTTGGCATTCCTCTTCGATATGGATGAGCAGACAACCAGCTTTCCAATTCATCCATAATTCTCTTTTCTAAAGAAATCTGTTCCTGCAGGCTCTTTTCTCGATCTGGGATTTCCTTTGAACACTTATTTTCTTGATTCCAAAGATTGTTTTCCAACAGTTCCAGTCTTTGTAAAACCCCATCATGATATTTTCGCTCTTTTTTTTCTCCCATTTCAAGGATAATTCCTCCACCGATTGTCTCGAGTGGTGAATAAAATCGGACAATAAACCTGTCCCCTGGACAAAACGCAGCAGGTTCTTCTAATCTTAATTGGACATAGGCTGATTCCCCCGGCTCAACTTTCTCACAGGACAACGGAACTGCTCTGCACAGAACTTCTGTTGTTCCGCTATAAAAATGTAATCGTGTCTGATGTTCAACACTTCTTTTACTTTGTGGAAGAAGGGTCAGTTTTGCATTCACATAGCGGCTGACTTTCATACTTCCTTCCGGTGCGATCACATTTCCTCGATACACAAACTTCCCATCACTGCTCTGTCTTCGGTCCGTCTGAACCAGGTTCAGTGCGCTTCGCTGACCTGCTTCACAAGCTTCTGCCTCCTGCTCATGCACCTGAACTCCACGAACTCTGCACGAAGTTTGTTGTGGATAGATCATCACCCGATCTCCCGAATGAATTTTCCCGTCAAGAAGTGTTCCCGTCACAACTGTTCCGCTTCCTTTAATTGAAAATACTCTGTCCACAGGAAGTCTTGGAAATGCAGGGGTTTTCCACATTTCTTTCTGCTTTTTTACACATTTCAGGATTTGACTTCTTAATTCTTCTATTCCGGCTCCTGATTTTGCTGAAACACGTACAATGTCCACATTATATTCCAGCTTATCTTCTACCTGATCACTTCTCTGACCTACTGCAAGCAACTGTTGCATTTCTTCACAGATCTGCTGTTCTACCATCTCCAGCCATTCCTCATCCACAAGGTCACATTTATTCAAAACAACAAGGATATTCTCAACACCGAGAAGGCGTAAAATCGCAAGATGTTCTCTTGTCTGTGGCATAATCCCCTCATCTGCTGCAATTACAAGAAGAACAAGGTCCATTCCCACCACACCTGCAGTCATATTAGAGATAAATTTCTCATGCCCGGGAACATCAATGATTCCGACACGCTCTCCGTCTGTCAAATCCATCCATGTAAACCCTAGATCAATTGTGATTCCACGTGCTTTCTCTTCTTTCAGACGGTCTGTATCTCTTCCCGTTAATGCCTTGATCAGTGTCGTCTTACCATGATCGATATGTCCGGCAGTTCCGATGATCACATGTCTTTCCATCTAATGCAGTCCCTTTCTTAATGCTGTTTTTCTTTCTTAGTTATGTTTTCTTTCCATAACATGTCTGATCTGTGTCGCCAGATATTCGATTCCTTCTTCCGAGAAAGTTCTCATATCCAGAAGGAAACGCCCTTCCTTTATTCTTCCAATTACCGGAACTGAAAGATTTCTCATTCTGCTTTCTAATTCTTCAACGGTGATCTCAGTTGATTCCAATGCTACTCCATAACTTGGAATCTCCGTCTCAGGAAGTGCACCGCCACCAGCCTTAGAAATACATTTTTCCACTTGAATCTGAACGGACGCTCCCTCTTGATTCCATCTATCAGCACAAACCATTGCTTTCTCTTTTATTTCCTCCACAGATCTTGTCAGCATTCTCAGTGTTGGAATCTTTTGAACCGCTTCTTTCTGATCCAGATAACATTTCAATACTTCTTCTATCGCTGTCATTGTAAATTTATCTGCCCGAAGAGCCCGAAGCAATGGATGATTACGCAACTGATCAATATATTTTTTCTTTCCTACAAGGACTCCGGCCTGTGCTCCACCAAATAGTTTATCACCACTAAAACAAACAACATCTGCACCGGCCTTTACTTCTTCCTGTACGGTTGGTTCTTTGGATAAACCATATTCCTCCAGATTTATAAGTACACCACTGCCCAGATCTTCAATCACTGGAATTCCGCTTCGTTCCGTATAATTCTCGAAGTTTTCAGGTGGCAATTCCTGCGTGCACCCTATCAGACCAGTACTTAATTCATACAATTCTTCTGCACTTACCGATTCTGTAAACCCGACAATTCTGTAATTACTTGTGTGGACTTTCAAAAATGCTTTCGTCTTTTCACTGACTGCTGCTTTATAATCTTCTATCCTTGTACGATTGGTTGTCCCGACTTCTTTCAAAATAGCACCGCTTAATTCAAGAACTTCCGGAATACGGAATTTCCCTCCAATTTCAACAAGTTCTCCTCTGGAGACGACCACTTCTCCTCCTTTTGCCAATGCACTCAAGGCAAGAAGTACAGCTCCGGCATTGTTATTCACAACAATTGCCGCTTCTGCTCCCGTGATCTGACAAAGCAATTCTTCTGCATATCCGGTCCTGTTTCCACGTTTTCCAGTCTGTAAATCATATTCCAGACTGGAATAATTCTCTGCAACTGCTTTCAGTTTTTCCGCAATCTCATGACTAAGCGTTGCACGTCCAAGCCCGGTATGAAGGATTACTCCTGTTCCGTTATAAACTGGTTGGATCTCCTTTTTCTGTTCTTGTTCCAGAAGATGGTTCACTTCTGATTTCTTTGAACTTGATTCTATCTCATACAGAAATTTCTGAATCATTTCTTTCGCTTCATGCTCACTGATTCCCTTTTTGATTCCTTGTGAGATTTCATTTCTCAGATTCTCCACAGAATCTCTGACTGCTCCGAGAACACGCTCATATCCTTCTTTCTCTGCCAGTCTCTGAACATTTTCTTTCTTCATCAAGTCATCTACTCGCGGAAGCAGGCGAAAGATCTGATTCTTTTCTTTCTGTAAATTTTCTCTTTTCTTATTCTGATCTGACTTTTCCAACTACTGCTGCTCCTTAATTTCTCTTTCTACAGCGAAATGCCGCAAGAAACCGTTACTGCTCACAGAGCACTGTGAACAGTAACAAGAAATCTCTTACAGCATTTCCATTTTTCCTTTTTTTAGTTGGATGAGTTTTTCCTGCCGCTCTTTAACACAGCCTACAACAGAAACTTTCGTCTCCATTCCCACTGCCTCAAAGTCTGCTAACAGACTGTCTAATTCTTCTCTTGGGACACTGACAAGAAGTCCTCCTGAAGTCTGCGGATCGCTGATCAGATCTAAATAGACCTCTTCTACGTCTCCTGCATCCAGTCCTTTCGCTGCAAACTCCCGGTTCTTATATGCTCCTGCCGGAACGAGTCCCATCCTTGCATATGCAATCGCTTCTGTCATATATTCAATCTGCTCCGGATATAATTCCAGAGTCATGTCACTTGCCTCAGCCATCTCTATACAATGTCCTAGCAATCCAAATCCCGTCACATCTGTACATGCGTGGATCGTGTGTTTCTCAATTGCTCTTTTCGCTCTCTGATTCAATGAAGCCATTACTTTCGCAGCTTCCTCCGCGGCTGCTTCGGAAGCCATCTGTGCTTTCACTGTTGTATTCACAATACCACTTCCAAGCTGTTTGGTCAGAACCAGCACATCTCCCGGCTGACACCCGTAATTCTTATAAATCTTATCCGGGTGAACGAAGCCTGTTACCGAGAGTCCGTATTTCGGTTCATCATCCTGCACCGAATGACCTCCGACCAGAACGGCTCCTGCTTCTAACACCTTGTCTGCTCCGCCTCGCAAGATCTCCCCTAAGATCTCCGGATCCAGACAATTTGGAAAACATACAATATTCAATGCAACCTTCGGCTCTCCTCCCATTGCATATACATCGCTTAAGGAGTTCGCCGCTGCAATCTGTCCGAACAGATACGGATCGTCCACAACCGGTGTGAAGAAATCCAGTGTCTGTATCATGGCAGTCTCATCCGATATTTTATAAATTGCGGCATCATCTGATGTCTCAACACCGACAAGCAGACGCTCATCGGAAAATTTAGGCAGCTTACCCAGAACCTGGGCAAGGGTCTCAGGACCGATTTTGGCCGCTCAACCAGCTGTCTTTGTCATCTGTGTCAGATGAATCTCTTTGAGTCCCTTACTCATTTCGCCCACTTCCTTTCGAATATTTTTTCAAAATAATTCCCTCGGTATACGAAAAAGCTGTTGCAGCAGCTTTTCCATCACATTTTCAAATTACTGTAACTGTTCCTATGTTTCTAACAAGGTTTCACAATCTTACCTGCATTATTCATAGACTCGACAATGTCATACATATTTGTAACTGTTCCTACTGCAAGCTTGTCTTTCATTCCATAATAATCCAGACATGTTCCGCAAGTCACAATCTCAACGCCCTGGCTTTCCAGATTCTTCAGATCCTCCAGAGAGTCAGATCCTTCACATGTGATCTTAGCGCCACCGTTGTAGAAGATCATCTTCTTTGGAAGCTCATCAAACTGTGTGATTGCAAAGATGCAACCTTTGATCAGCACTTTTCCGAGCTCATCATTTCCACTTCCCATCTTGTCAGAAGAAATCACAACTACCGTATCCCCTGTTGGAACACAATCGCAAACCGCACCCGCCGGTGCTGTCTGAGTTCCTTCTCCTGCAAGCGCCTGGATTGTCACTTTATATTCATCCTCTCCAAGCTTCTCCTGTGTTACTGTTGCGCCTGTACTCTGTGCCATCTTTGTCACATTAGCCACTGCTGTCTCATTATCAACGAGAACTTCTATTGTCTCCGGAGCTGTCAAAGCATCTAATGCTTTCTTTGTCTTAATTACCGGAACCGGGCATTTATCTCCCATAGCATTTACTGTTACCATTCTATCGTTCTCCTTTACCTATTCATTCAGGTATTTCAACCTCCAGGCTTCTGTTTTTCAGTATAACATTTTTGCTATAGGTTATCAAACTTTTCTATAGAAATTTTCTATAAATTGCCTTCTTTCTGATTCACATTTTTACGCAAAGCTTCTCCCAGTTCCGTAATACACAGTAATGTGATTACAAGCACGATTCCCGGAATCAGAATAATCCACCAGGAGTTTGTCATCAATGCCTTTTCAGAAAGCGAGAGCATGCTTCCCCAGGAAATGATTTCCATCGGAAGACCAATCCCAAGAAAGCTCAATGTTGACTCTGCTATGATTGCACTTCTGATGTTCATCACGACCATAAACATAATTGACGAAACAAAATTCGGCAGCAAATGTACACGTAAAATATGCCAGAAACTTCCACCCATACATTTTGCAGCAATCAGATATTCACTCTCACGGAGCTGTCGTACCTCAGTGCGTACCATTTTTGCAATATTCATCCAACTGGTAAACCCAATCACTATGGTGATTGCGACAACTGAGTTCTTTCCTGCCAGTGCCTGAAGAAAGATAATTAACAGAATTGAAGGAATACTCAATAAAATTTCTGTAAAACGCATCATCAATTCATCAATCCACTCCGGTGCGATTCCACTGAAGGATCCGTAGATCACCGCAATCGTAGTCGATAACACGGTGGATATCAACCCGATAAACAGCGATATTCTACCACCGTATAAAATCATTGAAAAAATATCTCTTCCCATCGTATCCGTTCCAAAAAAGAACTCTTTATTCGGTGAAATGTTGCAGTTCTTCAGATCCATGTATGTAGGGTCTTTCGTCATAAAGAACCGACAGAAAACACAGGCAAATACGATGACTGCAAGAATACTTCCGGCAATGATAACGGCATTATTTTTTTTCGCTTTTTTCATTTTCTCCACCTTATACCATATCTGCCTTTCCTGTCATTTTTATCTCTTTCATTCTTGGATCGATCCATTCACTGACAGACTGTCCGATCACATTTCCTGCAATAACAAAAATACCGGTAAATACGCAAAGCACCATCAGCATATTATAGTCATGATATTTTGCACTTTCAAAAGAAAGCGTTCCGATTCCCGGATAGGAAAATACCATTTCCACGATATACGTCCCTTCGATCACATGCTGAAGTGAAATTGCCATCAGACCGATGAACGATGGCATAATATTTTTCACACAGTGAAAGAACAATACTCTTTTTCGTGACATTCCTTTTGCCTTTGCCAGTAAAACATAGTCTTTTCTAGTTTCTTCCAACAATCGGTTACGGATCAGATACGCATAATACCAAAGGTGGCTCAGCACAACAACTGTCAGCGGAAGAATCAGATGCGTCAATCTGCTCAACGGATTTGCCGATTGTCCGAAATCATATGCCCCACTTCCCGGAAGGAGCTTTAGATTCACACTAAAAATCAAAATCAATATAAGTGACAACCAGAATTCCGGAATACAGCTTGTGATTGTTCCCACCTTACGCAAAATCCGGTCTGGAAGCTGATTTTCATAATACACACAGAAAATTCCAAGCAAAAGTGCCAGTCCAAATGTCAGGATAAAACCAATTCCGCCAAGCAATAATGTATTGACTAAACGTCCCTCGATCACTGTAAGAACATCTTGTTTATATTTATAAGAGATTCCAAACTCCCCCTGAAAAGCATTTCCAAGCCATTTCACATACTGAACAGGGATAGGTTCGTTTAATCCAAGTCGTTCCATTGCATGCTCATGTTCTTCCACCGACATTCTCTCCGCACGTTCTCCATAATAAGAAACCAGCGGATCCCCGGGTGCCAGCCGCGACATTACAAACACAAGAAGTGAGAGCACAAAAACAGATAGCAAGATCAGTCCGATTTTTCTAAGCCATTGTTTCTTCATCACTCTGCTCCTCTCCTGAAATCTCCGGAATCGGAATCGCCTCCAGAAGTTTCTTCGTATATAAATGCTGCGGATGTTCAAACACCTGCTCGGTTTCTCCTATCTCCACAAGTTTTCCATCCTTCATCACTCCGACACGGTCGCACAACAGACGCACCATTGAAAGATCATGCGCAATAAAAAGAATTGCACAGTCATGTTCTCTTTGTAAATGCCGAAACAGCTTCACCATCTGTGCCTGTGTAGTTACGTCCAGCGAAGCGATTGGTTCATCTGCGATCAGGAGCTTCGGCTTCATTGCAAATGCTCTTGCGATTGCAACTCTCTGTCTTTGTCCGCCTGACAACTCTGGTGGCCACACGTGAAGCTGTTCTTCCTGCAATTCCACTTCTTCCATCATTTCACATAAAAAATCATGTTGTTCTTTCTTGTCAGAAAATACTTTATGTATTTCCAATGGCTCTGCAAGAATCTTCTCTACCTTCATTTTCTGGTTTAAGGAAGATGTTGAATCCTGAAAGATCATCTGCCGCTCTTTTTGCAGTCTTCTCGCATTTTTCTTTTTTGCTTTTTTATCAAGAAGATTTATCCCATCATAAGAAAATGTTTCTGCTTCCGGACTTAGAATTCCCATCAGACATTTTCCAACCGTTGACTTTCCAGATCCTGACTCACCTACCAGTCCAAAAATCTCGTCTCTTCTTATCTCAAAGGACACATCTTTCACCGCTTGAAACACCCTTTTTCTATCTAAAGGATAGAAGTAGGACAAATGTGAAATTTCTACCAGTTTTTCATGCAATTCTGATTCGCTTATTAATTTTGATTCATTTCTATGCATATAATAAGGATGATCATGAATCAATTTCTTTGTATAAGAATGTTTTGGAGCTGTGAAAAGCTGTTTTGCTTCTTCCAATTCCACGATATTTCCATCCTGCATTACAGCAATCCGGTCTGCGATCTGAGCAACAACTCCGAGATCATGTGTGATAAACAGAATACTTAAATTCAATTCTTTCTGTAATTTTTTCAACAGTTTCAGAATCTCCGCCTGGATTGTCACATCCAGCGCTGTCGTCGGTTCATCCGCAATTAAAAGCTTTGGATTTGAGGCAAGTGCTATTGCAAGCACACATCTCTGACGCATTCCACCTGAAAAATGATACGGATACAGATCATAACGCTGCTCTGCGTCTTTGATTCCAACGAGCTTCATCAGTTCGATTGCCCGCTCTTTTGCTGATTTCTTCTTATTTTTCTCGAAATCTTTCTCTCTTTTCTTCTGATTTAAAGCTTTTTCATGCAGCAAAATAGCCTCTTCCATCTGACTTCCGACTGTCATCGTCGGGTTTAATGTACTCTGTGGATCCTGAAAGACCATCGCAATTCCATGTCCTCGGATCTGCTGCATCTCTTTTTCATTATATCCGATCAGGTTCTGATCTTTATATTGAATGGCTTCGCCTGTCACAGACGCACTCTTGGGCAGTAATTTCAAAATTGATCGGCACAGTACAGTCTTTCCACATCCTGACTCTCCAACAAGAGCAAGGACCTCCCCTTGTCTTAACGACAAGGAGACGTCCTTTACTACTTGTTTCTTTCCATCTGAAGTTTGAAATTCAACTGACAAATGCTTCACTGCCAGTATTTCTTCTATTTTCATTCGATCGTCCAATCCTCTACATTCCAGAAAATTCCAACACCATGATGGCCAAGAACTGTATCCTTTGTAATTCCCTGGATCTTCTTATTCGTCACATAATCTACATCGCAATAACAGAAGAATGTATATGCCGGATCTTCTGCAAGTGCAACCTGAAACTTTGCATATGCTTCTTTACGCTCATTCTCATCACTTGTCTGTCTTGCCTGTGTCAGATAAGTGTCTACCTGTTCATTGGAATATCCACTGTAATTACTTCCTTTATCTGTACCAAACACTTTATATGTATGGTCATCAGCATCAAACGGGCTTCCCCATCCAATCAAAAATGCTTCCTGATTTGCCCAGTCGATTTCTGACTGAACCTGTGCTTTTGCATCAACTCCAACTTCTTTCAGCTGCTGACATGCGATAGCCGCAAGCTCTGCGCGCACCTGATCACCTTCCATCACATTGATTGTAAAAGAAAGCTTCTCTCCGTTTCTCTCATAGATTCCGTCATCTCCCAACGTCCAGCCAGTCGCTTCTAACACTTCTTTTGCTTTTGCCGGATCATAAGAGTATTTCTCTACATCTTCATTATTATATTTATTTCTCTGAAGCGGACCATAAGCTACAATTCCTTCTCCCAGAAGAACACTGTCTACCATCTTCTGACGATCGATTGCATAGCTGATTGCCGAAATTGCATCTTTGTTTCTCTGCCAGAACTCATTATTAAAGTTATAAAGGATACCTCTGTAATCTGCTGTCTTCATATCATATACTGTAAAAGTATCATCATCTGTGAAATTCTGTGCATCCTTCGGTGTCACCTTTGCCAGATTGATCTCACCGGATTTTAACTGAAGTGCCTTTGCATTATCATCCGGTACAATCTTAAACACGATTGTATCAATCTTCGGAGCTCCTTTATAATAATCCTCATTCTTTACAAGTGTAATACTCTGTCCTTCATCCCACTCCTGAATCTTATACGGACCCGTTCCGATTGGATTATGGAAATATTCATCTGTCTGCATATCCTTGCCTTCCAGTAAGTGTTTCGGAAGGATACCAATTGTCATATAGTCGAGAAATGCCACATTCTTATCCCGAAGTGTAAAAGAAATCGTCTTATCATCGATCACATTGATTGCTGTAACATCCTCGTAATTAGAAGCAATCTCTGATTCATTGTCCGGATCCATGATTGCTTTGATCGTAAACTCAACATCATCTGCTGTAAATTTCTCTCCATCATGCCAATTTACATCATCCCTAAGATGGAATGTATAAGTATTTGTCGCGTCATCCAGCTCCCAGGATTCTGCCAGTCCCGGTACTACCTCATTATTCTCACCATGTGCTGTCAGACCATCAAACAGAAGCAGATTAATCTCTCCATGCTCATCAATAGCCGGATTGATCCTTGTGTAATCATTACTTCCATAGATTAATGTAGACCCACTTTGTGTAGTCTCTTTATTTGCATTATCTGATTTGCTTCCACAGCCTGTAAGTACACCACCTGTCAACATGCAAGTAGTTAATACTGCTGCAATAGCTCGTAGCAATTTTCTTCGTTTCATCGTTTTCTCCTCACGTTGTCTATTTTCTCTCACTGCTACTTATTTTATTAAAAATAGAATGTTACCGCAAGCCTAGTAGGGGGATATAGATTTTTTAATCACTCAAAAAAGAGAGGACTTCGTCAAAAAAGTCCTCTCATCTCTCACGAATCTTTCCGTGTTACTGTTTTCTGAATTTCACCATTCTTGATTTCTGTTCCACTTCTTGATTCTTTTTTATTATCTTTTTCTTTTTTTCAGTACAACAACAATTGCTGCCATTGAAAGAATAACACCTGCTGCCGCCGGAATGATCGGTGTAACATCACCTGTCTTAGTTGCTTTTCCGTTTGTTCCGCTCACTGTGTTTCCGCCATTCTGCTTACCTGCTGTTGTTACCTGATGTTTTCCATCAGAACCTGATCCATTATTCTTGTCAGATCCTGTAGCACCGTTTCCATTTCCACTTCCCGGTTTTGATGGGTTCGACGGTTTTGATGAGTCGGATGGTTTTGATGCATTATCTTTCTCATCATTCAAAGCTTTCATTGCGTTCTGCAGATCAAGAACTGCTGCGTCAACGATTGGCTGTTCGTAAACAGAAAGTTCCTCGTTTGCCATAACTGCTTCTGCTTTAGCAAGAGCCGCATTGAACAGTGCAACATTTTCTGCGCTGTATCCGGTCAGATCCATTGCTTTTGCTTTTCCAATGATCTCTTCCAGTACGGACTTGTCTGCTTTGTAACGAAGTGCTGTCATTGCTGATGTAAGAACTTCTTTTGCCTTGTCTACGTCTTCCTGTGTTGCAGACTCATCTGCAAGTACTTTCTTCGCTGCATCAAGTGCTGCTTCGAATGTATTCCATCCTGCGCTGAGATAATTCTCTTTCTTATAATCAGCTGTGGAATCTACCAGTTTCTGAAGAGATGTCTTATCTCCCTTCTTGATCAATGCATCTGCTGCACGAAGAAGCTGCTGATCTGCCTCTACAACATCTGCCTCCATTGCATCACCATCTTCAATCACTGCTTTTGCATTCTCAAGTGCTTCTACAAATGCATCTTTTTCTTCTCCATCAATATACTGATCAAGATCTAATGCACTGTATAATGTATAGTGATTCTGCAGATTTGTCTTATCTCCTGCTTTAAATCCAAGTTTCTGGATTTCTTCAATCAATGCATCTCTCGTGCTATCAATTGTGCTCTGACTGGACTGGATATTTGCACTGACTGATTTTGCATAAGCAAATACCTTGTTAAAGCTCTCCTGTACACTCTCGATTGCTTCATCTACTTCTCCATTGTCCACACATTTCTGTGCTACAGAGATTACCTGATCTAAAAGACTCTTATCTGTTGTTACTTTGTCGCTCAGGTTAAACAGTCTGAATGCATCAATACCGATATAACCGTAGTAAGCATATTTCCATGCTTCGTTAATCTTAAGTCTTACTTTGTTGGACTCAAATTCATCGAATGTAAATACCTTGGAAATATCTCCTAATGAAGCTCCCTCAACTGCCGGAACCCATGCATCTCCATTCCAGTATTCGATATCCATATCTGTAATGTCATAATAGTTCTCATAGAACCAGTCTAATGCAACTTCTGCTGTATTTACCTTAACCGGTTTTTCAAACTCAACTTCAAGCACTGTTGGGAAAGTTGACGGATACCATGCTGTACCATTCTTTCCATCCAATGCATTTGCAATTCCTTCACTATCTCCTGATGTTTCGTTATCTGTAGCAGCAATGTAGTTCTCTTCAATGCCTTCTGCGGAATTTAATCCTTCTTCGCTGAGATATTCTGCTTCAAATACTTCACTCATCTGACGTCTGCCAAGGAACAGAGCAGCTTTGATTTTCTGTTTTGATTTTGTGAGTGCAAATGGTTTTGTGTACTCATCAGAGAACCACATTGGATCATTTCCATCTGTTGTGTATCTGATCTGAAGATCATTAAATTCACTTGTAATCTCAACTAAATCGTTTTCTCCAAGTGTCAGCTGATTATCTGGTGTGATTTTCAGTGTCAGTCTGTTCCAAAGCTCCGGAAGAGCATCTTTCGCATGATCAACACTTTCTTTCATCAGCTCTAATTCACTTACTGTTGCTTCTGTATCTTTCAGAAGTTCTACGGCTGCAGATAACTGATTGTTTAAATCTGCTGCTGTCTTAATATAACTTGCCCAGTCTTCTTCCAGATCTCTTCCATCATATACTTCCTTTGCAGGATAATAGGAATCTTTTAATGTCATTGCAGCTTTTGCAACCTGAATTGCTTTGCTGAGAATCTGTGACTGATTCTCATATTCGTCAGATTTTTCTTCTGAGATTGCTTTTTCTGCTGTCTGGATGAGTTCATCCAAATGTGCTTTCTGTTCAGCAAGAAGTTCATCTGTCATCTGTGCTGAAATTTCTTTTGCTGCATCGATTACACCCTGAAGTTTATCTGGTGATGCATTAAAGTCAATTGTATAAGTTTCTCCTGCCACTGTTGGGAAAGAGATCTTATTGTCTGAAAGAACCTGTACTTCTACTTTTGTTCCATCAGATTTCTTTACTGTATAAGCTGCAATATTGTCATATTCACCTGTGAATGTATTACCATTGTTTGAAGTAATTGCAAAACGGTCTGCTTTTCCATTAGACCATTTCATATCGATATCAAAATTGCCTCTTGCAACAATACCTTCTACATGACCTGTGTTCCACTGCTCCGGAATAGCCGGAAGGAACTGTACATATCCAAGCTGGCTCTGAAGAAGCATTTCATTAACACCAGCTGTATAACCAAAGTTACCATCAATCTGGAAGATTGGTCTTTCTTTATAGTTTGCTCCTGCACCATGAGAACAGAACAGATTTGTTAAGAATCCTGAATTTCCTCCTCCGACATCTGACTGTACAAGCTGGAATGCTTCTTCAGCATGCCCTGTACGAGCCCAGAGGTTCAGTTTGTGAGCCTTTGACCAACCTGTTGCATCAAGTCCTCTTTCCTGCAGAGATACAATTGCTGCATCCATATATTCTGGATTGTCTTTGTTAATCAGATTACATGGATATAATGCCATCAGATGTGACAAATGACGATGCGGTGGCTGCACTCCTGAATTCTGTGCACCAAGGCTCTGTCTCCACTGTGGAATATCAATTTCCTCAAGATCTCCTGCCTGTGCTTTTCCGATAGACGTCTCTTCAAACCATTCCTTCACCTGTCCGTCATCACCAACTAATACTGGATCCAGTTTTGACTGCTTATCTTTCCACTCTGCAACCAGATCAGCATCAACTCCTAATGTCTCTGCTGCCTGAATTGTATTTTCAAAATGCTGCCAAATAAACTGCTGGTCGTATGATGCTCCATTTACGATTGGTCCGTTCTCTGGTGAGTAAGAAGGAGCAGATACGTAACGCTGCTGATACTCACTCCAGTAAAGAGCTTCATTCCAGAAGTTTGCAACTTCTTTCATAGACGGATATAACTCGTCTTTCAAGTACTGTGTATCTCCTGTATACAGATAGTACTCATAAGAGTTAAGAAGTGCCCATGCAGAACCAATCGGGTTCCATCCGGCTGCATTATCTTTCTGTCCCAATGCAGAGAACATATACGGTGTACTAAAGCAGCCTACAAGCCATCCATTTTCTTCACCCGGGTTACTCTTGATGCCAAATGATGCAGCTGCCGCATTACGACCTGCTTGTTTCAGTACATTCAAAAGATCATTGTATGGTTTCATACATTCACTTAAATTACTTGCCATTGTTGGCCAATAGTTCATCTGAACATTGATATTGAAATGATAATCTCCATACCATGTGAACCATCCTTCTCCCCAAACACCCTGAAGATTTGTCGGAAGAGCACCATCTCTGGAACCAGCAATTGTCAGATAACGACCAAACTGGTAACACATAATTTCCAAAGCTCTCTGTTCTGCTGAAGTAGGAATATCGCCACCATTGTTTTCTATCATGTTGCGATATTTTTTGATCAGTTCATCTGTTGGAATCTGTGGAATCTCTTCGTCAAATCCCAGTTCCACACGTGAGAACAATGCATCATGATCTGCCACATGATCTGCTTTCAGTGCTTCATATCCCTTCTTTGCTGCAGCATTAATTCTTGCTGTAACAGCTTTATGCGGATCCTCACCACGGAAGTTTGGAAGTTCCATCTTGTAGTCTGTTCCACATGCAAAGATCAATGTAACTGCGTCTGCACCTGATACAGTGATTGCAGGATTTCCACCATTTGTACCGGTAGAAAGACTTCCGCCTTCATTGATCACTTTCAGCTGTGCCTCTACATTCAAACCATTCGTTGGCAATGCATCACGCATTGTGATTGTATCGCCATCAACTGTGTTTGTATAAGCAGTTCCGTTAATTAAGTTCTCCAGATTTGTATCAAAGCTAATCTTTCCAGCCTGATCAGCACTCAAACGTACTGCCATGATGTTATCTGGATAACTGTTGAAGTATTCTCTTGTGTAATGAACACCTTCGTAATCGTAATTTACTGTTGCCAAAGCTGTACGCATATCCAGATCTCTGACATAATTGGATACCTTTTTTTCATCCTGATTGTTAGAAATAAATAAGTTTGCATAATCTGTCGGTGCATCATATCCTGTCAGATCTCCCATCAACTTATTCAGTTCGTCCATTGCTTCACCTTTTGTGTCAGTTCCGCTTGCCTGATAGGAATCCTCATCAAAACCAAATACGAACTCAGATTTATCATCTAATTTTTCACGCAATGCATTCAGATTGTCTTTGATTTTCTGAAGGTCCGCATCTGTATCAATTGGATTTGTTGTACCATAGGTATAATCATAAGAATCAGCCGGTCCACCTTCCCAGACTGTTTTCTCATTAATGTGGATCTTGTCATTATTAATACCACCGAATACAAGGCCTCCCATATAACCATTTCCAATTGCCAGTGACTGTGTCTGCCAGTCTGTTGCCGGTTCATCATACCAGACTCTTAAAAGATTATCGTTCTTTGCAGATTCTTCCGCTACTGCCACTTCTGGTTCTTCTGCAAAAACGTTTGTCGGAACTAATGAAACAGCCATTGCCACTGCTGTTGTAAATCCGACAAGCTTTTTAAACTTCTTCCTCATTCTTTTACCTCCTAGTTACTTAACTGAACAGTTTTCCCTTCCTGTTCCTATGTTGTTTTCACAGTTCCCTGTGTATTTCAACTTTACAGATATTACTGCCTGCAGAAACCTCCTTTCCATTCTTTATATTTCAACAGCTCTTATAACCTCTGTTGTTTGCGTTAGTTGCATAACATATATCACCCACATTGTTTATTTATGCAGTTCACAGAATATACACTTTTTCATCACATTTCAAACATATATTTTTTACATTTGACTGTCTAATAATCATATCATAGTCGTTGAATAAAATCTTGGACGAAATAGGACAAAAAATATAATAAATTTCACTTTTTCGTAAAATTGCATATTTTTTTCTTTATTCAGCTTATGCTTTTGTTTATTTTTATTCCAATTCCTTTTTCATTTCTTATACTTTTTGTTTTATTTGCTAATATGTGAAAATTTCTATGGTATTTTTATAAATCTCTTTGTATATTTATGCACTTAAAAAAGCCCTGATGATTTTTTAAATCATCAGAGCTTTGAATTCTTTATTCTGTTTTTAACTTTCTTTTCCTTCCCCCGCAAAATACTCTTTCACAAGCTTTACAACTACACCTGACAATAAGAATACTGCAATCAGGTTCGGGATTGCCATCAGACCATTAAATGTCTCTGCGATATTCCACATCAATCCAAGTTCCATTGTAGCACCTACAATTGCAACGAGTGCATAGAGTACCATGAATGGCTTATTCGCTTTTGTACCAAGAAGGAATTCCACACATCTTGTTCCATATAATCCCCATCCGATAATCGTAGAAAATGCGAAGCAGCACATTGCAACCGCTGTAAAGATAGATACCCAGTTTCCATAAGTGGATGTAAATCCAAGAATAGTAAGTTCTGCTCCTGCCGCCTCTCCATATCCAACCGGAACACCGCTGCACAGAATAACGAGTGCTGTCAATGTACAGATTACAATGGTATCAACAAATACTTCGAAGATTCCGAAAAATCCCTGCTTTACAGGCTTTTTCGTATCTGCACATGCATGTGCGATAGAACCTGTACCAAGTCCTGCCTCATTAGAGAAGATTCCTCTTGAAACACCTTTCTTCATACTCATAAAGAAAGATCCCACGGCGCCTCCGGTCACAGATGCCGGTGAAAATGCGCCTTCGAAAATGGATCCAAACACGCTCGGAATGTTCTGGAAATTCAGAACAACAACACCAAGTGCCAGAATCACATAAATTGCTGCCATAAATGGAACAAGCTTTTCTGTAACCTGTCCAATTCTCTTAATTCCTCCAAGAAGGATCATGCCGATCAGGATAGCAAGTACAATTCCGATAATCAGATTTAATGTTCCAACAGAATCCTTTTCTATGATTCCATAATTAAAAAGTGCAGAATCGATTGCTGTTGTAATTGTATTCACCTGTGTTGCATTTCCCGTTCCAAATACAGTCAGAACTCCGAATGCAGCGAACAGATAAGCCAGCCAGTGCCAATGCTTTTTCAGACCATTTTTGATATAATACATCGGTCCACCGACACGATCTCCTTCTGCATTCGTCTCATGGAAATGAACTGCAAGAGTAACTTCTGAAAACTTTGTACACATTCCAAGAAGTGCTGAGATCCACATCCAGAACACTGCGCCCGGCCCTCCGATTGCGATAGCACCGGCAACCCCGGCGATATTTCCGGTTCCGACAGTTGCCGCCAGCGCGGTACAAACTGCCTGGAACGGAGTCAGTGCACCGTCAGATGCATCTCTTTTGCGGAGCATCCTTCCGATTGTCACTTTCATCGCATACGGAAATTTTCTGATCTGAAGGAAGCCGGTCCGGATACTTAAGTAAAGCCCGACTCCAATAATGCAGATCATAGCCGGAACGCCCCAGATAAAGTTATTCACAGCACTATTTACTGATTCTATCGTAGATAACATACTTCTTCAATTCCTTTCTTTTATGATATTATTACGTCGACTGTTCATCACATTAAATCGATAAATTATTAAAATAACTTTTAAATTATACCATAAAAGTAGGGAAATGTATAGAATTATTCTAACACTTCTTTCGAATCAAACTGATCCATAAACTCCGCATACTTTGCTGAATTTTCAAATACCGGCTTATAATTTTTAACAAGCTCTCTGCTTCTTGCTGCTTTTTCTTTCAAAAGTCCATAGGCTCCAAGTGCAAACATCTTCGCAGTGACAATATACGCTTCTTCCTCATCCGTCACTTCAAATTCTACCTGATGGAGTCCACCCTTTACACCACCTGTATTAAATGTATATACAGGCATTAAGTGCTGGACATCACCGACATCTGTTGATCCTCCCGTATGTCCCGAGGCCTCGATCACATTTGTTTCCGGTGCAGAAAGTTCTGCTGCTCTTTTTAATTCTGGGAGTGCTTCTTCCGCAAGTGTCGGAAGGTATCCCGGAAGTGTTGTGATTTCAACCTTCGCTCCCATTGCAGTAGCTCCTGCGTGAAAGGATCGGTCTGTTTTCTTCGCTGCATCTGTAAATGCCTCGATTGTTTTAGCTCTTACCAATGTCTCTACTACAACTTCATCAGGCACTACATTTACCAGGTTGCCACCCTTTGTAATGATCGGATGGACACGGACACAATCCTCATCACGGAATGTCTCTCGATTCAGACCGAATGCCTGCAGACCAAGTGACGCCGCCGACAGAGCATTTACACCTTGTTCCGGTGTTCCTGCCGCATGGGCTGCCTTACCTAAACAACGGATCACTTTAGATACAAATCCATTTCCGGTTCCACTTCCTACTATGATGTCATCCCCCGGTGCAATGTGATGTGTAATACAAAGATCAATATCATCAAATGCGCCGATACGAAGCAGCTCACATTTTCCACCGCCATATTTTATTTTTCCCTGTGCACGCAGCTCATTTTTGAATCCAATTTCACCATACTCTTCCGCCGGTGTTGCAAAAAATACAACCTGTCCATCCAGTTTTTCTGCGATTTCCGGAACTGTAAGAGCCAGTGCCGCACCAAAGATTCCAGCCATCTGTGCATGATGTCCGCAGCAATGTGCCGCATCTGTCTCTGGATTCGCATGAGCATGCTCCGGAATCCTAAGTGCATCAAGTTCTCCAAGAAGTGCAAGGCTTGCTGTATCTTTCTTTTCTTCATTTAAATACGCTTTTGTTCCTGTAATTGCAAGTCCGGTTTCTGTACGCAGACCTAATTCTTTCATCTTCTTTATGAATTTTTCTGCTGTATTGAATTCTTTATATCCAAGTTCTCCATGATCGTATATATCTCTGGCAAATTCAATGATCTCATCTCTGTGCTGATCGATTGCTTCTAGGATTAATTTTTCTGTCTGATCCATTTTCATCACTGCCTTTCTTAATTATTGAAGCTCCTCCGGGATCCACCATAATCCATCATTGTTTTCTTTCATATACTGTTTAAATTCATCTGAGTGGTATGCGTCCACGATTGCCTGTGCCCAATCTGCATCTTTGTTCTCTTCTTTTACAACAACCTGAAGTACAAGATAATCTGAAATATCTTCATTGGCCAGTGCTGTAGAAGCATCAATGCCTGCATTATATACAACACTTCCTGTGATTGCAATATAATCAAAATCAGATTCTGCTGCCGGAATTGTCATGCTGTTCATTTCTGTAAACTCAATATTATGTGGGTTCTCTACAATATCATCCTGTGTAACTGTGGATGGATCAGCATTCTCGTCAAGCTTGATCCAGCCGATTTTCTGAAGCATCAGATAGCAGCGTGCTGTGTTGGACGCATCATTTGGGACTGCAACCTTCGCACCATCCGGAATTTCATCTACAGAATCATATTTTTCTGAATAAACGCCTGCCGGAACAGTTGGAATCGGACTGATTGCAACCAGATCTGCGTTATAACTCTGATTGAAACTGTCCATGTATGCTGTATGCTGTTCTACATTGACATCTACATCTCCATCATTTAGTGCAACATCTGCTGTCTGAAGATCTGAAAGGTCAACAGCTTTCAGAGTATATCCTTCTTTTTCAAGAATTGGAACAATTGCATCTTCGAAAAGTTCTGTATATGGTCCCTGGGATTTTCCATAGACGATTTCCTTTTTCTCTGATGTATCCGCGTCACTTTTCTTCGTATCTCCTGAATCTGAATTTCCGCATGCCGCCAGGCTGAATGCTGTTGTTGCTACTAATAATCCTGCAATAATTTTCTTGATTTTCATAATATAATTCTCCTCGTTCTTTCTTAATCAATTATCTATGTTGTCTGAGTTTTCTTGAAATTGTATTTCCTGCAAGCTGAAGGATCTGTACAAATACAACCAGTACAACTACAGTAAAGATCATCAATGGTGTATTCATCCTCTGATATCCATAAGTCAGTGCCAGGTCTCCGACACCTCCTCCGCCTACATATCCAGCCATTGCTGATGCTCCAAGCAACCCGATCGTACCTGTTGTCAATGCGAGTACGATAGATCCAAGTGTTTCCGGAAGCAGAAAATACCGAATCGTCTGCCAGGTAGATGCCCCCATTGCTTCAGCCGCTTCCAGAATACCCGGATTAATCTCCAGTAAGCTATTTTCCATCAAGCGTGCAAGATATGGACTGATATAAATAACAAGCGGGACAAGTGATGCTGTACTTCCGATGGTCGTTCCAACAATTGCCCTTGTCAACGGCATGATCGCTACCAGTAAGATCACAAATGGAATACTTCTTACTATATTAATATAGATACTTACAATATTGTAAAGGATCAGATTCTCTATCAGTCCTCCCTTACGGCAAAGTACAAGGATCAGTGCCAAAATAATTCCTATGATTGTTCCAATAATCAGTGACCATGCAACCATATATAAGGTCTGTCCACCACTGGTCAGTAACTTTTCCAGTGATACTCCAAAATACTCTTGTTCCATTAAATCGCCTCCACTCTTTCTCTGATTACTCCATTCTCATCAATCTGTTTCTCAGCTTCTAACATTTTCTCTTCCGTTCCGATCAGCTGCAAAATGAACACACACATTACATTCTCCTGCAATTCCTGCACGGTTGCTCCTAGAATATTTACTACAATTCCATCCACATGACAGATATCTGAAATCACAGGTCGTTTTACACTGCTTCCGATAAACTTAAGCCTCTCTACCCGGAAATGTTCTTTCTGTTCTTTCACAAGACTTAGAATGCTTTCCGGAATCTGATCATTTACTACAGTCTGAACGAATCTTCTTGTAACAGGTGCCTGTGGCTTTCCGAATACATCAAGCACACTTCCGGCCTCTACTACTTGTCCGTTCTCCATAACTGCTACTTTATTACAGATCATCTGAACGACCTGCATCTGATGTGTGATCAGAAGGATTGTAACTCCCATCTCCCGGTTGATCTTCTTAAGCAGTTTCAGAATGGATTCTGTAGTTTGTGGATCCAGTGCACTTGTTGCCTCGTCACAGAGCAGGATGTCCGGTGTTGTTGTCAGTGCCCTTGCGATTCCCACTCTCTGTTTCTGTCCTCCCGAAAGCTGGCTTACATAAACATCTTTCTTATCTTCCAGTTCTACAAACCGGAGTACTTCTTTTACTTTCTTATCAATCTCTTCCTTTGGTGCCTTTTCAAGAATCAATGGCAATGCAATGTTGTGATACACTGTTTTTGATTCAAGAAGATTAAATTGCTGAAAAACCATTCCGATTTTTCTTCTAAGCTTGCGAAGCTGCGTTTTTTTCAGATTCCCAAGATTTTCTCCCTGGACTATAACATTTCCCGTATCCGGTGTCTCTAATCCATTTACCAACCGGATCAAAGTTGATTTACCTGCTCCGGAAAATCCGATAATTCCGTAGATGTCACCTTTCTCTACATGAATGCTGACATCCTGCAGCGCATGTACTGTACCGTATTTCCCGGAAAATGTTTTGTTTGCATGTTCTACTTTTATCATACTCATCACTCCATCTATCATTTGATGTAACTCTGTTACTTTTTCGCATCTCAGATTCGATAGGCGTATGATACACCTTATTAACCTACTACGTCAATAGGTTTTATATGTTTTCGGCGTTTTGTTTTTATATTCCTATCTATTTAGTGGGTTATTAGTGCATTTTAACCAGTCGTATTATAAGAATGCTGTTCACACATCGTGTGAACAATACCGGCTGGCAACACTTGATTTCTGAATCTGAAAATTTTCATTGCATTACCATAGGACTTTCTATTATAATAGAAATGTTATAGACGATATAAAACGAAACAATTTCAAAAATGTATCGTTTTTTGAGATTGTCTCTGTATGATTACAAGTATTTTTTGTAGAAAGGATTAACTAATTCATGTGGATTGCAGATAGTTGGAAAGATTACGAAATTCTTGACTGCTCAGGTGGCGAAAAGCTTGAGCGTTGGGGAAATTATCTTCTTGTCCGTCCGGACCCGCAGGTCATCTGGGATACTCCTAAGAAGAACCGCGGTTGGAAAGAGATGAACGGACATTATCACCGTAGCAAAAAGGGTGGCGGTGAATGGGAGTTTTTTAGTCTCCCACAGCAGTGGCAGATCCATTACGGTTCTCTCACATTTAATTTAAAACCATTTAGTTTCAAGCACACAGGACTCTTCCCAGAGCAGGCAACTAACTGGGACTGGTTCTCTGAGAAGATTAAGAATGCTGGACGTCCGGTCAAGGTGCTGAACCTTTTTGCTTATACCGGAGGTGCTACACTTGCAGCGGCAGCTGCCGGAGCGCAGGTTACTCATGTAGATGCATCTAAGGGTATGGTGACATGGGCAAAGGAGAATGCGGTTTCTTCCGGTCTGGGAGATGCACCGATCCGCTGGCTTGTCGATGACTGTGTGAAGTTCGTTGAGCGCGAGATCCGCCGTGGCAACACTTATGATGCAATCATTATGGATCCGCCGTCATATGGGCGTGGACCAAAAGGCGAGATCTGGAAGATTGAAGATATGATCCATCCACTCATCAAGCTTTGTACAAAGATTCTTTCCAAGGATGCACTGTTCTTCCTTGTGAATTCTTATACAACAGGACTTGCTCCTGCCGTACTTACCTACATGATCTCAACTGAATTAAAACCTTGGAACGGACATGTAGATTCTCAGGAGATCGGACTTCCTGTTACAGATTCAGGATTGGTTCTTCCATGTGGTGCTTCCGGTCGTTGGGAACGTGACTAGCAGAATCCCAATTATAATTCGTTTGTTACTGGCTTCAAATTTCTGAGTCAGTGGCTATAAATTGTACCTGTACAAAACGTTACTGCTCACAGTAACTGCAAAACAGCTACAACAATATTCTAAACAGCAGAAAAGACCAGAGGTTCTTGTTTCAATTTGTAAAACAAGCCTCTGGTCTTTTCATTTATTTATGCTGTTCTTGAACTCCCCTGACAGATTTCTTCAAACTCTTTTAATTTCTGTCTTGCCTGCAGACTTAAGTTTCTTGGCACTTCAATCTGAATCGTCACATACTGGTCTCCGTGAACGGATGAATCTTTCATCGAAACAATTCCCTTACCTCTCAGACGAATCTTGGAACCCGATTGTGTTCCCTCTTTAATCTTACACATAACATCTCCATACAGTGTATGGACCAATGCCTCACCTCCGAACACAGCTGTTGTATACGGAACAGATACGGTTGTATATACATCCATACCTTTCCGCTCATATCCAGGTTTCGGAGCAACTGTTACTTTCAACAGAAGATCTCCGGCTTCACCACCACCGGTTCCCGGCATTCCCTTTCCTCTTAAGCGGATTGACTTTCCGCTATCAATACCTGCCGGAATATGAATCTTCAGTGACTGTCCCGGTTGTCCTGGATTTTCCGGATTACTCAGAGTAATAACCTTATCTCCACCAAATGCAGCCTCGTCAAATCCTACAGTGATACCTGCCTTGATATCAGAACCTTTTGATTTAAAGCTTTCACCTCCAAATCCTCCGGTAAATCCTGATGTCCTTCTGCTGCGACCTGAAGCACTTCCTCCATGGAACATATTTCCGAAAATGTCATCAAACATATCATCCATGTCGCCACCTTCGAAATGATACTCCTGATATCCACTTCCCGGTCCACCATAACTACGGTAAGTACCGCCTTTGAATCCGCCGTTTCCGCCGAATCCTCCAAAGCCACCTGTACCGGCATTTCCATATCCGGAACCTGCAGCACCGCTTTGGTCAAATGCAGCATGACCGAACTGGTCATACAGTTTCTTCTTCTCCGGATCACTCAGTACAGAGTACGCCTCCGTCACTTCTTTGAATTTCTTCTCCGCTTCTTTATCCCCAGGATTCGTGTCCGGATGATACTTCTTCGCCAGCTTACGATATGCTCTCTTTATTTCTTTATCCTCTGCGCCCTTTGACAGCCCAAGCACTTCATAATAATCTCGTTTCATTCTTTCCACATCCTTCCGAATCTCTTGTTGTTTTGAACATATATAGTTTATTATTTCTCTGTGTTCTACTTGTAATATAGCAGACATTTTCCAGGCTGTCAATATATCAATCTTAATTTCAATATTAGGTCAATAAATGTATCTGTTCCATTTACAGGAATCCTAACAGGCAAATCAAATTTTATTTTAACAACTCCCGCAGCACCTGATTCACCATTCCTGGGTTTGCTTTCCCCTTCATGGCGCGCATTGTCTGTCCAAGCAGTGCTCCGATTGCTTTCTCTTTACCGCCTTTGAAGTCTGCGACTGCCTGTGGGTTGTCTGCGATCACTTTAGCAGCTGTCTCACGGAGTGCACCTTCATCGTTCACCATCTTAAGCCCGTGTTCTTCGACATATTTCTCAGGATCTATATCCTCATGGAAAATCTGCTTGAATACATCTTTTGCCACAGAACTGTTAATGGTTCCTGCCTCCGCAAGATCAATTAATTTTGCCAGGTTCTCCGGAGAGAATGTTAAATCTTCCGGCTCCATTCCATTGTCTTTCATCAGACGGAAGGTCTCTCCGATCAGCCAGTTTGCAACTTTCTTCGGTTTCTCACAGATTGCTGTTGTTGCCTCAAAAAGATCGGCCATTTTCTTAGAACCTGTGATGATCTCTGCGTCATACTGCGGAATATCAAACTGTTCCTTGTAACGCTCCAGCTTCTCCGTACGAAGTTCCGGCTGCTGAGATTTGATTTTCTCGATCCATTCATCACTGATCACGATCGGAACAAGGTCTGGTTCCGGGAAATAACGATAATCCTGTGCATCCTCTTTGGAACGCATTGCATAAGAATGCTCTTTGTTGTCATCCCAGCGTCTTGTCTCCTGTACAACCTGTTTTCCTTCTTCGATCAACTCAATCTGTCTCTGACGTTCGCCTTCAATTGCATGTGCGATTGCCTTAAATGAGTTCAGGTTCTTCATCTCTGTTCTTGTACCAAACTGATCGGATCCGACTTCACGAACAGACAGGTTGACATCTGCACGCATAGAACCTTCCTGAAGCTTACAATCAGATGCTCCTAAATACTGCACGATCATACGCAGTTTTTCAAGATAAGCAATAACTTCCTCCGCGGAACGCATATCCGGTTCAGATACGATCTCTACAAGTGGCACACCGCTTCGGTTATAATCGACAAGTGAAGTATCATCCCACTCATCATGAACCAGCTTACCTGCATCTTCTTCCATATGCATCTCGTGGATTCTTACTTTCTTCTTTCCTGAACCACTCTCGATCTCTACATATCCATCTCTGGCAATCGGGAGATACAGCTGGGAAATCTGATAGTTCTGCGGGTTATCTGGGTAGAAATAGTTTTTACGGTCAAATTTGCACACTTGTGTAATCTTACAGTTTGTTGCAAGACCAATCGCCATAGCATATTCTACGACTTGTTTATTCAACACCGGAAGCGATCCCGGCATACCGGTACATACCGGACAAGTATGTGTATTCGGTGCGCCACCGAATTCTGTGCTGCATCCACAGAAGATCTTTGTCTTTGTAGCCAGCTCAATATGCACTTCCAGTCCAATGACTGTTTCATACTGCTTTGCCATTGTTAACGCACCTCCTTTTCTGACATAAGACCGACATTTGCCGGTGTTTCATGCATCTTCTTTGTCGCACACTCATAGGTATATGCTGCACGGATCAAAGTTTTTTCTTCAAATACATTTCCAATCAGCTGTATACCGATTGGAAGTCCTTTGCTGTCTTTTCCAACCGGAACGCTCATTCCCGGAAGACCTGCAAGATTGACTGAGATTGTATAAATATCTCCCAAATACATCTTCATCGGATCACTTAAGCTCTTTCCAAGCTCCGGAGCAGTTGTCGGTGCTGCCGGTCCGAGAATGATGTCATAATTACGGAATGCACGGTCAAACTCTTTCTTGATTAAAGCTTTTGTTCTAAGTGCCTTCAGATAGTAAGCATCATAATATCCTGAACTTAAGACAAAAGATCCAAGCATGATTCTTCTCTTTACTTCAGGGCCAAATCCTTCTGAACGTGTTTTCTTGTACATGTTATGAAGTCCATCGTAATCTTTCGTACGATAACCATATTTCACACCATCAAAACGTTCCAGGTTAGAACTTGCCTCTGCATCTGCGATCGTATAATAAGCAGGGATTGCATATTTTACAAGTCGCAGATCAAACGCCTCAACAATCGCACCCTTTTCTTCGAGTACTTTTGCTGCCTTCATCACAGCATCATTTACTTCAGGATCCAGACCTTCTCCCATATAGTCTCTTGGGATTCCAATACGGAGTCCTTTCACATCATCGACAAGTGCTTCTGTGAAATCACAATCATCACGATCCATGGAAGTGCTGTCCTTCGGATCATGGGATGCAATTGTTTCAAGAATTGCCGCACAATCCGATACATCTTTCGCTACCGGTCCAATCTGATCTAAAGAAGATCCATATGCGATAAGTCCATATCGGGAAACGGTTCCATAAGTTGGTTTTAGTCCGACAACTCCACAGAAAGAACTCGGCTGACGAATGGATCCGCCGGTATCAGATCCAAGTGCATAATAACATTCGGATGCTGCCACTGCCGCACAGGAACCACCGGAAGAACCTCCCGGAACATGCGCTGTGTTGTGCGGATTGCGTGTCGGTCCGTAATAAGACGTCTCTGTTGTACTTCCCATGGCAAATTCATCCATGTTTGTCTTACCAATGATAACCGCTCCTGCTTTTCTGAGGTTCTCAACTGCCTCTGCCGTATAGGTCGGTTTGAAGTTGGAAAGAATCTTTGAACTACATGTGGTAAGCTGTCCCTCGATACACATATTATCTTTTACTGCAACCGGAACTCCTGCAAGTGGACCTGTCAGTTCGCCCACATCTATTTTCTTCTGAATTTCCTCCGCTTGTGCATAAGCACCTTCTTCATCTATCGTCACAAAGCTATGAATCTCTGACTCCGCTTCTTTGATCTGTCCAATCACTGCATCGACTGCTTCTCGTACAGTTACTTCTTTTGCTTTGATCTTCTCGCCCAGTTCAAGGGCTGTAAGTTTTAATAAATCCATCTGCTCTCACTCCCTTAACCAATTGTCTTCGGCACTTCAAAACTGTCCTCTTTACGAAGTGGTGCATTCGCAAGTGTTGCCTCTTTGTTATCGCCATTTGTCACCACATCTTCACGGAACACATTCTGTACCGGAAATACATGAGACATTGGTTCAATCCCTGTTGTATCAAGTTCATTTAATGTATCTATATAATCCAGCATCTGCTCCATGTCTTTTTTCGCTGCTTCTTTCTCTTCCTCTGAAAGTTCCAGCTTTGCAAGGATTCCTACATACTCGATTGTTTCATCGGATATTTTATTTGCCAATTTAATCATCCTTTCTTTCTACTCTGTCTTTGCTAATCCTGACAATTTCCAAAATCAGTATCATAAATTTCTCAGCTTATTGCGACCTGTAGCGGTACATATCATAGAAACTGTCATAATTCTGGTTTTTTACTGAGCCGGACGGCGTCAAGATTAAGTCCCCATCATCCACTTCCAGCTCCGTTCCTTCCGGGAAAACTGCATTTCTATAAGATTCTGATCCATCTGTATCATAAAACCAGAGTCCATAATTTTCATAATTGAGATTTTCATTTTCCTTATCATAAAAATCACCAAGATAAATCTTGTAATGAAGCTCCGCCCAGTCGACTCCTGATGCCTCGGTCACATCATACCATCCTGCCGGGAAATCTGTTCCCGCCGTATAAGTGTTTCCGGCTTTCAATGTTACCTGTTCCGTCAGCGGATTTTCTTCCAGCTGCATCTGTTCCGTCTGTGCATTCTCAGAATGAAACTGGACAACCAGTCCTGTATCAATCTTCAGATGACCTCCTGTATACAGTCTCACATCATCCAGATAATCTCCTGCATCCGTATCTGACTCATCTTCACTAAAATAAGAATAGTAATAAATCGAATTCTCAGGATCATCCTGCTGCATGGAGCCTTCTCCTGAGACAAGCTCCACTTCATAAGTTCCTTCCGGGATCTGTGCTCCGATCTCATACTCCCCATATCCTAATACACAATCATAAGTTGCTCCTGTCTCAGAAAGTTCTCTCGTTGTATTCATATATGGATCATACTCAGAATCCACTTCGCTGCCATCATCATTCCAGTCATAATCTGAGGAATGAAAATCATCCCCAAATGAGGAAATGAAATCACCAACGGAACCTGCAATGCTTGTAAATGCTACGATTGCTACGATGATTCCCGCAAGAATTCCACTGATTTTCCTTGCCTTTTTCTGTTCCTCGTAAGATCCTGCATGAACCTTCCTTGCCGGATTAAATATCGTCGGCCCACCCAGCTGCATCTGCCCTGTCTGTGGGATTTCCATCCGCGGATTCTCTTTTTGCTGATATTCTGTCTGCGTTCTTTTCCGTCCGTTATGACTCTCACAGAGATGTCCCGCATCCTGCTTTTTCTCCCGTTTTTTTGTCTCTCCAGTCTCATTCTGTCGTTTCTGGGAATATGTCATTTTTTTCTTGCGATCAAAGCTGCTCTCATTCAGCCTGTAATTCTTTTTCTCCAGCTTTGTGTTATCCAGCCCACAGGAACTGCAACGGCCATCAATCAATTTACCTCCGCAAAGATAACATTCTTTTTTCTTAAACATAAAGATCCTCCCTCATTTCTACTCCTTAAGTTTCTGACCACAACATCCTGTGGGCAGTTCTCTTTCTCAGTTCAGACCTTCACATCCAACAGTTTTTTCGTTCAATCCAGGGGGATTGACCCATTTTTTGTATTTTCTTCTTATGGTTCCAGACGACTTAAGTCTCTTGGGAATAATGTTGTTTCTCTTACATTGTCTTCGTTCATCATCTTCATTGTCAGACGTTCCATACCTATTCCAAGACCTCCGTGTGGTGGCATTCCATGCTTAAATGCACTTAAATACTGCTCCATGCCTTCATCTGTCATACCTCGCTTCTCCATCTTCGCAAGAAGTTCATGATAATCATGAATACGCTGTCCGCCGGTTGTGATCTCCATTCCTCTGAAAAGCAGGTCAAAACTGAGCGTGTAAGTCGGATCCTCCGGATCATCCATTGCATAGAATGGACGTTTCTTTGATGGGTAATGAGTAACGAATACAAAATCTGCATCCCATTCTTCCTTCGCATAACGGCTGATCAATGTCTCTTCCTCTGGTTCCAAGTCAAATGGGTTCTTGATCTTTCTGTCATACTTCTCGGATACCAGTCGTTTGATCTCGTCGAATCTTACTGCCGGAATATTATCTGTCTTCGGTACTTCAATATTCAGAATCTGAAGTTCTCTTGCATACTCTTTCTTCAACAGCTCCATCGTATACTGAAGAAATCCCGTTTCCATTGCCATGATATCTTCAAATCCATCAATATATCCCATCTCGAAATCAAGGCTTGTGTACTCATTCAGATGACGCTTTGTGTTGTGTTTCTCTGCACGGAATACTGGCGCTGTCTCAAAGACTCTGTCGAATACTCCGACCATCATCTGCTTATAGAACTGTGGGCTCTGCTGAAGGATCGCCGGTCTGTGGAAATACTCCAGACGGAAAAGGTTCGCACCGCCCTCTGCACTCTTGGCACCGATTTTCGGAGTATGGATCTCTGTAAATCCTTCTTTATAAAGGAAATCACGGAACCCTCTTACGATTCCTTCCTGAATTCTGAACTTCGCACGCTCTCTGATATTTCTCAGAGAAATCGGTCTGTAGTTTAATTTTGCTTCCAGAGATGTGTTCAGCTTCCACTTTGCAATCGGAAGCGGCATTGGCTCTGCCGGCTCACTTAAGATCTTCAATTCACCAAGGCGAATCTCAATCCCATTCGGAGCTTTCGCAGACTCTACAAGCACACCTGTTACCTCTACTGTATCTGCTTCCTTCACATCTTTCAAGTCAAATTTGGAAATATCTTCTTCATATACACACTGAACAAGTCCTTCTCTTTTTCTGAGAATAATGAATGCAATTGTTCCCATATCACGGATCGTATGGATCGCACCATTTACTTTCACTTCGGTTCCAATTCTTCCCTCTTCGAGAAGTTCACTCAGTTCCAATGTTTCCTTCTTTTTTACACCTGTTACAAATTCCATAATTCTTCTCCTTTCAGATTCCAGCATCCCGGGAAGAAGCTTTCTAAATAAAAAAGCCCCGGGATACATCAGTATCCCGGGACGGAAATTACAATCATAATATCCGCGGTACCACCCGCATTGAATCTCAGTCTTCACATTTCAAATCTTATCCCTGTGTAAGCCGGATTCCACTCTTTGCATGTAACGTATGCTCCACGTGCTGCCCTACTTCATCTGTTCAGACAGCCAGCTCCCAAGTGTTCCCTTAATCCGCTCCGCTGTCCGGCGCTCTCAGTCGGTGACGCCAACTTCCTGTCAGTTTCTGTGAATCAGAGTCTTGTTCTTAGCCTTTTTCTGGTTCAGCACTTTAGTCTGCTAAAACTTGTTTCCAATATTAGCACATCATTTTTTGATTTTCAAGAGTTTTTATCTGAATTGTCACACATTTTAACATTTTATCAGAATGAGGCTTTTTCAACCTATCGGTTTTGTGTACTTTCAACAATTTCTTCCTGTACTGTGCTTAATGCCTGATCCAGCTGGTTATCCGCTTTGGGATTCTCTTCGTCATACTGATACTCCACCTCGACATCCGGCTCAACACCTTTCCCATTGATGCTTCTTCCATTTGGAGTATAATACTCTGCAATCGTCACTTTCAGACAGGTTCCATCTCCCAGATCCATCAATTGCTGCACAACACCTTTTCCATACGTTGTCACTCCGACAATCTTCGCTGTTCCATAATCCTGTACTGCACCGCTGAAGATTTCAGATGCGCTGGCACTGTACTGGTTTACAAGAACTGCCATTGGTTTCTTAAATTCATGAGTTCCGTCACAAGTGATTTCGTCTGTCTTTCCATTCTTGTCCTTTGTTGATACAATTGTACCTTCCGGAAGAAGCAGACGCAGCATATTTGTAACTGTATCAAGACTTCCGCCCGGGTTGTTTCTCAGGTCAACAATAAGACCCTGCATTCCCTGCTTTTCAAGATCGTCCAACGCTTCTTTAAACTGGTCATAAGTTACTGTATCAAACTCAGACACTCTGATATAGCCAATCTGGTTCTCCTTCATCTCATACGAAACTGTCTTCACTTCGATCGTATCTCGTGTGGCAGTCAGTTCCAGTTCTTCTCCGTCTCTGAGAACTGTAATCTTTACATCTGTTCCCTTTTCCCCTTTGATCCAGGACACCACCGTATCAAGCTGCTCATCACCAACCTCGTGGTCATCGATTTTCTCCAGGATATCTCCTGCTTTCAGTCCTGCTTTCTCTGCCGGAGAGTCTTCATAGACATTTACAATTGTCGCATAGCCCGTATCCGCATCTTTTGTCAGCGTTGCACCCACACCTGAAAATGTTCCGCTTGTTGATTCCATCAGAGCTTTCGTCTCATCTTCATCATAATAAACAGTGTACTTATCTCCCAGTGCACTCGTATATCCGGAATAAATTCCTTCTGCCAGCTTATCTGTATCAATTTCATCTTCATACAGATAATATTTATCAATCAAAGCATTCAGCTTATTCAGTTTTTTTGATACCTCTTTTTCTGTCACTTTACCTGATGCATAACTGCCGGCTGTGTTCGTAATGACCTTGAATCCCCCAAGGAGAAGCAGGCTGACAAGAACTGTTGCAAGAATTCCGGTAACAATCCCGGCTCCATATCCCTTTTTCTTTTTCTGTTCCATTGTCTGTCCCTTTCGCTGTTATTTAAAGAAAAGGACAAAGCAGAATCTTCCACTTTGTCCCCCTTTATTCTTTGAATCACTTTCATGTAAACATGAAAAGAAGATTTTGAATCCCTTTGTCTTACATATAATTATTTGGATTCACTGGTGTTCCGTTAAGCTCCACCTGGAAATGTAGATGTGCTCCGGTTGAATATCCTGTAGAACCAACATATCCAATCTGTTGTCCTTTTGCTACTCTCTGACCGGCACTCACACAAATTGAGCTGTGATGCATATACTTTGTCACCAATCCATTTCCATGGCTTATAACAACCCAGTTTCCCGCACTGTTGCTCCAGCCTGCCGTAATGACTGTTCCTGCTGCTGCTGCATATGTAGGTGTTCCTGTCGGTGCGGCATAATCATTTCCTTTATGTGGTCTTGAGTCAAAAGAACGAACCTCACCGAAATAACTGGACTGGTATGTCATTCCCGGACATGGATGTGTAAAATATCCACTTCCGCTCACTACGTTTCCGCTGGAAGCCGGTCTGGAACTACTGCTTCCGTTACTGCTGCTTCCGCTATTGTTCTTCTTTGCCGCCGCAGCAGCAGCCGCCGCCGCTGCCTGCTCTTCCTGAAGACGTTTTGCTGCTTCTGCTTTCGCCTTGAGGTCTGCAAGAATGTTCGCATTATCTGTAATCTGATTCTGAATCTCCGCAATCTGTGCTTCCTTACTGCTGATCAGATTCTGTGCTTCCGTCTGCTGACTTACCAAGCTTGTCTGTAATGTATTCAGTTTCTCATACTCATCTTTAAGCTTTGCTTCCTTTTCTTCTACAGCTTTCACCGTTTCCTGAAAAGCAACAAGCATATCTCTGTCATAGGAAGAAAGCTTTGATACATACTCCGCTTTATTGAGCAGATCACCAATATTGCTGCTGGACATCAGTATCTCAAGGAACTGGGTATTACCACCCTCATACATGAATTTGATTCTCTTCTTCATGCTGTTATACTGATCATCCTCATCAACCTTCGCCTGTACAAGCTCTTCCTCAGCTGTTGAAATTTCAGTTTCCTTGGCACTTAATTCTTCCTGCGTCTTGTTCATCTGGTCAATGATGGAATTAAGTTTCGCAGCAAGTGTATCTTTTTCAGCCTGAGCTGCACTCTTCTGTGATTGCAGCTCATCTGCTTTTTTCTGCGCTTCATCAATTGTCACAGCACCGGAAGTAATTGTCATTGACAGCATCATTCCGACTGACAGAACCAGTGCTGTCACCTTTCTCATCCGTCTTTTCATAGGTATCTCCTATTACACTCTTAAGTGCTTACGAACAGTGAAGTAACTTCCGAGGAATCCAATTCCAATTCCCATTGCAAGCCCGATTGGCAACAAATAGATATATACATTTCCAACCGGAAGGAATGTAATGATATTCTTCAGAATGCTAAACTTCTCCATAATATATACTACAGCCTTGTCATAAAGGAAATATAACAGAGCAAGCGGAATAACTGCACCGAATAATCCGATGATCAGACCTTCGATCACGAATGGTGATCTTACTACAAAGTCCTTCGCTCCGATATATTTCATGATTGCAATCTCTTCTTTTCTGACTGTAATACCTGTTGTTACCGTATTACTGATCAGGAAGATCGATACTCCGAGAAGAATTGCGATAATTGCAATTGAAACATATGCAACAAGCATATTCACACTGGAAAGTGTGTTCGCTACAACATCTGACTTATTGACCTGTCTGACTCCGTCCAGACTCTGTGCAAATTTAACCAGATCCTGCTGCGTAGCTGAAAGAGACTTACTCTTCGCGATCAGATCCTTATTATCACCTTTTACCGTCTTCATGTAGACTTCATAGTTATCCGAACCTGCCAGCGGGTTATCATCCTTAAAACCTTCTGCAAGTTCCGGGTTGTCTCCAAAATACTCTTTCTGGAATTCTGCCCATGCATCATCTGATGACACATACTTCACTTCTGAAACATCATCACGGGACTCAAGCTGTTCGCCAATCTCTTTCTTCTGTTCCTCTGTTGCGTCATCATTAAAGAAGACGGTGATCGCAACACCTTCTTCTGCACTTTTGATAATATACTGGAAGTTAACAAGTATCGAGAAAAACAATCCAAACAGGAAAATACATGCTGACATCGTCGCTATGGATGCGAGTGAAAACATCTTGTTTCTCCAGATATTCTTAACGCCCTGTTTTCCAACGTATCCAAATGTACTAATCCTCATTTATATACCCACCTTTTTTCTCATCACTGACGATTACGCCCTGCTTCATAGTAATGACGCGCTCGTTCATCTCGTTTACGATCTCCTGGTTATGTGTAACAACAAGTACTGTTGTTCCACGCTCATTCGCCTCTTTCAGCAGACTCATGATCTCCCATGAGTTTGTCGGGTCGAGGTTTCCTGTCGGCTCATCCGCCAGCAGAATGGCAGGTTCATTTACAATTGCTCTTGCAATCGCTACTCGCTGCTGCTCTCCACCTGAGAGTTCCTTTGGGAATGACTTGTATTTCTGTGCAAGTCCTACCAGTGACAGAGCTGCCGGTACCTTCTTCTTGATCACACGGGTCGGTGTCTCAGTCACGCGCAAAGCGAATGCAATATTCTCATAAATATTACGATCCTTCAGAAGACGGAAATCCTGGAACACAACTCCAAGTCCTCTTCTGTATTTAGCAATGTTTCTGTGTTTCATACGGTTCAAATTCTGGCCGTTGACGATAATTGTACCCTCGGTCGGATTCAACTCTTTCATGATCAATTTGATCAATGTAGACTTACCTGATCCACTGTCACCAACAATGAATACGAATTCTCCGCGCTCAATCTTCACGGAAACTCCATTCAAGGCTGCGTGACCTTTGGAATACTCCTTCGTCACATTCCTTAATTCAATCATATGTTCCTCCTAAAACTTATCTATACTCCTACGGTTCTAGTACTCTAATGTCTCCATATACTTCATATACTTTACTACCATTAAGGCAATCTTGAAAGTAATGGCATCCTCAAACACACGCAGATCCAGACCAGTGCTCTTCTGAAGCTTATCCAGTCTGTATACCAGTGTATTTCTGTGGATATAGAGCTGTCTGGATGTCTCTGATACATTAAGACTGTTCTCAAAGAACTTATTGATCGTTGTCAATGTCTCTTCATCAAAGTCATCCGGAGATTTTGCTTCGAAAATCTCTTTGATAAACATCTTACAAAGTGGCAGTGGCAGCTGATAGATCAGACGACCGATTCCAAGTGTTGTATAAGCAACAATATCCTTCTCATCAAAGAAAATCTTACCTACATCAAGTGCAAGCTTCGCCTCTTTGTATGACTTGGATACTTCCTTGATATCACTTACGATGGTTCCGTATGCAATATGGATCTGCTCGTCGCCTCCCTCTGCCTGGAGCGTATCCAGCATTTCTTTCGCCATCTTCTCAAGTTCCTTATTGCCGTCCTTATCTGAGAGTTCTTTCACAACAATAACATTCTTCTCATCAACAGCTGTGATAAAGTCTCTTGACTTTCCTCCCAGAAGATTTCTCACATTATCAAGTGCAGCACTGTCTTTCTCGTGCGATGTTTCAATAATAAAGATAACACGTTTTACTTCTGTGTCAATATGTAATTTCTTTGCACGATTGTAAATATCAACCAAAAGAAGGTTGTCTAAAAGAAGATTTTTGATAAAGTTATCTTTGTCAAAACGCTCCTTATAAGCTACAAGCAGACTCTGGATCTGAAATGCCGCAATCTTACCGAGCATATACACATCTTCTGTCTCGCCATCTGCAAGCAAAACATATTCCAAACGCTGTTCGTCAAAGATCTTAAAGAACTGGCATCCCTGGATCACCTGGCTGTCTGCCGGGGATTCAACAAAAGAAAGAACCGCTTCCCCACAATCTTTTGCCATATCAAATGTTGCTGCAAGTTCCTTGCCTTCTGTGTCGAGTACACAGAAATCAACCCTTGATATTCCCTTTAATCCTTCAATAGTGTTTTGAAGTATCTGATTTGAAATCATCCTTTTTTCCTCCACTCTGTACGATGTATTGCTGATTACAGCAAACTGTAAGTAGTAACACGCATGTGCATATTCCACAAATTTTTTGTATGCATTATTTATCCGTACACATACCCTTATATTATATTAAGGCAAAACAGCAAAAAAAGAAAGAGGAAATCCATCTTTTTTATGCATTTCTTAGTCGAATCTATGAAATATTCACATTTTTATCTTTTAGCATTCTTCACAAAGGCTACTTCTGCTTCTCTACTTTATAGCGAAATACTTTCTTTACTAACATTCTCTTTATTCTGCTTGTCATCTTTCTGTCGTCAAAGCTGCGCATCAGAACTGATCCACAGCCAATCCAGACTCTTGTGTCGATCAATGCCCGGTTCTGTTCAATAAAATCTTCCTGCGCCGGCGATGGAAGGACTGATAAAATACAATCTGCCTCTGAGCCGTTGACTGCATTCACAATTCCATGGATCCGGTCTGCATCCGTCAGTTCTCCGTCTTCCGGATGGATCACGGCATCTCCTACCACACGAATCCCCTGATTATACTTTGCAAGAGCTTCCTCTGCTTTCACCAGTTCCTCCTGACTTGCTGCCAGGAGATAGATCTTATGATGATTCTTCTGCAAATATTTCAAAAACATTCTTAAGAATAATTTATCATCCGTCTCCCGCAGCAATCTTGCATCATCCGTTTTCGCTGCCTCAAGAATCTCTACACTTCCCGGAAGGACAAGATCCTGCATTGAAACCTTTTTTTTCCACTCCGGATTTTCATGCTCTTTCATCAGAGATTCCATCGATACAAGTTCAATGGTATTGACGGAATCGCCTTTCATGAATCCGATTGCCTGCATCATCGCTTCTTTTGCCTTGATACAGGAAATCTCCACATCAAATATTGAAATTTTTTCTGTCATTTATGCCACCAAAGTTATCACTTTCCAAAAACTCTGCGAATTCTAACGCAAAATAATTTCTCCCCATTCTTTCTATTTTACCAAATTTATCCTTATTTGTCAAAAGCTGTGTCATTCAAAATTTTACTTTTGTTTATCTTTCATCATTTTTATCCGCAATTTTTGTCTGTTTTTTTATCTCTCGTCTTCTTCCGGTGACCATTCCGCCAATCCGTCCTGTCTCTTTTGATGTTAATGACTTCCACCCATCCTGCATCACGCGATCTAAAAGGCCTAATTCCTCTGCTATCTCATACTTCAGTTTTTCTTCCGGTTCAAGTTCTGTAAGATTGATCGTCTTTTCCTTTTTTCTTCCCATACTTCTTATTGCTGCATACAGCATCCTCCTTTTCAGAAGTATTTACAGGAAAAGAAATTTTATTCGCCACTTACATGAATTGCACCAAGAACCTCTCCGATCGGAGCCGATATTGCAAGCTCTGCCCGGACAGTTCTGGCTGTTTCTGATTTATTAATCACAACAAGGTGTTTTCCGTGAAAATAATCAATAAAACCGGCTGCCGGATAAACAACAAGGGAAGTACCTCCGATGATCAGCATGTCGGCTGATGAAATTGCTTCGACTGCCCCTTGGATCGTCTTCTGGTCAAGTCCCTCTTCATAAAGTACTACGTCCGGCTTAATCATCCCGCCGCAGCTGCATCTCGGAATTCCTTCTGAATTCTTCACATATTCCGCATCATAGAACTTCCCACATTTCATACAGTAATTTCTGTGGATGCTTCCATGAAGTTCATACACTTTTCTGCTTCCTGCCGCCTGATGCAGCCCATCAATATTCTGTGTCACAACAGCCTGCAATTTTCCGGCCTGCTCCAATTCTGCCAGTTTCAGATGGGCAGCATTTGGCTTCGCATCCAAAATCATCATCTTCTCTTTATAAAACTCATAGAATGCTTCCGGATATTTCATAAAAAAGCTATGACTGACCACCTGTTCCGGTGAATACTTATATTTCTGATGATAAATTCCTGTTGCACTTCGAAAATCCGGAATATTACTTTCTGTTGATACACCGGCTCCTCCGAAAAACACGATCCGGTTACTCTCATCAATCATTGCCTGCAGCTGCTCAATCTCTTTCTCGTACATCTTGCATACTCCTTTCTCAAACCGCACTTGCCAGATTCCTGTCACCTTAAGGCACACTGCCTTCTGCACCGGCGAAATGTTTACAAGGACTTTCCTAATATATTAAAAAGACAGGTCCGTCCTTCACCTGCATTCAGCTGTGTCTGACTCCCTGTCTTTTCTTAAGTAAACCTGTTCCCGGTACGTCCGGAAAGCGATCTTATATCTTTTATTTATATCTTACAGATCGATTTTTCCTGTTGTATCTCCATTAACAACATAATATGCTGCTGACTCTTCCGGTTTCAGATAAATCTTAACATCTTTCATGTCTCCGACTTTATTCTTCAAATCCTTTGTCCATACATCTTTGACTTTCTTAAGGATCTCTTTCTCTGTATACTCTTTACCAGAGAACTGAAGGAAGAATTCTGTCTTCAGCTCAGCTTTCTTTGTAGTCTTGGCTGCTGTCTTCTTAGCTGCTGCTTTCTTTACAGTCTTCACAGCCTTTTCAGCTGTATCTTCTGCTTTTGCTGCAACCTTCTTAGCTGCCTTCTTCACTGTCTCTTTTACTTCTTCTGCCTGAACTTCTGGTGTATCTACCAGCACTGCTGCCTTCGTTTCAAGTTTCTTTGTTGTGTCTTTCTTTGTCTCGATTGCTTTCGCAGCTGCTGTCTCTTTCTTCTCTGCCTTTACTGTTGCTGTTTCAGCTTTTTTCTCTGCCGGTTTCGCTGTTGTTGTTTTTGTTTCCTCTGCTTTTACGGCTTTTGTTGTTGAAGATGTCTTCTTTGTTACCATACTTGTTTCCCTCCTAAAATATACACCCAAGTATATTGGCACTACCTCATTACAATGTAATTCTTAACGCGAAATAATGACAAGAACTTTTGTCCGTAATGATAAATTATTCACGATACGGATTATTGTAACTCATTTTTGACAAAACGTCAAATTTTCCTTGATAATTATCATTTTATTCCTCTGAAGAATAGCCCCTGAAAAATTCTGAAAGTCCGTCCAATGTCTTCATAAGAACCGGAATCTCTTTTTCATCCAGTCTGTTCAGCACAGCATTTGTCATCTCCCTGTGAAACTCCTCATGATGATAGTAAGCCTTCTCCCCTTTTTCTGTCAGCCAGATATACACCACTCTTCGATCCTCTTCACCGCGGGCACGCATTACATACTTCTTGTTTACCAGCCCATTCACCGCTGTGGTCAGAGACCCTGCCGTAATCTTCATCTTCTTTGCCACTACAGACATCGTTGTCTTTCCTGAAACACCGATTGCTTCTATTATATGCATATCGTTGTTTGTGATGTCTTTAAACTCCTCTGTAATGATTGCCTTTTTCTCCAGCTCCCAGATTTCATTAAATAAATGTACCAGAATGTCATTGATGGTATTATACGCATCCATCTTTTTTCCTCCTCGTCTTCTACTGTTCTCTGATCTCTTCAAACAGCTCTTCTCTATTCAATCTTCCGGGATCACTTTCATTCTGGTCTGCTATCTTAATTCAGACAATGCCATGTTTTCTATCTCTTACATTCGACGAAATCTGTCGTATCTTCTATCTGTCAGTTGTTTTTCTGAAAGGCTTCCATATTGTTCAAGGAAATGTTCCATCTTCTCTTCCAGTTCACAGAGTACAGGAACCATCGTATCTTCCCGGTACACTTCAGGCTCGCAAATTATTTCTTCGATCACCTTAAGTTCCTTAAGATCTGCTGCTGTCAGACGCATCACCCCTGCCGCCTCTGACGCTCTCTTGCTGTCTTTCCACAAAATGCTTGCAAACCCTTCCGGTGAAAGTACTGAATACACTGCATTCTCCATCATCCACACTTCATCTGCAACTGCAAGTGCAAGCGCACCGCCGCTTCCACCTTCTCCGATTACAATTGAAAGAACCGGCACTTTCAAAGCTGACATCTCATACAGATTCCGGGCAATTGCCTCACCCTGTCCACGCTCTTCTGCCTCCATTCCGCAGAAAGCCCCCGGAGTATCTACAAAACAGATGACCGGACGCTGGAACTTCTCTGCCTGTTTCATCAGACGCAGTGCTTTTCTGTAACCTTCCGGAGACGGCATTGCAAAATTCCGTTCCAGATTTTCTTTCGTTGTCTTTCCTTTGCACTGGGCGATCACAGTAACTGCTTTTCCATGAAAATACGCAATTCCGCCTACTACTGCCGGATCATCCTTATAATATCTGTCTCCATGTAATTCTACAAAATCTGTAAACAATCTGTCAATATAATCCTTACCGACCGGGCGTTCTTTTTCCCTGGATTTCAGAACACGCTCCCAGGCTGACACATTTTCTTTTACTGCAGATATGTTTTTTCTGTTCTCTTTTTTCTTTTCCAGACATTCTTCTTTCTTTTCATCTGTAACCGTATGCATTTTCAGAATCTGCCCCAGTACTTCCTTCATCTCATCCCTGGTTACGATTCGATCAACAAATCCATGCTCAAGAAGAAATTCTGCTCTCTGAAACCCTTCCGGCAATTTCTGTCCGATCGTCTGCTCGATCACACGCGGACCGGCGAATCCGATCAAAGCTCCCGGTTCTGCAAGAATGATATCTCCAAGCATAGCAAAACTTGCTGTGACACCTCCCGTAGTTGGATCAGTCAATACCGGAATATAAAGAAAGCCTGCATCACTGTGGCGTTTCAGTGCCGCTGAAGTCTTTGCCATCTGCATCAGGGAAATGATTCCCTCCTGCATACGTGCACCTCCGGAACAGGTAAAAAGGACAACAGGAAGCCTCTCCTCTGTTGCACGCTCGACTGCACGGGTAATCTTTTCTCCTACCGCATGTCCCATACTGGCCATCATAAATCTTCCGTCACAGACCCCGATCACAACCGGATATCCACAGATTGTTGCTTTTCCTGTAACAACCGCTTCATCAAGCCCTGTCTTTACTCTTAAAGCTTCGACTTTTTCTGTATACCCCCGGAAATCCAACGGATTCTCCGGTCTTTCCCCTTCATCGATCTTTGCATCCCATTCTTCAAAAGAGCCTGCGTCTGTCACAAGCTCAATTCTCTTATATGCCGGAATACGAAAGTATCCATGACATTTAGGACAAATATATTTTCCGTTGATTACTTCATCTGTTAAGATTGCCGCACCGCATTTATTACATTTTTTCAAGATTCCTTCCGGTGCTTCCGGCTTTCTTCTGTTTCGTGAATGAATCGAAGTGATCTTCTCTCCGGTCTTTTTAAACATATTATGCAGTCTCATTCATCATTCCTCCGATAAACTCCACATCAATATCTCCAGATATGAATTTTTTATGATTCAAAATCTCATACTGATAATCAATATTTGTGTCCACACCTTCAATAATAACTTCGCCAAGTGCGCTTCTCATTTTACGGATAGCCTCTTCTCTGTCATCAGCATGTACGATCAGTTTCGCAAGCATGGAATCATAATAAGGCGGAACTTCATATCCTGTGTAAATCGCACTGTCTACACGTACGCCTTCACCACCCGGGAAATGTACATCTGTAATTTTTCCAGGAGACGGGCGGAAATTCTTTTCCGGGTTCTCTGCATTGATCCTGCATTCAATCGCGTGACCTGTGATCTTGATGTCTTTCTGCTGAAGTTTTAGTCTCTGTCCGTCTGCAATCTTAATCTGCTCTTTGATCAGATCGATTCCTGTCACCCACTCTGTTACCGGATGTTCTACCTGGATTCTTGTATTCATTTCCATAAAGTAAAAGGCTCCACTCTTTTCTAAGAGAAATTCAATCGTTCCGGCATTCGTATAATGAGCTGCCTTCGCCGCTTTCACAGCCGCTTCTCCCATCTTCTGTCTCAATTCCGGTGTCAGTGCTTCTGACGGAGATTCCTCGATCATCTTCTGATGATTTCTCTGAATGGAACAGTCTCTTTCTCCAAGATGGACCACATTTCCATACTTATCTGCAAGAATCTGAAATTCTATATGACGCGGATGTTCTACAAAATGTTCCAGATACATTGTTCCGTCTCCGAATGCCATCTGCGCTTCTTTCTGTGCTGTCTGGAAACTTGCCTGGAACTCGTCCGGTGTCTGTGCAACACGCATTCCTTTTCCTCCACCGCCAAGTGCTGCCTTAACGATGATTGGATAACCAATCTCACCAGCGATCTTCTCGCCTTCTTCTACGGTATAGACAGGCTCCTTGCTTCCCGGAATAACCGGAACACCTGCTTCCACCATCGTATTTCTTGCAACGGATTTATTTCCAAGAGCACTGATCACCTTTGAATCCGGTCCGATATATGTGATCTTGCACTGTTCACACAGTTCTGCAAATTTGCTGTTTTCAGAAAGGAATCCGAATCCCGGATGGATTGCATCTGCGCCGGACACAAGTGTTGCACTGATGATATTCTGCATATTCAGATAACTTTCTGCGGATGGAGCAGGACCTATACAGACTGCTTCATCTGCGAGCTGGGTATGCAGCGCATCTTTATCTGCCTCAGAGTAAACAGCAACCGTACGGATTCCCATTTCTCTGCAAGCGCGGATCACCCGGACTGCAATCTCCCCTCTGTTCGCAATTAAAATCTTCTCTATCATTTCTTCTGCTCCTGATTTTTTTATTCTCCAACCATAAATGTAAGTTCTGCCGTAACAACGACCTTTCCGTTAACTGTTGCCACAGCTTCTCCTACGCCTACCGGTCCTTTTCTTTTAATAATCTTTGTCTCTAATTTCAACTGATCTCCCGGAAATACCATTCCTTTGAAGCGACATTTTTGTACACCACCGAAGAATGCAATCTTTCCCTGATTCTCCGGTACACTTAAGATTGCCACAGCTCCTGTCTGAGCAAGTGCCTCAAGAATCAGAACTCCCGGCATTACTGCTTTCTGTGGGAAATGTCCACGAAAGAAATCCTCATGATAAGAAACACCTTTGTATCCAATTGCATATTCTCCCGGAACATAATCTTCAATCTTATCAATCAAAAGAAATGGATGTCTGTGCGGAATGATTTCCTGAATCTGTTCTACATTTAAACTATTCATATCTGAATTCCTTTCTTAAACAATTCTAAAAATCGGCTGGCCGTATTCTACCGGTTCTCCGTTTTCTACAAGAACTTCTGCAACTGTACCGGCACATTCACTCTCAATCTCATTCATAAGTTTCATCGCTTCTATGATTCCGACAACCTGTCCGGCTTCGACCTTGTCACCAACCTTAACAAAACTCGGTGCATCCTCTGCCGGTGCTGCGTAGAAAGTTCCAACCAGAGGTGAAACGATCAGTTCACCTTCTGTTTCTTTTATCACTTCCTGATGCTCTTCCTGTGTGTGATCCGCTTCATTTCCTGGATTTTGCAGAATTTCTGCTGTCTGAAGACCTGCTGTGACAGTTCCTGTCACCGGAACTACTCCCGGACTCTGTATAATCTCCACCTTCTGCTGTTCTTTCTTCAGATTCAGCTTTGTTCCATTTTCTTCATATTTAAAATCTGTAAGCTCAGAAGCAGAGACTGCTTCGATCAGCTTCAATATTTCTTCCATCTTCATCTTCGCTTCTCCTTATTCTTCGAAACGTTTTACAAGAAGAGACACATTGTGCCCACCAAACCCAAGAGAATTAGAAATTACACAATTCACTTCTTTCTCTACCGGTGCGCCTACTGCATAATTCAATCCACATTCCGGATCTACATTCTTTGTACCAACTGTCTGATGGATGAAATTATCCAGAATACTCTTTACGCAGACAACAAATTCTACTGCTCCTGCTGCTCCAAGAAGATGACCGATCATAGATTTTGTTGAATTGACAACTACATTTTCGGCTGCATCTCCTAATGCATAACAGATCGCACGCGTCTCAAAGAGGTCATTGTGATGTGTACTTGTTCCATGGGCATTGATATAATCCACTTCTTCCGGTGCCACACCAGCCTCTTTCATTGCAAGTTTCATCGCCATTCCGGCTCCTTCTCCATTTTCTGCCGGAGATGTAATATGATAAGCATCTCCTGTAGAGCCGTACCCAGCGAGTTCTGCGTAAATCTTCGCGCCTCTCGCTTTCGCGTGTTCAAGTTCTTCCAGAACTACGATTCCGGCTCCTTCTCCGAGGACAAATCCATCCCTGTCCTGATCAAACGGACGGGAAGCTGTCATTGGATCTTCATTTGTAGACAGTGCTGTCAATGCAGTAAATCCTGCAATTCCGGTCGGACAGATACAGCTCTCTGTACCCCCTGCAACACAGACATCCAAGTCACCATACTGAATCGCACGGAGTGCATCTCCGATACTGTTAGATCCTGATGCACATGCTGTCACGACATCTGTACATTTTCCTTTCAGTCCAAGCTGGATGGATACATTTCCTGCTGCCATATTGGAGATCATCAACGGAACCATCAATGGATTTACACGCGCTGGTCCTTTTGTCTGGATCTTGTCGTAATTCTGCTCTACACAGCTGAGACTTCCGATACCTGAACCGATGATCGTTCCCACACGGTAAGGATCTTCCTGCTCCATATCAAGTCCCGCATCCGCAAATGCTTCCTTTGCCGCTGCAACCGCATACTGGGAGAACAATTCCATTCTCTTTGCTGCCTTGAAATCCATTCGTTCTTTTCCAACGAAATCTTTCACTTCTGCTGCCAGCTTAACCTTATAATCTGTTGTATCGAATTTTGTGATCGGACCAATTCCAACTTTACCTGTTTTGATTCCGTTCCAGAATTCTTCTACTGTATTTCCAATCGGTGTCACCGCACCCATTCCGGTTACAACAACTCGTCTCTTCATTTTCCTACTCCTTCTATTTTTACATCGCCATTCCGCCGTCGACATGCAGCGTCTGGCCTGTGATATAACGTGCTTCATCAGAAGCAAGAAATGCCGCCGCATTCGCAATATCTTCTGTCTCTCCAAACTTTCCAAGAGGGATCTGGGCGATTGCTCCTTCTTTCACCTTCTCTGAAAGTACTTCTGTCATCTCTGTGTTAATAAATCCCGGAGCGATCGCATTTACGGTAATTCCTCTGGAAGCCAGTTCTCTTGCCGCACTCTTTGTGAGTCCGATCACACCAGCCTTTGATGCAGAATAATTAGCCTGTCCTGCATTTCCAAGAACTCCTGATACAGAAGACAGGTTAATAATTCTTCCGGATCTCTGACGTAGCATCTGTCTTGAGACTGCACGGATACAATGAAAAGTTCCTTTCAGATTCGTATCGATCACAGCATCAAAATCCTCTTCTGCCATCTTCATAAGCAGTCCGTCTCTTGTAATTCCTGCGTTGTTCACAAGGATATCTATTCTTCCGAATTCTTTAATGATTGTCTGAAACATCTCATCACAAGATGCTGCATCTGCCACATCACACTGCATGATCTGTGCTGTTCCGCCTGCAGATTCAATCTCTGTTTTCACTTCCTGCGCGCGCTCTTTCGATCCATTATAATTGATCACTACTGCTGCGCCCTCCTGTGCCAGACGCAGCGCGATCGCTCTTCCGATTCCTCTGGAAGCACCTGTCACTACCGCAACTTTCCCTGTCAGTCTGTCTAACATAATTCATTTACCACCTTATCTACGTCTTCCCAGGTTCCGACGTTATACACTTTCACCTCACGGTTTATCTTTCTCAAGAAACCAGCCAGTGTTCTTCCAGGCCCGATCTCGACAAATGTATCTACACCGTCCGCGATCAGAAGTTCCATACTCTGCTGCCAGCGTACGGAAGATGCTACCTGACGTGCGAGCAGTTCTTTTGTCTTTGTAATATCAATTACATATTCTGCTGTCACATTCGTCACATATGGGATCTGGAGATCAGAAAAATCTACCTGTTCCAGTTCTTTTCCAAGCTCTTCTCCGGCCTGCTCCAGAAGGGAAGAATGGAACGGTCCACTGACATTAAGCGGAAGGACTCTCTTTGCTCCGGCTTCCTTCAGTGCATCTGCTGCCTGTTCCACATCTTCCTTCCATCCTGTAATCACAATCTGTCCCGGACAATTGTAGTTGGCGATCATTACACCACTTCGATCTGCCAGCACTTCCTCAATCTTTCCGGCATCCAGTCCAAGAACCGCTGCCATGGCTCCCTGACCACCCGGTACTGCATTCTGCATCAGAATACCGCGTTTTCTTACTGTTGTGATTGCATTTTCTGTGCTCATTCCTCCTGCTGAAGCAATCGCACAATATTCACCCAGGCTTAAGCCTGCTGTGACATCCGGGGCGAGTCCCCGTTCTCTTAATACCTTCTCCATTGCCATACAGACAGTCACAAGTGCTGCCTGTGTATATTCTGTCTGATCCAGAAGATCATTTTCTTCAAAACAGAGTGCTTTCATATCCAGTCCAAGCAGTTCACTTGCACGGTCGATCACCTCTGCTGCCGTCTTACTGTTTTCATAGAAATCTTTTCCCATTCCGGCTTTCTGTGCTCCCTGTCCCGGGAAAATAAATGCGATCTTACTCATAGAATCCTTTTCCTCCGATCAGTTCATCTGTCTGTGAGACCAGCTTCTGGATCACTTCCTGACAGGTAAGCTTCTCCTTGATCATACCTGCAATCTGCCCTGCCATCACGCTTCCGCTCTGAACATCTCCATCAACAACAGCTCTCCTGAGTCCTCCTAGTGTCAGATGTTCAAGTTCTTCGAATGTTGCTCCTGCCTGTTCTTTCTCAAGATACTCTTTCGTCATTTTATTACGAAGAGCACGAACCGGATGACCTGTAGATCTTCCTGTCACACGAGAATCAATATCCCTTGCTTTCAAAATGCATTCTTTATAATTCTCATGCACCTGTGCTTCTTCTGTCACAACAAAACGTGTTCCGATCTGGACACCCTCTGCTCCGAGCATAAATGCCGCTGCAATTCCTCTTCCATCTGCAATTCCTCCGGCTGCGATCACCGGGATTTCGACTGCATCTACAACCTGCGGAACGAGAACCATCGTTGTATTCTCACCGATGTGTCCGCCTGCTTCTGTTCCTTCTGCCACCAGAGCATCTGCTCCACAACGCTGCATTCTCTTCGCCATCGCTACAGAAGCAACTACAGGGATCACTTTGATTCCAGCTTCCTTCCACATCTTTACATATTTTTCCGGAGATCCTGCACCTGTTGTGACAACTGCGACACCTTCTTCGACAGCCACCTTTGCAACTTCATCTGCATAAGGACTAATCATCATAATATTGATTCCAAACGGCTTATCTGTCAGCTTCTTTGCCTCACGGATCTGTTCTCTGACCCACTCGGCCGGTGCACTTGCTGTTCCGATCATTCCAAGTCCACCGGCATTTGAAACTGCTGCCGCCAGATGATATTCCGCAACCCATGCCATACCGCCCTGAATGATCGGGTACTCAATTCCAAGTAATTCTGTTATTCTCGTTCTCATAAGAACTCCCTTCTTGATCACTTCTCTATCAACGGTTCTCTCGGATCGGCTGCCGAAAAGGAACCGAAATGCTTCGTTTTCTACTAGTTCTATACTTCTACTTGTGTGATTCGATATATTTTACAACGTCACCCACTGTTGTGATCTGCTCCAGATCTTCAGATGGGATCTCTACTTCAAAAGCTTCCTCAAATGCCATTACCATCTCAAAAAGATCCAGGGAATCTGCTCCAAGATCCTCTTTGAAAGATGTTGTCTCACTTAATGTGCTTTCCTCTACGTTTAATGACTCTGCTACGATTTCTTTTACTTTTTCTAACATGATTTTGTTTTCCTTTCTTGAATTTACCATTCCATCAGGCATCCTGCCCATGTAAGTCCTGCCCCGAATCCGGCAAGTATAATTTTCTGACCTCTTTTCAGCTTTCCATCCCGATTCATTTCATTTAAAAGGATTGGAACTGATGCCGCCGACGTATTCGCATATTCACCAAGATTCATTGGGAACTTCTCAATTTCTACGCCAACCCTCTTTGCAGCCGCTTCAATGATTCTTCTGTTTGCCTGATGCAAAACAAAGTAATCCACATCTTCTCTTGAAACATCTGCTTTTTTCAACATTTCTTCGATGATTTCCGGTACTTTTCTCACAGCGAACTTAAAAACTGCCTGTCCATCCATCCGAATTACCGGCGTTTCTTCTGTTCCATATTGTAAGGTCAATGCCTCTCCTTTGTCTCCTGCCGAATGTGCCATGGCCGTGTAGACTGCTTCTACGCTTTCACTTTCTTCTCCCTGGAGAACCACTGCACCTGCACCGTCTCCGAATAAAATGCAAGTTCCACGGTCTTTCCAGTCTACAATTCTGCTCATCTTCTCTGCACCGATCACCAGTGCAGTCTTAACAAGACCCGAACGGATATATGACTGCGCCGTATTCAATGCGAGAATAAATCCCGAACAGGCTGCATTCAGATCGTATCCCCATGCATGAACTGCACCGATTGTTTTCTGCACTTCACAGGAAGTATTCGGAAATACTGTTTCTGAAGAAGACGTCGCTACAAGGATCAGGTCAATCTCTTCTGCTTTCAGCCCACTGTCTGCAAGAGCTTCTTCTGCTGCTTTTGCAGCCATAAAAGATACCGTCTCCTGTTTTGCGAGATGTCGGCTTTGAATTCCTGTGCGTTCCCGGATCCATTCATCACTTGTGTCGACCAGAGAGGACAATTCCACGTTGTCCATTCGATGGGACGGTATGTACGATCCTGTCCCGCATATTCTTCCTATCATATCTCTTCTCCAACTCTGTCAAAATAATTGTCACTCTTCACAGTATGATTCTTTCCAGATCTGAACCATAATTGTTTTGACCTTTAAATACTTTGACTCTCAAAGTATATCATAAATAAAATAGATGTCAAGATAATTTTTAGACAGATTTTCTCTTTTTGTCTATTAGTTACTGTTCGCACGATGTTACTGTTCACTCCCGTGTGAACAGCAATGCATATTTTATTTGAATCTGTCTTTTCTGCGCAGTATAATAAAATAAACGTAACTGTTCAGAACCAACCTCCAAAATGCTATGCATTTCGTCGGTGTGGCGTATCCGCCAAATAAAATTTCAAAAACAGTCTTAAAAATGCAAGCATTTTACACCTGTTTTATGAAATTTTGCTTGGCTCTGAACAGTTACAAATAAACATCTATAGAAAAGGGATTTGTCATGAAATACAAGAATATTGTTTTTGACTTTGGAAATGTCATCGGACGTTTTGATGGAAAAGCGATCCTCTCAGAATTCTGCCCATATGAAGAAGAACTGGATTATTTATCCGAAATCGTTTATAAACGCTGGGCAGAACTTGACGCCGGCACACTTGATTATGATAGTTACATAAATGAAGTCATCGATCAGGTTCCGGAACATTTGAAGGACTGCATTCGCCGATTTGCAAAAGAATGGCCACGTTGCACTACTTTACTTCCGAATACCATTACATTTATCCATGAATTAAAAGAGCGCAATATACCAATCTATCTGCTGTCTAATGCTCCAACCTATTTTGCAGAATACTATGAAGGAAGTGAACTTCTTTCTCAGTTTGACGGAATCTTATTTTCCGGACCGATCAAACTTGCAAAGCCGTCTCCTGAAATCTACAGTCATTTTCTCAGGAAATTCGATTTAAAGGCAGAAGAATGTTTCTTTATTGATGATCTTGAGCCAAACATCAATGCAGCAAAAGAAGCCGGAATGGGTGGACTTGTATTTACTGGCGATATCAATGAAGTAAAAAAAGCAATTGGTTTCTGATCCAATTGCTTTTTCTATTCGCTCCTGCCTCAATCCTTTATCGATTGAACGCTTTGAATTCTCTCTGTGCTTCACGCTTCTGATCTTTCTTTGCGATCGTCTCACGCTTGTCATATAATTTCTTACCTTTGGCAAGTCCAATCTCAATCTTTACAAGACTTCCACTGAAATAAACCTGCAGTGGAACAACTGTAATTCCCTGTTCTTTCATCTTACCAAATATTTTCAGTATCTCCTTTTTATGAAGAAGCAGCTTTCTCACACGAAGCGGATCTTTGTTAAAGATATTCCCCTTCTCATAAGGACTGATATGCATACCATAGATATACATCTCCCCGTCTTCCACACGGATAAATGCTTCTTTAATACTACACTTTCCCATACGAAGAGACTTTACTTCTGTGCCATGCAGCACAAGTCCTGCTTCGTATTTCTCAAGAATAAAATAATCATGATATGCTTTTTTATTATTCGCAATAAGTTTTTTCTCTGTCTTTGCCATCTGATTCCAACCTCTAACTCATCTATTTTAACCGCACTCCTGCAAGTATTATGCCAGCTCGAAATTAATCGTTCGGAGCAGCTTATCTGCATCACTTACGCAGACACGCACCTTTTCACCAAGTTTATATGTCTTTCCTGTATGCTCTCCGACCATTTCATATGTCTGCTCTATAAAATTATAATGATCGTCCCGCAGATCCACAACATGAACAAGACCTTCCACTGTATTCGGAAGTTCTACATAGATTCCCCATTTTGTAACACCGGAAATGACACCTTCGTACTCTTCTCCAATATGCATGCGCATATACTCTGCTTTTTTCATCTTCACAACTTCACGTTCTGTCTCTTCTGCCAGTCGTTCTCTGTCACTACACTGCTTCGCTACTTCCGGGAGGATCTTGTCATAATGTTCTATACGATTCTCATTCAATCGTCCGCGCAGGTTCTCCTTAATGATTCTGTGAATCTGGAGATCCGGATAACGGCGGATCGGAGAAGTGAAATGTGTATAATACTTCGCTGCCAGTCCAAAGTGTCCTGTATTATCTGTTGTGTATTTTGCCTGGCACATGGAGCGTAATGTAAGTCTGCTGATCAGAGCTTCTTCCGGGGTTCCTTCCACCTGACTAAGAAGTTTCTGAATCTCCTTTGGCTTTACTTCATCATGCACATGAATATGATAACCGAAATTATTGATAAATGTACTCAGTTTCTTTATCTTCTCTTCATCTGGAACTTCATGCGTTCTGTAGAGAAATGGAACCTCTCTCCAAAAATATTCTTCTGCCACTGTCTCATTAGCAAGAAGCATAAAATCTTCGATGATCTTCGTTGCACTGTTTCTCTCATAAGGTTTGATATTAATTGGTTTCCCCTTCTCATCCAATTCAATCTTTGTCTCCGGAAAATCAAAATCAATCGAACCTCTCTTGCCACGTCGTTCTCTGAGAATCGTTGAAAGTTCCTGCATCTTCTGAATCATCGGAACAAAATCCTTATCTTCTTCCAGTGCTTCCGGTTCTTCTGCCAGCACCTTAGATACACCTGTATAACTCATACGCTTGTCTACCCGGATCACAGTCTCCGCGATCTGATGATCGATCACCTCGCCTTTCGGAGACACTGTCATAATACAGGATAATGCCAGACGGTCTTCCCCTGCATTCAGAGAACAGATGCCATTCGACAACACATGCGGCAGCATCGGTATGACACGGTCAGCAAGATAAACACTCGTCCCACGCTTCAGTGCTTCTCGATCCAGAGCACTTTTCTCCTGTACATAATTGGTAACATCCGCAATATGAACTCCCAGCTGATAATTCTCATCCTTCATTGTCAGAGAAACCGCATCATCCAGATCCTTTGCATCCTCACCGTCAATCGTAACCATCTGCCAGTCACGTAAATCCAATCTCCCGGCACAATCTGCTTCTGATACATCTTTTCCAACACGAACCGCCTGATTCAATACCTTCTCCGGAAATTCTGTAGGAAGATCATAATCCTTTACAATAGATAAAATATCTGCTCCCGGATCATTCACATGACCGATGATCTCAACAATCTTTCCTTCCGGCTTAGCATGTTCCTGTCCATAAGATGTCAGTTCTACCACAACCTTATGACCGTCCATGGCACCCATCTCTTTTCCGGCCGGAATATAAATATCTTTCAGATATCTCTGATTATCCGGACGTACAAATCCAAAACTCTTACTCTTCTCATACAATCCGACAATCTTCTTCACCTGATGCGACACGATTCTTACGATTTTTCCTTCTTTTCTCTTACCTTCCGGCGCACCTGTGATAATACATTCCACTTCATCTCCCTGGAATGCACCGTTCACATTCTCTCCCGGAATAAAGATATCCTCATCTTCACCCTCTACCATAACAAATCCAAATCCACGGATATTCGCCTGGAAGGTTCCTGTGATACGCTTTGTCTGCCCTTTACTGTATTTCCCTCTTTTAGAAAGTGTAATCTTTCCTTCTTCAACGAGCGCATCCAACACTTCCTGAAGCTCTCTTCTCTGTTCTTTCGATACCTGAAGAACCGTCGCAATCTCTTTGACTTTCATTGGGATATAAAAATCATCACAAATAAAGTCATAAATCACTTTTTTTCTCTTTTCAAATGTCTGATCCATTCTGTTTCCTTTCATCGTTACTGTTCACACGATGTGCGACCAGCAACGCATCTCGCCATTTTAAATCGCCTTTGGCGATGGGGCGAGATGCATTCAAGTCAAATCATGCATCCTCCGTGTCAATCAGCGGAGTGATTGACACGGGAGTGAACAGTAACCTTTCATCTCTACTTAAAGAAAAAAAGACATTCTATAGTCTTATTATAGAATGTCTTATACTTACTTCATCATCTGTTATTAATTAAAAACCTTAAGGTTCAGTACTACTGCAAGCACCAGGAAAAGGATAGCAAGAAACTTTGTAGACTTTACAAGTGCACCTTCCATAGAACGTCCCTTGTTCTGTCCCCAATAAGTATCCGCCATACCGCCAATTGTTCCCAATCCGGCTGACTTTCCTTCCTGCAAAAGAATAATCGCTGATAATGCGATACAGTCTATAACAAAGATAATGTATAAAACAATCTTCAAAATGTCCATCTTCTATGACCTCCTACACACTAACGTAACAACACACTTATTAAACCATAAAAATATAGCTTCTAAAATCTTCTCATGCCATTACATGAATCTTAATTATTCTATCACAAGTAAGGTTGATTTGCAAGTATTAAAAGATTCCAAATATCTTCTCACGGAATGAAACATATAAGGAATCATAATCTGTATACTGAATCTTACTGTTCTTAAACTTTTCTCCCCATCTGCTGCAGAGATGATCTGCGATCAGTTTCGCATCGTCATGCTCTGTCAAAAGAATTGCCGGAAATACATAATAGATCATAAAGAAATTCAGATCTGTCTGAATTGCACTGTCTATTTTTCCTTTTTTCGGAGAAACATATGCATCATAAACCTTATCTGTAAAGTCTACTGCAAGCTCTTTGGCTGCCGTCTCTTTATCAGAAGCATTCTCCGTATATTCTGTCATCTCACGGAAATAATGTCCATGATTCTCTATAAAAGCCTCCATATTTACTTTATAAGAAGCCTTCTTCAACTTTTTCATCATCGGCTTCATATCTGCAAATATTTTTTCTACATGATCAAGCATATTGTTCCTCCATTACGTTAAAAAATGTGACTAGTCTGTTACAACACCCTTCTGAAGCATTACATTCGCATAAAGTGCTGATTCACCTGTTGCAATGATTGCATAAGCTGTCTTAGCTTCATCATAGAATGCAAAACGCTCAATGTTTCCAACAACAGCATCACCTCTGTCATCATATTTACGGATAATCTCTTTATATGTATCCCAGATTGGTGTCTCCACTGTATCTCCAGGCATAACTTCCATAAGATTTACCGGATGCTCCACATAGCTGTCCAGAGGAAACACCTGAAGAATCGCATCAAGAATCTCCGGTACTCCGTGTCCGTCGCAACGGATCACAATCGCGTCTTTTCCCATTGATTCAGCCGGAAAGTTTCCATCAGAGATGACCAGTCTGTCACTGTGTCCCATCTCAGCAAGTACTTTTAACAGTTCTGGTGATAAAATTTTTGGAATTCCTTTTAACATATTATCTTCCTCCTTGATATAATAACATATTATTTTAAAAAAGGAACCGGGAATTTCCCGATTCCTTTCTTTTCACTTTAATAATTCAGCTTCTCTTTACAGATATGAATTAGTCATAAAGGTTTGGAACGATGTCAGCATCTTCCATGTTTGTAGAATCATACCAGTAACCATCTGTTGTAACGTCTTCTACAGACTCACCATCACAGATCTTAGCAAGAGTCTCGATGGAGATTTTACCCTGCATCAGAGGAGACTGTGTAACAGCACCGAGCATTGTACCATCTTTAACAGCTGCTTTAAGAACTGCACCAGCATCGAATCCAGCTCCAACGATCTTTCCTTCGTCTGTTCCAAGTTTGTTCAGGTTCTGGTTAGCTGTGAGAACACCCTCTGCAGATACCTGGTTTGATCCGAACATAGCGATTGTATCGTCTTTGTTCATGATGTTAGAAGCCTCTGTAGCACACAGCTCAACTGTTGTCTGAGCCGGAACTGCAACTTCAAGGATAATGTCTGCAGATGCCTGATCTCCGTTGTCTTTAACCTGGTTTACATAGAAGTCATTTCCTACAACTGCTACTGTATATCCATCAGCTTTAGCAAGTTCGATGAACTTGTTGATGAATCCCATACCACGCTCAGAAATGTTAGCGGATGTTGCATCCTGGTTAACTTCACCTACACGAACCTGTCCTTTTCCAAGTCTGTCTTTGATTGCTGGATAGATGTGCTCAGCAGCAATTCCACCAGCCTGCTCGTTGTCTGTTACAACTGTTGCGTATACAGATCCTTCTGGAGCGTCCGGAACACCTGAGTCGAAGCATACTACTGGGATTTTCTTCTCAAGTGCTGACTTCAGTGAATCAATAACTGAGTTCTGGTCACAAGCTGCAAGAGCGATTCCGTCTGGATCTTTGTTGATTGCGTTGTTCAGCATGTTAACCTGGTCAGCGATATCGGACTCAGCGTTCGGTCCTGTTGTGTTAGCTGTAACACCGAGCTCATCACAAGCCTGGTTGATTCCCTGTACAGCTGCCTGCCAGTATGAAGACTGGAAGCTCTTTACAACAACTTCGAAATGATATCCCTTAGAATCTCCTGATCCTTCTGTCTTATTTCCTTCATCTGTTGTCTTAGTTTCTCCTCCCTTGGATCCACATCCAGCGAGCATTCCAACTACCATACATCCACCAAGTAAAACTGCTAAAACTTTCTTTTTCATAATTATGTCCTCCTGACAAAATAAATTTGTGACTGCTTGTCTGAGTTTTCTTCCAGTTTTCCTCTCCCTAATGCCGGGCCTCTCTGGCAGAGCCTCTTTCGTGCATTTCTTAAATCGCTCTGCAGAAGTAGTTTGCCCAAGCTTCTTTGTCCGAAAACTCTTTATACAGTCTGTTTCGTTTAGCTTCTATAGTAACAGCTTTCTTTTTCACGCTTTTTTCAGCATGTTTCCCCACTGCTATCTATCCGCACACATTAATAATATAACACATTACCAATGGTTTTGCAATTAGTTATTGCTTTTTCGTGATTTTTCACAAATTCTAAATTTAAGTGGAAAAAATTACTCTTTTCCTGCTTTTCTCTTAAGAATATCAACAAGTACGGCTGCGATCAGGACAAATCCTGTAATGATCTGCTGCCAGTTAGCTGTCAGTCCGATGAATGGAAGACCAGTCTTCAGAAGACAGATAACGAATACACCAAACAGTGTTCCTGTGATGCTTCCTACACCACCTGTCATGGATACACCACCGATGATTGCTCCACCGATAGCCTCAAGCTCGAATCCAGCACCACTTCCTGGCTGAACTGTAGCGAAGATAGCGGAGTATGCGATAGAAGCAAGTCCTGCGAAGAATCCACAGATTACATATGCTGCAATGTGATAGAATCTTACATTAACTCCGGAAAGTCTTGTTGCTTCTTTGTTACTTCCGATTGCAAGTGTATAACGTCCAATTCTTGTATGATTCAGTACAAATGTCATAACAACAACCAGAAGAATTACCCATAAGAAACCGATCGGGATATTCTGTCCGCCAGACTGAATCTTGAAGATACTTCTGAACCATCCGCCCGGTGCTGCTGCTGCCGGCCATGAGATTCCGAATCCACCTACGATAATGGAACCAAGTCCACGAGTAATCATACAAGTACAAAGTGTTGCCAGGAATGCCGGCAGGTCCATGATTGCTACCAGTACACCATTCAGAACACCAATCAGCATTCCAAGAATAATTGCTGCAAGGATACCAACGATTGTAGGCATTCCTTTGTGAACGATCAGATATCCACCAACGAGTGAATAACATACAAGTCCAGTACCGATTGACAGGTCAACACCACCTGTCATCAGTGGAAAGGCTACTCCAATTGCCATCAGGACAATATAATAGGAGAAGTCCAGAATGTTAATAAATGTTGTATATTTTCTGAAGTTCGGGCTCATTGCACAGAAGAAGATAAACAGTGCAATTACAACGAGCAGGACGATGAATTTCTGTCCTCCCATTCTGTCAATAAATGACTTATTAGAACCGGCCTTCTTTGTTGTATTATTTGCCATTACTTTTTCCCTCCCTACTCAATCTCACGTGTAGCCATGTTCATGATATTTTCCTGTGTAGCTTCGGAAATATCCAGCTCACCTGTCTTCTTACCTTCGCACATAACAACGATTCTGTCACTCATACGAAGGATCTCTGTCATCTCGGAGGAAATCATAATAATGGCTTTTCCTTCTGCTGCCAGCTGATTCATCAGCTTGTAAATCTCATTCTTAGCTCCAACGTCGATACCTCTTGTAGGCTCATCGAAGATAAGGATGTCACAGTCTCTTGTCAGCCATTTTGCAATAACGACCTTCTGCTGGTTACCACCTGACAGATTAACTACCAGCTGATCAGTACCAGGAGTCTTTGTTGCAAGCTGCTCAACATATTCCTGAGCAATCTTGTTCTCTTTCTTCTTATCGATAAAAGGACCGCTCATGAATTTTTCAAGTGTTGCCATTGTTGTATTCTCAGCAACTGATTTCTGTACAACAATACCATATCTCTTTCTGTCCTCTGACAGATAACCGATACCGCACTTAACTGCATCCTGTGGGCTCTTGATTGTAACCTTCTTACCGTTGATATAAATATCACCGCTGTCGATCGGGTCAGCTCCAAAGAGTGCTCTGGCTGTCTCTGTACGTCCAGCTCCCATCAGTCCGGAGAATCCAAGGATCTCACCTTTGTGAAGTTCGAAGCTTACATCCTGTACCATCTTACCAGCGTTCAGGTGATCAACTTTAAGAACTACCGGTGCTCCCGGAGGTGTCATGTTTTTCTCCTTCGGATCTTCGTAAATAACACGACCAACCATCATGTTGATGATGTCATCTTTTGTACTGTCTTTTGTGATCAGTGTTCCAACATAAGTACCATCTCTCATGACTGTAACACGGTCTGTGATCACTTTGATCTCATCCATACGGTGGGAAATGTAAACGATTCCCATCCCCTGACTTCTCAGGTCACGGATGATCTTGAACAACTGTTCAATCTCTGTCTCTGTCAGAGCTGCTGATGGCTCATCAAAGATAATAATCTTTGCATCATGTGAAATTGCTTTTGCGATCTCACACATCTGCTGCTTACCTACTGTAAGTTTTGACATTGTCTCTCTCGGATCAATATCAACATTCATTCTGTCGAACAGTTTCTGTGCTTCTTCATTCATCTTCTTGTCATCGATCTTGATACCCTTCTTGAACTCTCTTCCGATGAAGATGTTCTGAGCAACTGTCAGATGACCAAGCATGTTCAGCTCCTGGTGTACGATGATAACACCGTTATCCTGTGCTTCACGTGCGCTGTGAAACTCTACTTCTTTTCCTTCATATGTAATTGTTCCAGAATCTTTTGTATAAATACCTGTAAGAACTTTCATCAGAGTAGATTTACCGGCACCATTCTCTCCCATAAGAGCAAGAACTTCGCCTTTTCTGATCTCAAGATCTACATGGTCAAGTGCGTGAACACCTGGGAAAGATTTATCAATCCCTTTCATTTCCAATATAACTTCGCCCATTTTATTACCCTTGCCTTTCTTTCAATCAAACATTTCGTTCATCATTCATAAAGCTGATCTCTTAATATAGAAGAGAAATTAGTTCTTTCTGCGTCTTGCAAGTACGTCACTGAATACTGCGACGATAACAATAACACCTGTGATGATAAGCTGATAATCTTTTGTAAAGCCAAGAGCCAGAATTCCTTCCTGAAGAAGAGCGATGATAAATACACCAATGATTGTACCGCTGATGGATGCAAGTCCACCTGCCATGGATGTACCACCCATTACACATCCGGCGATTGCTTCGTTGTTGTACTGATCTCCATAACCAGGCTGTACTGTTGTATATGCAGATACATAGAAGATAGCACCCATTCCAACGAGAACTCCACAGATAATGAATGCAAGCATTTCCCATTTCTTAACATCTACACCTGAAAGTCTAACAGCTTCTTTGTTACTACCAAGGCAAAGGATGTAACGTCCGATTCTTGTCTTATTCAGGATGATAGCACAGATAACTGCTACAACCAGAAGAATAACAAGTCCTACCGGGAATCCGTTATATCTTACAAGATTTCTGAACCATCCGTTGTCCGGATCTGCTGCCTGCGGCCAGCTGACTGACTGTGTCTTTGTGTAAACTGATGCAAGACCTTTTGCAATATTCATACTTGCCATTGAAGTGATGAATGAAGGTACTGACCAGTAAGCTACCAGGTATCCATTGAAGAGCCCAAAAGCAAATCCTACAAGGATACTGATCAGGAATGCAACCGGCATTGAAATTCCATGTGTTGTCAGTGTGTAACCTGACATAAGTGCACAACAGAACATAACCGGTCCAATAGAGAAGTCGATCTGTCCTGTAGCAATTACAAATGTAACACCCAGTGATAAAAATCCAAGGAAATAAGCATAATTGAGTGCGCTCATGATTCGGTTCATTCCTGCGAAGCTTCCTCCGGTCAGTGCACAGAAGAGTCCGTACATCAGAAGAAGGACACAGCACAAAACAATTCTGTTAAATCCTACCTTTTTTACAAAAGGATTTTGTTTAATTTTTTCCAATTTTCTTCCTCCCATCTTTTACTTTGCTGGTGTTGACTGGATTGTCGATTAACTCTTACGATACCCCCATTCCTCTTAACCTCAGCGTAACGGTTCGCTTTCAAAGCTTTAAGATTTTTTTGTTTTTCAAAGTGTGTTTTCAATTTTCCCGCACACCTTTAATACAAGAATAAATTATAGCCTTGTTTTCATATTTTGTCAAGATTTCCCACCGTTTTTAGAGCGAAACGGTTCGTTTTTGTTTGTTTTCACTATTTTTTTATCCATTCTCACAACAAAAACCACGCTTTTCTGTGCATTTTGCTTATGCACTATTCAAGGTCTCGTATTGAGTCTCCCTCTCGTACAGAGGTACTGAAACTAATTTTTACCGGCATACCGTTTTGCTCTCCGTTTACTCGCTCCAGGAGCATAGCTACAGCCTTCTCGCACATCGTTTCCATTGGCTGGACAATCAGCCATAATTTAGGGCGCAGCACCTGGGTCATCGGAAGATTATCCACTCCGATGAGCGAGACATCTTGCGGACAGGAGAGTCCTGATTCGTTCAATGCCATAATCCCACCAAGCATGGTGTTATAGTTTCCTAAGATCACACCGGTCGGACGGTCTTCAAGCTCCAAAAGTTCTTTCATTCCTCTGTACCCATGTTCAAAAGAATGCCTTCCCAGCTTACAGTATTCCTTTGGAATCTCCAGTCCTGCCTGGTTCATCGCATCAGAATATCCTTTCACACGTTCCCTTCCGGTATATTCAATATTAGAGGCAATCACAGCTATTTTCTTGTGATGGTTCTCAATTAATTTATTCGTTGCACGATAGATTGCTGTCCGGTTATCAACCTCAACGCAATCATATTCTTCATCCTGGAATGATCTGTCAACCAGAACAACCGGAACATTTGCTGTTTTCGCAGCGTGAAGAAACTTTCCATGCATACCTACAGCAAATACCAATATTCCATCTACTTTCCTGCTCAGAAGAAACTGCAGATTTTCTTTCTGTAGCTTCTCGTCATTGCAGGAATCACAGATCAACATTCCATATCCCTTTTTATGAAGTTCCATTCCCAGATAATGCAGCATACTTCCTACAAAAAGACACTGTATATCATAAGCCAGAACTCCAATCGTCTTTGTCTTGTGGGTAACAAGCCCTCTTGCGAGCTCGTTCACTTCATAATGCAGTTCGTTGATTGCCTCCTCAATCAAGATACGATTTTCCGGCAATACATTACCGCCATTCAAATACTTCGATATCGTTGCAAGGGATAATCCTGTCCTTTTCTTGATATCGCGAATAGTAGCAGCCATAATCTTCTCCTCCCAGGCCAATCAGCGAACCGTTATGCATTTTGCCCAACTCAACTGCTCATTCCATTAAATCATACAGCAGATTGACAGTCAAGTGTTTCTGAAGAATTCTTTTTTATTACGTTGCCAGCCATAATTATTACAACTGGCAACCCATTCCCCCTTAGTCCAAAGCACTATACTAAAATTTTCTTAAATCTCTCGTATGCTTCGTCCCATGCTTCTTTGTCCTGTGGCTCGTAGATCTTGATGTCCTGAGAACGTTTGATAATTTCTCTTGCTTCTTCGATAGATTTGATATCTCCGGAAGCCATGAGCTGCAGTGCAATATTTCCAAGAACAGTTGCCTCGATCGGGCCTGCACTAACTCTGCATCCACATGCATTTGCTGTGAACTGGCAAAGAAGAGCACTCTGTGTTCCACCGCCTACCATGTAGACTGTCTTATAATCTTTACCTGTACACTCTTTAATCTCTTCCATCGCATGACGATATTTCATTGCAAGACTCTGGTTGATGCAACGAACAACTTCTCCAACTGTTTCCGGAACAGGCTGTCCTGTCTTCTTGCAGAATTCACGGATTCTTGTCGGAATATCTCCGGCAGGTGTGAATTCCGGTGCATCCGGATCAATAAAGCTCTGAAGTGCCGGAGCTTCTTTTGCCATAATCTCAAGCTCGCCAAATCCGTACTCATTTCCTTCACGGATCCACTGACGACGGCTTTCCTGAATACACCACAATCCAATGATATTCTTAAGGAAGGAAATCTTTCTTCCATATCCACCTTCATTCGTGATGTTGTAATGCTCAGATTTCTCATTGATAATAGGTTCTGCAAGCTCTGTTCCAAGCAGTGACCATGTTCCACAACTCAGGAAGATAAAATCTTCTTCTGATGTTGGTACAGATACAAGTGCGCTCTGCGTATCATGTCCTGCAACAGCCATAACATCAATCTTATCTAGACCAAGCTCTGTACAGATTTCATCTGTAAGAGTGCCGATCTTTGTACCTGTAGGTACAATTTCCGGGAAAATATGTTTCGGAATTCCCAGTGCTTCGATCACTTCATCTGACCACTCGCCCTTTTTCGCATCAAGAAGCTGTGTTGTAGAAGCGATAGAATACTCAGCTTTTTTCTCCCCTGTAAGGAAATAGTTAAAAAGGTCTGGCATCAAAATCATCTTGTCAGCTTTCTCAAGAAGCTCTTTTCTTGTCTTTACAAGAGAAAGGAGCTGGAATGCTGTGTTGAGATCCATGAACTGATTTCCTGTGATCTGGTAGAATTTCTCTTTATCGATCAGTTTGAAACTTTCTTCGATCATTCCTTCTGTACGTGCATCACGGTAATGTACAGGGTTTTCAAGAAGTCTTCCTTCCTCGTCGATCAGTCCAAAATCAACTCCCCATGTGTCGATACCGATACTTTCGATCTTTCCACATTTCTTTGCTTTGATCAGACCCTGTTTGATTTCAAAAAATAATCTCAGTACATCCCAGTACATTGATCCATTCAAAATAACCGGATCGTTAGAAAAACGGTGAAGTTCTTCAATGCTGATCTTGTCACCATCAAAAGTTCCGCACATTGCTCTTCCGCCTGAAGCACCAAAGTCAAATGCTAATACTTTTTTCTCCATAATCTTCCTCTTTTCTTAATACTCTTTTAGTCGGTATTAAAACGGGGGCCCTGCATAGGCAGACCCCCCGCATTCTTTGTTCTAGCTCTGTATCGAAACTGTATTTACAGTCTTTTTACATTTTCTGACAAAAGGACTCCATCTTATTTGTAAAGTGGTCCGTAGTTCTTACAAGCTCTGAAGTCAGCGCCTTCTTTATCCATTCCAAATGCATTCCATGCTGCCGGACGGTAGATATCTTTCTCCGGTACGTTGTGCATAGATACTGGAATACGAAGCATTGAACACATTGTGATCAGGTCAGCTCCGATGTGTCCATAGGAGATAGCACCGTGGTTAGCTCCCCAGTTGTTCATTACATCATAAGCTGTCTTGAATGCTCCCTCTTTACCATCACATCTTGGAGTAAACCATGTACATGGCCATGTGTAGTCTGTACGTTTCCAAAGCTTATCAGATACTTCTTCCGGAAGTTCAAGTGTCCATCCTTCTGCAATCTGAAGAACCGGTCCAAGTCCTTTTACAAGGTTAAGACGGATCATTGTAGCTGGCATCTGAGCACGTGTCTCGTAACGGCTTGAGTATCCGCCTCCACGGAAGTATCCGTTGTCAGCCATGCACCACTCTGTAGCATCCATGATTGCTTTCTGGTCTTCTTCTGTAACGTTCCACCATTCTTTCATAACGCCGTTACCATTCTCGTCTTTAGCAACACCAGATGCATCAAGACAAGCTGCTCCAGAGTTGATCAGGTGAAGGAATCCACCGTTCTCTTTAGCAACACCTTCGAGGTCATATCCTGTAGCTTTCTTAACTGCCTCTGGGCTCCAGTATGTACGAACATCAGCGAAGATCTGAGCACGTCCTGTAAGAAGTTTCATGAACATCATTCCAAGTCCGTTGAGAACGTCGTTCTCTGTAGCAAGGATGTATGGCTCACGAGCTCCGTTCCAGTCGAAAGATGTATTCAGAACTGCCTCTGCGAAGTCTCCGTTCGGATAGAAGTCTGTCCACTGTCTCTGTCCCTGGAATCCAGCTGCCAGAGCGTTGTGTCCGATTGCTTCCTCTGAGAATTTCTCGTCAAGGTTCTTATTTCCGTTCATAAGGTCTTTGATGATAACTGCCATCTTAACAACGAACTCGAACTGCTCCTCTTTCTCCTCTGGAGAAGCCTGAAGCTCTTCTGGGTTCTTATCCCAACCAATCTTGCAAGTCTCTTTTGCCCATTTAAGAGCTTTCTCGAACTCAGCCTTGTCATAGATCTCTTCTGACATACGACGGATGATTTCCACCTCGTCAACAGACTCTACACGCATTCCAAGGTAAGACTCGATGAAATCAGAATCGATGATAGATCCACCGATACCCATTGTAACAGATCCAATCTGAAGGTAAGATGTTCCTCTCATGGATGCTGCTGCAACAGCTGCACGTCCGAATCTAAGAAGTTTCTCTTTAACGTCTTCCGGAATTGTTGTGTCGTCAGCTTCCTGAACGTCATGTCCGTAAATTCCGAATGCCGGAAGTCCCTTCTGTGCATGTGTAGCAAGTACAGATGCAAGGTATACAGCTCCCGGTCTCTCTGTTCCGTTGAATCCCCATACAGCTTTGATTGTCTGTGGATCCATATCCATTGTCTCAGCTCCGTAGCACCAGCAAGGTGTAACTGTAACTGTGATATCTACGCCTTCTCTTCTGAACTTATCAGCACAAGCAGCACTCTCACCTACACGTCCGATTGTTGTGTCAGCGATAACAACTTTAACCGGCTCACCATTTGAATATCTTAAGTTCTCCTCAAACAGTTTTGCTGCAGATTTTGCCATGTTCATTGTCTGCTCTTCAAGAGATCCTCTTACGTCAAGAGCTCCTCTACGTCCATCGATTGTCGGTCTGATACCAATTACTGGATAAGATCCTACTAATCTTCTTTCTGCCATAATTACATTCCTCCTTAATTGTTTGCCTTGCTCTGCTTATCTTCCTTCGCAGAACCGCTTCTTTGAGTATCATTATAGTTCTTTCCTTTCTTTTTGTCTTGTGGTATACTAGAATAAAAATATAAAGATATTCACCTTTTATACAACAAAGTACAATTTATAAACATATATTTCCACATATGTGTTTGTTTTTACACTATTTAGATTTTTAAAGGAGATTATTGCATGAAATACATCAATTACAGAGAAGAACGTAATCACGGAACCATTGATTTTCCAATTGAATTTTATCATGTTACGCCGAATCATCCACGGTATGAAATGTCTTATCACTGGCACATCGAATATGAACTTATTCGTGTTTTAAAAGGGAAATTACTTATGTCAATTGGTGAAAATGAATTCACTGCAGTAGCCGGCGACCTTATTTTTATAAAAGGAGGGCTTCTTCATGGCGGAATTCCTAAGGATTGTGTCTATGAATGCCTTGTTTTTAACCTTGAATCGCTCATGGCAGTAAATCATGCCAGCGAACGTCTGCTTAAGAAGATCGGAAGTGACACTCTGACTATCCCTTCCCTTATCAAAGCACCCGTAAAGAATTTAGAGCATATCACCTCCATGATGTTTGAACATATCAAAAAGCGTACTGAAGGGCACGAGCTTATGGTGATTGGTACTCTGTACGAATTCTTAGGCTATATTCTGGAAAATAAATTGTATGAAAACGTTCGAATCATCAGTCAAAAGGATAGCCGAAAAATAGAACATTTAAAGAAAGCTCTTGAAGTGATTGAAAACCATTATGCTGACTGTATCACACTGGAAGATCTGTCTCAGGCCGCCGGTATGAATTCAAAATATTTCTGTCGCTACTTTAAAGATATGACCCATAGAACTCCTGTTGACTATCTGAATTACTATAGAATAGAACAAGCTTGTTTCAAGCTCGTTACTTCGAATGAATCAATCGCAGACATCGGACTTAGCTGTGGATTTAACGATGTAAGCTACTTTATCAAAACATTTAAAAAATATAAAGGAATGACACCGAAGAAATATCTTCGCGCACCACTGTAATCAAAAATTGCGAAACAGGTTAACATCCATTATTTTTTCACGCAAAAGGAGATCCCCTTACGGAGATCTCCTCTTTTCATATCTCATTTACTCATGAAATATCCTTATTTATCTTCTTTTTCTGCAGCGTATACAGTTACCAGTTTGTTCAGGTAATCATATCTCTCCATAGCTTCCTGCTCATTGAGAGCGAAGAGCTTGTCAGCCTTAGCCGGGTTAGCTCTCTTCAGTGCGTTGTAACGTACTTCACCATTCAGGAAGTCCTGGTATCCTTCTGCCTTCGGAGCCTTGCTGTCAAGTGAGAACTTGTCTCCCTCTGCAGCCGGGTTGTAACGGAAGTTATTCCAGTATCCGCACTCTACTGCCAGCTGTTCCTCTGTCTGAGCTTTGCTCATACCCTTCTTGATACCATGGTTGATACATGGAGCATAAGCAATGATCAGTGATGGTCCCGGATAAGCCTCAGCCTCAGCGATTGCCTTAACTGTCTGGTTGAAGTCAGCACCCATAGCAATCTGAGCTACGTATACGTATCCGTATGTCATAGCCATTCCTGCAAGGTCTTTCTTCTTAGTCTCTTTTCCGCCTGCTGCGAACTGAGCTGTAGCACCAGTCTTAGTAGCCTTAGAGGACTGTCCACCTGTGTTGGAGTAAACCTCTGTATCGAATACCATAATGTTGATATCTTTCTTGCTTGCAAGAACGTGGTCAACTCCGCCGTATCCGATATCGTAAGCCCATCCGTCTCCTCCGAAGATCCACTGGGATTTCTTAGCAAGGAAATCTTTGTTCTTCAGAACTTCTGCTCTCTCTTCGCAATCGCAATCGAGTGCTTCAAGAGCTGCAACAAGTTTGTCTGTAGCTGTTCCGTTTGTAGCGCCTACTGTATATGTCTCAAGATACTCAGCTGCTGCAGCCTTAACTGCCTCATCTGTAGTCTTCTCTGCGATCTTCTCAACTTTTGCTTTCAGTCTGTCTCTGATTGTATTCTGTGCAAGCAGCATACCGTATCCGAACTCAGCGTTGTCTTCAAACAGGGAGTTGCTCCATGCAGGTCCTTTACCTTCCGGTGTTACTGTGTAAGGTGTAGACGGTGAAGAGTTACCCCAGATAGAAGAACATCCTGTTGCATTTGCAATATACATTCTATCACCAAACAGCTGTGTGATCAGCTTAGCGTATGGTGTCTCACCACATCCTGCACAAGCTCCTGAGAACTCAAGGAGTGGCTGTTTGAACTGGCTTCCCTTAACTGTTGTCTCTTTGAATTTAGCAACAACTTCTGGTTTAACCGGAATCTCTCTACCAAAGTCGAAGAATGTCTGCTCTCCTGCATTAGCTTCCATGTTAGCCATTGTAAGAGCCTTCTCAACTTCGCCTGTCTCTTTGTTCTTCTTTCCTGGGCAGACATTCACACAAGATCCACATCCTGTACAGTCGTAAGCGGATACTGTCATTGTGAACTTCATTCCCGGCATTCCGATCATATCAAGTGTCTTAAGTCCTTCTGGAGCCTGAGCAACTTCTTCCTCTGTCAGAGCTACCGGACGGATAACTGCGTGCGGACATACATATGCACAACGGTTACACTGGATACACTGATCTGGATTCCAAACCGGAATATCTACTGCGATACCACGTTTCTCATATGCAGATGTTCCTGACGGTGTAGATCCATCAACATAATCATTGAATGCAGATACAGGGAGTGTATTTCCTTCCTGAGCGTTAACTTTTGCCTGGATATTCTTAGCAAATGCAATTGCATCAGTTCTTCCGCCGTCTGCGATATGTGGTGTAGCAAGTCCTTCATCAGCTGCATCTTTCCAGCTTTCCGGAACTTCTACTTCTACGACCTGTTTTGCACCAGCATCGATTGCATCGTAGTTCATCTGAACAATCTTGTCACCTTTTCTTCCGTAAGTAGCCTTAGCAGCTGCTTTCATAAGGTCAATAGCCTCTTCTTCCGGAATGATAGCTGCAAGTTTGAAGAATGCAGACTGAAGAACTGTATTGATACGTCCGCCAAGTCCGATCTCTTTACCAATCTTGATACCATCGATTGTGTAGAATTTAATTCCGTGGTTAGCGATATAAGCTTTTACCTGTCCTGGAAGATGCTCCTCAAGTCCTTCCATATCCCATGGGCAGTTCAGAAGGAATGTTCCTCCATCAACAAGTTCCTGAACCATGTTGTATTTGTTAACATAAGACGGGTTATGACATGCAACAAAGTTAGCCTGATGGATCAGGTATGTTGATTTAATTGGCTTCTTACCAAAACGAAGGTGAGACATTGTAACACCACCAGACTTCTTAGAGTCATAATCAAAGTAAGCCTGTGCATACATGTCTGTGTTATCACCAATGATCTTGATGGAGTTCTTGTTTGCTCCAACAGTACCATCTGCTCCAAGTCCCCAGAACTTACAGTTGATTGTTCCTTCTGGTGTTGTAACAAGTGGCTTACCAGCATCAAGTGAAAGATGTGTAACATCATCTTCAATACCGATTGTGAATTTAGCTTTCTCATCGTTGTGGTATACAGCAACGATCTGAGCAGGTGTTGTATCTTTAGAACCAAGTCCATAACGTCCTGTGTAAACCGGAACTGCATCGAACTTAGATCCTTTAAGTGCTGCAACAACATCCAGGTACAGTGGCTCGCCAAGTGCTCCTGGCTCTTTTGTTCTGTCAAGAACAGAAATCTTCTTAACTGTATCCGGGATAGCGTCGATCAGAGCTTCTGCGCTGAATGGTCTGTAAAGACGAACTTTAACAACTCCGACTTTCTCTCCTGCAGCTGTCAGGTAATCGATTGTCTCCTCGATTGTGTCACAAACAGATCCCATAGCTACGATCACGTGCTCTGCATCTGCTGCTCCATAGTAGTTGAACAGTTTGTAGTCTGTTCCGATCTTCTCATTAACCTTATCCATGTACTTCTGAACGATTCCCGGAAGTGCATCATAGAATGGGTTACAAGCCTCTCTAGCCTGGAAGAAGATATCCGGGTTCTGAGCTGAACCTCTCTGGCATGGGTGGTTCGGGTTAAGTGCATGTGCGCGGAACTCGTCGATTGCTTCCATGCTTACCATGTCTTTCAGATCTTCATAATCCCATGTCTCGATTTTCTGAATCTCGTGTGATGTTCTGAATCCATCAAAGAAGTTGATGAATGGAATCTTTCCTTCAAGTGCTGCACAATGAGCAACCGGAGTAAGGTCCATTACTTCCTGTACGCTGGATTCACAGAGCATAGCTGCTCCTGTCTGACGACATGCATAAACGTCAGAATGATCTCCAAAAATTGACAGTGCGTGGCTTGCAAGTGCACGGGCAGATACGTTGAATACTCCCGGAAGCTGCTCACCAGCAACCTTATATAAGTTAGGAATCATAAGAAGGAGTCCCTGAGAAGCAGTAAATGTTGTTGTAAGAGCACCTGCTGCTAATGATCCGTGAACAGCACCTGCTGCTCCGGCCTCGGACTGCATCTCTGTAACCTGTACAGTCTGTCCGAAAATGTTCTCCCTTCCTTCAGTAGCCCACTCATCGATATGCTCCGGCATAACGGATGAAGGCGTAATCGGGTAAATAGCTGCTACTTCTGTATATGCATAAGAAACGTGAGCTGCTGCCTGATTACCGTCCATGGTCTTCATTTTTCTTGCCATTTTTATTCCTCCTTAGGTGTTACATAGGTTTTACACTGAGTTAAGTATAATTAATTCACATGTAATTTCATTATATCTCCAAAAGTCACAAAAGTCTAGAGTTATAAATATCCTCTTTTGTATATTTTCGTGTACAGCACAGTGTTTTGAGAATAGTTATCAGTGCTGTTATTGGGGATTATTAACTAAAACAGGCAGAAATGGAAAAAGCCAGAAGAGTACTTTCTGTTGAACATTAACTCTTCCGGCTTATGAATCACTATACTTTTTTCTTATCATTCTATCTGTTTTTAAACAACCGGTCATCCCACTTCGGTGTTTTTTTCCCTTTGATCTTTGTTGGCACCGGCTCATACTGATCCACTTTTTTCTTCTCATTTCTTTTTCTGCAATGCCTTCTGCAATAGATCAGCACAATTCCTGTCACAATCACCAGGCAACCTGCCAGAAGTTCTGACACCGGGAATCCGATTCCCGGAAGAACAAGCTGATCCGTTCTAAGCCGCTCAATCCATACACGTCCTGCCCCATATCCAAACAGGTACATGAGAAAAAGTTCACCTTCATATTTCTTATGCTTTCTATACAAAAACAATATGATAAGAAGTCCGGCACACCATAATGATTCATACAAAAATGTCGGATGTACCTGAATATAACTGACTCCGTCAATTCTCTGCATGTTCTCGCGCATAAGTTCTGTGATATCTCCCGGCCTTACTGCATCAACCGGAAGCCTCATCGCAAACAGACAATCCGTATATTCTCCAAATGCTTCCCTGTTAAAGAAATTCCCCCAACGTCCAAGCATCTGACCATTCAGAAGCGCCAGTGCAATTGTATCCAAAATCTGAAATGGTGATTTTTTCTTAACAGCAGCCATCACAAAAACTGCAATCACTGCTCCGATCACGCCACCATAAATTGCCAGTCCACCTTCTCTGAGGTTAAAGATAGACAACAGATTATCTTTATATAAATCCCAGGAGAAAATCACGTAATAGATTCTTGCACCCGCAATTCCTGCGATCACTCCGACAATTCCCATATCCAGATAGTCTTCCGGATTTTGTCCTGTTCTTTTTGCCTCCGCTGTGGCAATCAGAAATCCAATCAAAATTGCTGCACCGATGATCATGCCGTAGTAAGCAATGGAAAAACCAAAAATGCTGATGCTTTTTCCTACATGATCCAGATAAATCCCTAAATTCGGAAAGCTGATATTGTAATGCATATTATGTTATTTCCTTTCATATCCACAGAAATCAGGAACAAATCTAGTTGTCCCTGATTCCTGTTTTTACTGCTTTTCCAATTAGAAAACAATGAATCTAACCGGTTTTTAAGCATATTCCCTATATCTGTTAAACGTTAAATCTGAACAGCATGATATCTCCGTCCTGAACGACATAGTCTTTTCCTTCCAGACGAACTAATCCTTTTTCCTTCGCTGCCGCATGAGTTCCACATGCCATCAGATCATCATAACTTACTACTTCCGCACGGATAAATCCACGTTCAAAGTCTGTATGGATCTTACCAGCTGCCTGTGGTGCCTTAGTTCCCTTCTTGATTGTCCATGCACGAACTTCCGGCTCACCTGCTGTCAAATAACTGATCAGTCCAAGAAGATGATAGCTTGCCTTGATCAGCTTCTCAAGTCCGGATTCTTCCAATCCAAGATCCTCAAGGAACATAGCCTTCTCATCATCATCTAACTGAGAAATTTCCTCTTCAATCTCAGCACATACAACAAACACTTCGCAGTTTTCTTTTTTTGCATACTCACGAACAGCTTTAACGCCTTCATTATTCGCACCATCATCCGCAAGATCATCCTCAGATACATTTGCTGCAAAGATTACCGGTTTTGCTGTCAGAAGATTATACTCTGCAAGCCATGCCTGCTCATCCTCATCCTCTGTCACAAAGCTCTTCGCCATCTTATTCTCTTCCAGATGCGCTTTCAGACGGTTCTGAAGATCCAGCTCTTTCGCCGCCATCTTATCGTTTCTTGAAAGCTTCACTGTCTTGGAGATTCTTCTTTCAAGAACCTCAAGATCCGAGAAGATCAACTCAAGATTGATTGTCTCAATGTCACGCAGCGGATCAATGCTTCCGTCTACATGCACAATATTCGTATTCTCAAAGCATCTTACTACATGAACGATTGCATCAACCTCACGGATGTTGGCAAGAAACTGGTTTCCAAGTCCTTCTCCTTTGGATGCTCCCTTCACAAGTCCTGCAATATCAACAAACTCGATTGCTGCCGGAATGATCTTCTTTGTATGATACATCTCTCCAAGCACATCCAGTCTCTTATCCGGAACTGTTACGACACCGACATTTGGATCAATTGTACAGAATGGATAGTTTGCAGATTCTGCACCGGCCTTTGTCAGTGAATTGAACAGTGTACTTTTTCCTACGTTCGGTAATCCCACGATTCCAAGTTTCATTTTCTCTATTTCCTCCTTAAAACCTTGATTTCTAAAGCTAAATCCACAAGGTCTATTTCTCTTATTTTCTGTTATGTGACTCTTTCACAAAAAGAAGCCCCAAAATAGCATCTAATATTATACTATAATGGGGCTTGAATTTCAATCTCTCGTCTCCATCAAAATCACTTTTCCAAACACGAAAGAGATCTTCACTTCATCTTCACCTTCTGCAAACTCATTACTCACACACAAGCTGTCTCCTGATGAGAGCAAATGATTCTGCAATGGATATTTTGCACCGCTGATACAGAAATCCTCAACCGGAAGTTGCATCGGAAATACTGAAAAATACTTTCCGAAAGCTTCTTCTCTGCGAATTGCGATTCCATGATCAAGCAGACGAATTCTATTATGACTGTCTAAGATCATCGCCTGAGATCCTGCTTCAAGTGCAATATTCAGGCACTGAACATTAGCCCAGAAATGATCCAGACGATTTCCTGTTCCTCCAAGAATCCAGATTTCTTTTCTTCTGAGTCCAAGACACATACGAAGTGCAATCTCCGTATCAGACGCATCCTTTACCGGATTGAACTCCCGGATCGGTACACTTGCTTCTTTTCTATAATAATCAATCACTTCTTCCGGTACACTGTCAAAATCTCCCACAATATAATCCGGCTTGATCTTATGTTCATAAAGAAATGCGAGTCCTTTATCTACTCCGATAATGAATTCTGTCTCTTCTGCCTCAAGAATCGGAAGGACAAAATCTTCTTCCAGCATTCCCCCGCTCACAATAACTGTTCTCTTACACATTGCCGTTTAAAATCTCCATAAACTTTGCTGTATTATCTTTGATATCACCTTTAAAAACGCCTGAACCTGAGACCATTACATTCGCTCCGGCTGCAAGTACTTCTGCCACGTTTTTATGATAGATTCCACCATCTACTTCAATATCAGTTGTAAGTCCTTTTTCATTCAGAAGGTTTCTCAATTCACTGATACGCTCCAGTGATTCCGGAATAAATGCCTGTCCGCCGAATCCCGGTTCTACAGACATGATCAGAAACATCTCTGCCTGATCCAGATATGGAAGCAGTACATCAACCGGTGTCTTTGGTTTAATAGAAATTCCCACTTTCGCTCCTGCTGCATGGATTTTATCAATTGTTGCCTGCAGATCTTCACATGCTTCATAATGAACTGTAACGATATCTGCTCCTGCTTTCACGAATTCTTCCACATAACGGATCGGTTCTGTCACCATGAGATGAACATCCAGTGTCTGTGTTGTTGCTCCCTTGATTGATGCGAGAACAGGCATTCCAAAAGAAATGCTTGGAACGAACATTCCGTCCATCACATCAAAATGAATATACTCTGCGCCTGCTTCTTCTGTTAATTTCAACTGTTCTCCTAAAATCTTGAAATCTGCTGAGAGAATAGATGGTGCCAAAATATTTTTCATAAACTTAATACCTCTTTCTTTCCTTTAGTTCACGGTACATCTCCGTATAATCTTCATATCTGATCTTATGGATCTTCCCTTCTTCAACTGCCTCTTTTACAGCGCATCCGGGTTCATGAATATGGTCACAGCCATTGAACTTGCACTGTCCTTCAAACGGTGTGAATTCCGGAAAATAATATTTTAAATCTTCTTTTTCGAAATCATTAACGTAAAGAGAACTGAATCCCGGAGTATCCATAATATAAGAATCTTCTCCAATCACGATCAGTTCGGAATGTCTTGTTGTATGTTTTCCACGGTCAATCTTCTTACTGATACTTCCTGTCTCCATCTTCACTTCAGACTGCAGAAGATTGATCAGGGATGATTTTCCAACGCCAGAAGGACCTGCAATCGAAGTTGTCTTTCCTTTTAAAAGTGATTTTAACTCACTGATATTTTCTTCTTCCTTCGCACTTGTGAAGATTACCGGATATCCGCATCCGGTATAAACTTCTTTCAATTCTGCAATTTCAGGATGACTGGCAATATCCGTCTTATTAAAACATAATACGACAGGTATCTCTTTTCGTTCCATCATGACAAGAAAACGATCCAACAGATTATAATGTGGTTTCGGTTTTGTCACCGCAAACACAACCAGTGCCTGATCAATATTGGCTACTGCCGGACGAATCAACTCATTCTTTCGCGGCAGGATCTCTGTGATATTTCCTGTCATTTCTTTTTCATCAAGTACCTCGATCACAGCATCATCACCGACTAACGGCTTGATTCCGTCTTTTCGAAAAGCACCCTTTGCTTTACATTCAAAAATTCCGGATTCTACTACATTCACGTAGTAGAATCCGGCAATCCCTTTTATTATCTTTCCCTGCATACACTTGCTCTCTGTTATCATTGATTCGTGTTCTCTTCTGTTCCGGAATCATTTCCGGAATTTCCACTATCCGGGGCTGATGGTTGAGATCCTTTGCTGACCATATACTGGACAGTTGTTCCTTTTTCCACCTGTGTACCGCTGCTGACAGACTGATAGAATACCTGTCCTTTTGGATATTCATCACTATAATCTTCACCAATATACTCCGGTGTAAGTCCTGCCTGTTTCAGCAGTTTCTCGGCTGTGTTTTTATCTTTATAGGACAGATCCGGCACAGTAACCACCGTCATCTTTGGTCCTTTGCTCACCACATATCCAATCGTTGTGCCCTTGGATACTTCTTTTCCGGCATCTGTATCCTGTGAGATAATATATCCTTCTTCTACAGTATCACTGTAATCTTCCGTTGCATTTCCGGACAAGCCTGCCTGTGAAAGTGCTGCTTCAGCATCCGACTGGGACTTTCCGGTAAGTTTAGGAACTGTTGCCGGCTGATTTCCCTTGCTTATTACAAGCGTAACCGTTGTTCCTTCTTTTACTTCTGCACCTTCACTCGGACTGACAGAAACAACTTCTCCCTGCTCCACATCATCACTGTAAACAGGATCACCTTTCTTCACAACAAGGTTCTTCGCCTGAAGTGCTTTTTCTGCATCAGCTTCCGACATTCCAACAACACTTGGAATCGTTGTCATCTTAGCTTCTTCTCCACTGCTGATCACGACATTGACTGTTGTATGCTTCTTTACTTTCTTTCCATCAGCAGGATCCTGGCTGATAATCTTTCCTTTTGCAACAGTATCGGAAGGCGCAGTTGACTTATGGATTCCGAGATCATATTTGTTCAGTTCTTTCTGAGCTTCCTCATATGTCTTGCCTGTCACATCCGGTACTTTTACCATCTCTGAATCTGTTTGCTGTGTAGTCGTTCCTTTTCCACCTTTAAATACGCCCACTGCATTTCCTACAAGGAACATGATCAAAAGTGCGATCACAACACCGGCAACAACCATAAGAATCTTCATGATCTTCTTCGTGTCTTTATTCACTTCATTCTTCTTACGGCGATCATCATAACGGTCTTTGCGGCGGTCGTCGTAATCATCATCATAATCATCATCATAACGGCTTCTGCGGCGGTCGTCGTAATCGTCATAATCATCGTCATAGTCATCCTCGTAATCGTCGTCATAATCATCATTATAATTCTGACGTTTCTTCATACGATTCAGTTCATCCTGTGACATAACAACCGTGGTCCGTCCTGTATCCTGGGATGCTGCCGGCATACGTTTTGTCACACCATCAAGAACTACAAAATCTCCATCCGGATCTACCAGTGAGTGCTTCAGATCCTGAAGCAGTTCCTCACAGCTCATATATCGTTTATTCGGCAGTTTCTGTGTACATTTCATAATAATGCACTCCAGACTGTACGGAATATCCGGTACTTCTTCTGCCGGAGACTTGATCACTTCATTCAGATGTTTCAAAGCAACCGTCACTGTCGAATCTCCGTCAAACGGAACATGACCGGTGATCATCTCATACATCGTGATACCTGCTGAATAGATATCACTCTTCTCATCTACAATACCGCCTCTGGCCTGTTCCGGAGATGTGTAATGTACAGATCCCATCACCGTTGTTGTTACTGCCTGCGTTGCCGTTGATGTCGTAGCCCGCGCGATTCCGAAATCAGTAACCTTAACCTTTCCATCTTTGGAAATAATAATATTCTGCGGCTTAATATCCCGGTGAATGATATGGCAGTTATGCGCTGCCTGAATGCCTGTCACCATCTGAATAGAAATACTGATCGTCTCTTTTGCTGAAAGCTTTCCTTTCTTCTGAATGTAATCCTTCAGCGTAATTCCTTCTACAAGCTCCATGACCATATAATAAAGACCACGATCCTGTCCTACATCATAGACATTGACTACGTTTGGATGCATCAATCCTGCTGCTGCCTGAGCTTCGCTTAAAAACTTCTTAATAAACGTCTCATCCGAACGATATGTGCTCTTCAACACCTTGATCGCAACAAAACGATTCAGCTTATGGTCCTTGCCTTTATAGACATCTGCCATTCCGCCAGAACCGATACGACCAAGTATCTCGTATCGTTTCCCTAAAAATACTCCTTCTTTAATCATACACTCACCTCATCTGCAAATGGCTCAAACAATACCACTCCGATGTTATCTGTTCCTCCATTCTCTTTTGCTGCTTCCACCAGCATCTCACCTGCCTCGACGATATCCCGGCTTCCCTGAACAATATGGAAAAGTTCTTCATCTTCCACCATATTACTTAATCCGTCTGTACACATCAGAATGATGTCTCCCCGTTTCAGACGGTGTTCATAAAAGTCCACATCCACATCAGCTTTTGCACCGATCGCTCTTGTGATAATATTCTTATCCGGATGATGCTTCGCTTCTTCCGGCTTAATTCCACCGAGACGAACCATCTCTTCTACAAGAGAATGATCCTTACTTAGCTGTTGGATTCCCTGATTGATCAGATACAGACGGCTGTCTCCCACATTGGCAAAATACAGCATCTGTTCTTTCACAGTAGCGGCAACAACCGTTGTTCCCATCCCCTTCAGATGTTCGTCACTGGATGCTTCTTTGATAATCTCACGATTGGCAGACTTGATTGCTTTCACAAGAACACGTTCGATATCCTCTCCCTCGCTCTTCGCAATCTCTTTGATCATCACTTCCACCGTACACTTGGAAGCATAATCTCCTGCCTGATGGCCACCCATACCATCCGCTACCACGAACAGGTTCTGGAGAATACCCAGTGGTTTTCCCGTCGTAAAGACGTAGTCCTGATTTACCTGTCGCACCATTCCAACATCTGTAATTGAAAATGTCTTCATACCTTCTATTCTCCTTCAGTTTCTACGTAGCGGCGCCTGAGCTGACCGCAGGCTCCGTCAATATCAGAGCCCATTTCCCTTCTTATAGTAACATTTATTCCGCTTTTTTCAAGTTTATTTTTGAAATTCAAAGCACTTTTCCGGCTTGGACGAACAAAATCACGCTCTTTTACCGGGTTGACCGGTATCAGATTGATATGACAGTTCTTATGCTTTAATAAATGAATCAGTTCCTGTGCATCTTCATCCGTATCATTCACACCATGTACAAGACTGTACTCAAAGCTCACTCTCCGGCCGGTTTCTTTGAAATATTCGTCACAGGCTGCGAGTACTTCTGTGATATCATATTTATTTGCAACCGGCATCAATTTTCTTCGTTTTTCCTGATTTGAACCGTGAAGCGAAAGTGCAAGTGTAATCTGTAAATGCTCTTTCGCCAGTTCTTTCATCCTTGGAACTATTCCACAGGTTGATACGGTGACATTTCTCTGACTGATATTCAGTCCATGCTCATCTGTAAGTAAATGAATAAACTTCAGGAAATTATCGTAATTATCCATCGGTTCTCCGGTTCCCATGATCACCACATTCGAAACCCTCTCACCACTTATCTTCTGAATCTGATAGATCTGTCCAAGCATCTCAGACGGAGAAAGATTTCTCACCAGACCTCCGATCGTTGATGCACAGAATGCACATCCCATCCTGCAACCGACCTGGGAGGAAATACAGACAGAATTTCCATGCTTATATTTCATAAGAACACTTTCGACTACATTTCCATCGTAGAGACGGAACAGGAATTTGTTCGTACCGTCAATCTGGGAAATCTGTCTCTCCAGCATAACAACTGGGAGAATCTCATAATTCTCTTCCAGTTTTTCCCTCAAAGCCTTTGAAAGATTCGTCATCTCATCAAAATGATCTACCAGCTTCACATGCAGCCATTCATAAATCTGTTTTGCACGAAATGTTTTTTCTCCGATCGTCGCCATCTCTTTCTGTAATTCTTCATATCCATAAGCACGGATATCCTTCTTCATCTTAAAGTTTTCCTCCTGTATTTCGTTTTTTCTGTGAGTTATTCACATTATTTGCCTGTTTTTTCTATTTTTTCACATTTCCTGAAAATCATGCTTTTTTCTTTAATCTTGCAATAAAGAATCCGTCACAATCGTGAACTCCCGGGAAGAATTGGATACATCCCTTCTCGATCACATCACTTCGTAACTCCTTGCAAAGATTTTCTGTGATATCGTCCAGTTCAAATTGTGGGTATTCTTTCAAGAACCAGTGTACATTGTCCATGTTTTCTCCCGGATTTACGGTACATGTGCTGTACAGCAATGTGCCGCCATCCTTGACGATTGCCTGTGCGCAAGTCAGAATCTTTCTCTGCAAATCTGCAAGTTCTTCAAGATCTTCCGGTTGTACGCGATATTTCAGATCTGGTTTTTTGCCAAGAACGCCAAGACCTGAACATGGAAGGTCTGCAATCACAAGATCCGCTGTTTCCTTATCATACTCATCAAATACAGAGGCGTCCTTGCATACAGCACAAATATTTCCAAGTCCGGAACGATCGATATTCTGCCAGATCAGATCTGTCTTATATTCGGTCAGATCTCTTGCTTCAACCCGTCCTATCTTTTCTTCTGTTCTGTTCTCTCTCGCCGCCACTTCATCTGCCAGCTGAAGCTTCTCTGCCACATGAAGTGATTTTCCTCCCGGTGCTGCACAGACATCAATCACATGATCGCCGGCTTTTGGATCTGCCAGTTCTCCGACAAACATAGAACTGATATCCTGTACTGCAAAGAGTCCTTCCTGAAAACTTTCCAGACCTTCCAGATAATCATAATCTGAAAGATAAAACGCATAAGGAAGATACGGATGTGCTTCTACTTTCGCTCCTTCTGCTTCCAGTTTTTCTTTCAATACTTCCGGTGTAACCCGGTTCATACAACATCGGATCGTAATCGGCTTCTCTTTCTGAAAATCTGCTGCCATCTTCTCTGTGATCTCTTCCCCATATTCTTTCTTCCATAAAGAAAGAATCCATTCTGGGACAGAATATTTCACAGACAATCTCTGTACATCTTCTTTTGGATACTCGATCTCATCCATCTTGCGGACAACATTTCTCAGAACTCCATTCACATATCCCCGCAGACCTGAAAATCCTTTTCGAACCGCAAGCTTTACTGCCTCACTGCACACCGCATGATCCGGTACGCTATCCATATATTTCAGCTGATAGACACTGCTACGAAGAAGATTACGGATGACCGGTTTCATCTTCTTAACCTTTGTCTTAGAAATCTGATTCAAAATATAATCAATTTCTATCATATGTTCCAGAGTACCTTCCACAACTCTGGTGATAAATGCACGCTCACGTTTCTCAAGATATTGATATTTTGACAGAACATCGCCAAGAATCTTATGACTATATGCTCCATTCTCTGTTATTTCCATCAAAATCTCAAGAACAACCTCGCGTTCATTGATCTGCTTTCCCATAAATAATCTCCTATTCTCCGCATTTTGGAGGTTGGCTCTGAACAGTTACAGCATTTTTTCTTTTTATCAGTCATTCCTTCTTCGTCCATTTGTCAGAATCAACAAACGTAAAAGCTGTAAAATCATTGCGGCCGCACTTGCCACATATGTCATTGCTGCTGCCCGAAGTACCTTCTTCACTCCACCAACTTCGTCTTCACGGATCATTCCTGAATTTCCAAGTACCTTCACCGCTCTTCTGGAAGCATTGATTTCCACCGGAAGTGTTATAAGATGAAATGCCACAGCTACCATAAAGAGCAGAATTCCGATATCAATAAGGAAGCTGGACATCTGGCCATTCATAAACAGGCCGATAATGATCAACGGCCAGGAAATCATGGAACCGAAATTTACGACCGGCACAAGTGCCCCACGGATTGATAAAGGTGCATACCCTTCAAAATGCTGTACTGCATGACCACACTCATGTGCCGCAACTCCGATTGCTGCTACAGAAGTTGAATTATAAACCGGATCAGAAAGTGCCAGTGTCTTATTTCTCGGATCATAATGATCGGTCAGATTTCCCGCGATATGAGTCACCTGCACATCATAGATTCCATTTCTTCTGAGGATCTGTTCTGCCGCTTCTCGTCCTGTCATCCCTGAATAACTGCGGATCTTCGAATATTTTGCAAATGTTCCTTTCACCTGGGATGATGCGAACAGGCTGAGAACCACACCGATCAGTACCAGTATATAAGTCCAGTCATAATAAAATCCATAATACATACTAAAACTACCTCCTGTTATCTATCTGCAGTCCCCCTCCAGAAGTCCTCTTATTCCTGTGTAAATTTAACTCCGCTTTCAATTGTGTATCCCCTTAAGAAAGCTCCTGTATCCATTCTCTTTTTCCCCGGAATCTGAAGTTCCAGAACTCGTAAGACGCCATCCCCTGTCTGAACAGTAAAGGAATCTTTCTCTACACTCAACACTGTTCCAGGCTCTGCTTTTACCGTGCCATCAGCCTCTGCTTTTGCTCTCCAGATCTTCACTACCTTTTTGTCCCAATGTGTGTAAGCACTTGGCCAGGAATTCAGGCCACGCACCAGACGTTCGATCTGTACTGCGGATGTATTCCAGTCAATATTTCCAAGCTTCTTATCGAGCATTCTGGCATATTCTGTCGGGCTTTCTCCCTGCTTCTCGAAAGTTGCCGTATGATCTTCAATAGCTTTCAGAGTCTCTACACAAAGCTTTGCTCCTGCCTCTGCAAGCTTATCATGAAGGCTTTCTCCTGTCTCATCTTCTGTGATCGGCACTTCAACCTTCTGGATCATGTCGCCTGTATCCAGTCCTTCGTTCATCTGCATTGTTGTAACACCTGTTACTTCCTCGCCATTGATGATAGACCACTGGATTGGCGCGGCACCACGGTATTTCGGAAGTAGAGATGCGTGTACATTAATACATCCGTATGGTGTCATCTCCAGAATTTCTTTCGGAATGATCTGACCAAATGCAATGACAACCATCACATCTGCATTGTATTTTCTCAGTTCTTCTACACATTCCGGATCACGGATCTTCTTTGGCTGATAAACCGGAATTCCATGTTTTATCGCAGCTTCTTTCACCGGGGTTGGCTGCATCTCTTTACCACGTCCTTTTGGTTTATCTGGCTGGCTCACTACGAGACACACCTCATGCCCTGCTTCCACCAGTGCCTCCAGTGTTCCCACGGAGAAGTCCGGTGTTCCCATGAAAATTATTCTCATCAATTATTCCTCCACTTCGTATTCCATATCTCCCTCGTTGTAGGCCGGTGAATCATGCAGTTCTCCTTCTACTTTCTCTACATAGAGGTGTCCTCCCAGGTGATCGATCTCATGACAGAACGCTCTTGCAAGAAGTTCTTCTCCTTCTATCTCAAACTCCTCCATATTTTCATTAAGTGCACGTACTTTTACATAATTCGGACGAGTTACGATTCCCCATTTTCCCGGCACACTTAAGCAACCTTCTTCGCCTGTCTGCTCACCGGATGTCTCAACAATCTCAGGATTGATCAAAACGATCGGACCCTCTCCGACATCAATCACTACAATCTGTTTGAGAATACCAACCTGCGGTGCTGCAAGACCCACCCCCATCTTCTCATACATCGTATCAAGCATATCTTCAATTAAAATCTTTGTACGAAGTGTCATCTTCGTCACTGGTTTACACTGTTTTTCAAGAACATCATCGCCCATCTCTCTTACTTCTCTGATTGCCATTATTCTTTCCTCTCTTTTCTATAAATTCATCGGGTTAAAATCGAATTGGATTCTCATTTTCTGAAACCCTGAGTTAATTTCTATATATTGTTCCATCCTGTCTTTTAATACAACTAAGGTTCGGTATTCTGGCGCTTTTACGTAAATCACTCTCCGGTAAATATCTTTGATCTTATCCACTCCCGGACTTGCCGGGCCGATCACGTCGAGCTGTGCCTGACCTTTGATCCGCAAAATGTATTCCTTCAGATACTTGCACGCTTTCTCTAAAAGTACCTCATCTTCACATGCTGCAAGTACTGCCATCAGGTTCTCCACCGGTGGATATCCCATCAGACTGCGGTAACGGATTTCTTTCTCATAGAATGCTTCATAATCCTGCGCTGCTGAAGCCTCGATTGCATAATGCTCCGGATCGTAAGTCTGAATCACGACCTCACCCGGTCTGTCACCTCTTCCGGCACGGCCTGCTGCCTGTGTCAAAAGCTGAAATGTTCGCTCACCGGAACGATAATCATCTGTATAAAGAGACATATCTGCTGCCAATGCACCGACTAATGTGACCTTTGGAAAATCATGTCCCTTTACGATCATCTGTGTTCCCACAAGAATATCCGCCTCTTCATTCGCAAAGGCAGATAAAATCTGCTCATGGGAATCCTTTTTCTTCGTCGTATCCATATCCATGCGGAGTACTCTTGCCTGTGGGAATCTTGCCTTCACCATGTCCTCGATCTGCTGGGTTCCTGCGCGGAATTCTCCGATATAACGGGAACCGCATTCCGGACACTCCGTCACCTTCGGCTGTTCATAACCACAGTAATGACAGACCATTTTCCCGCCTTTGTGTACCGACAAGGATACATTACAGTGCGGGCATTTCACTACATGGCCACATTCTCTGCAGGAAATAAAACCTGAATATCCTCTGCGATTCAAAAACAGCATGATCTGCTCTTTTGCATTCAGTCTGTCTTCAATCAGTTCCTGCAACTTCTCACTCAAGATGGAACGGTTTCCATTCTTCAGTTCCTTTCGCATATCAACTGTATGCACAGTCGCCATCTGCTGCATATGAGAACGATTCTTCATCTCGTAAAGCTGATACTCACCAAGCCTTGCCCGATACATTGCCTCCATTGACGGAGTTGCACTTCCGAGCACAACGCTTGCATCTTCTACTTCTGCCCTGTGGACTGCTACTTCTCTTGCATGATAACGTGGCACCTGCTCACTCTTGTAGGTTGGTTCATGCTCTTCGTCAATAACGATCAGACCCAAATCCGGAAATGGAGTAAAAAGTGCAGAACGTGGTCCGATCATCACATCGACCTCGCCCTTCTTCGCACGCATCATCTGATCGTAACGTTCTCCGGCAGACAGTCTTGAGTTCATGATAGAAACTCTGTCGCCGAAACAGCGGTAAAACCGCATCACTGTCTGATATGTCAGTGCGATCTCCGGAATCAGAACGATTGCCTGTTTTCCCTGGTCAACAACCGTGCGGATCATCTCCATATAGACTTCTGTCTTTCCACTTCCGGTCACTCCGTGAAGCAGATAAGTTCTCCTTGTTCCACACAGATAGTCTTGCCGGAACCCCTGGATCACATGCTGCTGTTCTTCCGTATAGATGATCTCCTGTTGTGATTTCTTTGCCTGTTTCACCGGATTACGGTATACCTGCTCTGACTCTATCTTCAACACGCCCTGCTCTTCCAATGCCCGGATCACAGGCAGTGTCACATTTAATTTTTTCGTCACCAGCTCATAATCCAGAATTGGGGCTTCCTTCAAAGCTTCCAAAAGCCTTGCTCTTGCTTTCTGATTCTTCTTCTGATAAAAAGCCAGCTTCTCCTGACTCTCTTCCTCAGTAAGCAGCAAACGGAGATGTTTCTTTACCTTTGCATTCTCCTTCTGCTTGATTGGCAGCACTGTCTTAAGCGCCTGGATCATTGTTCCGCCATACTGCTCTTTCATCCACGCCGCCAGCGCGATCAGTCTCGCTTCGATTGCCACACTGTTTCTGGAAATGTCTGTAATCTCCTTCACCTTTGACAGATCATAATTGCAAGTCTCTGATAATGAAGTCACATAACCTTTGATCTGTCGGTTTCCTTTTCCAAAAGGGATAATTACTTCCATCCCCGGATGCAGCTCGTCTTTCAGTCGTTCCGGTATTCGGTACTGAAAGATCTTATCCAGTTTTTCATGTTGTATATCTACAATAACATCTGCAAACACAATCTTATTTCTCTTTTAATTCTTCCAGAACTTCTTTGATCAGTACGCGCTCATCCATCGGATGCTTCACACCGCAGATTTCCTGATAGTCCTCATGTCCTTTTCCTGCCAGTACAATAACATCACCCGGTTCGCCGTGTTCGATTGCATATTTGATTGCCTCTTTACGATCACAGATTTCCACATATTTTCCATCTGTCTTTGCGATTCCGGTTTTGATATCGTTAATAATATCCTGTGGTTCTTCAAATCTCGGATTATCTGATGTAATGATTGTCAGGTCTGCCAGTCTGCCAGATACCTCACCCATCTCGAATCTTCTGTCTTTAGAACGGTTTCCGCCGCATCCGAACAGACATACAAGACGCTTCGGATTATATTCCTTCAATGTTGTCAGAAGACTTTCAAGACTCATCGCATTGTGCGCATAATCGATCATCAGTGTAAAATCATCAGACACCTTGATCATCTCGATACGTCCTTTTACTTTTGCCTTCTTAAGTGCATCTTTGATCATCTCAACCGGCACCTGGAAATGGCGGCAGACTGAGATTGCAGTCAGTGAATTGTAAACACTGAACTTGCCTGGAACATCGATTTCCACATCAAAGTCCATCACGCCTGCAACATGGTATGCAACACCAAGATATCCTGGTCTGGATACCAGTTCTACATTCTCTGCGCGAAGATCTGCCTCTGGTGAAAATCCAAATGTCTCAATCTTACATGTAGACCCTTTAAATACATCTTTGAAATACTTGTCATCCACATTGGCGATTCCAAGCTTACACTGTTTGAACAAAAGCCCTTTGCATCTCTTGTAATCATCAAAATCCTTATGCTCATTCGGACCAATATGATCTCTTCCAAGATTTGTGAAAATACCGATCTCAAATGGAATTCCCGCTGTTCTGTGAAGCATCAGTCCCTGTGATGAAACTTCCATAACAACACAGTCACAGCCAGCTTCTACCATCTCTGCAAAATATTTATGGATTGTATAAGACTCCGGTGTTGTATTACATGCCGGGATCTTCTTGTCTCCGATAATTGCCTCGATTGTACCGATCAATCCAACCTTGTGTCCTGTCTCTTCAAGAATAGACTTGATCATGTAAGTTGTTGTTGTCTTTCCTTTTGTTCCTGTAATACCGATGACTTTCATCTTATCTGCCGGATATCCAAAGTAAGCCGCTGACATCAGAGCCAGTGCATAACGAGTATCCTCTACCCTAATTACAGTCACATTTTCCGGCACTTCGACATCTTTCTCTACAACAACAGCTGCCGCACCTTTCGCCGCAACATCCGCTGCATATTTATGTCCATCAGATACTGCTCCGCTGATACACACGAAAACAGATCCTTCTTCCACTTTTCTTGAATCATTGATCAGTGTTGTTACTTCCGTAGAATCACTTCCCTGTACTACTGTGTAGTCCAGGCGTTCTAATAATTTATCTAATTTCATGATCTATCCCTCCTGTTCTGAACTGGTGTATTGCATCATTGACTTTCAGGCAAATAACGATTGTCTTAACCTTTATAGAATAACATAATCTCACCACATATGCAAAAAAACCTACATAATCTTTCGTCCTGTTTTCGTCTTTCGAATCAGCCAGACACATCCAAATGACAATAACACAAGTCCCACACTCACTACCGGAATCATGATCCAGGCTGAAAATGTCTCTGGCTTAATATTTCTCTTATAAACATCAAGAAACATGATATGGATCAAATAAATCCCAAAGGAACATCCACAAAATCTGTCAATCCACTTCTTTGCCTGTTCGGACGGATTGAATTCGCTCTTTTTCAATCGTACTAACATAAGAAATGCCATCGTTGCTGCCAGTGCAAGCAGTGGATTACCATATTCCAGCAGACGTTCATAATGTTCTCCATCCTGCAAGGTTGCCGCATAAGTCAGCCCATAATTTAATGCCATGCATACTACAAAAATACCTGCCGGAATCATTTTCCCCTTCATCACATGCTTACGGTATTTATATATATAATATCCGATAAATACATAATAAGAATAGATTCTGTCCCCCACCATTGGGACGGAATAATACATCTTTTCATCAAAAAATGTGGAAATATAATTGAACAAAACAGCCGCCGTAATCACCACAAGAAATGCGCGTTCCATCCGAAGGTTCATCCCTTTACACATAACCTGGAAAAAAGGAAGTACCAGATAGATCGGAATCATTGCATACAGATACCACAGATGCTGTTCTACCGGCTTATATAATAAATCTTTGATTTGATAAGGATCCTTCATATAAACTGCATTCCAGATCATATATATTACACTCCACACAAGCAGAACAATTAGAAAACGAAAGATTCTTTTTGCATGTTTATGAAGTGATTCCTGTCTTCCAAGCAAAAGTGCTCCTGTAATCATGAAAAAACATGGTACACTTATCCTTGCCAGTAGATTTAATAGCAGTGAAAAACTGTACTCCCCAATCGTAATATCGCCATAGGCTCTGCAGTAATAGTTTGATACATGGATCACAATAACAAATATAAAAGAAATCATTCGAATCAATTCCAGATTATAATTTTTCTCTTTCAATGCACGTTCCTCTTTCTATCTCTTCTAAATTCCATCTTTTTTCTTCTTTCCGTCCGGTTTATAAAATGTGCCTTTCACAACCGCACCCTTTCCATAACGGTTGTTCAGCTGTTCCAATGCAGCATTTAATTTCTTATGTTTCTCATCCGGTTCTTTTGGAAGTTCTATATCAAAGATTGTCAGCTGTTCCGGTGCATTCTCTTCTACTAACTTTGACGTTCGGATTCCGAGCAGACGGACAGGTTCTCCACTCCAGCTTTCACGGAATAAATTACATGCTGTCTCACATAAGATAACCGGATCATTCGTTGGCTTTTGAAGCTGCACCTGATGCGACATATTTCTGAAATCATAATAGCGAACCTCCATGCTCACCATCCCGGCTTTCTTTCCTGCCTTCTTCAGCCTGTTCCCCACGCTCTGCGCAAGCTCACGAAATACATCTCTCGCCTCTTCATAAGTCGTTGCATCCTCTGACAGAGTCGTTGAATTTCCTACTCCCTTTGCCTCTTCCGGTTCATACTGTACCTTATCGTCCCCGATTCCATTTGCGAAATTCCAGAGCATCCGGCCATGACTTTTTAAATGCAGCGTAATTACATTTACATCCGCATGAGCAAGATCTCCAATTGTATTAATTTCAAGTTTCTTAAAGACTTCCACACTTGAACGCCCTGCCATAAAGAGTTCTCCGATCGGAAGCGGCCACATTTTCTGCGGAACCTCTTCCGGAAATAATGTATGGATCCGATCCGGTTTCTGAAAATCCGAAGCCATCTTCGCTAGTAACTTATTACTGGAGATTCCAATATTCACCGTGAATCCAAAACGCTTCTTCACTTCTTCTTTGATCTCCATTGCACCGTCCACCGGTGTTGGATATCGCCCGACAAGCTCTGTAAAATCCATATAACATTCATCGACACTGACCTGCTCGATCTTCTTTGTATATGTCCGCAGGAAATCCATCAGCATCCGGCTCTTTTCTCGATACATCTTATGATTCGGCGGTGCTGTCACAAGATTCGGACATTTTCGAAATGCATTTACTACAGGTTCACCCGTCTGAATCCCATAGGATTTGGCAAGTGATGATTTTGCAAGAACGATTCCATGACGAGAGCTCTGATCTCCGCCAATAATCGCCGGAATCTCCCGCAGATCCACTTTTGATCCATTTTTCAATTGTTCAACCGCCGTCCAGCTTAAAAATGCTGAATTGACGTCGATGTGGAAAATAATGCGCGCCATGGGAGCCTCCTTTCTTGGGTTCCGCCTGAGTTCTTTCTTAGTATTAATTCTTGTTGTATGCATATACATTCTGTCAGTTTCTTATTTTAACATAGAGTCTGCTCTTGTATCAATTACTTCGGTGAACGAAAAAAAGGCTGTGAAAAATCCAATTTTCTAAAAATCTCCGGAAAATTTTCATTTTTCACAGCCCTACATATTATATCGTTACTATACTAATATTTTGATGTTGGGGGCAAAAGCCCCCAACTAGGATACCTACGGATTGTTTTGTGCAATGCACTCCCACAATCCTGCCCACTATTCGCATATCGTGAAGCTTACGCTCCACTTTTATGCTCATATTGGGGCGGGTCCCAAGGTCATTACACCACCTTTGTGCAAGCACCGGTGGTTTCAGACCTTTTGACCCTGGTATCATATTTTATTTCTTCACACCTGCTGTCAGTTTACCATCCTTCACATCAATCAAGATCGTGTCTCCACGTCCCACATCTCCTGCAAGGATCAGTTTTGCAGCTAATGTCTCTACATTCTTCTGCAAGTAACGTTTCAGTGGTCTTGCACCGTACATCGGCTCATATCCACCTTCCACAACAAAGTCTTTCGCTGCATCTGTCAGCTCGACACTCAGTTCACGTTCTTCCAGACGGCGGTTCACATCAGCAACCAGAAGGTCAATGATGGAACGTACATTTGTCTTCGTCAATGGTTTGAACATGATAATCTCATCCAGACGGTTCAAGAATTCCGGTCTGAAATGTGCTTTCAGATCACCCATTACCATCTCCTGACTCTGTTCATCGATCGAACCATCGTCCTTAATTCCTTCCAGCAGATAGTTTGCACCAATGTTGGAAGTCATGATCAAGATTGTATTCTTGAAGTCAACTGTACGTCCTTGGGAATCTGTGATTCGTCCATCATCCAGTACCTGCAGCAATACGTTGAAGACATCCGGATGTGCTTTCTCGATCTCATCGAAAAGTACAACAGAATATGGTTTTCTTCTGACTGCTTCTGTCAGCTGTCCGCCTTCATCGTATCCGACATATCCCGGAGGAGCTCCGATCAGTCTAGACACGGAATATTTCTCCATGTACTCACTCATATCGATACGAACCATGTTGTTCTCATCATCAAACAGGCTCTGGGCAAGTGCCTTTGCAAGTTCTGTCTTACCTACACCTGTAGGTCCAAGGAACAGGAAGGAACCGATCGGTTTTGTCGGATCTTTGATACCTGCTTTGGAACGGATGATTGCTTCAGTTACAAGCTCTACACCTTCATCCTGACCGATGACACGCTTATGCAATTCATCTGCAAGGTGAAGTGTCTTATTTCTCTCACTCTCGTTCAGTTTTGCAACCGGAATACCTGTCCATCTGGAAACGATTTTTGCAATCTCATCATCTGTAACGGATTCATGCACAAGAGAAAGATCTTTTGCCTTTACCTTTGCCTCTTCCTCTTCCAGCTGTTTCTGCAACTGTGGAAGACGTCCATACTGGAGCTCTGCTGCCTTATTCAGATCGTACTCTCTCTGAGCTTTCTGAATCTCCTTGTTCACCTGCTCAATCTGCTCACGGATCTTCTGCACATGCTCTACGGAATTCTTCTCATTCTCCCACTGTACTTTCTTACTTGCATACTGTGCTTTCAGTTCTGCCAGTTCTTCCTGCAAATGTTCCAGACGCTCTTTACTTAAGCGATCTTCCTCTTTCTTAAGTGCAGACTCTTCAATCTCCATCTGCATCACACGACGGCGAAGCTCATCAAGCTCTGTCGGCATAGAATCAAGTTCTGTCTTGATCAATGCACACGCCTCGTCAACAAGGTCGATTGCTTTATCCGGCAGGAAACGATCAGAAATATATCTGTTCGAAAGTGTAACTGCCGCAACAAGCGCACTATCTGTGATCTTAACTCCATGGAAGACTTCGTATCTTTCTTTCAGTCCTCTCAGGATAGAGATTGCATCCTCAACGGTTGGCTCATCTACCAAGACCGGCTGGAAACGACGCTCCAATGCAGCATCCTTCTCAATATACTGACGATACTCATCCAGTGTTGTTGCACCGATACAATGCAGTTCACCTCTGGCAAGCATAGGCTTTAACATATTTCCCGCATCCATCGCACCGTCTGTTTTACCGGCTCCGACGATCGTATGAAGCTCATCGATAAAAAGAATGATCTTTCCGTCACTGTTCTTCACTTCTTCCAGAACGGCTTTCAGACGCTCCTCGAATTCACCACGATACTTCGCTCCTGCTACCAGTGCTCCCATATCCAGCGAAAAGATTGTCTTATCTTTCAGGCCTTCCGGTACATCTCCGCTGACGATTCGCTGTGCAAGTCCTTCTACAACCGCAGTTTTACCTACACCAGGTTCACCGATCAGCACCGGGTTATTCTTTGTCTTACGGGACAGGATACGAATCACATTACGGATCTCTTCATCACGTCCGATGACCGGATCCAATTTCTGGTCTCTTGCTTTTTCAACAAGATCCTGACCGTATTTATTCAATGTATCATAAGTTGCTTCCGGATTGTCAGAAGTTACTCTCTGATTTCCTCTTACTGTTGACAGCGCATGGAGGAAGCCCTCTCTGCTGATGCCATATTCACGGAAAATCTGCTTCAACTCACGGCTTGCATACTTCAGCATTGCAAGAAACAGATGCTCAACAGAGACATACTCATCTCCCATCTGCTTTGCTTCATCTTCTGCATGGATCAGCACATTATTCAAGTCCTGACCGACATAAGCCTGACCTCCCTGTACCTTCGGTCTCTTGCCGATTGCCTGCTCGATACTGTTAATAAAGAGCTGGCCCTGAATGTTCATCTTCTCAAATAATTTTAAAATCAGACTGTCATCCTGTGTCAGCAGCGCATACAGCAAATGCTCCTGCGCCAGTTCCTGATTCCCGTTATCCGCAGCAATCTTCTCACAGTTCTGAACTGCCTGTAATGAATTCTGTGTAAATTTATTGATATTCATGGTCTTTCCCTCCTTTGAACCACAAATTTTCTTTTCCTGTGTTCTATTAGGAATATAGCACGTATTGTTAGCACTGTAAAGAGTTGAGTGCTAATTCTTTTCTAAAAATTTTGTAAAGTTCTTGTTTGACCACATTTTCACGCCAACTCCCCACACACCTCACAATACTTTCCAGAATAAATACTCCCCTTTTCCCAAATAAAATCAAAATCATGTTGCATCTTAAAATCTGAAAGCTGGATTTCTTTCAATATTCCTTTTTTTAATTCTTCTTCTACTGCCACCTTGTACATAAATGAAATTCCGCAATCCTTCTTTAAAAAACCAATAATTGTATGCATATTTTCTACTTCGACATAATGTTTAAAATCCTGAATTTTCATTCCTCTGGCCATCAATAGTTCTTCCAAAATATTTCTTGTCCCAGATCCGGCCTCTCGAACGAGTAATCTTTCATGAAGAAGTTCTTTCATCGAATCTGGTATCCCTGCCTCGAATTTATGATCAGTCGCGCAGACTGCAATATAATCTTCCGTGCTATATCTTCTATGCTCATAATTCTCTTTCGGATAATTTCCCTCTACTAGAGCCATGTTGATAATTCCCTGATCGAGCAGTGTTAATAGCTGTGTCGTATTTCCATAATGAATATGAAGATTCATCTCCGGATACTTCAGCAAGAAATTTGCCAGCTTATCTACAATCGCATATTCCCCGATCGTCATTGTAACTCCAAGTGACAGTGACTCTTCTTTCTGTTCTTTTCCTTTTATCTCTTGCTTGAGCACCAATTGATCATTCTTCATCGTCATCAGCCGTTTCTTAAGGATTTCCCCCGCATCTGTCATATAAAGCTGTTTATTATGATAAGAAAATAACCTGGCGTCATATTCTTTCTCAAGGAAATGTATATGCTGTGATACCGCCGGCTGTGTGATATGCAATCTTCTGGCTGCTTCTGTAAAGTTCATTGTCTCACAAACCATAAGAAATGTTTCTGTTCTAAAATCTAACATGTTCTTGTCTTCTTCCTCTTTTTCATATATTTTTTCTATTATTGTGATGTAAATGTCAAAAGTAAATTTTTCCACTCGTAGATGTAATTCGATCAACAATAAGATATTTTTATGCTTTAATAATATTATATAATTTCTTATTATCGTTTACCAGTGTTATAATCTATAATTGTTTCATAAAAATACGGTTGCTGACGCCCATAGCGCCGACAGTAACAAAAAACTTAAGAGAGGAAACTATCATGAATTTTATTCAAAAAAATTTCAAAGGAATTCTGGTCTGCTTTCTGATTGCGATTCCATCCTGGCTGATTGGAAAATCATTCCCGGTAATCGGTGGACCTGTCATTGCGATTCTCGCCGGAATGGTGATCACCTGCTTTTGGACTGAAAAAGGAACAGCCGAATCAGGAATTAAATGGACATCTAAAATTATTTTGCAGACTGCTGTTGTTCTGCTTGGATTCGGCATGAATCTCGGAGTTATCTTACAGACAGGAAAGCAGTCTCTTCCTATTATCATCAGTACAATTTCTACCTCTTTGATCATTGCATGGCTGCTCCGCAAGGTACTGAATGTTCCTTCAAACACATCTATCCTTGTTGGTGTCGGTTCTTCCATCTGCGGTGGTTCTGCGATTGCTGCTACAGCGCCTGTCATTGACGCCGATGACACAGAAGTCGCACAGGCGATTTCTGTTATCTTTTTCTTCAATGTTATCGCTGCTGTACTTTTCCCGGTGCTTGGAAATGCACTCGGCTTCGACACAACAAGCGGAAATGCTTTCGGTGTCTTTGCCGGAACTGCGATCAATGATACTTCATCCGTAACTGCTGCCGCCTCTACCTGGGACAGCATGTGGAATCTTGGAAGTGAGACACTTAATACTGCTGTCACAGTTAAACTGACACGTACGCTTGCAATCATTCCGATCACACTTGTGCTCTCACTGATTCGTGCGAAATCAGCCGCAAAAGACGGAAAATCATCCGGTAAGTTCAGCTTAAAAAGAGCATTTCCAATGTTCATCCTGTACTTTATCATTGCTGCTGTCATTACAACTGTATGCATGAGCCTTGGGGTAAGTGCGGATGTATTTGCTCCGCTGAAAGAACTGTCTAAGTTCTTCATTATCATGGCTATGGCTGCAATCGGTCTGAACAGCAATGTTGTGAAGCTTGTCAAATCTGGTGGAAAGCCAATCCTTCTCGGTGCTTCCTGCTGGGTTGGTATTGCAGTAGTCAGCCTTGCAATGCAACACATCATGCATATATGGTAAAATATTGACAATATCGAAATCCAAAGTTTCTATTCCTGATACAATAGGGACTTTGGATTTCTTATTGCTTTTTCCTTTACACGAGATGTATAATCTTCTTTGACTTTAAAACTATTTAGGAGAAAATCATTATGGACATGAAATCAACTTCTCAGGCGATGGAGACTGAAAAGATTCCGCGCCTTCTGGCACAGCTTGCAATTCCTGCGGTTGTCGCCCAGATCATCAATCTTCTATATAACATTGTAGATCGAATCTATATCGGACACATTTCCGGTGTTGGAGCCGCGGCATTAACCGGCGTTGGATTATTTACACCGATCCTTATGCTGATCAACGCTTTTGCTATGCTTGCAGGTTCCGGTGGTGCTCCGCGTGCTGCGATATCTATGGGAAAGAAAGATAATAAAACAGCTGAAAAAATCCTTGGAAACTGTTTTGCACTTCTCATCCTTATGGCTGTCATACTTACTGTAGTTTTCTTTACATTTGCACCACAGCTGTTGACACTTTTTGGAGCCAGCGAGAAGACACTGCCGTACGGAGTAGCATACGCAAGAATCTATATCCTTGGAAGTGTCTTTGTCTTAATCGTGATGGGAATGAATCCATTTATTACAACACAGGGATTTGCCAAGATCAGTATGATGACTACTGTGATCGGAGCTGTGATCAATATCATTCTTGATCCGATTTTTATCTTCGTATTCAATCTTGGTGTAAGAGGTGCCGCACTTGCCACTGTTTTAAGTCAGGCTGTCGGTGCAATTTGGATTCTTCGTTTCTTATCCGGGAAGAAGACGATCCTTCATCTTAGAAAAGAAAATTTCAGATTACAAAAGGATGTTATCTTACCATGCCTTGCACTTGGTATTTCCACTTTTGTCATGCTTTCTACAGAAAGTATTCTCTCCATCAGCTTTACTTCCAGTCTGTCAAGATATGGTGGAGACCTTGCTGTCGGAGCCATGACGATCATTACAAGTGTCAGCCAGCTTGCCACGCTGCCACTGCAGGGAATCTGCCAGGGCGGTCAGCCGATCATGAGTTATAACTTCGGTGCCGGCAATAAAGAGCGAGTAAAAAAAGCCTTCTTTACACAATTTAAGGTTTGTACGATTTTCACCAGCTGTTTCTGGCTGATCATGCTGCTGTTTCCTAAGCTGTTTGCAGGAATCTTTTCCAACAATACGGATCTGATCACTTATACCGCATGGGCGCTGAGAATCTATATGGCAGGTATTTTCTCCCTCGGATTCCAGGTTGCATGTCAGCAAAGTTTCATGGCATTGGGACAGGCAAAGGTCAGTCTGCTGCTCGCCTGCTTAAGAAAACTGATCTTGCTGATTCCGCTGATCTTTATCCTGCCAGTCTTTATTCAGGATAAGGTTTTTGCAGTCTTTCTTGCAGAACCGATCAGTGATATTGTTGCAGCCACAATCACAACAATCACATTCATGAGCCGCTTTAATGGAATTCTGAATAAAGGCAGTAAAATGAAAACCGTAGAATAAATTTTATCTAACTATTCTTTTGACTCCATTTCATGATATAATTAATTTATCTGAAATTTATGAAACGGAGCCGTTAATATATGAAAAAGCTAAAACTTTTATGGATGATCCTAAAACGCACGAAAGCAACCCAGATTCTTTCCGGTTATATCGTATTTCTCTTTGTATCCGCAGCCATCATTCAACTGGTAGAGCCTGACATCAACCACTATGGAGATGCCCTCTGGTATTGCTATGCGATACTTTCTACCGCCGGGTTCGGCGATATTGTTGCCATAACTTTCATTGGCAAACTGGTTTCGGTACTTGTCACAATCTACACGATCTTCGTTGTTGCAATCGTTACCGGTGTTGTTGTCAATTATTACGGACAGATTGTAGAGATGCAGCGTCGTGAAACGGCAGTGATGTTCCTGGATAAATTAGAACGTCTCCCGGAACTTTCCAAAGAAGAACTGGAAGACATCTCAAAAAGGGTAAAAAAATTCCGCTGAGTTTTCACTCAACGGAATTTTTGTTTCCCACTTTTCTCTTATCAAATAAGGATAGGCATTTGCTGCCTGCTGCCGCAGCCACAAAAATCCATACGAACAATTTCACTGGATAGCATAGAAATAGAAGCATTGTAACGGCTAACGGCTTTTTCATCGTTCCACCTAGAAGCGCCGCTGTAACAATTGCAGATGCGAAAACTAGATGACTCTCTGCATTTCCGCAGATCAGCATTCCCACGCCATATCCCATGCATACACCTGCGAAGATAACCGGGAAGAAATGTCCTCCCTTCAAACCGAACTGTATACAAATATTTGTGAGAAGCACTTTCAAAAATGCAACTCCGATCAGTGCTAACGGAAGGTATTGACTATACTCTTTCATCAACACTCCCATCTGTTCTTCTCCCGAAAACATAACTGCCGGGATTAACATTCCACAGATTCCAAGACAAATTCCTGCGAGAACTTCTCGAAGAACTGCCGGTACCTTTTTCGCAGTTTTCTTCGTTATCTGATGTGTCTTTTCATAAAAAACAGCTAACACGCATCCTGCAATAATATAGAGAAGTATTAATGCATAGTCCATCTTTCCGATCTCAACTACCTCAAAGCTTGGAAAACCGGAAAGTCCTGAACCGAATACTGCGGAAAGTCCTGCATAAATACCTGTTGCAGCAGCAATTGCGATTCCATAAATAAATATCTTTGATGAAATTCCTGCCGGAACAACAGTTTGTTCTGACTTATTCTCTTCTAAAGTGTTCTCTTCCACTTCAAACAATCCAAATAGCGGAGCATGGAATAAAACACTTAAGGATGCTGCTACCCCGATCTGGGAGTATTCCTTCGCATGCTGTCTGGCAAACTTCAGATTATCTCCTGCCCAGTAACACATTCCGACGATAATTCCGGTAAGCCCGGCTTCCGGACCTACACTGCTTCCGATCAAAAGCGGCAGCACTGCTGCGATCATCATGACAAGCATATTTTTGTAATCATAATGCTTTTCCGTTTTCACTTTTGCCATAACAGTTTCCATTTCCTCCGGATAATCTCCGTACACCCTCCGGAAGATACCGATAAGAAATGCACCAATCACACAGACCGCTATCGTATAGTATGGAAATGCAAAATGTTCAGGAATCCATTCCCAGATAAGATTCATCCCGACTGCCATGATCTTCAAAAGTGCCCAGACCAATCCGCCGGCAACTGCACCGATAATTGCACAGAACAGCCAGAGCTCTAACTGGTTTTTTATCTTTATATTTCTAATTTCTTTTTGACTGTTCATCGATCTGTCCTTTACGTTTTCTATTTCTCAGATACTTCTGCATCCGTATCTCGCACCTGTGGAATTAAGGAAGCTGCCAATTTCCCTTTTCCGCGATGTTTCAGGTATAAAATTCCAATTGCAGAAAATACAACGGCTCCGACAAAATTCACCATAAGATCTTTCATTGTATCTACGATTCCAATGTCTAAATATCCGCCCAGATTCCACGTCTCACCGTTGATCACAACAGACTGAACATCTACATGGATTGGGATATTTGCTCCTATCGGATTCAGCTTCACTGAATTGATTGCCGGAACGATCCAGTCTTTCTGCATATCCAATCCGAAAAACCAATCCATACTGAATTCAAAGAACTCCCACAAAACACCAACTGTCATTGAAAAACAAAATGCAAAAAATGCCACAAAGTATGGGGACATCTTAATTGAAAATCGATCACTTCTGTTGAATAAATCAATCAGCGCAAACCCGATTGCCGCCATCAGGAATCCATTCGTTGTATGCAAAATGGTATCCCATACCGGAATCTTTACATAAAATGCATTGATCTCTCCAAGTATCTCTGCTGAAAAGATAAAAATCAGAATAACCGTTTCCAGACCAACCGGAATTGTCACTCCAAGTTTCTTGTCGATAAACTGTGGCACCATAAACAAAATCAATGTTAGAATTCCAAGAAACATATTGTGATAGTTTCCTAAAAAGAATTGTCTGATAATGGAGACAATAACCAACATTGTCAGTACCATCTGGACCCTTGTTCTATTTCTTGCTTTTTTACTTAATTCACTCATTTCTCACTCTCCTTTTCTCTCAACACATTGCGGTCAGAAACACTTTTTATTACATGTTTAAGATATACCGCATCTGTTTTCATAATATACTAATTTTATCTTTTTTTCAACAAAAGGTGTCAGGCCGAAGTTTAAAATAACAGCTTCCACATATGCCTGACACCTTTCTATCTATCGTTTATAGATTCACTTTAATTTTACTTCTGTTTTCTTCTTCTAATAACATAAATCATTCCACCGATCACTGCAATTGATCCTGCAATCATCAGAATCCAGATGTAACTGATGCTGTCCCCTGTCTTTGCTGTTTTCACCTGTTTTCCTGACACTGAAGTTCCTGTTGGTTTCTTTCCTGCAGTACCTGTCGATGTTTCCTTTGAATCGGTTGGATTCTTTGTTTCTTCTTTCTTCACAATCTGGTAATCTATCTGATAGTCTGTATCCTCTCCGTGAAGCACATAATTATAACATTGCTCGCCTGTCAATCCGACAATACTTGCTGTATATTTTCCAGGTTCCACAGCGTTTCCATCTTCTACTACTGCCTTACATTCATCTTTAAACAGTACTCCTGATAATTCTGCTGTAACATTCACTTCTTTTCCTGTATAGATGATAGTTCCGTCTGTATTCCATACAACATCTACCGGTTTTGGCTGTACGATCAATATTCCAGGTTCAAATGTAACCGCATAGTTTTGATTTTCTACTGTTGTTGGAGCCTTTTCTGTTATTTCATAAGTACCAACTTCACAGGTCTCTTTCTCTGCATCTCCTGCGGTCAATGTGACATTTATTTTCAGATCCTCTATCTGATCATCCCCTGCCAGACTTCCATCACTGATTGACCAGGTATACTCTGTGATCGTCTGTCCATATTCTTTCTCCGTACGGTCCGGTCTGATCGTAATGCTTCTCGGTTTTACTGTTACAGAAATATTTGACGTAACTGTCTTGTAGTTCGGATTAGCCGGTGTGAAGATCATCTCCTGTTCACTTTGATCCTCTGCTACTGTAAGCATTGTCGTATCGTCTGCAAAACGGAATACACCTTCTCCCGACTGACCGGAAAGTGTTGCTTTCTTTAAGCTGTCTCCATAAATCACTTCTGCTGCCGGGAAAGTCACTTCTGGATCTGCCTGCAAAATCTCATATTCCCATACATGCACGCGGTTTGTGCCGGAAAAGATATAGTTTTCATTGGTCAGACCTATTGCAAGCGCCTTATAATTTCCAACTTCTGTATGATCTGCATTGAGCAGTTTTTTAATCGCACAACTATCCTTTTCTAAAAGGCTGTCTGCTTTCACGTTTGCCTCTATTCCACATGCATTTCCTGTATATGTATACTGTGCTGCCGCATTCCATTCTATCTCTGCTTCCTTTGGTGATACATTAAGGAATGCCGGAAGAACTACAACATCATAATTCGTATTTGTCGCATTGTCTTTCAGGATGACATATCTTCCTGCGTTTCCATATGCGCCAAGAATGTCATCTCCATCTTCATCTGTTATGCTTCCTGTCAGAACATCTTCCGGTTCGATGGTTGTTGCTTTCAATGTCAGTCCGAGACTTTCAACAGTATCTCCCGGAAGAAGTTTCGCCCTTTCTGAATCACTGATCGTAAATGTAAGATCTGCGCTGGTCAACTCATCTCCATATGTCTTTGTTTTCTTTTCTGCACGGACAATGATTCTCTGTGCACTACTGACTGGCTCCATTTTCGAATGTAGTATTTTCTGCTGTGCTGCTTTTGGAACCTGTTGTTTCCATTGTGTTCACTGGATTGATATCAAGATCGTATTCTTTCAAATGAATCCAGTTTACCTTGAATCCGCCTACTGTTTCCGGACAATCAATCTTATAGCTTCCTGCATCGATTGTCTCATTTAATGACTGTCCTGTCTCCTGTATTCTCATTTCATCCGTAACATTTGCAAAAAGTTCTTCCACTTCATCTGCGCTCAGTGTTTCCGTTGGTGCAACAACGTATGACATCTTCGGAGTTTCACCATAGGAAATTTCTTCATATCCGAGATACGCTGTGATCACTTCTGACTTATTCACTGTTTTTACCGGAACCCACATAGTAACAGTTTTGTATTTTTTATTATCTGCCGGCAGGAAAGTCAGTTCAAATTTTGTCTGATCTGCTACTTCCTGATCTGTCACAACATGAGCTGCATCTTCAAACTTCCATGTTCCTGCCGGTGCATTTTCAATCCCTTTCAATGTAGCTTCTGCCAATGTCTGACCATATTCAACTTCTACTTCCGGTGTAGGAAGCTTTGGTTCAAATATCATGTTGCTGTTTGTCTCATAGATCAACCGTGACATTGGTTCATCAATAAAGTTAAGCATTACTGTTCCGAGGAATCGGTTGTCAATACAATTGTCTTCGTCTTTAAATAATCTCGGATTAATTTCCTGTGTCAATCCTAACGGTGCTCCTTGTGAGCAAGAGGTATAATTAAATACCCAAGAATTGTACTCGATCGGATGGCTTGTATCCTGTCCTGTTGTCTGCTTCATCGTTTCTAATATATACGGCCACTTCTCACTTCCATATGTATTATATGCATCCTGAATATACACATGATTTTTTCCATCATCATATAACTTGTACGCATATTTATAATCTTTATATTTTATGTCATCCCAATTCGTAAGGTTAAATCCCATCGCACGTTCAACCGAACTGTCGTAGTTCTTGGTCAGATTAAATCTTCGAAGAAATATGATTTTTCCCCTTGCTTCCTTCATTGATGGGATATCCCCTCCACTGTAGACCTTGTCCTTATTTTTTTCAATAAATTCAGCGACCGCATGCTCTAATCCAATTGTAGAACCGGCATCTGGTTTTACTGTAAGAATGACTGTTTCTGACTTATGCTTCTCTAAGAAACCGAGAGAAGTATTGAGGATTGACTGTAATGTAAGATCGTTTCCGTTTTTTTCCTGACACTGCCATAATTCGCCTCCATGTACAATCTTTACGTCTGCCGCAGAAGCATCATCTTTTGTCGCATTTGCACGGATATCAAAACTGCGAGCCCCCATATTCAACTGCTCATCATAATAAAGATTCTGACATGATGTAATAGATACACTTGGAACCAAATCTTCCACAACCCCTGCTGTCCCGGTATCGTGTGTTGCCGGAATATTCAGTAGTGCCTCATCTGGGATGCCTGCCATCCATTCATTCGCATAACTGTAAGCTGTTTCATCTGTATTACCTGCTAAAATAGATAACTCTACATTCATTCCCTCTTTCCCAAACACTAAACTTGGGACTCTATTTTCGATATACCATCCAGTTCTGGCATTCTGAATTTTATATGTACCATCTTTCTGCTTAAAAAATCGCCACAATTGACTTGTATTCTGATTCCTGTCAAATTTTTCAGTCGTCCAGATATTCACGCTTGCCCAAAGTTTTCCTGATTCTCCTTCTACATCTAAAGATAAATTTGTTTTGCTTTCACCATCAGAAACTGCATCTATTTGATAAGCATAATACTCCGGTTTCCATGTTAATTTCCATTTACTTGTTACTCCCATTACCTGAAACGTTGGACAAGATCCTGGAACCGCTATATTACTTGCTCTATTTAAAGCATCAAGTTTTCCTGCTTCATGAATTTCACAAATAGCACTTGTATCTTCTTCTTTTAAAACCTGACTTTCTTTTCCTGTGAGTGGAACTACGGATTTTGTGATCAGCCAGACTTTTCTGTTGCTCTCATCTGTCTGGATGATTTTCGGATTGTTATTATTCAGTTTTCCTTCATATCCGATCCATTTTCCACTGTTTCTATTCTTAATATAGTATCTCGCATTTCCATTTGCATCATTACCGATATAATAAAAGGCAAACTGGCGGTGATTATTTCCCTTTACTTCACTGTCTGAAGACTCCCATAAATGAAGTACTGCACCGCTGTCTTTACTTTTACCATCCACGTCTGCAAAACGATCCGTTCCATCTACTTTAATATGTTTAATCCCATACCATTCATTTTCTATATGATCTAAACGGAAACGACAATTATTTCCTTCCGAACTATCCAAATGAACAACACTGTTTTTTTCTGCATTATCATTTACATTCCAACGGTAGTCTTTGTTTTCTTCCAATGTAATAAATAATTCACTATTTGTCTCCATCTCTGTTGACATACTTCCACTGGAATCTGCCGCTTTTACACTGATTGGAATCCCCGTAAGTGCTATCGTCATACATATGAGCGCTGCCATTATCCTTTTTATTGTTTTCATATCCGTTTTTCCTCCTCATTTGTATTTTGCTATATTATCGGCAATCATATTTCTTATTATTATATTTTTGATACCAGATTGTTCAATATTTTTGGCATGAACTGTCTGAAAATGGCACGAATCGTCATTCTGTGGTATACTAATCCTATGTCAAAACGTTTGTATTTATTTTGAATAGATACAAATCAGGGAGGATATTCGTATGTTAATCGCTATTGTTGATGATATTGCAGAAGAGCGTATTCTGCTTCGAACACGATTAGAAAATATATTAGATCAGAAAAATGTAGAGTTTCATTGCTATGAATATGAGAATGGAGAAGCATTTCTCAAGGCTTCAAAAGAACATGACTTCACAGTTTTATTTTTGGACATTTATATGAACGGGGCAAATGGAATTGAAATCGCCCGTGAATTTAGAAATACCAACAAAGACTGTCTGTTGATTTTTACTACAACATCCCTGGATCATGCACTGGAAGGTTTTAAAGTACGTGCCATGCATTATCTGGTAAAACCTTATACGGAAGAAGAACTTTCTTCTTTAATTGATGAAATCCTGCCCCGGATTCCGGCTTCGGAGAAAAAACTGACAGTAAAAGTAAATGGAAGTGATCTTCAGATACCATTTAAAACGATCATTCACGCAGATCATTTTTCTCATATGATCCATATTCATACAACAAAAGAAAAAGAACTTGTCATCCGACAGTCTTTTGGGACTTTTACTTCTCCATTAAAAGAAGATTCCCGCTTTTTTATCTGCAACAGAGGGACGATCATCAACATGGAACATGCTGTTGATTTTGACGGAACAATGTTTCTTTTAGATGATGGAAGCAAGATCGTTGTCAGTAGAGAACTGTGCAAACCTGCACGACAACACTTTATGAATTATCTATTTCAAAAGGAGGGATTTTGATGCGGACTTTAATTTTCCAGACTTTGGAATTTACAGTTTTGATTCCTGGTGTGCTGCTTGCCTATCTGCCGGTAAGATCATCTCTGAAGCAAACACCTAAGAAGCTAGCTGTCTGGATGCTTCCGCTTCTTATTATATGCTCTTGTTTTTGTGGTTTTGCATGCTATAGATTCCATTTGTCAACAAGATCTGTTCTTCTTCCTCTTTTATTTGTTCTATTTGTTCTATATCATAGCACTTTATTAATTTCACTTTGGAAATCTGTCAGCATCTTTCTTGCCGTCTGTGCAGTTTTTTCCTGCTTTAACAGCCTTTCCAGAGCTGCTTCTGCAATGTTGAATTTTGGTTCTGAACACCTTGCATTTTCCGGTTTTTCTACTTTTGGAATCCTGTATAATCTTTTCTGCATTCTTTTCGTCCTTCTCATATGGTATCCAGCCTCCCATTCAGTCAAAGAAATGGTAGAAGATGAAAATCTTGCTCAGACCTGGTATGTTTTCTGGATTCTCCCGGTTCTGGTCATCGGATTGAACCTTGCTTTGATTCCAAAATATAATACCATCCTGCACACGCAGCGTTTTCTGCGTGGATACATTGTGATTGTTTATGCTCTTCTACTCATCCTTGCATTATTTTACTCGATGTTTTTAATGATGGCTAATATCCTGAATAAAAACAAAAAACTTCAGCAGGAAAATCTTTTTCTTTCTGTACAGCAGGAACGATATGAGAATTTAAGAAGTGCGATTGAAGAAGCCAGACAGGCTCGACATGATATTCGTCATCATTTTTTACAACTTTCTGCCATGGCCAAAGACGGTGATTTAGAAAAGATCAAAGAATACCTGCAAAATGCAATGGATAAAATCCCCACCCTTGATTATCACTTCTGTGAAAATCACTCTGTCGATAACGTAATCGGATATTATTATGCGCTTGCCCAAAAAGAAGAAATTCCATTTGATGCCCGTGTTGATCTTCCAAAAGAACTTTCCGTAGATGAAATGGATCTCTGTCTTATTCTTTCCAATCTATTAGAAAATGCATTGGAAGCCAGTCGCAAAACTACCGCTGCGCAGCAGCAGATATCGTTGGAAATCTATCAACATTCTGCTTCTATTCTTTTAATTCGGGTAGAAAATAATTTTGACGGAACGATCAAAGAAAAGAACCATCTGTTCCATTCCACCAAGCGAAAAGGTCTGGGAATCGGTACCCAGTCTGTCCGCAGAATGGCAGAAAAGAACGATGGTTCTTGTAATTTTACTTATGAAGATGGAGTCTTTACCGCAAAGGTTATGCTTCGCGCTGACCTTTAAAAGGCTATGCTTTCTTTCTTCCTCTTACTGCTGCCACGATCATGCAAAGAAGAATTGTCAAAACCATATCCGGAAGTGTATTTCCAAGCAGCATATCAATATTCATCAGAACACGGTATAAAATGAAGCCGGCCAGCCAGATCAATAGATTACACCAATCGAATCCGGTTTCCGATTTTTTCTTTTTCAGAATAAAGAAATCTGCAATCTGCACTGCGATCATTGGCGCAAATACAGAGCCGATCAGATACAGGAAATCTGTGATATCGTCCATCGGATAGACAATTGCTCCGATGGTACCGATCACTGTTACAACTACAGCAACGTATTTTCCTTTAAGTCCTGCAAAGATGGATTCACTTGAAATTCCTGCTGAATAAGCATCCAGGAAAGTGGTTGTAACTGTTGAAAATACAATAATCAGAAGACCTGCGATTCCAAGTCCTGCTTTTACCATGATCTGTGCGATATCACTTTCTCCTGTGAACAATGCAGCACCCATTCCGACCAGATACATAAAACAGCTTACAACTCCATAAACAACTGTACTGACTGCGGTTGCCTTCACAGGTTCTTTCGCCTCTCTTGTATAATCACTGATCAACGGAAGCCAGGACAATGGCATTGCAACCGCAAGTTCTACTGCTGCTCCAAAGGAAAATGTCTCATCGGTAATGGATGTACCTACAGTTCCATCAAAGAAAATAATCTTAAAAAGAATCAATGTAAGAATAAAAAGTGCTGCCATCGCAACTGTATTTACCTTTCCAAGATTCGTAATTCCGATTAGAATCCATACAATGATCAATGCACCTATTACCAGACACCATACCCAGTGTCCCACTGTAAAGATGCCTCCTGCTGCCAGTGCTCCATCATAGATCATAATTGCAGTCCATCCGACAAGCTGAAGCACATTCAGGATTGCGAAAAGCTGTCCTCCATGACTTCCAAAGCTGTCTTTTACTGTCTCCATGGCACTTTTTCTCGTCTTACCGCCAATCACTCCAGCCAGAAACAACATGATACATCCAATCACATGTCCTACCAGAATGGCTGCCAGCCCTCTGCCAAATCCAAGAGCTGCAAAATATGTCCCTGTAAGAATCTCAGCAATGGAGACTCCTGCTCCAAACCAGATTAATCCGTTCTCAAATAATGATGTTCTTTTTTCCATAGTTTATGCCTCTGCTTCTTTTGTATATTCATTCTGGATAGCAAATCCATGATCCATTGGACCGCTTCCCTTCCCAAGGTCAAGCATTGCTGCAAGTGCCCCGGAGATATACTCTTTCGCACGCTCCACAGACTCCTCCAATGAGAATCCTTTTGCAAGATTAGAAGCAATCGCAGAAGACAATGTACAACCTGTACCATGAGTATTCGGATTATCAATTCTTTTTCCGTTAAACCATCGATACGCTCCATCTGCATACAGCAGATCATTCGCATCATTTAAGTTATGTCCACCCTTGCAGAGTACTGCACAGTGATATTTTTCTGAAATTTCTTTCGCCGCATCGATCATCTCTTCTGCACTTGTGATCTTTCTTCCGATCAACTCCTCTGCCTCCGGAATATTCGGAGTCAGTACACTTGCAAGCGGGAATAATTCTTCCTTCAATGTATCCGCCGCATCATCACTGATCAGCTTCGCTCCGCTTGTTGCTACCATAACAGGATCTACTACAATATTCTTTGCTTCATACAGACGCAGCTTCGCTGCAATAACTTTGATCAGTTCTTTATCTGAAACCATCCCGATCTTTACGGCATCCGGATAGATATCTGTAAAGATACTGTCAAGCTCCTGTCCTAAAAATTCCGGTGTTGCATTTAATATAGAAGTAACACCTGTTGTATTCTGCGCTGTCAATGCAGTAATCGCACTCATTGCATATACTCCATTGGTGATCATTGTCTTGATATCAGCCTGGATTCCTGCGCCTCCGCTAGAGTCACTTCCGGCGATTGTAATTGCTGTTTTCATGTTCTTGGCCTCCTTCTTTTTTAAAAACGGGTACAAAAAAAGCGGGTGATGGGAATCGAACCCACGTATCCAGCTTGGAAGGCTGGTGTTCTACCATTGAACTACACCCGCGTGTCTTGTGTTATCTCTGACACGAGTTATATCTTATCATATGTATCAGAGATATGCAAGCACAAATTTAATTTTTTTCTACAAATCAACATTCCCTCAATTTCAACTGTCATTTTTACTAAATAAACGTTATAATATAATTAATTTATAGTCATTTTTTTGTCCAAAACGCCATAATTCAAAAAAGCGGAGAAAAAATGTCACATGGCCTTTTAATGTATCAGCTTTTCTCTCTATAATGAATAAAAAGGAGGAGGAAGATTCGTGGATTTATTTAATAGCTTACCACTTAAAAAGCAGGAATATATGAACCGGCTTTTCAGAAACTGTACGGAGGAAGTCAAGTATTACATGTCCGTGATCGATGTGGAAGCTGACCAGACTTTTATCAAAGCCGGAGAAGAATGCAAGTACATATACATCATTTTATCAGGAAAAGTAACCGGAGTCGAATGGCCGATGCATGAGAAATCTTATTTCTTTAAGGACTTTGGACCAGGTGACTTCTTTGGTGAGATTGAATGTTTTGCCGGACTTCCAAGATACCGGAGATTCTGGTACTTAACCAGACACGAGCGCGCATTTCCGAAGAAGTGGGGATTTCTATTAAAACTCTGGACAGAAACATCAGAAAGCTGGAAGAGATGAATCTTCTGACGCTGAATAAAGGAAAGATCGTGATTACCAAAGCCCAATATCTTCAGATGAAACAGGATATTGATTTTTATGTAAACGGTTGATCCAAACTTATGTTTAAGGAGGGGATAACATGTATGTAGGAAAAAAGGTTACTCGTGTAGATGCCTACGATAAAGTAATTGGACGTACAAGATATACAGATGATCTCTGTGATAAGAGTGCCTATATTGCACGTATTTTACACTCTACAATTGCCAACGGACGTGTTCTTTCTATTGACACATCTGAAGCTGATAAGATACCTGGAGTTGTAAAAGTATTTACCTGTTTTGATTTAAAGGAGAAGCATTATTTCCCAACTGCCGGACATCCATGGTCCACAGATGAATCACATCAGGATGTTGCCGATCGTCTTGTACTTACAGACCGCGTCAGATTTTATGGGGATGATATCGCTGCGGTTGTAGCAGAGGATGAGGTTTCCGCTGCACAGGCACTTCGTGCGATCAAAGTAGAATATGAAGAATATCCATTTGTTCTGGATGTTCTGGATGCTATGAAAGAGGATGCTCCTCAGCTTCATGAAAAATATCCGAACAATATTCTCAAGCATACAACGATCAGTAAAGGTAACTACGAAGAAGCCATCAAAGAACCGGGACTGATCAAAGTAGAAGGCTGGTACAGCACACCAACTGTTCAGCACTGTCATATTGAGAACTTCATCTGCTACGCTGAGATGGAAGGAGACCGCATCAAGGTTGTAAGTTCCACTCAGATTCCTCATATCGTACGTCGAGTTGTCGGTCAGGCACTTGGAGTTGAATGGGGTAAGATTCGTGTCATCAAGCCTTACATCGGCGGTGGTTTCGGAAATAAGCAGGATGTTTTGTATGAGCCACTTTGTGCATGGCTGTCCATGCAGCTTCACGGACATCTTATTAAACTTGATGTACCAAGAGAGGAGACCTTTGTTTCTACCCGTGTACGTCATGCGATCAAGAGCCACATCATTTCATGGGTTCGCCCGGATGGAACATTTGCTGCAAGAAAACTGGAAGCATTTTCTGATCAGGGTGCTTACGCATCTCACGGTCACAGTATCTGTGCCAAAGGAGTTGGCGCATTCCCGCAGCTTTATCCTTGTGATAACGTAGAGGCTGATGCTTATACAATATTCACAAACAAATCCGTTGCCGGTGCGATGCGTGGTTACGGAATTCCACAGGCAATGTGGGCTGTAGAATGTCATACAGAAGACATTTGTGCAAAACTTAACATGGATCCGCTTGAATTCCGCCGCAAAAACCTGATGCCGGTCGGATACAAGGATGCATTTTCTAAAAATGAATTATACAGCGACACATTCAACCAGTGCCTCGACAAAGGAATCGAAGTTACTGATTACCTTCGTAAATACAAAGAATACCAGAACCAGACAGGAGATATCCGCAGAGGTATCGGTATGGCAGTCTTCTGGTACAACACAGCTGTATGGCCAATCTCACTTGAGACATCTTCCTGCCGTATGGTATTGAATCAGGATGGTTCTCTTCAGGTTCAGCTCGGTGAGACAGAGATCGGACAGGGTGCTGATACTGCATATTCACAGATGACTGCAGATATTCTTGGCGTTCCGCTTGAAGCTGTACACGTTGTTTCCTGTCAGGATACAGACGTTACACCATTCGGAACAGGTGCTTATGCATCCCGTCAGACTTATACAGCCGGATTCTCAATTCGCCAGACAGCACTGCTTCTGAAAGAACGTATTTTGAAATATGCGCATGAACTGACAAGAATGCCTGAATATAACCTGGATATCATTGACGGACAGATTGTTCGTATCACAGATAACCGTGTTCTGATGTCTCTTGGAGATCTTTCAACAGAAGCACTTTACAGCCTTTCACACAGTGAGCATCTGTCAGCTGAAAGTACAGCGCAGATTAAGTCCAATGCTTACTCCTTCGGATGTACATTTGCAGAAGTTGAAGTTGACATCCCGATGTGTAAGGTAAAACTGCTTGATATCGTCAATGTACATGACGCCGGAACTCTTATCAACCCGGCACTTGCTGAAGCTCAGGTACACGGTGGTATGAGTATGGGAATCGGATTCGGACTTTCTGAAAACCTGCTCTTTGATCCGAAGACCGGAAGAGCATTAAATAATAACTTGCTCGATTACAAGTTATCCACATTTATGGATCACCCGAGACTACGCGCTTATTTCGTAGAAAATGCGGAGCCTACAAGTGCATTCGGAACAAAATCTCTTGGTGAGCCACCGACATGTTCCATTGCACCTGCAATCCGTAACGCAGTTTATCAGGCAACAGGTGTCTATGTAAATGATGCACCGGTGAATCCACACCATCTGTTCCGCAGTATGAAGGAACAACATATGTTTGAGGAAGGAGGAGAAGCAAATGTATGATCTTAAAGCACTTTATGAAGCTGAAAGCGTAGCTCATGCTATACAGCTTTTACAGGAACATCCGGAAGCACAGATCATTGCCGGCGGAAGTGACGTTCTTGTACAGATGCGTGAAGGACGCCGCGCAGGAAAAGAACTTGTAAGCATTTATAAAATTGATGAAATGAGAGGCATATCTTATGAAGAAGACGGTGCGATCCGCATTGGCTCTCTGACCAGCTTCTCTCATATTACAAAGGATCCGATCATCCAGAAGCATATCAACGTACTTGGGGAAGCTGTTGATATGGTTGGTGGACCACAGATCCGTAACATCGGAACGATCGGTGGAAACACATGTAATGGTGTTACATCCGCTGATTCCGCTTCAACACTTCATGCATGGGATGCAATTGTTGAGATCACAGGACCGGACGGAGTTCGCAGAATCCCGATCCATGACTTCTATATTAAAGCAGGAGTCGTTGATCTGAAACCGGCAGAGATTCAGACAGCGATCATCATTCCGAAGGAAGCATACGAAGGCTACCACGGACATTACATTAAATACGCAATGCGTAATGCAATGGATATCGCAACAACAGGATGTTCTGTCAATGTAAAACTCTCTGAAGATAAGAAGACAATCGAGGATGTCAGAATTGCTTACGGAGTTGCAGGACCTGTTCCGATGCGTGCACCTTCTGCTGAGGCAAAAGCAAAGGGCAAACCGCTTACAAAAGCTGTTGTTCATGAATTTGGTCAGGCTGTTCTGGAAGATATCAATCCACGTGACAGCTGGAGAGCATCCAAGGCATTCCGTCAGCACATCGCTACTGTTCTTGCAGAGCGTGCACTGACAGAATCTATCAGATTGGCAGGAGGTGTGATCGATGAATAAACAGTACAAATTACTTACCTGCACGATCAACGGTAAGAAAGTTGAGAAAATGATCGATGTCCGTGCATCACTTACAGATGTTTTAAGAGATGACTTCCGTCTGACCAGCGTAAAGAAAGGCTGTGAAGTTGGAGAATGTGGAGCATGCAATGTAATCATTGATGGGGAATGCTTCAACTCCTGTATCTATCTCGGTGTATGGGCTGAGGGAAAAGAAATCCTTACTCTTGAAGGTCTCGCCGGACCAAATGGTGAGTTATCCGATATTCAGCAGGCATTTATTGACGAAGCAGCTGTTCAGTGTGGCTTCTGTACACCTGGATTCATCATGAGTGCAACTGAACTTTTAAATGCCGGCAAAGAATTCTCAGATGATGAGATCCGTAAAATGATGTCCGGCCATCTGTGCCGCTGCACAGGTTATGAAAACATTTTCCGTGCAGTCAAGAAGACAATGCTTCGCAGACTCGGAAAAAATGAAGAAGCAGACGCTGTCTAAAAGTAAATTGGGTTGCTGTTCTACATTGCCTGGGGACAGCATGACTGGGCACAGCTTTTGTGCCCAGTAACAGATACAGAAACCATTATATGAAATGTCTAGAAAGAACGGGTATGTAATTATGAAAGATAAAGAACGAAATATCACAACCGTCAGCGAAGAAAATATCTATGTCCTGAACGGCCGCGTACCACTCGGAAAAGCGATTCCTTTCGGCTTACAGCATGTACTGGCCATGTTCGTAGCCAACCTTGCACCTGTATTGATCGTTTGCAGTGCCGCTCTTGTCAGAGGCACCGGTGATCATCTGACCGCTGTTGAAATCACTCGACTTCTTCAGTGTGCTATGTTCGTAGCCGGAATCGGTACTTGTTTGCAGCTCTACCCAATATGGAAGATTGGTTCTAAACTGCCGATCGTTATGGGTGTCAGCTTCACTTTCCTTGGAAGTCTTCTGATGATCTGTACAAATCCGGATCTCGGATATGAAGGTATGGTCGGTGCCATTATCCTTGGTGGTATCTTCGAGGGAGTTGTTGGTTTAAGTGCCCAGTATTGGAAGAAATATTTAACACCGGTTGTATCCAGCTGTGTTGTTATCGCGATTGGACTTTCTCTTCTCCCAGTTGGAATGAATTCCTGGGGCGGTGGAAGCGGTTCCGAGTCATTTGGATCCTGGTATCACCTTTTTGTAGGTCTTGTAACACTGATTGTTTGTCTGGTTTCAAGATATTTACTGCATGGTGTATACAAAAACCTGAATATCCTTGTTGGATTGATCTTCGGTTATATCCTTTCCGCAATCTTTACTGTTGCTGGTATTGCTCCAATGATTGATTTCTCCGGAATCAGTAAAACAATCAGTGAAATCGGATTTTTCAGCCTTCCAAGACTTGTCTTCTTCACTGGTCATACACCGGTATTTGACCTTGGAGCATTTTTCACAATTGCGATTGTCTTCCTGGTTTCTGCCGCTGAGACAACCGGAGCTACAACTGCAGTATGTAAAGGATCTTTAGACCGTGACATTAAGATTGAAGAGCTGCAGGGATCTCTTGCAGTTGACGGATTCTCCAGTACAATTTCCGGATGTTTCGGATGTCTTCCACTGACTTCCTTCAGCCAGAATGTCGGACTTGTAACTATGACTAGCGTAATCAATCGATTCACGATCCTTATGGGAGCTTTGATCCTGATCCTGGCATCTCTGTTCCCGCCGCTTGGAGCTTTCTTTAACTCCCTGCCGCAGTCAGTACTTGGTGGATGTACCGTTATGATGTTTGGTTCAATCCTGTACGAAGGAATCAAGATGCTCAAAGACTGCGAGTTCAATGACCGCACAATGATCATTGTATCTCTCGCTTTCTGCGTCGGCGTTGGTCTTACACAAACAGATGCGAACTTCTTCAGCGCTTTCCCACAGGCTGTGGGAGATATCTTCAACGGAAATGCTGTTGCAGGTGTGTTCGTAGTATCACTGCTGCTCAGTCTGATTCTGCCGAAAGATAAAAGTGAAAAAGTAGAAGAATAACGAATAAGAAGAAAATAACAGCTGTAATTGAAAAATATTTCTCTTACAGCTGTTATTTTTCTTTTTTTAAAAGGTTTTCTTTTACCATCCAGCTTCCGGAGCAACCATCACCTTGATTATTTGGGCTTCCTTCTGCATATTCCGCTCACTCCTTTGTGCTGATCTTCTCCAGACATGCAATCAATTCTGCCTCACTTCTTACCACTGCATCCGGCTTTACATCACCTGCTGCCTGATGTCCGCGATGATTATACCAGACTGCATTCCATCCCGCAGCTTTCGCCCCAACAATATCATTTTCGAAAGAATCTCCTACATAGCAGATCTCTTGCGGCAAAATCCCCATTCTTTCCGCCGCACGACTGAAAATCCTCTTGTCCGGTTTTGCTACCCCGAGTGCTCCTGATATAAATACATGACCTACTGGAATCCATTCCGTTACACCAAGCGCATTCACTTTATCCCACTGATGCTGCGCCGGACCATTTGTAACGATTCCCAGAGTCACCTTCTCTTTCAAGTTCTGCATCAACTGTCTCATTGCATCTGTCATCTTGATTTCATGCTGTTTTTCTTCATAAATTGCTTGGAATTCCAATGCCTTGAGTGCATCAATCTTCTTCCCATAATCAAGAAATGCATTTTTGAATCGATAGATATACATCTCTTCCATCGACATCTCACCACTTAAACAGCGTGCATACACGGAATCACTGTATCTTCTGCTTGCCAAAAATGCGCCTTCCAGATCCAGATCTTTATCTTCCGGGAAAACCTCCCTGCATGTTTCCTTAAATGGAGTTGATAAATCATATAATGTGTCGTCTACATCGAATACAATTGCTTTCATTATTCTCATCCTGTTCTTTTTCCACTCCCTGGTAAACTGTTTTGATTACTGTTCGCACTACATACGACTGGCAATCTATTCTGACAGATACCATGCTTGTTATCTTTTTATCAATCTATTGATAGTCTAACATAGTTTATTTTGTTTGACTAGGTTCAATTTTGTCCACTATTTTATAAATCTTATAAGTATACGCTAACCATAAACCTGATTATCCCTTGCATCACCGTGCTATAATTAAAATTAAGGTGGTTAGAAACATTTACCATCTGCTAAGGATTTTGAAAGAAGGCATTTTAATGAGAACTTATGTTACACACTACTTTAACTTTGAATACATCGGAATCTACTTGCTCGTCTCGCTGATCGGGCTGGCCGTTGTGATCGGTATTGTTCTTGGCGTAGCCAAATTGAAAACACGCCAGCGACTGCAGGATGACTCCCTGTCTCACAAAGCAATCCGTCGTATCAACCGCCATCACCAAGAGCGCAAGAGAAGCATCATCGAAAGCTTCTTCGAAATGGTCTTCGCCAGCACCTCTGTACTGATTTTTCTGTCACTTTACTATGTGATTGACGAGAGAATCCCTGGCGTATCCATCTATTGGCAGAAGTATCAGGACATTATCCTGTTACTCTTCCTTTGCTTCTCCGTTATTTTAAATGGATGGCTTGATATTGTATTTGTACCATTGGAAGAAATAGATTCCAACCAGAAGGCGTCCATTCGACTGGTATCTTCCTTCTATATTATACTGATTCTTCTTTATATTAAGTTTATTTACAATGATGATAACTACGATTCACTGATGATGTACTTCATCACGCTTGCTGTTGGTCGTTTTATCTACTTCGATTTTACAATGGATGATTTTTTAAGTACGCTTCATGGCTTCTGGGAAGAATTGCCGCTGCTTATCCTGATGGCAAGTTACTCCGGATTCGTCTGCTGGTTTGGATTCTATACCGGATTCCTGCTTACGTCTAACGGTGTGATCGTCAGCACACTGCTTGCACATCTTTTTATGGTATGTTCGATTTTTATATTGGATAAGACCAGAGTGCTGAGATTAGTGATGTAAGTATTATATTCGTAACTGTTCAGAGCCAACCTCCAAAATGCTACGCATTTCGTCGGTATGGCGTATCCGCCAAATAAAATTTCAAAAACAGCCTTAAAAATACAAGTATTTTATACCTGTTTTTTGAAATTTTGCTTGGCTCTGAACAGTTACTTATATCCCAGACACAACCTTAACCAATAACAGCACCAGCACGATCAGAATAATCGGCTTAATCACTTTCACCCCATTATTCACAACCATTCCTGCACCTACGTAATGCCCTGCGATACTAAAACAGGATGCTGCCAGTCCCAGTCCCCACAGGATTTTCCCTGCCAGGATAAATGTGATCAGCGCTGAAATATTGGAAGAAAGATTCACAATCTTCACATTTCCTGTCGCTTTCTCCAATGGTATCTTCGCAAGCTTGGTAAATACAAGCAGCAAGAAGGTTCCTGTTCCCGGACCGTAAAATCCGTCATAACAACCAATCACCAAAGAGCATACAATTGCGATCAGATACTGCTTGTTCTTTGTCATTCCGACCGGAACTTCCACATCCATGTTCTTGTCTCTCAACACACAGAAGGCTACGATCGGCAGGATCACAACCAATACCATTTTCAAAATATGGTCGCTGATGATCAACGCCAGATTCGCCCCTGCAACAGAACCAATCAACGCTCCGATCACCGTTCCTGGTACAAATCCCCAGTCTACTTTCTTATTCTTAATCAGTCTCGCTGTCGATACTACCGTTCCTGTTGAAGATGACAGCTTGTTCGTCGCGATTGCATTATGCACCGGAATCCCGGCAAACATATATGCCGGAAGCGAGATAAGTCCGCCGCCTCCTGCAATTGAATCAACAAAGCCCGCCAGAAACACCAGCGGGCATACAATCAGATAAATCCCCATTTCCCTTGTTCCTTTTCTTCTATAAAATTAGATATCAGAGACAAACGCCCCGACTTCCTATTGTAACGGTTTACAAGGAATCTGTAAATATCATTTATTGTTGTTTTCCTCCGAGATGGCGAATCATCGCTAACATGGATGTGCTTGCATGAAGCGGTGTAATCTTTATCTCCGGATGCTCTTCCTGAAATACACGGAACACTTCATCCGCAAAACCGCGCCCCATGAATTCAATTCCCCGAAAATCAATCACAAGCTCCTTGTATCCTTCTGCATCTTTCAGAACTCTTCTTGCATGGGATCTTGCCACCGGATCCACAAAAGGCAATACATCCTTCAGTATTATTGTTTTTACTTCTTCCATTCTACCGCCCGCTTTCCTGGTATTTTCTATATCTATTTTTACCATATTTTATCAAGATTTTCAAGTTTTACAGCATTTTTATTTACTCTATTCTATAAAAAACTCCTCTCAGACTGCATCTTATCACAACTGAAAGGAGTTCTCCTATTATTTGCAAGCAGTGTAACTACTCTTTATTTTAATTGTTCCGGCTCTTCGACTTCATAATCTGACCAGCTGAAATCTTTTACTTATTCTCTCACAAGCACCTTCACGATCTCACCCATATACATTGTATGGTAATCTTTGCCCGGATACCATTTTTCATCCGGTCCGTCTACTGTAAAGCACTCCGGTTTCATCTCCTGTGCATAAAGCTTTCTGCAGACAAAGATCAGATCTGCTTCTTCATACGCTGTTGTTCCGTCTGTGTAATACGGTGTCAGACCTGCTTCTTTATCTTTATCACAGTCGCGACCTGACTTGGAACCACAAAGATTTAATGCTTTTCTATAATCTTCCTTAAAGAAAGAAAGTGTAAACATCTCTTCTGCATCTACGAATTCCTTCGTATATCTCTGTGGGCGAATATATGCTGTAGCCACATTCATCCCCCACATAATTCCAACACCACCCCAGCTGGCTGTCATTGTATTATGCTTCTCTTCATCTCCTGCTGTGATCAACATCCATTCCTTGCTGATCTTTGTAAAAGGGTTAAATGAAAGTTCCTCAATCTTTACTTCTTTAAATGCCATTTTTGTTTCCTCCTTATAAGAAGCGGCCGTTACTGTATCCAACTTAATGCTACAGTAACAGCCACTATTTCTCTACTTCATTTCAATTATTTTGCAACAATTCTGCGGAAGTTTTTCTTTCCTTTTTTCACGATCTTTCCTTCTCCGTCGAAGTCTGCCGGAGCATATGTTGTTGTAATGTCTGTTACTTTCTCTCCGTCTACAGAAACACCACCCTGTGTTACGGCACGTCTTGCGTCAGATCTGGAAGATGCCTGTCCGCTCTTTACGAGAACTGCAAGGATATCAATCTTTCCATCCTGGAAATCTGCTTCTTCCAGTTCTGTTGTTGGCATGTTATCAGCATTTCCCTGGCTGAACAGTGCACGTGCACTCTCCTGTGCTTTCTTCGCTTCTTCCTCACCGTGAACAAGTTTTGTCAGCTCATATGCAAGGATTTCTTTTGCTGTATTAAGCTGTGCACCTTCCCAAGTGTCCATCTTGTCAATCTCTTCAAGCGGAAGGAATGTCAGCATACGGATACATTTCAGAACATCAGCATCTCCGACATTTCTCCAGTACTGGTAGAAATCGAATGGGGATGTCTTGTTCGGGTCAAGCCATACAGCACCTGACTGTGTCTTACCCATCTTCTTACCTTCGGAGTTCAGAAGCAGTGTGATTGTCATAGCGCTTGCATCTTTACCAAGTTTACGACGAATCAGCTCTGTACCTGCGAGCATGTTGCTCCACTGGTCATCTCCACCAAACTCAAGGTTACATCCGTAGTTCTGGAACAACTCATAGAAGTCGTATGCCTGCATGATCATGTAGTTGAATTCAAGGAAGCTGAGCCCCTTCTCCATTCTTTGCTTGTAGCACTCCGCTGTCAGCATTCTGTTTACTGAGAAATGAGGTCCTACCTCACGAAGTACATCGATGTAGTTCAGATCAAGCAACCAGTCTGCATTGTTTACCATAAGCGCTTTTCCATCAGAGAAATCGATGAAACGGCTCATCTGCTCTTTGAAGCAGTCACAGTTATGCTGGATCTGCTCCGGTGTCATCATGCTTCTCATATCAGTTCTTCCGGATGGATCTCCGATATATCCTGTACCACCACCAATCAGTGCGATTGGCTTGTTTCCTGCTTCCTGCAGACGTTTCATCAGGCACAGTGCCATAAAATGTCCTACATGAAGACTGTCCGCTGTTGGGTCGAATCCGATATAGAATGTAGCCTTTCCATTATTTACAAGTTCTTTGATTCTCTCCTCATCTGTTACCTGGGCGATCAGGCCTCTTGCCTGAAGTTCTTCATAAATTCCCATTTTCCTTCTCCTTCTCTTTTCGTTTTATTTTTCTGTAACTTCTACAGAATATTCATAACATGTCTCTTGGCACAAAAACTGTGACCAGTAGCATTATAACGCATCATTCAGCTTGGCCTTTTTATATATCCGAAAAGAACTTTCCTAACATATAAAAAAGTCCTTACTGCATGACGCAATAAGGACGATCTATCACCGTGGTACCACCTTAATTCACCGACAACATTTTTTCGGATGTAAGTATAAAATTCTTACCTTTATGTCTGTCAGTCTCATTCGTGCAATAACGAGCACAACTCCGTCACAGCCTACTCTCTGTCTGATCTGTTCCCCATATCAATCTATGAATTTAAATTCTAGTAATTAGATATGAATTTCCATCATCAGATTTCGGTGTGAAGCTCCGGGATGTATTCGCAGTCAGTCATCTACGCGCCTCTCATCAGCCGGCAGCTTTCTGTGTGTCTGTTCTGTCTGTTACTTGTTCCCTTCATAGCCTTCCATATATAACTTCTATATAAGAGTCAGAATAAACTCTCGTAGTCTTGATGATAGACTATTGTAATCCTTTTGTCAAGTGGTCTTGTATATATAACAAAGAATGTGCCTTGGCACATTCTGGCGCCTGCGACAGTCGCTTGCGACACCTACCTTGTACGCCGCAGTGCGCATCCCTAGCGGAGCGTTTTTATATATTAGGAAAGAACTTTCCTAATATATAAAAAACGGAAGTGTCCCCGGCTCTTCGCCGATTCCACTTCCGCTTTTGAAAAGGGATTATTAATGTGTGTGTTATCCGTATTCTTTCACATCATTATCCCGGATAACCTAATTATCATTTAAACTTATTTGCAAAGTTTCTTGAACTCGTCAGCTACAAACTGAACTTTTGTTCCAATGATTACCTGAACGTCTTTCTGAGATGGACGAACAACACCTGCAACACCTGCAGATTTGATCTTCTTCTCATCAACCTTTGTGTAATCTTTGATTACAAGACGAAGTCTTGTGATACAGTTGTCGACAGACTCTACGTTATCTTTTCCACCAACACCCTCAAGAACGATCTTAGCTACTGTTGTGAAGTCATCGTTTGCAAGAACAACTTTTGTTTCATCATCATCGTCATCTTCACGACCTGGTGTCTTCAGATCGAATTTAACGATTGCGAAACGGAATACAACGTAGAATACGATGAAAGCTGCGATTCCAAGAGGAATGATAAGCCATGTCTTAGCTGCTGCCGGAAGGGAAGCAGAGAAGATAAGGTCTGTAAGTCCTGCTGAGAAGCTGAATCCTGCACGGAATCCAAGAGCTACTGTGATTACTGTAAAGATACCATACAGTAATGCGTATACAACGTAAAGTGCCGGAGCGAGGAACATGAATGCGAACTCGAATGGCTCTGTAACACCACAAACGAATGCGGAAATTGCTGCAGATGCGATAAGTCCGATTGCAACTTTCTTCTTATTGCTCTTTGCAGACTGAATCATAGCAAGAGCTGCTCCAGGGATACCAAACATCATACATGGGAAGAATCCTGACATGTACATTCCAAGACTCCAGGAAACGTCTGCAGATGTTTCTCCATTCCAGAAGTGTGACAGGTCTCCAAGTCCGATTGTATCAAACCAGAATACATTGTTCAGTGCGTGGTGCAGACCGAACGGGATAAGTAATCTGTTAAAGAATGCATAGATACCAGCTCCAAGAGCTCCCATTCCTGCGATTCCTTTTCCAAGTGCAACCAGTCCTGCAAAGAGTACCGGCCATACAAAGAGCAGAACTGCAGATACAATAATAGAAACAACACCTGCAACGATTGCTACACAACGCTTACCACTGAAGAATGACAGCCAGTCAGGAAGCTTAGTTGATTTGAATCTGTTGTAGCAAAGTGCACCGATGATACCGGCGATGATACCGATAAATGGGTTTTCGATTTTGCTGAATGCGATAAATGCTGTTGATCCTTCTTCCAGTGTTCTAAGAACAGATACTGCTCCAGTAGAAAGAAGGTTTGTGATCATCAGCCAGGATGCAAGTGCAGCAAGACCTGCTGTACCATCATGGTCATCAGACATACCAACACCAACACCGATTGCAAAGAGGAGTGCCATATGATCGATCAAGGCACCACCAGCTTTTACAAGGAAAAATCCGATCTGCTGAACAATACCAGTTACATCTCCACCCTGCATAGTAGATGGACACATTGCGTATCCTAATCCCATCAGGATACCACAAATCGGAAGACAAGCAACAGGAAGCATAAGAGCTTTTCCTAATTTCTGTACGAATTTCATAGAATTCCCTCCTTAATAATCTCTCATTTTTAATCCCTTTTTATTTTAACCGGCAAATGAGTCCTCCGGTCAAAATCAACTCTGATCCTCCGGGTCTTCCACAAACCAGAGAACCATCTATGACAAAAGCGCCTTGCGCTAAAGTCCAATTTTACAGTAGCTGTTCCCTAATACAGCCATTTCTTTCGTTACCGTTCAAAGCAACCCTCTATTCGTCCTCCGAATCCGCCATCGCAACACGGCGGATATGGAGTGTCAGATACAAAACTTCCTCTCCTGACAGCTTGCAGTCTGCCGTCTTTTCTATGTAATCTGCAACTTTTCTGCTGCAAGAATACTCTCTCGGATATTTTCTCTGCATCATCTCTGTAATCTCGTTCTCTTCCTCTTCAAGTAACTCCTTGCGGTAAATTCTCTGAAGAAGGAACTTCACGTGTGTCAGAAATCTTTCATAATGCAATGAGCCTTCATCCATCTCAATCCCAAGTTCATCTGCTACGATTCCAAGAATCTCTTTCATCTGATTCGGAAACCGTACCGCATCCCGAATATCTGTTCCATACTCTGCGTTGACAAAATGTAATGCAATAAATCCTGCTTCGTCCTCAGGCATCTCTACATTCAGTCTTTTTTTCACAAGTTCTACCGCATATCTTCCGAGTTCAAATTCCTGTGGATAAAATCTTTTAATCTCCCACAGCAACGCATTCTCAAGATGAATCCCCTTTTTACAGCGGCTGATTGCAAAACTGATATGATCTGTCAATGTAACATAGATGCTCTGATTTAACTTCAGCTTCATTGTCTTCTTTGCATAGGAAATGATCTCGTTCGAGATCTGAACCTGCTCAAGCGGCATCTTCGCCAGCAATTCCTTGAGCTGTTCTGCTATGCTTTGACTCTTAATACGGAAAATCTTCTCTATCTTCTCCGCAGGAACTTCCTGTCCCCGCTTCATCTGGAATCCGATTCCGCGGCCCATGATAACAACTTCTAAGCCTTTTTCGTCAAATGCAGATACAATATTGTTATTAATTATTTTGTCTATAACCATCCGATTGGCCTTTCTCTAACTTTGGGAAAAACTCCCTCATAATAAAAAAGCCAAACTTTAAGGCATCCCCCTTAATTCCTTCGGTGACGCTCATAAAATCTGGTTTTGCCTGCCTAACAGTAACAATCCTTCTTTAATGATAACAATTCGTCAATGTTATCTCTTTTCTACGTGATTCAGTATAACAAACCTGCACATAAAAGTCAATCAAATATTTTATAATTTGTTAATAATATTTATATTTTTTTTATACTTTTACATAATACGCGATTTTTTTCGTTATTCTTTACAAAAGCAAATTCCAGGCATACGCTTAAAATTCGTCTCTGCCTGAAATTTGGTTCTGTCTACTGACAATCACCACACTGTCTAGTCTAACAGCGAAACGGTTCATTGTCAACCTTTACAAAAAATTATTTACTTTTTTCATCAAGGTAGTCAATTTTAACAAGCCTCAGTCCCTGTGGTGGAACTGTCATTCCTGCTGCCTGGCGATCCTTTGCCTCAAGAATGGCCGGAATCTGTTCCGGGGCAATTGCTCCTCTTCCGACTCCGATCAACGTACCTGCAAGAATCCGGACCATATTGTAGAGGAATCCATTTCCACGGACACGAATTGTAATAAGCTCTTCCTCTTTCTCTACTTCCAGATCATAAATCGTGCGAACCGTATCTTCCACCTGAGTATGAACATTACAGAAGCTCTTAAAATCATGTTCCCCTTTCAGATATCCTGCTGCTTCTCTCATCTTCTCAAGATCCAGGTCAAAAGAAACATGATACGTGTCTCTTCTTCTCATCGGATCCGGAAACTTGCTATTTAAGATCTTGTATTCATACGTTTTCTCCGTATCACAATGTCTTGGATGCCAGTCTGCTTCCACCTCATCTGATGCCACAACCACGATATCTTCCGGAAGCAGTGGATTCAATGCATAAGCAAATCGGTCTGCCGGAATTGTAGACTCTGTGTCAAATACAGCAACGTTTCCCTTCGCATGGACTCCAGCATCTGTGCGGCTTGCCCCGATCACGATAATCTCTTCCTTCGTAAGTCTGGAGATCGCCTGATTCAATTCACCTTCAATCGTCGGCACTTCCGGCTGCACCTGCCAGCCACAGTATGCTGTCCCGTCATACGCCACTCTCAATCTGATTCTTCTCATATCTGTTCTTTCTCCTATACTATGAGAAACACGCTCCGCGAGTTTCTCAAGTTATCGCGGCAGTCGCCAAGGTCTCGTGCAAGCACGGACTTTGACTCGTTGCTCGCGTAAATAAAAGGGACAGAAATCTCCGTCCCTCTTCTCTATTTATTTTATTCTAAAAAATCCACAATTTAAACGGCACAAATCTTCCGATCACTACAATCGCGATCAGATATCCCAATGTGATTGCATAAGCAAGTCTGTCCTGATAATGATATTTCAAAGGCTTCATCTTTGTACGCCCCTCGCCACCATGATAACAGCGGGCTTCCATTGCCATTGCCAGATCATTCGCTCTTCGGAACGCAGACACGAAAAGCGGAACAAGGATCGGAATCATTGCCTTTGCTCTCTGGATAATATTTCCTGATTCAAAATCAGCTCCTCTTGCGATCTGCGCCTTCATGATCTTGTCTGTCTCTTCCAGCAGAATCGGAATAAAACGCAGTGCAATAGACATCATCATCGAAATTTCGTGCACCGGTACATGGATTCGGTTCAGTGGATGAAGCAGCTTCTCCAGTCCATCCGTCAGTCCGTTCGGAGTCGTTGTAAATGTCATCAAAGAAGATCCTGCAACAAGCAGTACAAGACGAACTGCCATGAACACAGAAGTACGAAGTCCTGTCTCTGTGATCGTAATGATTCCCCAATGGAATAACACTGCACCGCCTCTTGTAAGGAACAAGTTCATAGCCACTGTAAACAATAACAAGATCACAATCGGCTTAAGTCCTTTTCCGATAAACTTTGCCGGGACTTTAGAAACATGAATCATGCACACAAGAAATACAAATGCCAATGCATATCCAAGCACACTGTTCTGCACAAATAAAGAAACCAAAAAGATCAGTGTGCAGACAATCTTCACACGCGGATCCAGTCTGTGAATCGGACTCTGCGCCGGATAATACTGTCCTATCGTAATATCTCTGATCATGACTGCACCTCCTGTCTCTTCTTCAGGAAGTTGTAGATCTCGTCCGCAGCCTCTTCCACAGTTGTCGCATCTGCTGATACATCAAATCCTTTTTCTTTCAGATCATGCATTACATATGTTACCTGTGGTGCTGCCAGTCCAACAGCCTCAAGCTCTTTATAATGGCGGAACACTTCTTCCGGTGTTCCGTCAAGCATCTTTTCTCCATCATTCATCACGATCAGGCGCTCCACGTATTTCGCAACATCTTCCATGCTATGGGAAACAAGAATTACTGTCATTCCGGTCTTCTCATGAAGCAATTTTACCTGATCTAAGATCTCATCTCGTCCCTTCGGATCCAGTCCGGCTGTCGGCTCATCCAGAACAAGTACCTTCGGATGCATTGCAAGAATTCCCGCGATTGCCACACGACGCTTCTGACCTCCGGATAATTCAAATGGAGACTGCTTATAATATTTCTCCGGAAATCCTACAAGCTTCAAAGCTTCTCTTGCCTGCTTCTCGCACTCTTCCTTGGAAAGTCCCTGGTTCTTCGGTCCAAAACACACATCACTTAACACATCAACTTCAAACAACTGATACTCTGGATACTGGAACACAAGTCCTACCTGTGTACGCAGTTTCTTCATATCATATCCGTCCTCGTAAATGTTCTGTCCCTCATAAAGTAATTCCCCTGAGGTTGCTTTCATCAGACCGTTCAAATGCTGGATCAAGGTTGATTTTCCCGAACCCGTGTGTCCAATGATTCCGACGAACTGTCCCTGCGGGATCTCAAGACTGACATCCTTCAGCGCATGATGCTCATATGCAGTTCCCGGGCTATATACATAACTGATATTTTCTAACTTAATTGACATAAGGCATCCACCAATTCTTCCCTTCTAAGAATTCCTTTCGGCAGCGGAACTCCTTTTTGAATCAATGCGTCTGCCAGCATTGTCACCTGTGGTACATCCATACGGTACTTCTTGAGTTCATCCACCCGGCTGAAGATTTCTTTCGGTGTACCATGCATCACCACATGCCCTTCATCCATTACAAATACCTGATCCGCATCGATCACTTCTTCCATATAATGTGTGATTAGGATCACCGTAACATTCTTCTCTTTTCGAAGCTGCTCTACCGCTTCGATCACTTCTTTTCGTCCATTCGGATCAAGCATCGCTGTCGGCTCATCAAGCACGATACACTTCGGCTCCATTGCGATCACTCCTGCGATCGCCACCCTCTGCTTCTGACCTCCGGACAATTTATTCGGAGAATCCTTTCTACGCTCCAGCATACCGACTGCGCGCAGACTGTTTTCTACCCGTTTCCAGATCTCATCTGTAGGAACTCCTAAGTTCTCCGGACCGAATCCTACTTCCTCTTCCACAACAGTTCCGATAATCTGGTTATCCGGATTCTGAAATACCATACCGGCGCTCTGTCTGATGTTCCAAAGCTCATTCGGATCTTTCGTATCTCTTCCGTCCACCCACATCGTTCCACCTGTCGGGACAAGAATCGCATTCATATGCTTCGCCAGGGTAGACTTTCCTGAACCGTTATGTCCAAGAATCGCCACAAAAGACCCCTGCGGGACATCAATGTCAACTCCGTCAATGGCGCGATGGGATCCGATCACATTACCTTCTTCGTCTCGTTTATCATATTCAAATACAAGCTTTTCAGCACGTATCATTCCCATGGAATATACCGCCTTTCTTATTATGAAAATGCATAAGAAAATAAAACTTTCTAATGTCTCTGTATCGTTATTAGTTGCATAAGGCGAACTGCTGAAAAGCAATTCAAAATTTATTTTACGGTATCATAAAAAGATTTGCAAGCATGCATACAGTAAAATACAGTAAAATGCGAAAATTTAGTTATTACAGCACCTTTCGTCCATTGAACCCACCTTCCGATTATGATATTCTTATCTTATTAGAATATAGAACAGAACGAACCTCGATTACTGTTCTGAGTAATACTAGAATGAGGAGGCACATATTATGTCAAAATACGTTATGGCATTAGATGCCGGAACCACAAGTAACCGCTGCATTTTATTTAATAAAAAAGGGGAAATCTGCAGCGTCACACAGAGAGAATTCACACAACATTTTCCGAAACCGGGCTGGGTTGAGCACGATGCGGATGAAATCTGGGCAAGCATGCTCGGAGTTGCTGTGGAGGCTATGAACATCATCGGCGCAGAACCTTCTGATATCGCTGCAATCGGTATCACGAACCAGCGCGAGACAACGATCGTGTGGGATAAAAATACCGGCGATCCTATCTGCCACGCGATTGTCTGGCAGTGTCGTCGTACTGCTGAATTCTGCGATTCTTTGAAGGAAAAAGGACTGACAGAAAAGTTCCGTCAGAAAACCGGCCTTGTACTTGATGCTTATTTCTCCGGAACAAAGATCCGCTGGATCCTCGACAACGTTTCGAAAGCAAGAGAACGTGCCGAGCGCGGAGAACTGCTCTTTGGTACAGTAGAGACCTGGCTGATCTGGAAACTGACGAAAGGCGCAGTACATGTTACAGACTACTCCAACGCATCACGAACCATGCTTTTCAATATCAATACATTAGACTGGGATGACGAGATTCTCGAAGAACTTCAGATCCCACGCTGTATGCTTCCGACACCGAAGCCTTCCAGCTGCATTTACGGAGAGACAGATCCTTCCGTCCTCGGCGGAGCGATCCCGATCGCCGGTGCTGCCGGAGATCAGCAGTCTGCACTTTTCGGGCAGACCTGCTTTAAACCGGGAGATGCGAAGAATACTTACGGAACCGGATGCTTCCTTCTGATGAACACCGGAGAGAAACCTGTCTTTTCCAACAATGGGCTGGTCACCACGATTGCCTGGGGACTTGACGGAAAGGTTACATATGCTCTGGAAGGTTCTATCTTTGTCGCCGGTGCGGCAATCCAGTGGCTGCGTGATGAACTGCGCCTGATTGATTCCGCTGACGACTGCGAATATATGGCAAAGAAAGTGAAAAATACAAACGGCTGTTATGTTGTACCTGCTTTCACCGGACTTGGTGCCCCATATTGGGATCAGTATGCCCGCGGAACGATCGTCGGCCTGACACGTGGGGTAAATAAATACCACATCATCCGTGCAACCCTCGAGTCTCTCGCTTATCAGGCATATGATGTCCTGACTGCCATGAAGGCTGATTCCGACATTAATCTTGCCTCCCTAAAAGTAGACGGCGGTGCAAGCGCAAATAACTTCCTGATGCAGACACAGGCTGATCTGATCAACGCACCTGTCCACCGTCCGGTCTGCGTTGAGACGACTGCTATGGGAGCTGCTTATCTGGCTGGCCTTGCAGTCGGCTACTGGAACAGTCTTGAAGAAATCAAAGAGAACTGGGCGATCGATCAGGTCTTTGAACCTTCAATTGATCCGGAAGTCCGTGAAAAGAAACTGAAGGGTTGGCACAAGGCTGTTAAATATTCCTTCGACTGGGCAAAAGAAGATTAACATTTTTATATCTTTGAAAACAAATCTATACATAAAGAACATATAGAAAAGCTGCTGTCCGTCTGTTGTTCGCAAATCTTGCAAGTAACAGCTCGCACAGCAGCTTTTTACATTTCATATTCTTCTCTTTTATTTACAACTCATCAAGACTTTCCTTGAATCCCTCTCCAAGCACCTCACTCGTCTCAGTGAACATTACAAACGCAGAGTCATCTACCTGGTAAACTGCATTTTTCACAAGATACGCTTCTGACTTGGAACATGCACAGAGCAGAACATTTCTCTTACTCTTTGTATAAGTGCCCATTCCTTCCAAAGATGTTACACCACGGTCGGTGATTCTTCCAATCTCTTCCGCTGTTTCCTCTCCCTTCGATGTAACAATGATTGCAAGTGTTCCTGCTCCGATTCCGTAAAGAATCTTGTCAATCACCATAGAGCAGACAAATACTGCAATCAATCCATAAAGAACTGAGTCAACATCACCGAATACCGGCCATCCAATCAAGATAATGATCAAATCGATCAACAACGTCAGTCGACCAAGAGACATATGTGGTCTCTTCTTTTTGATCGTCATCGTCAGGAAATCTGCTCCGCCCGAAGAAGAACCTCTCATATAGAAAAGAACCATTCCAAGTCCAAGCAATGCTCCCGAGTAAATCGCTGCAAGCAGACGCTGCCCTGTATAGTATGGGAACATCGGAAATACAAGATCGACAAAGATCGTCGAGATAATCATTGTTCTCGCAGTCTTTATCAAAAAACGCTTTCCTACTGTCTTGTAACTGATAATCACCAGCGGAATATTCAGTATCAATGTCATTGTACCGACCGGAAGATTCCATAACTTGTTCATGATCAATGCAATACCTGAAATCCCTCCAGGCGCAAAGTTTCCACCCTCTGCAAATGTATAGATTCCGGCACCAAACAAAATACTTCCTATAATATCATACAAAATATCCACTGCAAGCTCTTTCTTCGGATGCTCTGCCCGCATCTTTTTATTCTCCATCATACCATTTTCCTCTCGTTTACATCTTATTTTCTATTCTGTCGCTTTTGCGTTCGGATAAATCTTCTCCATCTTCGCATCATCGTAATGCTCATCTGCCCATTTCTGAATGCTGTTTTCCGCTACAACGCCCTTTCCACGTTCGTCATAACGAACAAGTGCAATACATGACACAGCCACATTGCAGACCATGAAAATGATCAAAAACCAGGTGAGCACCTTCCCTGCCAACATCGGGATTTTCTCAATCCATGCGGAAATGTGCGGATAGATCTTCTTAAACCAGACAACTGCCGCAATTCCCCAGAAGAAGCAGTATAATAAGTTGATTCGGCCTCCTAAGTTAAATGGAATCTCGCTATAGTCCCAAAATACTTTCCCGAATACAATTTCGGTAAACACACTACAAAGATATTCGTATGCTCCACCGAGCAATGTACCGATGATAAATAGGAAGCTGTCACTCTTATCTTTATATTTGTAAAGCATTGCTGTCACAAGTGCGATTGCCAGTCCCCAGACAATACTGAATGGTCCCCAGACCACACTGGAGCGACTCATCCACACACCTGCCGTAATCCTGCAGAAAATCGTCTCTGTAATATCTCCAAGAAATGCTCCGACAAAGAACAACAGCACAATCTTATAGAACCCACAGCCTGCGGCAAATACTTTCCCCTTCTCCGATTCCTCTTCCTTGCGGATCAGTTCCATTGCCTTTGGATACGCTTTTTGGATACGTTTCCCAACCCATCCGGAAATCGCACTTCCAAGCTTATTGCTGACTTTATCCAGACCTTCATTCGTAGCTTCCCACCGCGCAAGGTTCTTCCCTTTTCCACGAAGCAGCAGATAAGATCCGAGGATATCCACAACCAATACTCCAAGAAGAACCAATACAAGAATCTTCATCAGGAACAGAGGCAACATTTTAAATACTATAATCGCAAATCTGTTTCCCCAGCGGATTCCGAGATATCCAAGAGCACCCCAGATAAGAGAAGCCGGGATACAGATATATCCATCCAGATTCCATTTGATCCTGGAGTAATCCCACCATCTGGCTTTAAATGCCTTCTCGATCAAATGGCCTGCAACCCATTCGATCACTGTCGCATAAATCGCCGCAAATAAAAAAAGCCAGACTCCGCTTAGCTCCTGTAATCCAAATGTCATGAACAGAGCGGCGATACCGTAGATCACACAGAACGGTCCATTCACCAGACCTCTGTTCGCAAACTTCTTCTGTTTTACTGTTGCGGCCGCTGTCTCCAGCACCCATCCTAAGAAAGAATAGATGAAAAACAGCCAAAGCAGTTCATACCATGTAAAACGAATCATTGCTCCATCTCCTTTGTACCATGTTTTCATTCACATCTTTCTTAGTATAACGCATCTCAATGCTTTTTCCTAGGGATAAATCCAAAAATAATTAATACTCCGATCAGCCCGATTCCAGCATAACCGACTTTCCTCCATAACGTATCTCTCGCGATCAGACGCTGATCTTCCTCTATCGCTTCCGTTCTGTTCTGCTCGGAAGTGGTGATAATCTCTTGCTGGCTGCTGTCCGCCTCTTCTGCTGCATCAACTGCTGCCTCCGGCTGTGTTCCAACCTCATCACAATATACAACATATCTTCTGGAATTCTGCGTATAAGGATGACATGTCATCAAAGTCACCATATTCCGCCCCGGCTGAATCATAATCTTGTCACTCTCATCCGGCAGGATGATTTCAATCTCCGACACACGATACGTCAATGTTTCTTGACAGTTTTGTACCGTCAGCTCATCTCCGATCTCCAACCGCTCAATCTCGCGGAACATCGGAATCCCCTTCCATCCTCTGTGCGCTGCGATCACACAATTACTGTCCGTGCCCTGCACCGGAAATGAAGTCTGTCCAAGCATGACCGCACCTTTCGCCATCATCTCCTGCGTTGCGCCGAGATATAACGGCAATGTCACATCCATCTTCGGAATATCAAGAATCCCGATCATCCCGTCATCGATTCCATACTGCGACAGATCCAATGTCTCCTGCTCGTAAGACCACGGATCAGTCAGTCCTGACTGACCATCAGAAAAAATCTGCTGATTATATGCCTGCATCTCCTGATAGAGCTGGGCGTTCTTTGGGATCTGGTTGGAATCGGCAGAGGTAGAGTCTGTCTCTTCTCCACTTTTATCCAACTGGCTTCCTTCCACCTCTTCTTTAAAATGTTCCACTGCTTTCTCGTTTTCCTTCTGCAATGCAACCTTTTGTAAATCTGGGATTGCATACACAAACAAACCTCCAAGATACAGAATTATCAGCATAATCGCCATCAGCGTTCTGTTCTTTTGCTTTTTCTTCTCCTTCTTTTTCCTGCTTTTTTGCATGGTTTCTTTTCCTTCTTCTCTTTTTCATCATAAATCGCAACTTCTGATTTATTCTTTTTCCCAAACTTGCGCACAATCACATTGATCAGAACAACCAGAATCACTGCAAAAAGAATGCCTTCTATAATGGCTTTTTCGTACATTGCTTTCCAGCCACCGCCATCCGGACCTTCCTCTGCCTGTCCTGCTGCCTCATCACTCACATCCTGCGTATATTCTGTTCGAATGCCTCTTACCAAAAGACGATGTGAATTAATCCCATAAGGTGTACATGTCACCAATGTTGCATAATCATACCCCGGAACGATTTTCAAATCATCTGTTTCCGATGGCTCAACAACCTTAATCTGATCCACCTTATATGCCAATGTCTCATTCAGCACATGAATAAGAAAAATATCCCCTTCTTTTACAGATTCCAACTTCGTAAATATTTCCGCTTCCGGAAGTCCTGTATGCCCGGAAAGTACTGTATGCGTACTCTCTCCACCAATTGGAAGAGATGTCCCCTCCAGGTGACCAACACCTTTTGCTAACACTTCTTCTGATGTGCCATGGTACACAGGTTCATACACATCAATCCTTGGAATCTCAATATACGCCATAATTCCATTTTTCTCAAGATTCAATGCTGAAATATAATCTGCTGACATATCATCTGCCGCATCCGGATCAAATGGATCCGATATAACAACTGTATTGCTCAAACTGTCATTGTACTGCTTTGCTTTTTCTTTCGCATCCTCAATCTCTGCATCTGACAGCTTCTCCATCTCTTCATTATATTCTGTAAGAATCTGATCCTGTTTTCTATCCTGTAATATATTACTGATAAACGGATAACTCAAAACGCCGATTCCACAAAGCAGAATCAGCACAAGAAAGATATTAATTATTTTATTTTTCATTTTCCTGCTCCTTCCCTGTATTTGAAAACAAGAAATGTGCTTTCTCACTTTCAAATACAGGGAAACAGTCATTTCTGTTTCCCTGTGTAATATTAATTATATATATGAGAGCATCTAATTAATTATTTGGATCTTTTTCTCATGAATAAGAGTGATCCTGCAGCTGCAACGATTGCGATGCCTGCGATTGTGAAGAGTGCAATACCTCTGCCGCCTGTAGCCGGAAGGTCAAATCCCTTGCTGTTGACTACTGTGAGTGGTACTATAGCTGCATCGCTTCCATTGTCAGCATTCATTGTAACTTCTTTACCGCCTACATATGCTGATACAACACCTTCTGCAGCTTCATTTGCATCAGTAGACGGAGTAATCACAATCACTACTGGATCTTTCAGAAGAACATAGCCTGCGTTTGTTTTTGTCTCTGTCAGTTTGTATGTACCTGGTTTTAAACCTCTGATGTAGATTTTTCCGTCATTGTCTGTTGTTACTGTGCTAGATGCATCAGCGTCTTTTGATGGGTAATAAGCATTTCCAGATTGTTTTACTTTAATTTCATTATTACCGTCTGTTAATTTAAATTCAACTTCTTTAAGTACTGTATTTGTACCTTCACCCTTTTTCAGAAGATCAATTCCGTATGTGAATACTTTAACCTCTTTACCTGGATCTGGTGTTTTTGTTTTACTATCTGTTTCACCATAATTTTTATATACTAACGCAACGTCATTTTTGTTTCCTGTCTGTCCAAGAACTGCACTCTCGTTTAATTTAACTTTGTAAGTAATTGTAAACTCTTCTGTTGAATTCTTCTGTAATGAATCTAAATATTTTGCAAAATCAATAGTTACTTTATTTGATGTGGTATCTAAGGTCACTTCATAGTCTGTAGCATAAATAAGTGTTTTTTCTGTACCATCTACTCCTTTATCATCTTTTACAGTAATATTACTTGCTTCATTTGTAAAAGTAAGTCCCTTGTCCATTGTATCAACGATCTTCAGCTCTGTTAAACCATTTTCTGGAACTGGAACAGAATATGTCACTTTATAAGTAATCTCATCACCAATATTTGCATTCGCTTGCTTACCATTTATAGTTGTTGTTCCTACTGATTCAATCTCTTTATCAATATTCACGTTACCTGTTGAGTTCTTTGGATATGCATAAATATCTGTTACAGACTTTCCACTTGCATCTGTAAATGGGAGTGACACAAAAAACGGAACAGATACCTTAGTAACTGCTACTGCTGAACCATCTGATACTTTCTTTGCTGCTGAAGCATCTGTTTCTGCAAAGAGGTATAATTTTTCTAAAGACAAATCTGTAAACTTAACTGTTCCATCATTCGTTGTTGATGCTGCATGATTTTTACTTGCATTTTTCACCAAATCAATTGCTTCTTTTTTGTGACCTCTGATGGCTGTATCCAATGTAGCCATTCTGTAATAGTTAGTTCCATTTTCTGTTACATCTGCAGTAGTCAATTTTAATGCTGTAACTGCAGCATCTGTCAATTTATAAAGCATTTCTGTTGTCGTTTTATTAGTAGCAGAATCCGTTACTTCTACCTGTGCCCGCGTTCCAACTTCTATATAAGCAAACTGAACATCTTTCAACTTTTCTGTTGTTCCTGATACTTCATGACTTGCTCCATAATTTGTTTCAATTGTTTCATAACCTGTTACCGCATCACCCATATACTTCGTAATCGTAACACTACCTTTTGTTTCTGCGCTTTCTCCAGCTTCATCCGCAAATGCCATCACTGACATGCTGCTCATTACTGTTGCCGCCGCAAGTGCTGCCGCCGCAAATTTTTTCAAAACATTTTTCTTCATTGCTCTCTTCTCCTTCTTTTTTTCTAAATCTATTCAAAGGGACTCCCTATTCCCTACGAATACTGGTTCATTGATTCTTTTAGCCTCTCCTTGAAACTCTCTTCTTTCTGCTTCTCTTTCTTGCTGTTAACAAGTAACCACCCACCAGAACTGCTGTAATTCCGATTACGATAAATTTGAAAATTCCTTTATTTCCACTTGCCGGAAGATCGAATGCTTTATCATTAATGATAGTGTAAGTAAGGTTCCATGTCACACCACTTTCCGTTACTTTATTTCCATTCACTATATCTCCCGCATTATACTTATATGGAAGTGTAATCTTAATCGGCTCTTTTAAGAGCACATAACCGGCTTTTGTCTTTACTTCTTTCAGATAATATGTAATCGGAGTTTCTTCCGTTCCCGTGATAATATTATCGAAGACTAACTCTCCATTTTTTCCTGTCGTACCTGTTAGATCATTTTCTAAGTAGTCTTTCGCTACGTTCGTTGTCTTAGAATCTGTATAAAGCGTAAACTCTGCTCCTTCTAAGAACTCATTATTTCCGGTTTTCTTTATTATCTTTAGAGTACCTGTTTTTCTATTTGTAATATTGTAACTGCCATCGGTTGCTGTAGTATATTCCGGATAATATCCTGCTATTTGCTTTATATGTTCTAGATTCTGTGGATCTGGTTTCTCACCATTAAGTTCTTTCGAACTTTTTAAAGTTCCCAATTCTACAACCTTGTACTCATATTCTTGTTTATCAGTCGCTGTATAATCCACATATTTCAATAATCCTGTAAATGTATACTTCCAGTCACTATTAATATCAACAACTTGATTTGGAATCCGTTCTTCTGACTTATCTTTTGCTTGTTCATATTCTTTAGTATCTGGATTAAGCCGCTGAATCTGAACAACAATATTTCCCGGTGTATCTGCTGTCTCTCCACCTTCCCAAGTCTTCGTTCCAGAAATGGAAATCAATGGTGTAACTGTATTTACAAATGTAACCTCTGTGCTAGTGCTAGTTGAATTTTCACCATCATCTGCAACTACAATTCCTGTAACTACATTGTTCTCTACTTTGACATTCTTGTCATTTCCATTATTTGAAACTTCAACTTTTTCCAGACTATAATTGGCATCATTTGGTATTACTTCATAAATCGTATAATCGGTACCTGCCGGAATTCCTTGAATCGTTGTATCCTGTTCTGCTTCCAATTCAATTGTCTGCGTAATAACATCTGTTCCTGTATTCGCTTCCAGTTTCATCCCTGCGATATTTCGGTATTCAATTATAAACTGATACTTTCTTCCTGGTTGAGATTCTGTCTCTCCCTCGCTTAATGACTTTTTCAGAGAAATAGAACCTGTCCGCAGCTTATTCACGTATTTCGCTTTCAAATCAATCGCTGCATTTTCACTATCAGGATTAGCATAACTTCGGAATACAATCGTTGATTCAGTAGGTTTTCCTACAGATACTATCTTCTCTGTTCTTCCATCTTTGACTTCATAACCTGATTGATTTTCAACAGAACCTTGTCCGCTACCGGTTACGGTACTAGATTCTGTAGGAGTCAAATCACTTGGATTTACAATTGCTCCATTTTCATACAACGACCACGTTGTAGTAAATACATCCGGTGAAACATTTTTCTCGGCAATGGAAAGATAACTTCCTTTTCGGAACTGATCGCTGAATATTGCACTTTCTTTATTTCCAATACTAAGAAGTCCATCACTGTAGATGATTGTATCTCCATTTGTATTCTGATAATATGCGCCATTCACCGGTTCCAGTTTCTTTGATTCAATTGATCCATAATCTGGAATATCTTCCTGTTCTGTTGTGAATCCTGTTTTCTCGACACTCGCTGGCTTTACAAATGCAAACTTGTCAAGATAAACTGTCACATCATCCCAGTAAGCAAATTGGATTTCTTTCACTTTGCTGAAGTCAAATCCACTTGTTGTTCCCTTGTCTAATGTTTTTTCCTTTAATTTATTAAGATCGATTCGTATTGTCTTCCAAATTTTATTATCAATGTTATTATTTCGACCATTATAAGTAAGGAAACTTGCCCACGCTCCTATCCTTGTTCCATCTTCATCTACCAGTGCAACAAAAGGATCTGTCCCTAACGCATTTTCATCCGTATTATACACATCAAATTGCAAATACTTGTAACCTTTTAAATCTGATGCGTCAAATGTACCTTTACCACTTGCCTGAATCTTTACTAATCTCGAATCTGTTTTTTCTTGCGTATCCGTTGATTTCTTCTCTCCCGGATAATAGCTGCTTATAAGCTTTCCTTTTCCGTTACCCGTAGAATCATCAACCACTTCAACACTTGAATTCTTCACTCCTGTTCCAGAAATAGTACTCGGATTTGTATAATCATTGAATACTTGCTTTTCCTCCGGGCTGCTAGGAGCAGACACTTCTTTAGATTGGCCTCTTGTTGCAAGATTTTTTATCTCAAAATCAAATGTTCCGACATCTGCTAAAGCTTTTTTGAAAATATCATTTACTCCTGTTGTATCAACTTCTTTTTCTACAGTGAGCTTATTCTCCTGTGGGAAGTTGAAAGTGATTTTCATATTTGATTCCCAAAGTCCACGCTCCATGTAAAACATGGTGAGTGTATGTTCTTTTGTGAAATAATCAGCTTTGTCTAATATATCTGAAAAATCTTTTACTACATCTTTGATTACCCTATCATCGCCGCCGTTATTAGAATTACTATTCTTCACACGATTTACTGTAGCTGTCTTATTTGCGAAATCAATGGTTCCTTCTACTACATCATGATCACCACCAACATCAAGAACTAACTGGCCATCGATAAATACCCATACATCATCATCACCGGAAAAGTTGAATTCAATTGGTACTTTGTTATTTTCAGAATCAACAACTTTTCCATCAGATGTAAGACGGAACTTCAAATCAAACTTTTGCCCAAATCCATAATTTAATTTTGAAGCATCTCCTGATTGATCACTTGAATTCAATGGGAAATAGTTTCCATTAGACGTTACTCTATCCGCTGTTCTTCCCTTTACTTCTGTATCAGTTGATTTCAAAAAATATTCATCCGTTTTGTCATACTGTAATTGAAGATTTTTATTGTCTAAATTCTGATCAGCACTGTCAAAACACCAATAATCTACTGTTCCGTCAGAAGTTCTACTTGACGACGTCATTGCTTTTTTTACAAATGGAAAAGTTACATTTTCATATACTTTTCCAAGTACAGTATTCTTTGAATTCTTTCCACTTAAAAAGTCTTTGTCAAAAAATGGAGCCGTTATCGTATTTCCATTTTGTTTTTTTAATTGTAAATTGTTACTAGATAACTGATCTGCGACCAATCCCTGCGTTGCATTTCGTCCATTGAATGGTGATGTATCATCTATTTTTAAAGATTCTCCATTTCTCCCCCACATGGAGTTGTTTTCATAAAAGAATTTTTTATATGAATCAGTTCCGTCCTTATCATAACCAAACAAATTCATTGTACCTGCAATATCTTTAAACTTTGAACCGTCGAAGTTCTGAAAGTTTCCCCAGTATAATGGTGACTCTGCGTTATTATCTTGATAATAATCACTCAATGCCATGTTGAACTGTCGGAATGGCTGATAGATTCTGTGGTTTGTTACATTCTCTTGTTTTGGATAGTTATCTCTGTTATTTCCATTTAACTCATAATCTGAGTAGTAATCATAAATTGTCGTATTTACATATAAATTATCAGCATCTCTTTTTTCTTTTCCATCTGGTACATCTACAATTTTGTTGCCCTTTCCTGTTTCTGCATCTCTTACTGTATATGCCTCTCCCCAGTAACCGCCACGGTTTTCTTGAGTGCCTTGATAGATAATGTCGTCACTTGAATCTCCGTAATAACATGGTTTTGTCATCTTTTCCGGAATATCTACTAAATCTGTCGCATCACCATTTGCTGCTACGTTCGTATCATTTACTAGATATGCAGCAAATCGTATTTTTGTATATCCCTCTGGAAGAGTTACTTTATATACATCTTTATAATTTCCTTCTGGTGCTATTTCCATTTTTCCTGTATAAGGTGTAGTACCAGTATCCTTTGTAGCATAGAAGTAAATTGGACCCTTCTCTGAATGTGGAATTCCATCTCCAGTCCCCTTTACATTTTCTGTCTTAGCATAAGATAATTTAGATAATGTAGCGTCATAATATACTGTTATTCCATTTGCAGCAAGTGGTGTTTCTTTGTACTCAAACGGAGTATCTACTTTCTTTTTTGCATCCGATGCAGCTGCACCTGTCAATTTATAACATGGTGAATTCAGGCTCCAATCAATCTGTATATTCTCTGTTTGGTTACAAAGAAGCGTCCAGCCGTTACCTGTTAAAAAGATTACATGTGTCCATTTCTTATCAAACGTGATTTTCCAAATATTCTTTGAATCTGATCCAGGTACTTTATACATCTGCAGAACGCCCGTGTTGTCATTATTACTAAATGCATATACAGAAATTTGTGTTGCATTATCCCAAGCAGAGCCAGGGTCATCTATTGTATTTTGCTCAAAATACAATGTATATACTCCTGTTTCTGACACCGTATTAATATTATTTTCTCCGTCCGCATTCTCATCCGCAGCTTCGCTTTCTGATTGACTTACTGCCTGACCTTCCCAGGCAACGGTTACTTCATTCTCTTTGCTCTCGTCTTCTCTCTTAGCTGCTTCTGTGATATCCTGCTCCTCTTCGAATGCCTTTGCCTCAACCAGCACTTTCTTTGTATAGCTTGCTTCATCTGTACGATACTGAAGCTGCATATCAAAGTTGATTGCTATTGCATCTGCCGGCATTGTGATCTGCAGATATTTAGAAGTAACTGTTCCATTATCGTCCTTGTCGTTCTTCCACTCTGCTGTTGGACTTGCCTTTGTTCCATTATTAAGAGTCACTGAGTCTTTCAATGTCTCATCGATTGTTTTCTGTGTGTTTTTATCTGTAAGCTGATCGCTTGTCAGAAGATTGACTGCATCTATATCTGTTGCCGCAGATCCGTCCTCGTTTTTTAGATATACATTCAGACAGACTGATTGCGAGCACTGCCCTTGCGCAGTCACATGAATTGTCTGTGCAACATTCTGTTCCACAGTTTGTTCAGAATCTTTAGAAATATTAATTTTTATCCGATCTTGTTCGTCACTGCTCTCTCCTGCTGCAAATACAGTATTTCCTGTTAATACTGTTCCAAGTACCATTGTCACTACAAGTATCAGACTAACTCTCTGTTTTGCCTTTCCTCTCATTTTTCGAACTCCATCCCTTTTCATAACCCGATAATATAATTTCTGTCTCCACTCTGCTGTCTATCGGTAATCTCTTGTATTTGTTTCTTAACACTATGTTAACAAAACTTTCCAATTTAATGAATATTAAATTTTCAAGATTTATAACACTATTTCAAGATTTATAACACTATTTCAAGAAGTTACGTGTTTTACCCCAAAAAAATAACCCAGAATCAACTGATAAATTTTCTCTTTTATCAATTAATTCTGGATTAACACTTGCTGCTTTTTTCCACATCTTCATAATAATAATCTCCTCCTCAAAACGAATTGATATTCTTTATGAGTCGTATATTAGACCACAAAGGAGTGATTTGTCAAACAAAAAACAGCTTGTGCTCTGCTTTTTAGCAATATTCGTTAAATATGGTCAATCGATATTAAAATACATCAAGTTGGTTGTTGTATCTATCAATCTGATATCTTAATACATTTCGTTCTATGGAAGTTATTGCAAAAAAACAGTGCTTTCGCACTGCTTCTCATTCCTGTCTAT
>UMGU01008140.1_pt1 | contig 148650 bp, 127 predicted proteins | sample 1965331 | NCBI WGS metagenome assembly UMGU01 (sample SAMEA4836078, study PRJEB28245) | human gut metagenome | biome: gut microbiome; material: fecal sample | place: Denmark | collected 2008
TCCTTGTAAGGGAGGTGCTCTCCCAGCTGAGCTAATCACCCCCGCTGTGTGGAGTCGCATTATAGGGAGAGTTCAAAATGAGTCAACGCATTTTCTAAAGAAATTGTTCGTTCGTCGTAAATTTAAGCAAGATGATCGCAAAACAGACCGTGTTGCGCAATTTGTCAACGAAAACAATAATGCGTAAGGTTGCAACCCGAACTACATTGAGGAATCAGGCGGGAGTGATAGAATATCGCCCACTCAATTTTTCCAGGATTTGCCGGTTGTCGGCATCTTTCTAAACGTAAGGCCATTTCATGAAAATCAAAACTCGCTTCGCGCCAAGCCCAACAGGCTATCTGCACGTTGGCGGCGCGCGTACTGCTCTTTACTCCTGGCTTTTTGCACGTAACCACGGCGGTGAGTTCGTGCTGCGTATTGAAGACACCGATCTTGAGCGTTCCACGCCGGAAGCTATCGAAGCCATTATGGATGGCATGAACTGGCTGAGCCTGGAGTGGGATGAAGGTCCGTACTACCAGACCAAACGTTTTGATCGCTACAACGCGGTGATCGATCAGATGCTGGAAGAGGGCACTGCTTATAAATGCTATTGCTCTAAAGAGCGCCTGGAAGCGCTGCGCGAAGAGCAAATGGCGAAAGGTGAGAAGCCGCGTTATGACGGTCGCTGCCGCCACAGCCATGAGCATCATGCTGATGATGAACCGTGCGTTGTACGTTTTGCTAACCCGCAGGAAGGTTCTGTTGTTTTTGACGATCAGATCCGTGGCCCGATTGAGTTCAGCAACCAGGAGCTGGATGATCTGATTATCCGTCGTACCGATGGTTCTCCAACCTATAACTTCTGTGTGGTGGTTGACGACTGGGATATGGAAATCACCCACGTTATCCGTGGCGAAGACCATATCAACAACACGCCGCGCCAGATCAACATTCTTAAAGCACTGAAAGCGCCGGTACCGGTTTACGCGCACGTTTCTATGATCAACGGCGATGACGGCAAAAAACTGTCCAAACGTCACGGGGCGGTCAGCGTAATGCAGTATCGTGATGACGGTTATTTGCCAGAAGCATTGCTGAACTATCTGGTGCGTCTGGGCTGGTCCCACGGCGATCAGGAAATCTTCACTCGTGAAGAGATGATCAAATACTTCACTCTGAATGCCGTCAGCAAATCTGCCAGTGCGTTCAACACCGACAAGCTGCTGTGGCTGAACCATCACTACATTAACGCGCTGCCGCCGGAGTATGTTGCTACTCACTTACAATGGCACATTGAGCAGGAAAATATCGATACCCGTAACGGCCCGCAGCTGGCTGATCTGGTGAAACTGCTGGGCGAACGCTGCAAGACGCTGAAAGAGATGGCACAGAGCTGCCGTTATTTCTACGAAGATTTTGCTGAGTTCGATGCCGACGCCGCGAAAAAACATCTGCGTCCGGTAGCGCGTCAGCCGCTGGAAGTGGTTCGTGACAAACTGACTGCGATTACTGACTGGACCGCTGAAAACGTTCATCACGCTATTCAGGCGACGGCGGATGAGCTGGAAGTGGGTATGGGTAAAGTTGGTATGCCGCTGCGTGTCGCCGTAACCGGTGCGGGGCAGTCTCCGGCGCTGGATGTTACCGTTCACGCAATCGGTAAGACCCGCAGTATCGAGCGTATCAACAAAGCGCTGGCTTTTATTGCTGAACGCGAAAATCAGCAATAATTAGCGCATAAAAGATAAACGGCAGGAGAGATACCCCTGCCGTTTTTTATTTATTCTGATTCATCTATGTCGAGACGAGCAAGGAAATGACGAATTCCTTCGCGTGACAAAAATTGCGCAACTTTTTCCTGCTCACTGTGAGTCATGTTGTCTATTGCGCTGATGATTTGCCGATAAGCAGGAGTGCGAATCCCCGGTGCGTATTCGGCAAGGGGTTCTTCGGCTTCCAGAAGCATCGGCGTGTTATGGAAGGCTGGCGTGTTCTGAATAAACTCGCAAACTTGCGTATCGACCAGAATAAGTCTGGCACGACCGCCTTTCACGCCAGGAAATTTTTCCGTTTTCCAGCCTTTTTCTCTGATCCAACGGTTAACAGTTTGTTTAGCCACACCGAGGCATTCAGCCAGTTCTTCGGTGGTCATTTTATTGCGTAATCTTTTCATATTATTTGCTATCGCGAATCCCTAAGCGTTGTAACAATCCGATAATCCCTTCCCGCAGAAGCAAGGATGTAAACTGTTTTTGTTCGACTGGCGTCATCTCTTTCGCCAGTGTCACCAGCAATACTTCAAGCGGCGCATCACCAGAAAGGGCAGGCGTTTCTCCCTGACTTTCCGGACGTTCAGCATTGCGAATATATTCACGAACCTGTTCATTGACGTGAACCAGTCGGGCTTTGCCACCCTGGACGCCAGGTTTTGGTGACGTTGTCCAGCCTTCCTTGCGTACCCATTTATTAATGGTCTGGCGGCTATAGCCGGTCAGTCTGGCAAGTTCATCTGGCGTCATCCTCTCCTTGAACATAACAATTCCCTGAATGTATGTGGGTCTATTAGTAGTTCATTTTATAACACCACTTTACATGAAACCGTGACATGAATAACTACTGAATGCGAGCGGTTTTCCAAAATTGTTCATTTGCCTGATTTTTCAGCGATTGAAACTACACGTTGCAATTTGCCGTTGACACATTCGGGCGGAATTCATATGATGCCGCCCGTCAACTCGACAAGCTTTACGTGACGGGGCTATAGCTCAGCTGGGAGAGCGCTTGCATGGCATGCAAGAGGTCAGCGGTTCGATCCCGCTTAGCTCCACCAAATTTTGCACCCAGCAAATTTGGTACGTAAACGCATCGTGGGGCTATAGCTCAGCTGGGAGAGCGCTTGCATGGCATGCAAGAGGTCAGCGGTTCGATCCCGCTTAGCTCCACCAAATTTCAAACCCTCGCTGTAAAGCGGGGGTTTTTTGTCTCTGCTTTTTGCCGCTTTTGTAATACAGTCTACGTCCGGGTTAGCGCCGCCTGGTGAAAGCATCATTGGATGAAAAATCGGCAACAGGCTGGCCCCTGTTTGCTTCGCGATGCGAATAAACTTATTATTTGTGTGCCTGAAAACCCCGATCAGTGAGAGTAGTGTACTCATGTTTGTGGAGCATAACCTGATAAAAAATATCAAGATATTCACACTAGCGTTTACGCTCACCGTGGTACTTATTCAGCTATCCCGTTTTATTTCGCCACTTGCCATTATCCATTCCAGTTATATCTTTCTGGCGTGGATGCCACTGTGCGTAATGCTGTCAATCTTGTTTATCTTTGGCTGGCGCGGTATCGTCCCCGTTTTATGCGGGATGTTTTGCACCAATCTGTGGAACTTTCATCTCTCTTTTTTACAGACCGCGGTCATGCTCGGCAGCCAGACGTTTGTGGTGTTGTGTGCCTGCGCAATATTACGCTGGCAGCTGGGGACGCGTTGGCGTTATGGATTGACCAGCCGATATGTCTGGCAACGTCTTTTCTGGCTTGGTTTGGTGACGCCGATCGGCATCAAATGCAGCATGTATCTTGTGGGGAGCTTTTTTGATTTCCCGCTAAAGATATCCACCTTTTTCGGCGATGCGGATGCCATTTTCACAGTCGTTGATTTACTAAGCCTTTTCACCGCTGTGCTGATTTACAACATGCTTTTCTACTATCTCACTCGCATGATTGTAAGTCCCCACTTTGCGCAGATATTGTGGCGCAGGGATATTGCTCCGTCGTTGAGCAAAGAGAAACGCGCATTTACCTTAAGCTGGCTGGCAGCTCTTAGCGTGCTGCTACTTCTGATGTGCACACCGTATGAGAATGACTTTATTGCCGGTTACCTGGTACCTGTTTTCTTTATCATCTTTACCCTCGGTGTCGGTAAGCTTCGCTATCCGTTTTTAAATCTCACCTGGGCTGTTTCAACGCTTTGCCTGCTGAATTACAACCAGAACTTTTTGCAAGGGGTACTAACCGAATATTCGCTGGCATTTATTCTCGCGGTGCTGATTTCCTTTAGTGTTTGCCTGCTCTATATGGTGCGTATTTATCATCGTAGTGAATGGCTTAACCGCCGCTGGCATTTGCAGGCGCTGACCGATCCGTTAACGCTTCTACCCAACTTTCGTGCGTTGGAGCAAGCGCCGGAGCAAGAGGCGGGCAAGAGTTTTTGCTGCCTGCGCATTGATAATCTTGAGTTTATGAGTCGTCATTACGGCTTAATGATGCGCGTTCACTGTATCCGATCAATTTACCGTACGCTGCTGCCGTTGATGCAGGAAAACGAAAAGTTGTATCAATTGCCGGGTAGTGAACTGCTGTTAGTGCTGAGTGGACCGGAAACGGAAGGGCGACTCCAGCATATGGTTAACATCCTGAATAGTCGGCAAATTCACTGGAACAATACCGGGCTGGATATGGGCTATGGTGCTGCCTGGGGGCGTTTTGATGGAAATCAGGAAACCTTGCAACCCTTGTTGGGGCAGTTAAGCTGGCTGGCGGAGCAATCCTGCGCACATCACCATGTGCTGGCGCTGGATAGCAGAGAGGAGATGGTTTCCGGGCAGACCACTAAACAGGTGCTATTGCTGAATACCATTCGTACGGCGTTAGATCAGGGTGATTTGCTGCTCTACGCCCAGCCAATTCGCAACAAAGAGGGTGAAGGTTATGATGAGATCCTCGCGCGACTGAAATATGACGGCGGCATTATGACCCCGGATAAGTTTCTGCCCCTTATTGCTCAGTTTAACCTTAGCGCGCGTTTTGATTTGCAAGTGCTGGAATCCCTGTTGAAGTGGCTGGCAACACATCCTTGCGACAAAAAAGGCCCGCGCTTTTCAGTCAATTTAATGCCGCTCACGCTGCTGCAAAAGAATATTGCCGGGCGGATTATTCGTCTGTTTAAGCGTTATCACATCTCCCCGCAGGCGGTCATTCTTGAGATCACCGAGGAGCAGGCGTTTTCTAACGCAGAAAGCAGCATGTACAACATCGAGCAACTGCATAAGTTTGGTTTCCGGATTGCGATTGATGACTTTGGCACCGGCTATGCCAACTACGAACGGTTAAAACGTTTGCAGGCTGATATCATCAAAATTGATGGCGTCTTTGTGAAAGATATCGTCACGAATACGCTGGATGCGATGATTGTGAGATCAATTACCGATCTGGCGAAAGCGAAGTCATTGAGTGTGGTCGCGGAGTTTGTCGAGACGCAACAGCAGCAGGCGCTATTGCATAAGCTCGGGGTGCAATATCTGCAAGGGTATTTGATTGGTCGCCCGCAGCCATTAGCTGATTAACAGGCGTAAAAAACCGGGGAATTATCCCCGGCTTTTTTATGTATGGTCTTACAGCACCAGTGCTGCGATTGACGCAGACAGCACACTCACCAGGGTAGAGCCGTAAACCAGCTTCAGACCGAAGCGAGAAACCACGTTACCTTGCTCTTCATTCAGGCCTTTAACTGCACCTGCGATAATCCCGATTGAAGAGAAGTTAGCGAAGGAAACCAGGAACACAGAGATGATGCCTTCAGCACGCGGAGAGAGCGTGGAAGCAATTTTCTGCAGATCCATCATCGCAACGAACTCGTTGGAAACCAGTTTGGTCGCCATAATACTGCCCACTTGCAGTGCTTCACTGGAAGGAACACCCATCACCCAAGCAACCGGATAGAAGATGTAGCCCAGGATGCCCTGGAAGGAGATGCTGTAGCCAAACCAGCCAGTCACGGTGGCGAACAGTGCGTTCAGCGCGGCGATCAGGGCGATAAAGCCGATCAGCATCGCGGCAACGATAATGGCAACTTTGAAACCTGCCAGAATGTATTCACCCAACATTTCGAAGAAGCTCTGACCTTCGTGCAGGTTGGACATCTGAATATTTTCTTCACTGGCATCAACACGGTAAGGGTTGATCAGCGACAGCACGATAAAGGTGCTGAACATGTTCAGTACCAGCGCCGCAACGACATATTTCGGCTCCAGCATGGTCATGTATGCACCAACGATGGACATCGACACGGTGGACATCGCCGTAGCTGCCATGGTGTACATACGATTGCGGGAGATTTTGCCGAGGATATCTTTATAGGCAATAAAGTTTTCAGACTGACCCAGAATCAGAGAGCTGACGGCGTTGAAGGATTCCAGTTTGCCCATACCGTTGACTTTGGAGAGCAGGAAACCAATTGCGCGGATAATCACCGGCAACACGCGAATGTGCTGGAGAATACCGATCAGCGCAGAGATAAAGACGATTGGGCACAGCACTTTCAGGAAGAAGAATGCCAGGCCTTGATCATTCATGCTACCAAAGACGAAGTTAGTCCCTTCGTTGGCAAATCCGAGCAGTTTCTCAAACATTTCGGAGAAGCCTTTCACGAAGCCCAAACCAACGTCGGAGTTCAGGAAGAACCACGCCAGTAACACTTCGATAACAAGCAGTTGAATAACATAACGGATACGAATTTTTTTGCGGTCGCTGCTTACCAGCAGTGCGAGAATCGCAACAACGGCAAGTGCCAGTACAAAATGAAGGACGCGGTCCATATTTGCTCCAAATATGAGGCAGGTTAAATTTCCGTGCACATTCTATGTAACATGGTTAAGGAAAACGAGATCTGACACACACTATAATGACGTCCTGTGACAAGCTTCAAAAATAGTGAGCTGTCATACATTTCTGCTATGTTGTGTATGGAAGCTGAAAGTTATGTAAATGTGCTAACATTAAACATAATCACAACATTCAAGTCATCAATCTTTTCGTCGTCATAATTCTGGTCTATCAAAGAAATCATCACAATCCACTTAAATGAATTTGATAATCATTCTCGTTTGACATAGCATGAAACATAGCAAAGGCTATGTTTTAGAGGCACAAGATGACTAACTATCGCGTTGAGAGTAGCAGCGGACGGGCGGCGCGCAAGATGAGGCTCGCATTAATGGGACCTGCGTTCATTGCGGCGATTGGTTATATCGATCCTGGTAACTTTGCGACCAATATTCAGGCGGGTGCCAGCTTCGGCTATCAGCTACTGTGGGTTGTCGTTTGGGCCAACCTGATGGCGATGCTGATTCAGATACTGTCTGCCAAACTGGGGATTGCCACCGGTAAAAACCTGGCGGAGCAGATTCGCGATCACTATCCGCGTCCCGTAGTGTGGTTCTATTGGGTTCAGGCAGAAATCATTGCGATGGCAACCGACCTGGCGGAATTTATTGGTGCGGCGATCGGTTTTAAACTCATTCTGGGTGTTTCGCTGTTGCAGGGCGCGGTGCTGACGGGGATCGCGACTTTCCTGATTTTAATGCTGCAACGTCGAGGGCAAAAACCGCTGGAGAAAGTGATTGGCGGGTTACTGCTGTTTGTTGCTGCGGCTTACATTGTCGAGTTGATTTTCTCCCAGCCTAACCTGGCGCAACTGGGTAAAGGAATGGTAATCCCGAGTTTACCCACCTCGGAGGCAGTCTTCCTGGCGGCAGGTGTGTTGGGGGCGACGATTATGCCACACGTGATTTATTTACACTCTTCGCTGACTCAGCATTTACATGGTGGTTCGCGTCAACAACGTTATTCTGCCACCAAATGGGATGTGGCTATCGCTATGACTATTGCCGGTTTTGTCAATCTGGCGATGATGGCTACGGCTGCGGCGGCGTTCCACTTTTCCGGTCATACTGGCGTTGCCGATCTTGATGAGGCTTACCTGACGCTGCAACCGTTGTTAAGCCATGCTGCGGCAACGGTCTTTGGATTAAGCCTGGTTGCTGCCGGACTGTCATCAACGGTGGTGGGGACACTGGCGGGGCAGGTGGTGATGCAGGGCTTCATTCGCTTCCATATCCCGCTGTGGGTGCGTCGTACAGTCACCATGTTGCCGTCATTTATTGTGATTCTGATGGGATTAGATCCGACACGGATTCTGGTTATGAGTCAGGTACTGTTAAGTTTTGGTATCGCCCTGGCGCTGGTTCCACTGCTGATTTTCACCAGTGACAGCAAGATGATGGGCGATCTGGTGAACAGCAAACGCGTAAAACAGACAGGCTGGGTGATTGTAGTGCTGGTCGTGGCGCTGAATATCTGGTTGTTGGTGGGGACGGCGCTGGGATTGTAGTTGAATGAGCGTCGCATCTGGCACTATTGGCGGATGCGGCGTAAACGCCTTATCCGCCCTACGCGTTAAAGAGCCGGTTTGTAGGCCTGATAAGACGCACTAGCGTCGCATCAGGCATTGTGCTCCATTGGCGAATGTGTTTAATGGCGGTGTCCATGTCCGCGGCCTTTTCCGCGATGATCGTCACGATCGCGCCAGCCTTCACGATAGCCACGCTCATACGCTTTACGCTTATCCCAGCCACGGTGGTAGCCATTATCATGACGCCACCAGCGGTTTTTACGCCATTCATAATTGCGATGCCAGTAGTCACGGTCGCGCCAGTGACCACCGTCCCAGTAATTACCGTAATGATCGCGATCGCCAATTTGTAATTTGATTGATGGCAGTAGGGTGATTTCACCTGCGTTTGCCGCAAGCGGGGTAAATGCCATCAGGGCGGCCGCCAGAAACAGTGACCTGAACATTGTTATTCTCCTTCACGATCGAAGCCGTCAGCGGCCTGTTAACGCAATATTACGGGGAGGTAAAGCCCCGTATCATCGCCATAACTCTTAAATCATAAAGGAGAGCATTTTTTGCTAAATGTTATCGTGGGGTGGCTGTTGCTTCGGACGATTGACCATCATCATCGGCTTACCTGCTAATAACAGCCATGCCGGAAGCATGACGATACAGAGCAGCGGTAGCAATGTGGTATTGGGTACAACGACTGCCGCCATAAAAAGACTTAACCAGCCATCGCGTGTTACCACCAGCACGATGCCGAGAATAGCGCAGGAAACGGTTATTGCCGCTGGAACGGCGGGAACGTGCTCATGCAGCATCAACCCTAATGCCACCCCGACAAACACTGCCGGGAAGATTCGCCCACCGCGAAAGCCACTGGCGGCAGCAACCACGAGAGCGGCAAGTTTAATCACCGCCAGCAAAAAGTAATCGCTGGTGCTGAAAGCCTGATTTGCCACCATCTGCTGCATCTCATCCAGCCCTTTAAACAGCGAAACTGGTCCACCCATTACCCCCAGAATACCGAGAATAAATCCGCCAATACCCAGCACGAGCACCGGATTTTTCATTTGATGCATCATCGCGTGCAACCGTGGTAAGCACCATACGGCGACCATCCCTGCTGCGATGGCAATCGCCGCCACAATTGCACCACTGAGAATATCGGTCATTTGCATCTGTCCGTAATGCGCAATGGGCAGTGAAAAATGAGGATGGAAAAATAATCCGGTAGTTAGTGCACCAGCTGCTGCCGCCATTAACGGCGCAAAGAGACGATCCCATAGCGGAACTTCACTACTGCCATTTAAGGTTTGCGAAAATATCAATGCCGCCGCAACAGGTGTGCCAAACAGCGCGCCGATAGTTCCAGCAGAGGCTAAAATAGTCCACTCCATCCGGTTGACGCGCGGTAACAGACGAGCACCTATCGCAACCGCAAGGGCGATATTGACGGTCATGATCGGATGTTCCGGCCCCAGGCTGACGCCGCCAGCAAGACCGAGAATTAATGCTACGATAAGTCCTGGTAGCGCAGAGGGCGGAACCGGTGCGCCGATCAGCGGTTCACAGGCGGGGTCTGGTCCAGCATGCCCCTGGCTGAAACGGATAACCAACCCCACCGCAATACCTGTTAGCGTTAATATGGCGATGATCCAGAAAGGTGAATCCTGGGCTATCCCCAGAGTTCCCGGCAGTCGTAGCCAGAGCAAATTCTGTAATACCGAGGCGATTTTCATCACCACAATCAGAATAAGACTGGACGCAATCCCAATTGCCACGGCGGGGAGCGATAATAACAACATGGTTCTGGCTCGCGGATGGAGCATGTTCTATTCCTTATGCGGGGTCAGATACTTAGTTTGCCCAGCTTGCAAAAAGGCATCGCTGCAATTGGTGCTGAAACGATAAAGTAATTGTGTGACCCAGATCGATATTTACAGGGAGCCTGCCTTTCCGGCGTTGTTGTTATGCCCCCAGGTATTTACAGTGTGAGAAAGAATTATTTTGACTTTAGCGGAGCAGTTGAAGAATGACAAAGTATGCATTAGTCGGTGATGTGGGCGGCACCAACGCGCGTCTTGCTCTGTGTGATATTGCCAGTGGTGAAATCTCGCAGGCTAAGACCTATTCAGGGCTTGATTATCCCAGCCTCGAAGCGGTCATTCGCGTTTATCTTGAAGAACATAAGGTCGAGGTGAAAGACGGCTGTATTGCCATCGCTTGCCCGATTACCGGTGATTGGGTGGCAATGACCAACCATACCTGGGCGTTCTCAATTGCCGAAATGAAAAAGAATCTCGGTTTTAGCCATCTGGAAATTATCAACGATTTTACCGCTGTATCGATGGCGATCCCGATGCTGAAAAAAGAGCATCTGATTCAGTTTGGTGGCGCAGAACCGGTAGAAGGTAAGCCTATTGCGGTTTACGGTGCCGGAACGGGGCTAGGGGTTGCGCATCTGGTCCATGTAGATAAGCGTTGGGTAAGCTTGCCAGGCGAAGGCGGTCACGTTGATTTTGCGCCGAATAGTGAAGAAGAGGGCATTATCCTCGAAATACTGCGTGCAGAAATTGGTCATGTTTCGGCAGAGCGCGTGCTTTCTGGCCCTGGGCTGGTGAATTTGTATCGCGCAATTGTTAAAGCCGACAACCGCCTGCCAGAAAATCTCAAGCCAAAAGATATTACCGAACGCGCGCTGGCTGACAGCTGCACCGATTGCCGCCGCGCGTTGTCGCTGTTTTGCGTCATTATGGGCCGTTTTGGCGGCAATCTGGCGCTCAATCTCGGGACATTTGGCGGCGTGTTTATTGCGGGTGGTATCGTGCCGCGCTTCCTTGAGTTCTTCAAAGCCTCTGGTTTCCGTGCCGCATTTGAAGATAAAGGGCGCTTTAAAGAATATGTCCATGATATTCCGGTGTATCTCATCGTCCATGACAATCCGGGCCTTCTTGGTTCCGGTGCACATTTACGCCAGACCTTAGGTCACATTCTCTAAATCCTTCCTGTTATATCGGGAGGTAACTCTCCCGATAATCTTTTAAATCATACAGTTAATTCAATTTTCCTTTGTGTCCCCTCACAAGGCCGACCTGCGTCACACTTCCGTACAGCGGGATTAATTCTCCAGTAAATGCATTATTTGTCTGGTAACGGCGATTTGTTTTGCACGTTCATAATTTCACTCGTCAACTATCACTGAACGAGGAATTAACGATGAGTAAGAAACTGATTGCTTTATGTGCCTGCCCGATGGGTCTGGCTCACACCTTTATGGCAGCCCAGGCGCTGGAAGAAGCGGCGGTGGAAGCAGGCTATGAAGTGAAAATTGAAACTCAGGGCGCGGACGGCATCCAGAATCGCCTGACCGCGCAGGATATCGCCGAAGCGACCATCATCATCCACTCCGTGGCGGTTACCCCGGAAGATAACGAACGTTTCGAATCACGCGACGTTTATGAAATCACTTTGCAGGACGCAATTAAAAACGCTGCGGGCATCATCAAAGAAATCGAAGAGATGATTGCCTCTGAACAACAGTAATATTCGACAGGGATAATTGTTATGGCCATTAAAAAACGCAGTGCAACCGTTGTGCCTGGCGCATCCGGTGCGGCAGCGGCAGTTAAGAATCCGCAGGCCTCTAAAACCAGCTTCTGGGGTGAACTCCCGCAGCATGTGATGTCAGGGATTTCACGCATGGTGCCGACCTTAATTATGGGCGGTGTGATCCTCGCTTTCAGCCAGCTGATTGCTTATAGCTGGCTTAAAATTCCTGCTGATATCGGCATCATGGATGCTCTTAATAGCGGGAAATTCTCCGGTTTCGACCTCTCCTTACTGAAATTTGCCTGGTTGTCGCAGTCCTTCGGCGGCGTGTTGTTTGGTTTTGCCATTCCGATGTTTGCTGCATTTGTGGCGAACTCTATCGGTGGCAAACTGGCGTTCCCGGCTGGTTTTATCGGTGGGTTGATGTCTACCCAGCCGACGCAACTGCTGAACTTCGATCCCAGCACGATGCAATGGGCGACCTCTTCGCCGGTGCCGTCCACCTTCATTGGTGCCCTGATTATTTCTATCGTTGCTGGTTACCTTGTGAAGTGGATGAACCAGAAAATCCAGTTACCGGATTTCCTGTTAGCGTTCAAAACCACATTTTTGCTACCGATTCTTTCCGCCATTTTTGTCATGCTGGCGATGTACTACGTCATCACCCCCTTTGGTGGCTGGATCAACGGCGGTATCCGTACCGTGCTGACTGCCGCAGGTGAGAAGGGTGCGCTAATGTACGCGATGGGGATCGCCGCGGTGACAGCAATCGACCTTGGTGGCCCGATCAACAAAGCAGCTGGTTTCGTTGCCTTCAGCTTTACCACTGACCACGTATTACCGGTTACCGCGCGTTCCATCGCTATTGTTATTCCGCCGATTGGTCTGGGTCTGGCGACCATTATCGACCGCCGTTTAACCGGCAAACGTCTGTTCAGTGCTCAGCTTTATCCGCAGGGTAAAACCGCCATGTTCCTGGCGTTTATGGGGATCAGTGAGGGTGCGATTCCGTTTGCGCTGGAAAGCCCCATCACCGCCATTCCGTCCTATATGGTCGGCGCGATTGTCGGCTCAACCGCCGCTGTCTGGCTGGGCGCAGTGCAATGGTTCCCGGAGTCCGCTATCTGGGCATGGCCGCTGGTCACTAACCTCGGCGTCTACATGGCGGGGATCGCGCTGGGGGCAGTCATAACTGCGCTGATGGTGGTGTTCCTGCGTCTGATGATGTTCCGTAAAGGCAAATTGTTAATCGATAGCCTGTAAGAAGGACAATCCTGATGACATTACTCGCTTCGCTGCGCGACTGGCTTAAGGCGCAACAACTGGATGCGGTGCTTCTCTCCTCACGGCAGAACAAACAGCCGCATCTGGGGATCTCCACCGGATCAGGCTATGTGCTGATTAGCCGTGAAAGTGCGCACATTCTGGTGGACTCGCGCTATTACGCGGATGTAGAAGCCCGCACGCAAGGCTACCAGCTGCATTTGCTTGACGCGACGAACACGCTTACCACTATCGTCAATCAAATCATTGCCGATGAGCAGTTGCAAACGCTCGGTTTTGAAGGCCAGCAGGTGAGTTGGGAAACCGCGCACCGCTGGCAGTTCGAACTCAATGCGAAACTGGTGAGCGCCACGCCGGATGTGCTGCGGCAAATCAAAACGCCAGAAGAGGTGGAGAAAATCCGCCTTGCCTGCGGGATTGCCGATCGTGGCGCAGAGCATATTCGCCGCTTTATTCAGGCGGGTATGAGCGAATGCGAGATAGCCGCTGAACTGGAGTGGTTTATGCGCCAGCAGGGCGCAGAAAAAGCTTCTTTTGACACCATTGTCGCCAGCGGCTGGCGTGGCGCGCTGCCGCACGGTAAAGCCAGCGACAAGATTGTTGCAGCGGGCGAGTTTGTCACTCTTGATTTTGGTGCGCTCTATCAGGGGTACTGCTCTGATATGACGCGCACCTTGCTGGTGAATGGCGAAGGGGTGAGCGCCGAATCTCACCCGCTGTTTAACGTCTATCAGATTGTCCTGCAGGCACAGCTCGCAGCAATCTCCGCGATTCGCCCCGGCGTACGCTGCCAGCAGGTTGACGACGCCGCGCGCCGGGTGATTACAGAAGCCGGTTATGGCGACTATTTCGGTCATAACACCGGTCATGCTATCGGTATTGAAGTCCATGAGGATCCGCGTTTTTCACCGCGGGACACCACGACGCTACAGCCAGGCATGTTACTGACCGTGGAGCCGGGGATTTATTTGCCAGGGCAAGGGGGCGTGCGCATCGAAGATGTTGTGCTGGTCACCCCGCAAGGTGCAGAAGTGCTCTACGCCATGCCGAAAACAGTGTTGCTCACGGGAGAGGCATAATGGATTTATCGTTATTAAAAGCGTTGAGCGAGGCAGATGCGATCGCCTCCTCGGAACAGGAAGTACGGCAGATCCTGCTGGAAGAAGCGGATCGCCTGCAAAAAGAAGTGCGATTTGATGGGCTGGGATCGGTGCTGATCCGACTCAATGAGTCGACAGGTCCGAAGGTGATGATCTGTGCGCATATGGACGAAGTGGGATTTATGGTGCGCAGCATCTCCCGCGAAGGGGCGATCGATGTGTTGCCGGTTGGCAATGTACGCATGGCTGCCCGCCAGCTTCAGTCGGTGCGTATCACTACCCGTGAAGAGTGCAAAATTCCAGGCCTGCTTGACGGCGACCGGCAGGGGAATGACGTCAGCACCATGCGCGTGGACATTGGTGCGCGCTCGTATGACGAAGTGATGCAGGCGGGAATTCGTCCAGGCGATCGCGTCACCTTTGATACAACTTTTCAGGTTCTCCCTCACCAGCGGGTGATGGGGAAAGCCTTTGATGATCGCCTCGGTTGCTATCTGCTGGTGACGTTACTACGTGAGCTGCACGACGCCGAACTGCCTGCGGAGGTGTGGCTGGTGGCAAGTTCCAGCGAAGAGGTGGGATTACGCGGCGGGCAAACTGCCACCCGCGCGGTGTCGCCGGACGTCGCCATTGTGCTTGATACCGCCTGCTGGGCGAAAAACTTTGATTATGGCGCGGCTAACCATCGTCAGATTGGTAACGGGCCGATGCTGGTGTTAAGCGATAAATCGCTGATTGCGCCGCCAAAACTTACCGCGTGGATTGAAACCGTGGCGGCAGAAATTGGCGTGCCGTTGCAGGCGGATATGTTCAGCAACGGTGGCACGGACGGTGGGGCGGTGCACTTAACCGGCACTGGCGTACCCACAGTGGTGATGGGGCCTGCCACCCGCCACGGACATTGCGCCGCATCGATTGCCGATTGCCGTGACATTTTGCAGATGCAGCAGCTTTTATCTGCCCTTATTCAACGTCTTACGCGTGAGACGGTTGTTCAACTGACGGATTTCAGATGATCTCCTGATTAACCCGGAGCGGTTATGTTAACGATTCAATTTCTCTGTCCTTTGCCTAACGGTCTACATGCTCGTCCGGCGTGGGAACTTAAAGAGCAGTGCAGCCAGTGGCAAAGCGAAATCACTTTTATTAACCATCGCCAGAACGCAAAGGCCGATGCGAAAAGCTCGCTGGCGCTGATTGGCACTGGCACCCTATTTAATGACAGTTGCAGTCTGAACATTAGCGGTAGCGATGAAGAGCAGGCGCGGCGAGTGCTGGAAGAGTATATCCAGGTGCGCTTTATCGACAGCGATAGCGTCCAGCCGACGCTGGCAGAACTGACGGCGCATCCGCTGCCGCGTTCATTAAGCCGCCTGAACCCGGATTTACTGTACGGCAACGTGCTGGCAAGCGGCGTTGGCGTGGGTACACTGACCCTGTTACAGAGCGACAGCCTCGACAGTTATCGGGTGATCCCTGCGAGTGCGCAAGATTCCACCCTACTGGAGCACAGTCTGGCAACGCTTGCCGAGCAACTGAACCAGCAATTGCGTGAGCGTGACGGCGAAAGCAAAACTATCCTCAGCGCCCATTTGTCGCTGATTCAGGATGATGAATTTGCAGGCAATATCCGTCACCTGATGGCAGAACAGCATCAGGGGCTGGGGGCGGCGATCATCAGCAATATGGAGCAGGTTTGTGCCAAACTTTCTGCTTCTGCTAGCGATTATCTGCGCGAGCGGGTCAGCGACATTCGCGATATCAGCGAACAGTTGCTGCATATCACCTGGCCGGAACTAAAACCGCGCAATAATCTGGTGCTTGAAAAACCGACCATTCTGGTGGCTGAAGATTTAACCCCAAGCCAGTTTTTGAGCCTCGATTTAAAAAATCTTGCGGGCATGATTCTGGAGAAAACCGGGCGCACCTCGCATACCCTGATTCTGGCCCGCGCTTCGGCGATCCCGGTACTGAGCGGCCTGCCGCTGGATGCGATTGCCCGTTATGCCGGGCAACCTGCAGTGCTTGATGCCCAGTGCGGCGTACTGGCAATTAATCCCAACGATGCGGTGAGCGGTTATTACCAGGTGGCGCAGACGCTGGCGGATAAACGCCAAAAACAACAGGCGCAAGCTGCCGCGCAGCTGGCCTATTCCCGTGATAAAAAGCGTATTGATATTGCGGCGAATATTGGCACAGCTCTGGAAGCCCCAGGCGCGTTTGCCAACGGAGCGGAAGGCGTTGGGCTGTTTCGTACCGAAATGCTCTATATGGATCGCGACAGCGTGCCGGACGAGCAGGAACAGTTTGAAGCGTACCAGCAGGTGCTACTGGCGGCGGGCGACAAGCCGATTATCTTCCGCACGATGGACATCGGTGGCGATAAAAGCATTCCTTACCTCAACATTCCCCAGGAAGAGAACCCGTTCCTCGGCTATCGCGCGGTACGTATTTACCCGGAATTTGCTGGCCTGTTCCGTACTCAATTGCGGGCGATTTTGCGCGCTGCCAGTTTCGGCAACGCCCAGTTGATGATCCCAATGGTCCACAGTCTCGATCAGATCTTATGGGTGAAGGGTGAGCTCCAAAAAGCGATCGTTGAGCTTAAGCGCGATGGTCTGCGTCATGCAGAGACGATTACGCTGGGTATCATGGTGGAAGTGCCGTCGGTGTGCTACATCATCGACCACTTCTGCGATGAGGTTGATTTCTTCAGTATCGGTTCTAACGATATGACCCAGTATCTGTATGCGGTCGATCGTAATAACCCGCGCGTATCGCCGCTGTATAACCCGATTACGCCATCGTTCCTGCGCATGTTGCAGCAGATTGTTACCACTGCGCATCAGCGGGGTAAATGGGTAGGTATTTGCGGTGAACTGGGCGGTGAAAGCCGTTATCTTCCGCTACTGCTTGGGCTGGGCCTGGATGAGCTGAGTATGAGTAGCCCGCGCATTCCGGCGGTGAAAAGCCAGCTTCGTCAACTGGATAGCGAGGCGTGTCGGGAACTGGCGCGTCAGGCATGTGAATGCCGCAGCGCGCAGGAGATTGAAGCGTTACTCACCGCGTTTACGCCGGAAGAAGACGTTCGCCCGCTGCTGGCGCTGGAGAATATCTTTGTTGATCAGGCCTTTAGCAATAAAGAGCAGGCGATCCAGTTTCTGTGCGGCAACCTGGGCGTTAACGGGCGTACTGAACGTCCGTTTGAGCTGGAAGAAGATGTCTGGCAGCGGGAAGAGATTGTCACTACTGGCGTTGGTTTTGGCGTGGCGATCCCGCACACCAAATCTCAGTGGATCCGTCATTCCAGTATCAGCATTGCCCGGCTGGTGAAACCGGTTGACTGGCAGTCAGAGATGGGCGAAGTCGAACTGGTGATCATGCTGACGCTGGGTGCTAACGAAGGGATGAACCATGTGAAAGTCTTCTCGCAGCTGGCGCGCAAACTGGTGAATAAAAACTTCCGCCAGTCGTTGTTTGCCGCGCAAGATGCGCAAAGTATTCTGACGCTGCTGGAAACGGAATTAACCTTCTGACGTTAGCCCTGAAAACGGGCGCTGTACTCTCCCGGCGTCAGGCCAAACTGACGCCGGAAAACGCGACAAAAATAGTCGCTGTCCGGAAAGCCGCAACGCTGCGCCACTTCATGAATTGACAGATGATATTTCTGCAAAATCATCCTCGCCTTCGCCATTCGCACCCAACGCACATACTCGATAAAACGCATCGTTCCATGCTGAGCAAACAGTTTTGACAGATGATTGGGCGTGATATTAAAAAACTGCGCCACGCTCTCGCGGGTGAGCGGCTGGGCATAATTATCCTGAACCCAGTTACAAATGCTGTGATAGAGAAAATCGCCGCGCGGCTGCGAATTGCCCGACGGCATATTCACCACGTTACGGCAAAGATGCAGCAAACTTAACACCAGCGGCTGAATGATATTCTGCTCCAGCGGCGAACGGCTAAGATGGGTGAGGGCTGTAAGCATCGCTTCACCTTCACCGCGTTGCAGGCTGGGAAGCTGGATCTGGCGGGCAGGATGCAACAACGACGTGGTGCGGCTATCGTAAAATGATAAGCCAAGCCAGGTCGGTGCGAACACCAGGCTTAACAGCATCACCGGTTTGTTGTTGACCGGTAAATTAGCCGCGCGTGCCGGAATAAACAGCATTTCTCCTTCCACCATACGTTGCTGCTTTGCTTCCAGCAGATTGCCGTATTCGCCGCGTAGCACGATATCCAGACGGGGAAAATCAATACATAAACTGCCCACTGGCAATGAGGCAGGCTGGCTGGCAAACCAGACGCGCCCCAGTAGTTGCGGGTTAAGCACCAGGCCGCTGAACAGATCGGCGAAAAATTGTTGATCGGCGGGCAAGCCTGGTGCTTTCATGAAAGTTCCCGATTAAAGATGCATTAACTGGCGGAATTCTTTAACTTTGCTGCGGCTGACCGGCACTTCAAAATCCAGATCTTTCAGCCGCAGAATATAGGTGTTATTAAACCACGGTTCGATCTCGCGGATTTTGTTCAGATTGACACAAAATGAGCGATGGCAGCGGAAAAAATGCGATGGCGGCAGTTTGCTGCAAAATTCGGTAATGTTCATCGGCATTACGTAGGATTCACGCCGCGTATAGACAAAGGTCATTTTCTCGTGCGCTTCGGCGTAATAGATATCGTTAATTGGCGTGACGATGATTCGCTCATCTTTCACCAGATTAATGGTGTCATTCTCACGCGTTACCGTCGCGGCAGGCGTACTGCTGGTCTGCTGTTGCTGCCAGGCTGCTTCCAGTTTTTGCAGCATCCCGGTAATGCGTGACTCCTGATACGGTTTGAGAATGTAGTCAAACGCCTCCAGTTCAAACGCTTCTACCGCATGTTCTTTCCACGCGGTGATAAACACAATAAACGGTTTATGGGCGAACTGGCTGATGTTTTGTGCCAGTAACACACCATCCAGCGACGGAATATTGATATCCAGAAAAATGGCGTCGACGCGGTTATGCTGCAAAAACTTCAACACGTCCAGACCGTCGTCAAAGGTGCCGACAATCTCCATCTGGCTGTGCTCTTTAATTAGCCAGCTCAGTTCCTGTTGTGCCAGGAATTCGTCTTCAACAATGATGACTTTCACAATATCACTCCGGCTCAAAGCAATAACGTAGCCTGTGAGGCGACAGGGGTGCGTTGGTTAGGAATGTAAAACGCAATTTCCGTTCCTGGTTCCAGGCGGCGGATATGCAGCCCCTCGCCATACAATAACTTCACGCGATGATGGACATTCAGCAGGCCAATTTTATTGCCCGGCATTTCGTTCGCTTCGACCCGCTCAATCACCTTTGGATCGATGCCGTGCCCGGTATCCCGCACCGCAATGCGTACCCGATTACCGCACTCTGCAACGCTGATGGTGACAACGCCTTTACCTTTGCAAGGCTGGATACCGTGGACAATGGCGTTTTCCACCAACGGCTGGATCAGCAGGCTGGGAATGCAGCAATTCACCTCTTCATCAATATCATAGATAACCGTCAGCTTGTCGCCAAAGCGGGCCTGCTCAATGGCAATATAGTCTTTAATTTGATACAGCTCTTTTTTGATATCGATTTGCTCATCGTCTTTTAATTCAATGTTATAGCGCAGATAACGCGACAGATTAAAGATCAGCTGGCGAGCGGTATCCGGATTCAGACGGATTGACGATGAAATAGCGTTCAAAGCGTTAAACAGGAAATGGGGATTAATTTTGCTTTGCAGGGCGCGAAGCTCTGCCTTATTTGCCATTTCACGCAGCTGCTCAGCGCGCGAAACTTCCAGTTGCGTGGAGATGATTTGTGACAGACCGACCGCCATTTCCTGTAATGACGAGGTTATCTGATGCGCGTGGCAGTAGTAAATTTTCAGCGTTCCGGTCACAACGCCTTTCTCCCACAATGGGATCACCAGCATGGAATGAATCTCTGGTGTGCGGTGGGCTTCATCATTGTTTTTAATGATGATTTTTCCATAATTCATCGCCTGGCGGGTAGTCGGGCTAATGAAGTCATCGCCATTCTGATAGTTATGTTCACCCACGCCAACGTAGGCCAGCACATGATCGGTATTGGTGATTGCCACCGCGTCAGCGTGAATGTCATCGCGGATAATTTCGCAGACCTTGCGTAATGACTCGCTATTGACATGGCGAAACAGCGGCAGCGTTTTGTTGGCGATATCCAGCGCCAGCTTGGCCTGCCGCGCGGCGCTGGCCTCTTTTTCGCCCTCAACACTTTGTACCAGCAACACAATAAAGCCGATACAGACGCTGCCGAGGATCATTGGAATCCCGATTTTAGAGACGATATCGATCCCCAATGCGGTAGTTGGTGCCCAGACAATCACCAGAATCATGGTCAACGTTTCACACAACATGCCGCCGAGAATACCGACGCGCCAGCGCTGTGCTTTGGGGATTTTCAGGTTGATCCAGCCCGATATACAACCCGCCAGAATGCTGGTGATAAAGCAGGGGATCGCCGTCACGCCACCGATATCAATTAAATAACGGTGAATACCCGCAATCACGCCGGTAATGATGCCCACCCACGGGCCAAACAGAATCCCGCCTGACATCACCGCGATAATACGTACGTTCACCAGCGAACCTTCTACAGGAACGCCGGACCAGGTGCTGAACAGGGCGAACAGCGAGAAAATGGCGGTAACGGCGAGCAACTCTTTTGGGGAGTGCGCCGACTTGTGCAACAGTTCGCGAAACAGACGGATACGGATGAGAAAGAACAGGCAGATAAGCATTAACGCTGCCCGATCGAAGACCGCCAGCAGCATGTTGAATATTTCGTGCACGGGTGACTCTGAATAAGGATTAAACCTCTATGATAGGTAACCTGAAGGCTGATGACCAGCAGGCCGTTTTTGAGGAAAAACCACAATTTTAAAAGGGGATTGATAGATAAATGGTGTATTAGCAATGCATCTCTTGATAATGCACTTCTGGTTAGTAAATTTATTGAAATTATTATGTTAATAAAATGGGTGGTAATTTTCTTGTTAGCGCAGATAAATTTCCTGTTTTTAAAGCAGAGTTCCTCATTTAACGTCATTAATAAAAATGTTCTAAAACGCTGGACAGACAGAAATTAATCAGGCTATTTTCAAAACAGCCACCATCGTGGCAGCGTCGCTCGGACGGTCCGGGCGCTAACGTTAATCTGAGGAAATTATGGCTGACACTCGCCCTGAACGTCGCTTTACGCGCATTGATCGTCTCCCGCCCTATGTTTTTAACATTACCGCTGAACTGAAAATGGCTGCGCGTCGGCGCGGCGAAGATATTATTGATTTCAGTATGGGTAACCCGGACGGTGCGACTCCGCCGCATATCGTCGAAAAATTATGTACGGTGGCCCAGCGCCCGGACACGCATGGTTACTCCACGTCACGCGGCATTCCGCGGTTACGTCGCGCCATTTCCCGCTGGTATCAGGATCGCTACGGCATTGAGATCGACCCGGAATCAGAAGCCATCGTCACTATTGGTTCGAAAGAGGGACTGGCGCATCTGATGCTGGCGACGCTGGATCATGGTGACACTGTACTGGTGCCTAATCCAAGCTACCCGATTCATATTTACGGCGCGGTGATTGCCGGGGCGCAGGTACGCTCAGTGCCGCTGGTGGAAGGTGTCGATTTCTTCAACGAACTGGAACGCGCCATTCGCGAAAGTTATCCGAAACCGAAGATGATGATCCTCGGCTTCCCGTCGAATCCAACCGCGCAATGCGTGGAGCTGGAGTTCTTCGAAAAGGTTGTGGCGCTGGCGAAACGCTACGATGTGCTGGTGGTCCATGACCTGGCCTATGCCGATATCGTCTACGATGGCTGGAAAGCGCCGTCAATCATGCAGGTGCCAGGTGCACGCGATGTGGCGGTCGAGTTCTTTACGCTGTCGAAAAGCTACAACATGGCGGGCTGGCGTATCGGCTTTATGGTTGGCAACAAAACGCTGGTCAGCGCGCTGGCACGTATTAAAAGCTATCACGATTACGGCACCTTTACGCCGTTGCAGGTGGCAGCGATTGCGGCGCTGGAGGGCGATCAACAGTGCGTGCGCGACATTGCTGAACAGTACAAACGCCGCCGTGATGTACTGGTAAAAGGGCTGCATGAAGCGGGCTGGATGGTCGAAATGCCGAAGGCTTCGATGTATGTCTGGGCGAAAATCCCGGAACCGTATGCTGCCATGGGCTCGCTGGAATTTGCCAAGAAGCTGCTGAACGAAGCGAAGGTCTGTGTCTCTCCGGGGATTGGCTTTGGCGACTACGGCGACACGCATGTTCGCTTTGCACTGATTGAAAACCGCGACCGTATTCGTCAGGCGATTCGTGGAATTAAAGCGATGTTCCGTGCCGACGGTTTACTACCCGCCAGCAGCAAACATATTCACGAAAACGCGGAATAAACACCATCGCCAGAAATGCAAACAGGAGCCAGATGGCTCCTGTTTTTCATTGCACAGTTTGCTTTTAGATCATCAGGGCAAAAGTACCGGCCCAAACGATGACCATAAAAGAAATGCCCATAAAGAAATATTTCACTTTACATCTCTCCGCGTAATTACTGTTACGCCTGAATGACTTCATTACACCTGATACAGTGAGTTGACACCGGGCAAAACGACCTTAAAAGTCCTGTATTTTACCGTGGGCATCACCCCAGAATTCTGAGCTAAACTGCTCCAGACGGCGCTAATGTACGCCTAAAACTGAAACGAGACAAGAGGCATTTTCTTATTTACTTTTAGTAACTTACAAGTGTCTCATATCGGCGACAGTTTAATTTCTGACGGTAATAATTAGAGATTCAGCGAAGGAAAAAACCTTAAGAAAAAAGCCATAAAAACCATGAGGTTATTATGGCTGATTTGAGAAGGGAAAGAGTAAGAGCAGTTTGTTAAATGTATAGCGACGATTCTCCCACCGGGCGCGTTTTAAAGCGACGGTGGATCCAGAGGTACTGCTCCGGTGCGCGCATGATCTCTTTTTCGATAATCTTGTTCATATAGGCAGCGGCTTGATTTTCATCTGCCGGGTAGCCTTCCATCTCTGGGGTGATGTACAAACGATATCCGCTGTAATCTGCTTTTCTTACCATCGTTACGGTTAACATGGCTGCGCCAGAGAGACGTGAAAGGACATACGTACCATTGGTTGTGGCGACATTTTCCACCGCAAAGAACGGCGCGAAGGAGCTGCCTTTACGACCATAATCCTGATCGGGAGCAAACCATACCGCTTCACCTTTCTTCAGTGCACCGACAATGCCGCGCAGATTATTTCTGCCGATCATCGCTTTGTTAGAGCGCATGCGCCCACGGGTCTGCACCCATTCCATCAGCTGATTATTATGTGGACGATAGGTAGCCATCATTGGTTGGCACAGTCCCATCACGCGGCCGCCCAGTTCCAGCGACATAAAATGGACGCCGACAACCATTACGCCGCGATTTTGCATTTGTGCGCGTTTAAGGTTATCCAACCCTTCAACATCAAACCATTTACGTACGCGACTGTCGGGCCAGAACCACGCCATGCCGGTTTCTACCAGCGCCATGCCGAGTGAACGAAAGTTTTCGGCAATCATCTTCTCGCGTTCTTCCGCAGAATGCTGCGGGAAACAAAGTTCCAGGTTTTTACGGGCGATAGATTCACGCCGTTTCAGGAATGGTCGCGCCATTGCGCCAATACGCGTGCCGAGAAAGCAGAGAACAGGATAAGGAAGCTGTACCCAAAGCCAGAGTACACCAAGCCCAAACCATGTGAGCCAGTAGCGAGGATGTAGAAACTCGCGGGAAAATTTGCATTGTGGAAACATAGTTACCTTCTGTAGATACGAATTGTTGTATCGCAGAAGATTCCATGTCGACAGCGGTACACTCAATTGGTTGGGCCATCATGTACGACAATGGTTCCTGTAAAGAGTGTAAAGACTAGTCAGGACATAACCACGAGGAGCATGAATGCGGTGGCTCTACTTTATCACTGGCTGACTGCTTTCAGCTACTGATTATTAATCGTGCAAAGTAAAAAATTTTCCGCACGCAATAGCGTTGCATTTAACGTGCTGTTTTCATTGATGCTTAGCAAAAATTGCCAGAGGTTAAGGATTGTCTTACTATTAAAGTGACTGAAGTTACAGGTTTTTTAGCGCGGCAGGAGGTTGAGCTATGATTTATTTATGGATGTTTCTCGCCCTGTGTATTGTCTGCGTAAGCGGCTACATCGGTCAGGTACTGAACGTGGTATCGGCGGTCTCTTCTTTCTTCGGCATGGTGATCCTCGCTGCACTCATTTATTACTTCACCATGTGGTTAACAGGCGGTAATGAACTGGTGACGGGGATATTTATGTTTCTTGCCCCGGCTTGTGGCTTGATGATTCGCTTTATGGTGGGGTATGGCAGGCGCTAGTGGGTCAGGATGGCTCATTTGGGCAGGTGTTCACATCAGCATCAGGCATGATTGTTCACCTGCCATGTGACAGACGCTATCGCACAGGATGAATAAGATAATTCGCCTTTGTCGAAAAAGGGGGCGTAATGTCTTCTGTGAGATTTAATGGTGGCGCATCTTCTCTCAACTTAAACAAAATCGCCTGTGATGGCTGAAGTTTTGTAGAATGAGTTGTCGTCATCACTGACGTTTTTTCTGTCTCTTTATAGCTCGTCTCACTTCTACCACCAGAAATGGAAAATGCAAAAACATTGCATGCCATAATAGAGACCAATAAAAATAAGCTAAAAATCATTAAGTTTACTTTCATAGAAAGTTATCCTGAAAATGGTTCACTGAGAACCTACGATGTTATGGCTGTATTTACATTTAATTAATCAGTATTTACATCGATATAATAAATGACATCTCTTTGTGGTATATAAGAATAGTTCTCTGTGACAGGAAGCATATTCCTACAATTGTAAGACTAAAATACTTCTTGCGATAATAACTACAACTGTAAGATAACCCTTTCAAAATGACCGTTGCTCTCTGATTTCTCATTTCATGCTCACCCAATATGATGGCGGCGTTTTCTAAAACTGTTAAAGAATGAGGTAAGTATGAAACGTTTAATTATGGCTACGATGGTCACAGCAATTCTGGCATCTTCAACTGTATGGGCGGCTGATAATGCACCGGTAGCGGCACAACAGCAAACTCAGCAAGTTCAGCAAACCCAGAAAACGGCAGCAGCAGAGCGTATCTCTGAACAAGGTTTATATGCGATGCGTGACGTGCAGGTAGCGCGCCTGGCTCTGTTTCATGGCGATCCGGAAAAGGCAAAAGAACTGACCAATGAAGCTTCAGCTTTGTTGTCAGATGACAGTACCGAATGGGCAAAGTTCGCTAAGCCAGGTAAAAAGACCAATCTCAATGATGACCAATATATTGTCATTAATGCATCTGTCGGAATTTCTGAGAGTTATGTAGCGACACCCGAAAAAGAAGCCGCGATAAAAATTGCCAACGAAAAAATGGCGAAAGGGGATAAAAAGGGCGCAATGGAAGAGCTTCGCCTGGCCGGTGTTGGTGTAATGGAAAACCAATATCTGATGCCGCTCAAACAGACTCGTAATGCACTTGCTGATGCGCAGAAACTGCTTGATAAAAAGCAATACTACGAGGCAAACCTGGCGCTTAAAGGTGCGGAAGATGGAATCATCGTCGATAGCGAAGCACTGTTTGTGAACTAAAGCTGACAGGCAATATATTGAGGTAAAGGATTTTACTCCCTCCAGCCGACAATTTTTTATGGCCACAATACGACAGGTTGTGGCCATAAAATTATTTGGCGCTCGCGGTGCTATAAACTCGCATTTTATATTCTTCAAAGTAAACCGCAATAATCCCGTGTCATCATAAATCATTTATTATGTTATGTTTTATGGTACGCTTTAAAAAGCGTAATCATACCCTTACTTGTACATCACCGGCGCTTCTTACAGTTGTAAGAATAACATCACAAATGTCGCGGCCCTCTCTGATTACCGCGAACCAATATTTATCATATTCTTCTTTTCGTCCTCACTACTTACCATGCAGAAAGGAATTGGAAGTGGCGATGAAATGATTATCAGCACTTGATACAGGAATTTAAAAATATCGAGTGCAGCTACGACGATATTTTGCGGATTATTTATAGAGAGCATTATGCCTTAAATAAACGCTAAATTAACATATATTTAATTAACTAATAGGTATTGCTATGTCAACTCCACTTCAAGGAATTAAAGTTCTCGATTTCACTGGTGTGCAATCTGGCCCATCTTGTACTCAGATGCTGGCCTGGTTTGGCGCTGACGTCATTAAAATTGAACGTCCCGGCGTTGGTGACGTAACGCGCCACCAGCTGCGAGATATTCCTGATATCGATGCGCTTTACTTCACCATGCTTAACAGTAACAAACGTTCTATTGAATTAAATACCAAAACAGCGGAAGGCAAAGAGGTAATGGAAAAGCTGATCCGCGAAGCTGATATCTTAGTCGAGAACTTTCATCCAGGGGCCATTGATCATATGGGCTTCACCTGGGAGCATATTCAAGAAATCAATCCACGTCTGATTTTTGGTTCGATCAAAGGGTTTGATGAGTGTTCGCCTTATGTGAATGTAAAAGCCTATGAAAACGTTGCTCAGGCAGCGGGTGGCGCGGCATCTACTACAGGTTTTTGGGACGGTCCGCCGCTGGTAAGCGCTGCAGCGTTGGGTGACAGCAACACCGGAATGCATTTGCTGATCGGTTTACTTGCTGCTTTGCTGCATCGCGAAAAAACGGGGCGTGGGCAACGAGTCACCATGTCAATGCAGGATGCCGTGTTGAACCTTTGCCGCGTGAAATTACGCGACCAGCAGCGTCTCGATAAGTTGGGGTATCTGGAAGAATACCCGCAGTATCCGAATGGCACATTTGGTGATGCAGTTCCCCGCGGTGGTAATGCGGGTGGTGGCGGTCAGCCTGGCTGGATCCTGAAATGTAAAGGCTGGGAAACCGATCCTAACGCCTATATTTATTTCACTATTCAGGAGCAAAACTGGGAAAACACCTGTAAAGCCATCGGCAAACCAGAATGGATTACCGATCCGGCATACAGTACAGCCCATGCCCGACAGCCACATATTTTCGATATTTTTGCTGAAATCGAAAAATACACTGTCACTATTGATAAACATGAAGCGGTGGCCTATTTGACTCAGTTTGATATTCCTTGTGCACCGGTTTTAAGTATGAAAGAAATTTCACTTGATCCCTCTTTGCGCCAAAGTGGTAGTGTTGTCGAAGTGGAACAACCGTTGCGTGGAAAATATCTGACCGTTGGTTGTCCAATGAAATTCTCTGCCTTTACGCCGGATATTAAAGCTGCGCCGCTATTAGGTGAGCATACCGCTGCTGTATTGCAGGAGCTGGGTTATAGCGACGATGAAATTGCTGCAATGAAGCAAAACCACGCCATCTGATATTAACGGGGGCTTCTGGCTCCCAATTTATAAAAATTTCGAGGTTATTAATCATGTCAGATCAACTTCAAATGACAGATGGTATGCATATCATCGTTGAAGCATTAAAACAGAATGGTATTGACACTATTTATGGTGTTGTAGGTATTCCTGTGACGGATATGGCGCGCCATGCCCAGGCGGAAGGCATTCGTTATATTGGTTTTCGTCATGAGCAGTCGGCAGGCTATGCCGCTGCGGCAAGCGGTTTTCTTACCCAAAAACCGGGGATCTGCCTGACAGTTTCTGCGCCAGGATTCCTCAATGGTTTGACCGCATTGGCCAACGCAACGGTAAATGGTTTTCCGATGATCATGATTAGCGGCTCCAGCGACCGCGCGATCGTCGACCTACAGCAAGGTGATTATGAAGAGCTGGACCAAATGAATGCGGCAAAACCGTATGCCAAAGCAGCATTCCGCGTTAATCAGCCGCAGGATCTTGGCATTGCATTGGCACGCGCTATCCGGGTCTCAGTATCGGGTCGCCCTGGCGGAGTTTATCTTGATTTGCCAGCAAATGTCCTGGCCGCGACGATGGAAAAAGACGAAGCGTTAACCACGATTGTAAAAGTTGAAAATCCGTCGCCAGCATTATTGCCATGCCCGAAGTCAGTCGCTAGCGCAATTTCGCTTTTAGCAAAAGCTGAACGACCATTAATTATCCTTGGCAAAGGCGCGGCGTATTCACAAGCTGATGAACAGCTTCGTGAATTTATTGAAAGTGCCCAGATTCCATTCCTGCCAATGTCTATGGCGAAAGGGATCCTCGAAGATACGCATCCACTTTCTGCGGCAGCTGCGCGTTCGTTTGCCCTGGCAAATGCTGACGTTGTCATGCTTGTTGGCGCACGACTGAATTGGTTACTGGCACACGGTAAAAAAGGATGGGCGGCAGATACACAGTTTATTCAACTGGATATTGAACCGCAGGAAATTGACAGCAACCGCCCCATTGCTGTGCCAGTCGTTGGCGATATTGCATCCAGTATGCAAGGTATGCTGGCAGAATTGAAACAAAACACATTCACGACTCCACTGGTGTGGCGCGATATTTTAAATATCCACAAGCAGCAAAATGCACAAAAAATGCATGAAAAGTTAAGTACAGATACCCAACCATTAAATTACTTTAATGCATTGAGTGCCGTGCGCGATGTTTTGCGCGAGAACCAGGATATTTATTTAGTTAATGAAGGGGCAAATACCCTGGATAATGCACGAAATATTATTGATATGTATAAACCACGTCGTCGTCTGGATTGTGGCACCTGGGGTGTCATGGGCATCGGTATGGGCTATGCCATCGGTGCTAGCGTGACCTCTGGTTCTCCGGTTGTCGCCATTGAAGGTGATAGTGCTTTTGGTTTCAGTGGGATGGAAATTGAAACGATTTGTCGATATAACCTGCCGGTGACGATCGTTATTTTTAATAATGGCGGCATCTACAGAGGAGACGGTGTTGATCTCAGCGGCGCTGGTGCACCATCGCCAACGGATCTGTTGCACCATGCAAGGTATGACAAATTAATGGATGCGTTTCGTGGCGTTGGCTATAACGTCACCACGACAGATGAACTTCGTCATGCTTTAACCACCGGAATTCAGTCGCGCAAACCGACCATTATTAATGTGGTCATCGACCCAGCAGCAGGAACTGAAAGTGGCCATATTACCAAACTTAACCCAAAACAAGTCGCTGGTAATTAAATACTGACATCGTCTCCTCTTGCCAACTTATTATGCGATGGTGAGGGGACCCTTATCGGAAATACTATTATGCTAACATTTTTTATTGGCGATTTATTGCCTATTATCGTAATCATGCTGTTGGGTTATTTTAGCGGCAGACGAGAAACTTTTTCAGAAGATCAAGCCCGGGCATTTAATAAACTGGTATTAAACTACGCTCTTCCTGCAGCTCTATTTGTATCTATTACCCGGGCAAACAGGGAAATGATTTTTGCGGACACTCGTCTGACCCTTGTATCACTTGTGGTTATTGTCGGATGTTTCTTTTTCTCCTGGTTCGGTTGCTACAAATTTTTTAAACGTACTCATGCAGAAGCAGCAGTATGTGCATTAATTGCAGGTTCACCTACCATTGGATTCCTGGGATTTGCAGTTCTCGATCCTATTTATGGTGATTCCGTATCAACAGGTTTAGTTGTAGCAATTATTTCTATTATTGTTAACGCAATTACTATTCCTATTGGTCTGTATTTGCTGAATCCTTCCTCAGGAGCGGATGGTAAGAAGAATAGTAATCTGAGCGCATTAATTTCTGCGGCAAAGGAGCCAGTAGTATGGGCACCTGTTCTGGCAACGATCCTGGTGTTGGTTGGGGTAAAAATTCCGGCAGCATGGGACCCAACCTTTAATCTGATTGCGAAGGCTAACTCAGGGGTAGCGGTATTCGCTGCGGGGTTGACTCTGGCTGCACATAAATTCGAGTTCAGTGCCGAAATTGCTTATAACACTTTCCTGAAGCTGATTCTGATGCCACTGGCGCTGCTTCTCGTCGGTATGGCATGTCATTTGAATAGCGAACATTTGCAGATGATGGTACTGGCAGGCGCATTACCGCCGGCATTCTCCGGAATCATTATTGCCAGCCGGTTTAATGTCTACACCCGCACTGGTACAGCGTCATTGGCTGTGAGCGTACTGGGTTTTGTCGTCACGGCTCCTTTGTGGATTTATGTCAGTCGACTGGTTTCATAATTAATCATGTTATTTATTTTACATAAATGCCGAAGTGTCTTTTCACCTTCGGCTTTTTTCAAGGCATAAGCAAATGACAAATAATGAATGCAAAGGGCCGTTTGAAGGCTTATTAGTTATCGATATGACGCATGTCCTTAATGGGCCTTTCGGAACTCAACTTCTTTGTAATATGGGTGCAAGGGTAATTAAAGTTGAGCCGCCGGGTCATGGTGATGATACCCGCACATTTGGTCCCTATGTGGATGGACAGTCACTCTATTACAGTTTTATTAATCATGGCAAAGAGAGTGTGGTTCTTGATTTAAAGAATGATCACGATAAAAGTATATTTATAAATATGCTTAAACAAGCTGATGTATTAGCTGAGAATTTTCGTCCAGGTACAATGGAAAAACTCGGGTTTTCATGGGAAAGGTTACAAGAAATCAACCCGCGCCTTATATATGCTTCATCGTCAGGTTTCGGACATACCGGTCCGCTAAAAGATGCTCCTGCCTACGATACCATCATTCAGGCAATGAGCGGGATAATGATGGAAACAGGATACCCTGATGCTCCGCCAGTGCGCGTTGGTACCTCTCTTGCGGATCTCTGTGGCGGTGTTTATTTATTCAGTGGAATAGTGAGTGCACTTTATGGCCGCGAAAAGAGCCAGAGAGGGGCGCATGTCGATATAGCGATGTTTGATGCCACGCTGAGTTTTCTGGAGCATGGGCTGATGGCATATATCGCGACTGGGAAGTCACCACAACGCCTGGGAAATCGCCATCCCTACATGGCACCTTTTGATGTTTTCGATACTCAGGATAAGCCGATTACGATTTGTTGTGGTAATGACAAGCTTTTTTCTGTGTTATGCCAGGCACTGGAGCTTACAGAACTGGTTAATGATCCCCGATTTAGCAGCAATATTTTACGCGTACAAAACCAGGCTATTCTTAAACAATATATTGAGCGAACGTTAAAAACGCAGGCAGCTGAAGTTTGGTTAGCCAGAATACATGAAGTTGGTGTGCCCGTCGCGCCGTTATTAAGTGTGGCTGAGGCCATTAATTTACCACAAACTCAGGCGAGAAATATGTTGATTGAAGCCGGGGGAATAATGATGCCGGGTAATCCGATAAAAATCAGCGGCTGCGCGGACCCGCATGTTATGCCGGGAGCGGCAACGCTCGACCAGCATGGGGAACAAATTCGCCAGGAGTTCTCATCATAAATCCTAGATTCTACGTCAGTACTTCAAAAAGCATAATCAAAGCCTTGATAAATATGCATTCCTTCGAAATTCAGCTTTCACCCATTGGGTGAAAGAAAAGTGCTCAAAAATATGTTAAATTATCAGCTTTTATGACTCGATATATGGTAAAATAATAGTAAGAAAAGTAGTAAAAAGGGGTTCTAATTATGATTAATAAAATTGATTTCAAAGCTAAGAATCTAACATCAAATGCAGGTCTTTTTCTGCTCCTTGAGAATGCAAAAAGCAATGGGATTTTTGATTTTATTGAAAATGACCTCGTATTTGATAATGACTCAACAAATAAAATCAAGATGAATCATATAAAGACCATGCTCTGCGGTCACTTCATTGGCATTGATAAGTTAGAACGTCTAAAGCTACTTCAAAATGATCCCCTCGTCAACGAGTTTGATATTTCCGTAAAAGAACCTGAAACAGTGTCACGGTTTCTAGGAAACTTCAACTTCAAGACAACCCAAATGTTTAGAGACATTAATTTTAAAGTCTTTAAAAAACTGCTCACTAAAAGTAAATTGACATCCATTACGATTGATATTGATAGTAGTGTAATTAACGTAGAAGGTCATCAAGAAGGTGCGTCAAAAGGATATAATCCTAAGAAACTGGGAAACCGATGCTACAATATCCAATTTGCATTTTGCGACGAATTAAAAGCATATGTTACCGGATTTGTAAGAAGTGGCAATACTTACACTGCAAACGGTGCTGCGGAAATGATCAAAGAAATTGTTGCTAACATCAAATCAGACGATTTAGAAATTTTATTTCGAATGGATAGTGGCTACTTTGATGAAAAAATTATCGAAACGATAGAATCTCTTGGATGCAAATATTTAATTAAAGCCAAAAGTTATTCTACACTCACCTCACAAGCAACGAATTCATCAATTGTATTCGTTAAAGGAGAAGAAGGTAGAGAAACTACAGAACTGTATACAAAATTAGTTAAATGGGAAAAAGACAGAAGATTTGTCGTATCTCGCGTACTGAAACCAGAAAAAGAAAGAGCACAATTATCACTTTTAGAAGGTTCCGAATACGACTACTTTTTCTTTGTAACAAATACTACCTTGCTTTCTGAAAAAGTAGTTATATACTATGAAAAGCGTGGTAATGCTGAAAACTATATCAAAGAAGCCAAATACGACATGGCGGTGGGTCATCTCTTGCTAAAGTCATTTTGGGCGAATGAAGCCGTGTTTCAAATGATGATGCTTTCATATAACCTATTTTTGTTGTTCAAGTTTGATTCCTTGGACTCTTCAGAATACAGACAGCAAATAAAGACCTTTCGTTTGAAGTATGTATTTCTTGCAGCAAAAATAATCAAAACCGCAAGATATGTAATCATGAAGTTGTCGGAAAACTATCCGTACAAGGGAGTGTATGAAAAATGTCTGGTATAATAAGAATATCATCAATAAAATTGAGTGTTGCTCTGTGGATAACTTGCAGAGTTTATTAAGTATCATTGCAGCAAAGATGAAATCAATGATTTATCAAAAATGATTGAAAGGTGGTTGTAAATAATGTTACAATGTGTGAGAAGCAGTCTAAATTCTTCGTGAAATAGTGATTTTTGAAGCTAATAAAAAACACACGTGGAATTTAGGAAAAACTTATATCTGCTGCTAAATTTAACCGTTTGTCAACACGGTGCAAATCAAACACACTGATTGCGTCTGACGGGCCCGGACACCTTTTTGCTTTTAATTACGGAACTGATTTCATGATGAAAAAATCGTTATGCTGCGCTCTGCTGCTGACAGCCTCTTTCTCCACATTTGCTGCCGCAAAAACAGAACAACAGATTGCCGATATCGTTAATCGCACCATCACCCCGTTGATGCAGGAGCAGGCTATTCCGGGTATGGCCGTTGCCGTTATCTACCAGGGAAAACCCTATTATTTCACCTGGGGTAAAGCCGATATCGCCAATAACCACCCAGTCACGCAGCAAACGCTGTTTGAGCTAGGATCGGTTAGTAAGACGTTTAACGGCGTGTTGGGCGGCGATGCTATCGCCCGCGGCGAAATTAAGCTCAGCGATCCGGTCACGAAATACTGGCCAGAACTGACAGGCAAACAGTGGCAGGGTATCCGCCTGCTGCACTTAGCCACCTATACGGCAGGCGGCCTACCGCTGCAGATCCCCGATGACGTTAGGGATAAAGCCGCATTACTGCATTTTTATCAAAACTGGCAGCCGCAATGGACTCCGGGCGCTAAGCGACTTTACGCTAACTCCAGCATTGGTCTGTTTGGCGCGCTGGCGGTGAAACCCTCAGGAATGAGTTACGAAGAGGCAATGACCAGACGCGTCCTGCAACCATTAAAACTGGCGCATACCTGGATTACGGTTCCGCAGAACGAACAAAAAGATTATGCCTGGGGCTATCGCGAAGGGAAGCCCGTACACGTTTCTCCGGGACAACTTGACGCCGAAGCCTATGGCGTGAAATCCAGCGTTATTGATATGGCCCGCTGGGTTCAGGCCAACATGGATGCCAGCCACGTTCAGGAGAAAACGCTCCAGCAGGGCATTGCGCTTGCGCAGTCTCGCTACTGGCGTATTGGCGATATGTACCAGGGATTAGGCTGGGAGATGCTGAACTGGCCGCTGAAAGCTGATTCGATCATCAACGGCAGCGACAGCAAAGTGGCATTGGCAGCGCTTCCCGCCGTTGAGGTAAACCCGCCCGCCCCCGCAGTGAAAGCCTCATGGGTGCATAAAACGGGCTCCACTGGTGGATTTGGCAGCTACGTAGCCTTCGTTCCAGAAAAAAACCTTGGCATCGTGATGCTGGCAAACAAAAGCTATCCTAACCCTGTCCGTGTCGAGGCGGCCTGGCGCATTCTTGAAAAGCTGCAATAACTGACGATGAGGCCCAGGATATTGGGCCTCCTTTCTTTCTCTTTTTTTCCTGTTGTCATCTACACTTAACAAAAATACAGCAAGGAAAATCCCATGCGCATTTTGCCCGTCGTTGCTGCAGTTACGGCTGCATTCCTGGTTGTCGCGTGTAGCTCCCCGACACCGCCGAAAGGCGTTACCGTGGTAAATAACTTTGATGCCAAACGCTATCTGGGAACCTGGTATGAAATTGCGCGCTTCGACCATCGTTTCGAGCGCGGATTGGATAAAGTGACCGCAACATACAGCTTGCGCGACGACGGCGGCATCAACGTTATTAACAAGGGCTATAACCCTGACAGGGAGATGTGGCAGAAAACGGATAAATGTAAGATGTGCTGGTAAATAGCTCCCACATTTGAACATTGTGGGAGCCGCTATTTAGTCATTTTGCTGACAGAAAACAGTAATCTCCTGGTCCAGCTCTGCAATGTGTTCTTTTACAGAGTTCAGCAACTGAAGAATTTCAGGCTTACTGTCATCTGAAACAGGTGTTATTTCTAACTGGTGGCTAATATTAATCAACTTTTGCAAATTCAGGATGTTAGCCGCACCGTGGATGCGATGAATACACTGATGGAAAGTTCTGTTATCGCCAGCTTCTAGTGCATGAAACGCAGCGGGTAGATCTTTATGCGTTTCATGCTGGAAAGTCATGAGAATCTCCTGCATCAGTTGTAGATCATTCGCCGTATTATTCTTCAGGGCCTCGATATCAAGGTGGCGATACTGAGGTGCAATATGCGCAACCTGGTGTAACTGACTTAAATGTGTTTTCAGTACATCCAGAGTCAACGGTTTGAACAAACATAAGTTCATGCCGCAATTTAACCCTTTTTCACGTTCGTTAGCCTGTGCGTTGGCTGTAAGCCCCCAGATGGGTAAGGAAGAATTTTGCTCACGGAGTTTGCGAGTCAACTCAAAACCATCCATATTCGGCATATTAACGTCAGTAATAAGCAGATCATAATGTTGCATACTGACTTTGTGTAGCGCTTGCACACCATCAGTGGCTTCATCAACATCATATCCTAATAGATTTAGCTGGCGTTTGAGTAATAGCCTGTTGGTCGGATGATCATCCGCGATTAATATGCTCAACTTTTCAGGTAGTGTGATAGGTTGTTCTGCTTTTGCCTCGACAGCCGCCACTTGTTGGGTAATTTCTACCGGGATTGTGATCGTAAATATCGTTCCTATGCCTGGATGACTTTCTAATGACAAATCGCCCTGCATGTTTTTAATTAATTCTTTGCAGATCATTAAGCCTAAACCAGAACCTGTTTGCTGACGACCTGCACTTGTTTGGCTATAGCGTTTAAACAGTTGTTGTTGTTCTTCCTGAGATAATCCACTTCCAGAATCCATAATCGTCATTTTGATAACAGCGTGGTTGTCATCAATGTGACCCAGGGAGGTCGTAATTTTTACTGCCCCCTCGGTAGTAAATTTGAGAGCATTACTCAGTAAATTAGATAAGACCTGCTTAAACGCCTGAGGGTCGATCTTAACCAGGTAGCGTTCAGGAAGCGTACTGCTGCAACTTAATGCGATCGATTTGCTTGCAGCAATCGCAGCGAAAGAGTGACAAGTGTTCTGGACTAAAGTAGGGATATCGACCCATTGTGGTTGAAGTTGATAGTTACCCGATTCAATTTTGTCGACATCAAGGATTTCACCAATTAAGCCGAGGAGTGATTGTCCGGTGGCGTAGGCAAGTGAAATCGCCTCCACCCGTTGTTCCTTGCTAAGACCAGAACCCGACAGAAGTTCCAGGAAGCCCATAATGGAGCTTATTGGTGTTCTTATTTCGTGACTCATTGTTGCCAGAAACTGGCTTTTTGCGACAGTTGCATTGATCGCTTTATTTCTCTCTACTTCGAGTGCATGAATTAAATCACGCGTCTCGGTAATATCTTGCCAACCACAAATATAAACAGCATGTTCGCTTGCTGGCAGATTACATAAGGTATGCCAGTGATTAATGCATCTTTTCTCGATGCCATTATCAATTTCAAATACCTGTGTGTATATTGTTCGGTTTTCTTTCGTTTCTGCTGTGACTTCATGCGTATTAGAAAAAACATCTTTAAAGGGGGATTCACTGTTTTCTAATGGTAACATTGCATTTTTATAGTAATCAGCAGTGAAATAATGTTCAAATGCACTATTGTGACTAATGACATTACCTTGCCAGTTTACAACATAAGTTGGATTCGGTAAGGAATCCGAGAGCGCTTTCCGGAATGATATTTGGTTTTCTAAATCACCCTGAATAACTTTACGACGACGAACTGAGCGTAACAGGTAGAATCCCCATAAAAGGCTACTGCCAACTAATAAAACGGATAATGTCGTAACAATATAAAATTGCTCGCTATAGAGGTCCCATGTGTCAATGGTCACATTGGGCATTTTAATCCATTTTTCGGTCAGGCGCAGAACTTCGCTTGGGGGAATTGCATTCAGTGCTTTATTAATAATATCCTTAAGTTCCGGTTCTCCGCGAGGAAAAGCGAACGAAAGTGATGCATTCTGAACGCCGGGAATAAGAAAATGATAAAGTTCATTAGGATAGTAATGGTCGATCATGTAACGCGAATTTAACTGTGTCGCGACCAGAGCATCAAGTTCACCTTCTTTAACCTTGTGAAATGCAGCGCTGGCGTTATCGACTTTTATCCACTCTACCTCCGGATACATCTCTTTTAATTGCGAATGAAGCTCATAATAATAGGGAATGGCAACTTTCATTCCTTTTTTTAATGTTTGTTCACTGTCAGGCGCTTTTTGCATGACAAAAACGTAAGGCGTTGTTATGAAGGCTTCAGCAAATGAAACATTATTTTCTCGATCTTCACTATAAATAGCGGCGGGCAATATATCCCATCCACCGGGGTTAAGCTGTGTCCCAGCATGAATATTGTGTGAAACGGTGATCGGAGAAAAATTTAAACCTGTTTGCAAGGTAATAATATTAAGAATATCACCCATCACGCCCCGAACTGAGCCAGTTTCATCTGTCATAGAATAGGGTGGCGAGTAAGGATTTTCTAGCACCTTTAAATCGGGATGCTGCTTAATCCACTGTTTTTCATGTTCAGTGAGTTCTAATGGTTTGTTCAGAAAGGCCAGGTTTCCTGTATCAAGCCAATTTTGTGATACTTCATAGCGAACTTCATTTGTTAAAGCATCAACAAATCGATTGAGTACTTCATTAAGAACGATAGAATCTTTTCTGGTTAATAAAAAGTTATATTGACGCGGTGAGTTATAATACTTCACTACATTTAAGGAGTGAGTAAAATAACGGGAAATCATACTGCTGGTAATGATGTTACTACCAATAAAGTAATCATTCTGTCCGGCTGAGACGGATGCTAATGCCTGATATAAATTTGTAAAAGAGATAATTGTTGCTTTTGGAAATGATTGATGAATTACCTCGTCTGGGGGATAATTTGCTACCCGAGCAATATTTACTGGTTTTGATGAGGTAAGCGGTCGCATTGAATCGTGAAGGGTAGTGACCAGCGCCGGAAAGGTAATTATCAGAGGATTGGTTGCAGCAATGTCATCATTAAGAGGCGGCGAAGCAACTAAATGTGATAACACTATATCAACTTCACCGTCTTCCAGCGCGTCCATTGCTTTTTGATGATCTGCGTATTCCCGGAGTGTTAATTTGATATTTAACGCTCTTTTTAAAAGACTTAAATAATCAGCATTAATACCACGAATCCGTTGCTGCGAATCGGTATGCAACAACGTAGCTGTTTGGGACTTGTGTACTGCAATCACAAGATTTTTTTTGCTCGCTAGCCAACGTAATTCCTTGTTGCTCAGACGTAGTGGATCAAGTGTGACACGGTTGTTACTACTGATGCCACGATATTCGATGTAATCTCCGTCTGCGAAACTTATGGTCGACCAAAGACCACAACAGAGAAGAAAAATATAGGGTAAAAACTTCATGTGGTTAGCCGATTTTGTTACGTTGTGCGAATGTGTAAAGATCCATCAGTGATTTGCATTCTAATTTTTCCATCAAGCGACTTTTATAAGTGCTGACAGTTTTGTTGCTGATGAACATTTTTTCAGCAATGTCATTATTATCCTTGCCATCAAGAATATACCGCATGACACTAATTTCTTGTTTCGATAAGGAATCGAGTTTTTGCTGGTCGGACGTTAAACTTCCAACAAACCGGTTGAGAGAGAAGGGGAAATAGCAGTAGCCATTTTTTGCAGCTTCAATAGCCGCAATGATATTGTTCATGCCTTCTTTTTTACTCACGAAACCATTAGCGCCAGCATCAGCACAATGTTTCCCGTAAAAATGGTCATTTTTAGCGGAGACGATAATAATAATTCCGCTATATTGGCGCTTCCTCAGCGTTTCTAACACCTGGATACCGTTAACTCCGGGGATATCGACATCAATGATGACGATATCAGGTTTAAGTGTTTCCACCCGCTGAACGGCACTTCCCCCTTCAGTCAACTCCGCTAAGATTTCAATATCGTTTTTGATCAATAAATTACGAATTGCTGCGATAGCAAGAGGATGGTCATCAATAATTATTGCGTTCATAGATTATTCCCTTTGCAATGAAGCATCTCCCTTCTCCCTGTAGTAATACAGACATAAGGCATCATCTCATTTTCTCAATAAAAATAAGAAAATTTGAGCTTCCTTTAAGATAATTCGACAAGTATACCATATAAATAGTCGGCATATATGAAATGTCAACAATAAAATCAGGTATTGTACCGATGATTTATAGTTTCACATTGGCACTATAAGTCTTCTCACTAATCCTACAGGCGTAAGAATTGTATTGCAAAAGCCACGGTTTAGTCCTCTGTTGTTTTTTTTGCACCTCATTTAAATTAGGCCTCCAACGTTCCTGGGATAATGTGCAACACATGCACTGTGTTTGATATGAAGAATGAATACTCTTTTCATTCAATTCATAAATTTCATCTATGCGAAATGAGAGATAAAAGTGGAACAGATTAATTCAAATAAAAAATATTCTAACAGAAGAAAATACTTTTCTTTATTGGCGGTAGTTTTATTTATTGCGTTTTCAGGTGCCTATGCCTATTGGTCAATGGAATTAGAAGACATGATTAGTACAGATGACGCCTATGTCACGGGGAATGCAGATCCAATTTCTGCACAAGTTTCAGGCAGCGTCACTGTCGTTAATCATAAAGATACGAACTACGTTCGACAGGGTGACATTTTAGTCTCACTGGATAAGACTGATGCCACTATCGCACTCAATAAAGCTAAAAATAATCTGGCAAATATTGTTCGGCAAACGAATAAACTGTACTTACAGGATAAACAATACAGTGCCGAAGTCGCTTCAGCACGTATTCAGTATCAACAATCTTTAGAAGATTATAACCGTCGTGTGCCTTTAGCGAAGCAGGGGGTTATTTCAAAAGAAACGCTGGAGCATACCAAAGATACGTTAATAAGTAGCAAAGCGGCATTGAATGCCGCTATCCAGGCTTATAAAGCGAATAAAGCTTTAGTAATGAACACACCATTAAACCGTCAGCCACAAGTCGTTGAAGCGGCGGATGCAACCAAAGAAGCCTGGTTAGCGCTTAAACGTACGGATATTAAGAGTCCTGTTACCGGCTATATTGCCCAGCGAAGTGTTCAGGTCGGCGAAACAGTGAGTCCCGGACAATCGTTAATGGCTGTCGTACCGGCACGTCAAATGTGGGTTAATGCCAACTTTAAAGAAACACAACTCACGGATGTACGGATTGGTCAATCGGTCAATATTATCAGCGATCTTTATGGTGAAAATGTTGTGTTTCATGGTCGGGTGACAGGAATCAATATGGGAACCGGCAATGCGTTCTCCTTATTACCTGCACAAAATGCGACAGGGAACTGGATCAAAATCGTTCAGCGTGTACCGGTTGAGGTGTCTCTGGATCCAAAAGAACTCATGGAACATCCCTTACGTATTGGTTTATCGATGACTGCAACTATTGATACGAAGGACGAAGACATTGCTGAGATGCCTGAGCTGGCTTCAACCGTGACCTCCATGCCTGCTTATACCAGTAAGGCTTTAGTTATCGATACTACTCCGATAGAAAAAGAAATTAGCAACATTATTTCGCATAATGGACAACTTTAATGGCAATCACTAAATCAACTCCGGCACCATTAACCGGTGGGACGTTATGGTGCGTTACTATTGCATTGTCCTTAGCGACGTTTATGCAAATGTTGGATTCCACTATTTCTAACGTCGCAATACCGACAATATCTGGCTTTCTGGGAGCATCAACAGACGAAGGCACCTGGGTTATCACTTCGTTTGGCGTAGCAAATGCCATTGCGATCCCTGTTACCGGCAGGCTGGCACAAAGAATAGGCGAATTAAGATTATTTTTACTTTCAGTAACCTTTTTTTCACTATCTTCATTAATGTGTAGCCTATCGACCAATCTTGATGTGCTGATATTTTTTAGAGTCGTTCAGGGCTTAGTGGCGGGGCCGTTAATTCCACTGTCACAGAGTTTATTATTAAGGAATTATCCGCCAGAAAAAAGAACATTTGCTTTGGCATTATGGTCAATGACCGTAATTATCGCTCCGATATGTGGGCCAATATTGGGCGGCTATATTTGCGATAACTTTAGCTGGGGTTGGATATTTTTAATCAATGTCCCTATGGGGATTATCGTCCTGACATTATGCTTAACCTTACTTAAAGGACGAGAAACTGAGACTTCACCGGTCAAAATGAATCTACCAGGACTGACCCTGTTAGTGCTCGGTGTTGGTGGTTTGCAAATTATGCTTGATAAAGGGCGCGATCTAGATTGGTTCAACTCGAGTACAATAATAATACTAACAGTAGTATCAGTTATTTCTCTGATTTCTTTAGTCATTTGGGAGTCGACCTCAGAGAATCCGATTCTTGACCTCAGTTTGTTTAAGTCCCGTAATTTCACCATTGGTATTGTGAGTATCACATGCGCGTATTTATTTTACTCTGGGGCAATAGTTCTTATGCCGCAGTTACTCCAGGAAACGATGGGGTATAATGCGATATGGGCCGGACTTGCCTATGCGCCCATCGGTATCATGCCGCTATTAATATCACCTTTGATAGGACGTTATGGCAACAAAATTGATATGCGGTTGTTGGTGACATTTAGTTTTTTGATGTATGCGGTTTGCTATTACTGGCGTTCTGTGACATTTATGCCAACGATTGATTTTACAGGCATCATTTTGCCACAGTTTTTTCAGGGATTCGCCGTTGCCTGTTTCTTTTTACCCTTAACAACGATTTCGTTTTCAGGCTTGCCAGATAATAAATTTGCCAATGCCTCGAGTATGAGTAATTTTTTTCGCACCTTGTCAGGATCAGTTGGTACGTCGTTGACAATGACACTGTGGGGACGCCGCGAATCGTTACACCATAGTCAGTTGACAGCAACCATCGATCAATTTAACCCCGTGTTTAATTCATCGTCACAAATTATGGATAAATACTATGGTTCGCTTTCAGGAGTTCTTAATGAAATTAATAATGAAATAACCCAGCAGTCACTTTCTATTTCTGCAAATGAGATTTTCCGTATGGCGGCTATTGCTTTTATCTTACTTACGGTTTTGGTTTGGTTTGCGAAACCGCCGTTTACAGCGAAAGGCGTTGGGTGATGGAAAAAGAGGAGGCTATAGCAGGTAAAACGGCAGAATCTTAAGTCTGCGTCATCGGCAGCATCGCTCACCCAGGGAAAGGATGGCGATGCTGCGTTGAAACGTTATTAACGGCCTTTTGCCAGATATTGATTCATCTCTTCTTCCGGCACCATTCCACCTCCCGTCGCCCACACTAGATGAGTGGCATTACGCAGTTGTTCTGCGCTGAAACCGTGCATCTGTTGGTAACTTACTGATGCGCACACGCGCTGAGACCCGGCCATACCCGCCAGTGCCGATGGTTCAAGACGAATACCTTCTTCCTGCGCCAGCCAGCCAAGCATGTCATACATGGTTTGATCGCTAAGGGTATAGAAGCCATCCAGCAGACGCTCCATCGCCCGCCCGACAAAGCCTGATGCGCGGCCAACTGCAAGGCCATCCGCTGCGGTAAGGTTGTCGATACCAATATCCTGAACAGAAATCTGATCGTGTAATCCGGTATGGACGCCTAACAACATACACGGGGAGTGTGTTGGTTCGGCAAAAAAGCAGTGAACATGATCGCCAAACGCCAGTTTAAGTCCGAATGCGACGCCACCAGGACCACCACCAACACCACACGGCAGATAGACAAACAGAGGGTTATCAGCATCGACGATACGGCCTTGCTGGGCAAATTGCGCTTTAAGACGCTGGCCTGCGACGGAATACCCAAGGAACAACGTGCGGGAATTCTCGTCATCAATAAAGAAACAGTTCGGGTCAGATTGCGCTGCTTTACGTCCTTCCTCGACTGCAACACCATAATCTTGCTCATATTCCACGACCGTAACGCCATGGCTGCGCAGTTTCGCTTTTTTCCATGCCCGGGCATCAGCAGACATATGTACTGTCACCTTAAAGCCAATGCGGGCGCTCATAATGCCGATTGATAACCCCAGATTTCCGGTTGAGCCCACAGCAATGCTGTATTGGCTAAAGAACTGTTTAAACTCTGGAGAAAGCAGTTTGCTGTAGTCATCTTCAAGAGTCAGCAACCCCGCTTCCAGAGCCAGTTTTTCTGCATGTGCCAGGACTTCATAAATCCCGCCGCGTGCTTTTATGGAGCCGGAAATGGGCAAATGGCTATCTTTTTTCAGTAGCAGTTGCCCGCTGATCGGTTGTTGATATTCCTTTTCCAGCCGTTTTTGCATAGCCGGAATGGCAACCAGTTCTGATTCAATAATCCCCCCAGTAGCAGCAGTTTCAGGAAATGCTTTTGCCAGATAGGGTGCAAAACGGGATAAGCGCGCATGGGCGTCCTGAACATCCTGTTCGGTCAGGCCAACATAAGGTAAACCTTCAGCCAATGAGGTCGTGCCAGGATTAAACCAGGTGGTTTCTTTAAGAGCAACCAGATCCTTTACCAACGGATACTGGGCGATGAGCGAGTTCATTTTAGCGTTTTCCATAGTACGTCTCTTTGCGCTTAGATGATAAATGACAGCAGGAATGTGCCCGCCAGAGCGACGACTGAAGCGATAAATGTCGCTGTCGTATAGTATTTAAATGTTTCATTGAGCGTAGCGCCGCAATATTGCTTCACCAGCCAGAAAAGCGAGTCCGTAACGATCGTGCAGCCAATCGCACCTGAACCGATAGCAATCGCAATAATTTCCGGACTGATGTCGGGATACAGCGGCAGCACAATGATCCATATTTATATTTTCTTCTCCAGGTTGGCGATGCCAGTTGGCATGTTTTACCTACTTGCCTACATGGTTACTCGTTGGCGAGAACAGAGGCGGAATTGGGTACAATTGTCCGGGAATTATTGTTATTTTTTATTGTATTGCCGTGTCGGGTGATAGGGCGTTGAGAATATCGTTGGATCTCGCCAGTGACGTCTGTTTCTGCTACAGTGCCCGTTTTACGGCAAACGGCTTGGGTATGGCTTCATTAAAGGATGTCGCACGCCTGGCGGGAGTGTCGATGATGACAGTCTCCCGGGTGATGCATAATGCAGAATCTGTGCGTCCTGCAACGCGTGACCGCGTATTGCAGGCAATCCAGACCCTGAATTATGTTCCTGATCTTTCCGCCCGTAAGATGCGCGCTCAAGGACGTAAGCCGTCGACTCTCGCCGTGCTGGCGCAGGACACGGCCACCACTCCTTTCTCTGTTGATATTCTGCTTGCCATTGAGCAAACCGCCAGCGAGTTCGGCTGGAATAGTTTTTTAATCAATATTTTTTCTGAAGATGACGCTGCCCGTGCTGCACGTCAGCTGCTTGCCCACCGTCCGGATGGCATTATCTATACTACAATGGGGCTGCGACATATCACGCTGCCTGAGTCTCTGTATGGTGAAAATATTGTATTGGCGAACTGTGTGGCGGATGACCCAGCGTTACCCAGTTATATCCCTGATGATTACACTGCACAATATGAATCAACACAGCATTTGCTCGCGGCGGGCTATCGTCAACCGTTATGCTTCTGGCTACCGGAAAGTGCGTTGGCAACAGGGTATCGTCGGCAGGGATTTGAGCAGGCCTGGCGTGATGCTGGACGAGATCTGGCTGAGGTGAAACAATTTCACATGGCAACAGGTGATGATCACTACACCGATCTCGCAAGTTTACTCAATGCCCACTTCAAATCTGGCAAACCAGATTTTGATGTTCTGATATGTGGTAACGATCGCGCAGCCTTTGTCGCTTATCAGGTTCTCCTGGCGAAGGGGGTACGTATCCCGCAGGATGTCGCCGTAATGGGCTTTGATAATCTGGTTGGCGTCGGGCATCTGTTTTTACCGCCGCTGACCACAATTCAGCTTCCACATGACATTATCGGGCGGGAAGCTGCATTGCATATTATTGAAGATCGTGAAGGGGGAAGAGTGACGCGGATCCCTTGCCCGCTGTTGATCCGTTGTTCCACCTGATATTATGTTAACCCAGTTGCCAGAGTGCTCCATGTTGCAGCACAGCCACTCCGTGGGAGGCATAGAGCGACAGTTCCCGTTCTTCTGGCTGCGGATATATTCGGCTACTCATCACCGCCTCCCCGTCGTTAATAAATACTTCCACGGATGATGTATCGATAAATATCCTTAGGGCGAGCATGTCACCCTGCGGGAGGGGAATACTACGGTAGCCATCTAAATTCTCGTGTGGGTAATACCGCCACAAAACAAGTCGCTCAGATTGGTTATCAATATACAGCCGCATTCCAGTGCCGAGCTGTAATCCGTAATGTTCGGCATCACTGTTCTTCAACGCCCACTGCAGCTGAATCTCAACTGCTTGCGCGTTTTCCTGCAAAACATATTTATTGCTGATTGTGCGGGGAGAGATAGATTGATGCTGCTGGCGTAACGACTCAGCTTCGTGTACCGGGCGTTGTAGAAGTTTGCCATTGCTCTCTGATAGCTCGCGCGCCAGCGTCATGCAGCCTGCCCAGCCTTCACGTTTTGAGGGCATTGGCGATTCCCACATATCCATCCAGCCGATAACAATACGCCGACCATCCTTCGCTAAAAAGCTTTGTGGTGCATAAAAGTCATGCCCGCTATCAAGTTCAGTAAAATGCCCGGATTGTGCAAAAAGTCGTCCTGGCGACCACATTCCGGGTATTACGCCACTTTGAAAGCGATTTCGGTAACTGTATCCCTCGGCATTCATTCCCTGCGGGGAAAACATCAGATAATGCTGATCGCCAAGGCTGAAAAAGTCCGGACATTCCCACATATAGCTTTCACCCGCATCAGCGTGGGCCAGTACGCGATCGAAAGTCCATTCACGCAATGAACTGCCGCGATAAAGCAGGATCTGCCCCGTGTTGCCTGGATCTTTCGCCCCGACTACCATCCACCATGTGTCGGCTTCACGCCACACTTTAGGATCGCGGAAGTGCATGATGCCTTCTGGTGGAGTGAGGATCACACCCTGTTTCTCGAAATGAATACCATCCCGACTGGTAGCCAGACATTGTACTTCGCGAATTGCATCGTCATTACCTGCACCATCGAGCCAGACGTGTCCGGTGTAGATAAGTGAGAGGACACCATTGTCATCGACAGCACTACCTGAAAAACACCCGTCTTTGTCATTCTCGTCTCCTGGCGCTAGCGCAATAGGCTCATGCTGCCAGTGGATCATATCGTCGCTGGTGGCATGTCCCCAGTGCATTGGCCCCCAGTGTTCGCTCATCGGGTGATGTTGATAAAACGCGTGATAACGATCGTTAAACCAGATTAGGCCGTTTGGATCGTTCATCCACCCGGCGGGAGGCGCGAGGTGAAAATGGGGATAGAAAGTGTTACCTCGGCGCTCGTGAAGTTTTGCTAGTGCGTTTTGCGCCGCATGTAATCGAGATTGCGTCATTTTTATCATCCTGGTTAAGCAAATTGGGTGAATTGTTAACGTTAACTTTTATAAAAATAAAGTCCCTTACTTTCATAAATGCGATGAATATCACAAATGTTAACGTTAACTATGACGTTTTGTGATCGAATATGCATGTTTTAGTAAATCCATGACGATTTTGCGAAAAAGAGGTTTATCACTATGCGTAAGTCAGATGAATTTAAGGGAAAAAAATGTCAGCCAAAGTATGGGTTTTAGGGGATGCGGTCGTAGATCTCTTGCCAGAATCAGACGGGCGGCTACTGCCTTGTCCTGGCGGCGCGCCAGCTAACGTTGCGGTGGGAATCGCCAGATTAGGCGGAACAAGTGGGTTTATAGGTCGGGTCGGTGATGATCCTTTTGGTGCGTTAATGCAAAGAACGCTGCTAACTGAGGGTGTCGATATCACGTATCTGAAGCAAGATGAATGGCACCGGACATCCACGGTGCTTGTCGATCTGAACGATCAAGGAGAACGTTCATTTACGTTTATGGTCCGCCCCAGTGCCGATCTTTTTTTAGAGACGACAGACTTGCCCTGCTGGCGACATGGCGAATGGTTACATCTCTGTTCAATTGCGTTGTCTGCCGAGCCTTCGCGTACCAGCGCATTTACTGCGATGACGGCGATCCGGCATGCCGGAGGTTTTGTCAGCTTCGATCCCAATATTCGTGAAGATCTATGGCAAGACGAGCATTTGCTCCGCTTGTGTTTGCGGCAGGCGCTACAACTGGCGGATGTCGTCAAGCTCTCGGAAGAAGAATGGCGACTTATCAGTGGAAAAACACAGAACGATTGGGATATATGCGCCCTGGCAAAAGAGTATGAGATCGCCATGCTGTTGGTGACTAAAGGTGCAGAAGGGGTGGTGGTCTGTTATCGAGGACAAGTTCACCATTTTGCTGGAATGTCTGTGAATTGTGTCGATAGCACGGGGGCGGGAGATGCGTTCGTTGCCGGGTTACTCACAGGTCTGTCCTCTACGGGATTATCTACAGATGAAAGAGAAATGCGACGAATTATCGATCTCGCCCAACGTTGCGGAGCGCTTGCAGTAACGGCGAAAGGGGCGATGACAGCGCTGCCATGTCGACAAGAACTGGAATAGTGAGAAGTAAACGGCGAGGCCGCTCTTATCTCTAAATAGGACATGAATTTTTTAACGACAGGCAGGTAATTATGGCACTGAATATTCCATTCAGAAATGCGTACTATCGTTTTGCATCCAGTTACTCATTTCTCTTTTTTATTTCCTGGTCGCTGTGGTGGTCGTTATACGCTATTTGGCTGAAAGGACATCTAGGATTAACAGGGACGGAATTAGGTACACTTTATTCGGTCAACCAGTTTACCAGCATTCTATTTATGATGTTCTACGGCATCGTTCAGGATAAACTCGGTCTGAAGAAACCGCTCATCTGGTGTATGAGTTTCATTCTGGTCTTGACCGGACCGTTTATGATTTACGTTTATGAACCGTTACTGCAAAGCAATTTTTCTGTAGGTCTAATTCTGGGGGCGCTCTTTTTTGGCCTAGGGTATCTGGCGGGATGCGGTTTGCTTGACAGCTTCACCGAAAAAATGGCGCGAAATTTTCATTTCGAATATGGAACAGCGCGCGCCTGGGGATCTTTTGGCTATGCTATTGGCGCGTTCTTTGCTGGTATATTTTTTAGTATCAGTCCCCATATCAACTTCTGGTTGGTCTCGCTATTTGGCGCTGTATTTATGATGATCAACATGCGTTTTAAAGATAAGGATCACCAGTGCATAGCGGCGGATGCGGGAGGGGTAAAAAAAGAGGATTTTATCGCAGTTTTCAAGGATCGAAACTTCTGGGTTTTTGTCATATTTATTGTGGGGACGTGGTCTTTCTATAACATTTTTGATCAACAACTCTTTCCTGTCTTTTATGCAGGTTTATTCGAATCACACGATGTAGGAACGCGCCTGTATGGTTATCTCAACTCATTCCAGGTGGTACTCGAAGCGCTGTGCATGGCGATTATTCCTTTCTTTGTGAATCGGGTAGGGCCAAAAAATGCATTACTTATCGGTGTTGTGATTATGGCGTTGCGTATCCTTTCCTGCGCGCTGTTCGTTAACCCCTGGATTATTTCATTAGTGAAGCTGTTACATGCCATTGAGGTTCCACTTTGTGTCATATCCGTCTTCAAATACAGCGTGGCAAACTTTGATAAGCGCCTGTCGTCGACGATCTTTCTGATTGGTTTTCAAATTGCCAGTTCGCTTGGGATTGTGCTGCTTTCAACGCCGACTGGGATACTCTTTGACCACGCAGGCTACCAGACAGTTTTCTTCGCAATTTCGGGTATTGTCTGCCTGATGTTGCTATTTGGCATTTTCTTCCTGAGTAAAAAACGCGAGCAAATAGTTATGGAAACGCCTGTACCTTCAGCAATATAGACGTAAACTTTTTCCGGTTGTTGTCGATATCTCCATATCCCTCAACCGGAAAATAATAATACAAAAATGCTTACCCCTGCTAATAATCACCTAATCCAAACGCCTCATTCATGTTCTGGTACAGTCGCTCAAATGTACTCCGGATACGCGGTTCGCTGATTTCCAGGACATTGTCGTCATTCAGCGACGTGTCCCGTGTATCACGGGCCTGCGAATTCATCAAGGAATGCATTGCAGAGTGAAGTATCGAGTCACGCCATATTTCGCTATCAGGATTCTGTATGATGGTTACATCGCCCGGCCAGGGCTGTTTAGTCATCAGCGCTTTCTGACAGTGCTGAGATTTCAACCTGTTGCAGTAAAAATGAGTAGATATAGGGCAAGTGTGCTGCCAAACCCATCTTTTACGGGGTGAAGGTAGATTTGGTTTGAAGGGTATCTGGTGTCCCCTGCAGGAATCGAACCTGCAATTAGCCCTTAGGAGGGGCTCGTTATATCCATTTAACTAAGAGGACAATGCGGCATGAGTATACCCGCTAATGGACTGCGGGGTAAGTACGCTGCCGCTCGATTGCTTAAACCCTCGCCATTTATGCCGGGTTTTTATCATTTTTCTTAATGTTTTCCGCACGTTCTGCTTTTTGGCGTGCTTCTGCTTTGCGCTTGTTGCTCATGTCGTTACGGATCTGTGCATGACTCATTAACGCGAAGATAAAGGTGCCGCCGCAGATGTTCCCCGCTAAAGTAGGTAGTGCGAAGGGCCAGATGAAATCGCTCCAGTGCAGCGTACCGTTAAACACCAGATAGAGGATTTCAACAGAACCGACAACGATGTGAGTGGTGTCACCCAGGGCAATAAGCCAGGTCATCAATATAATCACCACAATCTTTGCCGCACCCGCTGCAGGAAACATCCAAACCATAGTGGCGATCAGCCAGCCGGAAATGATCGCGTTGGCAAACATCTCGCTGGGGGTGTTCTTCATCACATCCATGCCGATTTTGACAAATGCATCGCGAGTTTCTTCATTGAAGATTGGCATATATTCAAATGCCCACGCCGCAATACCTGTCCCGAGAATATTACCCAGCAGCACGACGCCCCATAACCGCATAAGTAAGCCAACGTTGCTCATTGTCGGTTTTTGCATGACGGGTAGTACCGCAGTCACGGTGTTTTCGGTAAATAATTGCTGGCGGGCCATAATGACGATAATAAAACCAAAGGTATAACCGAGATTCTCCAGCAAGAAGCTGCCCGGCACGCCTTCCAGTTCGACATGAAATATCCCTTTTGCCAGTAGCGAAGCGCCCATCGACAGACCCGCCGCAATGGCTGACCACAGTAGCGCCATTGCGTCGCGTTCCAGCTCTTTTTCACCATCCTGGCGAATATGCTCATGAATTGCCATCGCCCGGGAGGGGAGTCGGTCTTCATCTATTTCTATTTTTTTACCGCGCTCTTTTTCTTCGCTCTCAACTTCAATTTCGTCGCTGTGTTGATCAATTTTGTCGTTGTCCATGGTCTCTTCTCTTGAATTAGCACGTATAGCTAAAGCGTAGCGGCTTTTTTGCTCGCAACTGGCGGGAGTTACTCTGAAAATGTAGAAAAGGCTGCGTTTGCCTTTTTCTGTTTCTATAGAATCAAGTAGCCTACAGGGCGGCGATTACCAGGCTATGATCAAATCAGCAAATCAGGGCGTCTGGACATCAGTTGACGTGCTGTTACAATCGCCCACACCTAAACAGGCGGATACGGTATCGTTCCGTCATGGATGGCAAACTGCATAAGCCATAAAAAAACAGGGAGACATTTATGAAGCTTCGCCTGTCGGCGCTTGCTCTGGGAACTACGCTTCTGGTGGGGTGTGCGAGTTCCGGTACAGATCAGCAAGGGCGTTCTGACCCGCTAGAAGGGTTCAACCGCACCATGTACAACTTCAACTTCAATGTATTAGACCCGTATATTGTTCGACCGGTCGCTGTCGCCTGGCGTGATTATGTTCCGCAACCGGCGCGTAACGGTTTGAGCAACTTTACTGGCAACCTTGAAGAACCTGCGGTGATGGTTAACTACTTCTTGCAGGGCGACCCTTATCAGGGGATGGTCCACTTTACCCGCTTTTTCCTGAACACCATTTTGGGGATGGGCGGCTTTATTGATGTTGCAGGGATGGCGAACCCGAAACTGCAACGGACTGAACCTCACCGCTTCGGTAGTACGCTTGGTCATTATGGTGTGGGTTATGGGCCATACGTTCAGTTACCGTTCTACGGTAGCTTCACGCTGCGTGATGACGGTGGTGATATGGCGGATGGTCTTTACCCGGTTCTTTCCTGGCTGACCTGGCCGATGTCTGTGGGTAAATGGACGCTTGAAGGGATAGAAACTCGTGCGCAGTTGTTGGATTCCGATGGTCTGCTGCGTCAGTCGTCCGATCCTTATATTATGGTGCGCGAAGCGTACTTCCAGCGTCATGATTTCATCGCTAATGGCGGCGAACTCAAACCGCAGGAAAATCCGAACGCGCAAGCGATTCAGGATGATTTAAAAGATATCGATTCTGAATAAGAAACAAACAAAAAAGGTGAGTCGCAAAACTCACCTTTTTTCTTATTAAGCGAACGCGTTATCAGAACGCGTAGTTAAAGTTAGTACCGAACAGCCAGGCTTTACCTTCAGACTCGAACTGGTATGGGCCTTCGTTAATTTTCACGCTCTGACCGTGCATATAAGAAACACCAACGTCGACTGAAGCATCTTTATTAAATGCGTAAGTCGTACCTGCACTCAGCCAGAAACGGTCCTGGTCCGGAATGGAGATAGAACGATTCTGTGCCGGAACTGGGCTGTCATCGAAGGCGATACCGGTACGGAAGGTCCAGTTATCATCGTAGTAATAAGTGGTACCCAACGCGATGCGGTAAGCATCTTTAAAGCCTTCATGTTTCTGGAACAGCGTGTCGCCACTCGTTGATGTCGCTTTCAGTTGCTGGAACTGACTCCAGCTGGTGTAAGCCAGGCTATAGTGAATTGCCCACTGCGGATCAACACGGTTATAACCCGACACTTCCCACATTTCAGGCAGGTTCAGCGTCAGATAACCCGACTGCGTTGCGCCACCTGTCGCGGTAGGAATTGGCAAACCGTAGTTATTAAAAGCCGGGTTAAGATCGCTGCTGTAGTTACCCTTGAAGTCAATTTTCACTTCAGAGCGGTAGGTCAATGCGTAGCGGTTGTTTTTATCCAGTTCGTACAGAATCCCGGCGTTCCAGCCAAAGCCCCACTGGTTACCGTTCAGGTGAGCGATTTTGGTATTACTGTCGATGCTGTTGGCGGTAGCTGCTAATGCTTGCCCCTGAGGAGTCAGCCAAGCAGGAGATTGCCTAATCTGACCAGCCACCAGTTGCCCCAGATCGCCTGCGAAACGTTCAATTTTCGCGCGAGCGTAGACGGCGTTGAAACCAAGACCAAAGCTCCATGCATTATTTAAGCGATATGCACCGCTTAAGTTCAGGTTCATGGTTTCGAGGTCGGTGGTACCACCGACAGAACCGCCTGCATAAGTATCGTTAAACTCTGTCGCCAGACCATAGTTAGAGGTAATTGAAGCCCCCCAACCAAATTGGTCGTTAATCGGTGCAACAAAGTGCATGTTCGGAACCCATGCCGTAGGCGCGATATTATCGGCTTTCAGGCTACGACCAGACGGAGACGTTCCGCTGATATTTACGTCCGGATCTATATAAACCGCACCCGCAGAAAATGTCGGGCGGTCAAACATGGTAATCAACGCGGGGTTACGGCTGACGTTACCTGCATCATCGGCAATAGCGCCTTCCCCTGAATAAGCCCGGCCCAGGCCAGAGGAAGAAAATTCGTTTAACTGAAAGCCTGCCGACCAGGCCTGGGTGGAGATAAGTGCCACTGCGACTGCGAGAGCAGACTTTGTAAACAGGGTTTTCTGGCTCATGACCATAACCTCAATGATTTATTTTTATACAAACTATGTTACGTGCTGTAACAGGAGCGCGAAGTGTAGGGTCTGAGGTACATCTTAGAAATCAGACCAGTGGCGAGAGTATAGGTCGGACCAGCTGGAATGTTGCAAGTATGTTTCTATCTTTTTTCAAATATGATCTAAGAAACGCGATCCAGCTGGCAAAATTTGGAGGTGGCGCACTCATGGATTCGGGTGAATTTTGTTTTAGATCATTTTTAAGTGTGATTTCGGTCACTTATCCGATTTTGCAGAATTAACAACTGGAGCAGCACTTTCCGGAAGCGTAAAATATCCACAACGTTTATCTGGCACCTTGGGTGCACATACAGAGGAAATCAACGATGAGTAAATGTAGTGCTGATGAAACCCCGGTTTGCTGCTGTATGGATGTTGGCACCATTATGGACAACTCCGACTGCACCGCGTCTTACAGCCGCGTGTTTGCAAACCGCGCAGAAGCAGAACAAACGCTGGCGGCGCTGACTGAAAAAGCCCGTAGCGTGGAATCCGAACCGTGCAAAATCACCCCGACTTTCACTGAAGAGTCTGACGGTGTGCGCCTGGATATCGATTTCACTTTTGCCTGCGAAGCTGAAATGTTGATCTTCCAGCTGGGTCTGCGTTAATTCCTCTCGGGTATATACGCCCCTGTCAGTTCCTGGCGGGGGCGGTTTTATTTTCTCTTCCTCTTTTCTCTCTGTGTCATAGCTCCCACTTTCCCTTTTCTCCACTTGGCTAAATGTAAAAAAATGGTTAAGACTATGATCAGGTCAGACCACTTTATTTATTTTTTTACAGGGGAGTGTTATGGGTCAGGTTTTACCGCTGATTACCCGCCAGGGCGATCGTATCGCCATTGTTAGCGGCTTACGTACGCCTTTTGCCCGTCAGGCGACGGCTTTTCATGGCATTCCCGCTGTTGATTTGGGGAAGATGGTCGTAGGCGAATTGCTGGCACGCAGCGAGATCCCCGCCGAAGTGATTGAACAACTGGTTTTTGGTCAGGTCGTACAAATGCCTGAAGCCCCCAACATTGCGCGTGAAATTGTTCTTGGCACCGGAATGAATGTGCATACCGATGCTTACAGCGTCAGCCGCGCTTGCGCTACCAGTTTCCAGGCGATTGCAAACGTCGCAGAAAGCCTGATGGCGGGAACTATTCGCGCGGGGATTGCCGGTGGGGCCGATTCCTCTTCCGTATTGCCAATTGGCGTCAGTAAAAAACTGGCGCGCGTGCTGGTTGATGTCAACAAAGCTCGAACCATGAGCCAGCGCCTGAAACTATTCTCTCGCCTGCGTTTGCGCGACTTAATGCCGGTGCCTCCGGCAGTGGCGGAATACTCTACTGGCTTGCGGATGGGCGACACCGCTGAACAAATGGCGAAAACCTACGGTATTACTCGCGAACAGCAAGATGCATTAGCGCACCGTTCGCATCAGCGGGCCGCTCAGGCGTGGTCAGACGGTAAACTCAAAGAAGAGGTGATGACTGCCTTTATCCCCCCTTATAAACAACCGCTTGTCGAAGACAACAATATTCGCGGTAATTCCTCTCTTGCTGATTACGCAAAGCTGCACCCGGCGTTTGATCGTAAACACGGGACGGTAACGGCAGCAAACAGTACGCCGCTGACCGATGGCGCAGCGGCGGTGATCCTGATGACTGAATCGCGGGCGAAAGAATTGGGCCTGGTGCCGCTGGGATATCTGCGTAGCTACGCATTTACCGCTATTGATGTCTGGCAGGACATGTTGCTCGGCCCGGCCTGGTCAACGCCGCTGGCGCTGGAACGCGCTGGATTGACGATGGCCGATCTGACATTGATTGATATGCACGAAGCTTTTGCCGCCCAGACGCTGGCCAATATTCAGTTGCTTGGCAGCGAACGTTTTGCGCGCGACGTACTGGGGCGTGCACATGCCACTGGCGAAGTGGACGATAGCAAATTTAACGTGCTTGGCGGCTCGATTGCTTACGGGCATCCCTTCGCGGCGACCGGCGCGCGGATGATTACCCAGACATTGCATGAACTTCGCCGTCGCGGCGGTGGATTTGGTTTAGTGACCGCCTGTGCTGCGGGTGGGCTTGGTGCGGCGATGGTTCTGGAGGCGGAATAATGGAAATGGCATCAGCGTTTACCCTTAATGTCCGTCTGGACAACATTGCTGTTATCACCATCGACGTACCGGGTGAGAAAATGAATACCCTGAAGGCGGAGTTTGCCTCGCAGGTGCGCGCCATTATTAAGCAACTCCGTGAAAACAAAGAGTTGCGCGGCGTGGTGTTTATCTCCGCGAAACCAGACAACTTCATTGCTGGCGCAGACATCAACATGATCGCCAACTGCAAAACGGCGCAAGAAGCGGAAGCACTGGCGCGGCAGGGTCAACAGTTAATGGCGGAGATTCATGCTTTGCCCGTTCCGGTTATCGCGGCTATTCATGGCGCTTGCCTGGGCGGCGGGCTGGAGTTGGCGCTGGCGTGCCACGGTCGCGTGTGTACTGATGATCCTAAAACGGTGCTCGGTTTGCCTGAAGTACAACTTGGATTGTTACCCGGTTCAGGCGGCACCCAGCGTTTACCGCGCCTGATAGGTGTCAGCACAGCATTAGAGATGATCCTCACCGGAAAACAACTTCGGGCGAAACAGGCAGTAAAGCTGGGGCTGGTGGATGACGTTGTTCCACACTCCATTTTGCTGGAAGCCGCTGTTGAGCTGGCAAAGCAGGATCGTCCATCTTCACGCCCTCTACCTGTACGCGAGCGTATTCTGGCGGGGCCGTTAGGTCGTGCGCTGCTGTTCAAAATGGTCGGCAAGAAAACAGAACACAAAACTCAGGGTAACTATCCGGCGACAGAACGCATTCTTGAAGTTATCGAAAACGGATTAGCGCAAGGCACCAGTAGCGGCTATGACGCTGAAGCTCGGGCGTTTGGTGAACTGGCGATGACGCCGCAATCGCAGGCGCTGCGTAGTATCTTTTTTGCCAGTACGGACGTGAAGAAAGATCCTGGCAGTGATGCGCAGCCTGCGCCATTAAACAGCGTGGGAATTTTAGGTGGTGGCTTGATGGGCGGCGGTATTGCTTATGTCACTGCTTGTAAAGCGGGGCTTCCGGTCAGAATTAAAGATATCAACCCGCAGGGCATAAATCATGCGCTGAAGTACAGTTGGGATCAGCTGGAGGGCAAAGTTCGCCGTCGTCATCTCAAAGCCAGCGAACGTGACAGACAGCTGGCATTAATCTCCGGAACGACGGACTATCGCGGCTTTGCCCATCGCGATCTGATTATTGAAGCGGTGTTTGAAAATCTCGAATTAAAACAACAAATGGTGGCGGAAGTTGAGCAAAATTGCGCCGCTCATACCATCTTTGCTTCGAACACGTCATCTTTACCGATTGGCGATATCGCCGCTCACGCCGCGCGACCTGAGCAAGTTATTGGCCTGCATTTCTTCAGTCCGGTGGAAAAAATGCCGTTGGTAGAAATTATTCCCCATGCCGGTACATCGGCGCAAACCATCGCCACCACAGTAAAACTGGCGAAAAAACAGGGCAAAACGCCAATTGTCGTGCGTGACAAAGCCGGGTTTTACGTCAATCGCATCTTAGCGCCTTACATTAATGAAGCTATCCGCATGTTGACCGAAGGTGAACGGGTAGAGCACATTGATACCGCGCTGGTGAAATTTGGTTTTCCGGTAGGCCCAATCCAACTTTTGGATGAGGTAGGAATCGACACCGGGACTAAAATTATTCCTGTACTGGAAGCCGCTTATGGAGAACGTTTTAGCGCGCCTGCAAATGTTGTTTCTTCAATTTTGAACGACGATCGCAAAGGCAGAAAAAATGGCCGGGGTTTCTATCTTTATGGTCAGAAAGGGCGTAAAAGCAAAAAACAGGTCGATCCCGCCATTTACCCGCTCATTGGCACACAAGGGCAGGGGCGACTCTCCGCACCGCAGGTAGCTGAACGGTGTGTGATGTTGATGCTGAATGAAGCAGTACGTTGTCTGGACGAGCAGGTTATCCGTAGCGTGCGTGACGGAGATATTGGCGCGGTATTTGGCATTGGTTTTCCGCCATTTCTCGGTGGTCCGTTCCGCTACATCGATTCTCTCGGTGCGGGTGAAGTGGTTGCAATAATGCAACGACTGGCCACGCAGTATGGTTCCCGTTTTACCCCTTGCGAGCGTTTAGTCGAGATGAGCAAGCGTGGGGAAAGTTTTTGGAAAACAACTGCAACTGACCTGCAATAAGAAGGTCAAAGCTATATGAATCCGCGCTGAATGGCGGAGTGTTGCTCAAAATGTAAACGCATATTGACTATACTTACGCCATTGAGGTAAAAAACAGCGTTTCATTCGGTGAATGGATAAGGCACAATGCCGGCCACCGTTTTCTTTCTCTGGTTTCAGATGAAAGAAAACGGGCGAATCTGGTTAACAAAAGCGGTGCAATATGCAAGTTTTTATCATGCGTCACGGCGACGCAGCCCTCGATGCCGCCAGTGATTCGGTTCGTCCTCTGACTACTAACGGTTGTGACGAATCTCGCCTGATGGCGAACTGGCTGAAAGGTCAAAAAGTGGAAATCGAACGCGTTCTGGTGAGCCCGTTCCTGCGAGCCGAGCAAACACTGGAAGAAGTAGGGGATTGTCTGAACCTGCCTTCCAGTGCAGAAGTTCTGCCGGAGTTAACGCCCTGCGGCGATGTTGGTCTGGTCAGTGCCTATTTGCAGGCGTTGACCAATGAAGGTGTTGCTTCGGTACTGGTGATCTCCCACTTACCCTTAGTCGGGTATCTGGTTGCTGAGTTATGTCCGGGCGAAACGCCGCCTATGTTTACCACCTCGGCCATTGCCAGCGTAACGCTTGATGAAAGCGGAAACGGCACATTTAACTGGCAGATGAGCCCATGTAATTTGAAGATGGCAAAGGCGATTTAATACGCATGCACAAGGCCCGCTGGCGTAAGCTATCGGGCCTTTATTTTTTCTGGCAATGTTGAATTTATTCAATCTTATTGTACTAACAATGATCCGCTTGTGATCGAATGGTCTTTATTTTATACGGCATGACGCTTTTATTTGTAAAAATTTACATATTGAAAGAGAATTTACTTTTATTCATAAATTATTTTTCTGGAAGCATTTTTAGGTAAATAATGACTAAAGTGAAAAATATAATTGGGTCTTGATTTTATATTAATTATAGTGTTTTAATATTATATCGTTGCGAAATTAATATCACAAGATAGTCATTGCCATGTGATTGTTTTTGACTTTAATTTATTCACTGGGTTTTTGCATTTGCCGTTTTTTTGAACTTATTCTTCATGATTGAGATGAAAAATTTCAGTAATTATTATTCCTGCCTATTAATTAAGCATTTCTAACTTTGAATGTTAGAAAATCTAAATTGCGTCAGTCATATTAAAATATCAATATGTTCGGCACGCCAAAGAATATTATATCAAGGAACCTGTTTTTTCAGGAGCTGAAAATCTGTTCATTGGCTGGTTAAAAGTCGCTGTAAAAATTGAAGAAGCTCTGCGTCAATATTTCAGTTGGCTTATATTCTAATTATTTATGATTTAAGGACAAATAATGAGTAAGTTTGTAAAAGCAGCAGTTGCCACGGCAATGCTCATGGGGGCGCTGACTTCAGCATCAGTCGTTGCCGCAGGTAACAACGGTACAGTGAGATTTTACGGCACAATTGAAGACTCTCCGTGCTCGATTGTTCCTGACGATCATAAACTGGAAGTGGATATGGGCAGCATTGGTACAGGTTCTTTAACCGGTGGCAAGACTACCACACCTAAAGATTTCCAGATTCGTTTACAGGATTGTAATTTCAATACTGAAACGACAATGACCACGACATTCACTGGTAATCCGTACTCCGGCAACTCAAAAAACTATTCCCTGTCTAACATGGATAATGGAACTGAAATTCCAAATGTAAGTCTGGTGATTGGCGACCAACGTGGTACTGGTTATGACCTGGGGGCAGGCATCGATCAGGACATCGCGATGGACAGTTCAACAGGAAAAGGCAAACAGAAACAAACGTTGAACTTTAAAGCCTGGTTAGTAGGTGAAACTGCAGCGGTAACACCAACCCCAGCGCCGTTTGAAACGCTAACGACGTTCCAGATTACATATCTCTAATTATGCTGTTCCCCCATAACTGCAATGTTATGGGGTTTATAAATAAAAGATAACTAAATTATAATAATCATGGATGGATACGTAGATGCCTGAACATTCTTTTCTTCGTTTACGGGGGCTTTCATGGTGGATTGCTCTGGCAATTTCCGGGAGTCCTTTTAATGTACTGGCAGATGATACCATTCAATTTGATGCTCGATTTCTGGAGTTAAAAGGAAATACCAAAATTGATCTGGGGCGTTTTTCTCAAAAAGGGTATGTTGAACCAGGGAAATACAATTTACGTGTTCATGTAAATAATCACCCATTACCTGATGAATACGATATCTATTGGTATGTAGCTGAAAACGATCCGAATAAATCATATGCCTGCTTACCACCTGAACTGATAGCCCAGTTTGGCTTCAAAGATGATTTTGCGAAGAGTTTGCAATGGGGTCATGATGGACAATGTCTGAAAACTGACCAAATAGGAGGTATGGAAATTAAGGGCGATTTAAGTCAATCTGCGCTCTTAGTTTCTGTGCCACAGGCATATCTCGAATACACTGACGATGACTGGGACCCACCTTCGCGTTGGGATGAGGGGATTCCTGGGCTTATTGCCGATTACAGTATCAACGCACAAACCCGACATGAAAATGGGGGGGATGACACTAACGACATCAGCGGTAATGGTACGGTCGGCGTTAACGTGGGGCCGTGGCGCTTACGAGCCGACTGGCAGAGCGATTACCAACATACCCGCAGTAACGATGACGGCGACACTGATGATAGCGGTACGCAAAAAAACTGGGAGTGGAGCCGTTACTACGCCTGGCGCGCCTTGCCGTCATTAAAAGCCAAACTTTCGCTGGGTGAAGATTATCTCAACTCCGATATTTTTGATGGCTTCAGTTACATTGGCGGCAGCATCAGTACCGATGATCAAATGTTACCGCCAAACATGCGCGGCTACGCACCCGATATTTCCGGCGTTGCACACACTACCGCTAAAGTGACCGTAACCCAAATGGGCCGTGTCATTTACGAAACCCAGGTGCCCGCAGGTCCATTCCGCATTCAGGATATTGGCGATTCCGTATCTGGCACGCTGCATGTCCGCATTGAAGAACAAAACGGTCAGGTACAGGAATATGACGTCAGCACGGCGTCCATGCCGTTTCTGACCCGCCCCGGTCAGGTGCGTTACAAAGTGACAATGGGGCGTCCACAAAACTGGGACCATCAGGTTGCAGGCAGCTTCTTCTCGGGCGGTGAGGCGTCATGGGGGATTGCGAATGGCTGGTCGCTCTACGGCGGGGCATTGGCCGATGAAAACTACCAGTCGGCAGCGTTAGGCCTCGGTCGTGACCTCGCGCTGTTCGGAGCGCTAGCGTTTGATGTCACTCACTCTCGTGTTCAACTCGACGATAACAGCGTGTATGGCAACAAAACGCTGGACGGCAACTCTTATCGCGTCAGCTATGCCAAAGATTTCGATGAACTCAACAGTCGGGTGACGTTTGCCGGATATCGCTTCTCTGAAAAAAACTACATGACCATGAGTGAGTATCTGGATGCGAACGACACCGACCGTGCGCGCACGGGTAACGACAAGGAAATGTACACGGTCACTTACAACCAGAACTTTAGGGATGCGCGCGTTTCGGTCTATCTCAATTATTCTCACCATACCTATTGGGATCGCGAGGATCAGACCAACTACAACATGATGCTTTCTCATTATTTCAATTTAGGAAGTCTTCGCAACCTGAGCGTTTCTCTCACCGGTTATCGCTACGAATATGATAAAAGTGCCGACAAAGGTGTTTATCTGTCCTTGAGTTTGCCATGGGGTGACAACAGCACCATCAGTTACAACGGCAATTATGGCAGTGGTGCCGACAGCAGCCAGGCGAGTTTGTATCACCGCATCGATGACGCTAGCCACTATACGTTGAGCGCCGGAACCAGTGAAAATCACACCAGTCTTGATGGTTATTACAGTCATGACGGTACGCTGGCAAAAGTTGACCTGAGTGCAAACTACCATGAGGGGCAATACACATCTGCGGGGGTCTCCTTACAGGGCGGTGTAACACTGACTGCTCACGGCGGGGCGTTGCATCGTACGCAAAATATGGGAGGCACACGTCTGCTAATCGACGCCGATGGCGTTGCTAATGTGCCGGTCGAAGGTAATGGTTCCGCCGTTTATACCAACATGTTCGGGAAAGCGGTGGTGGCAGATGTTAATGATTACTACCGTAACCAGGCTTATATCGATTTGAACAAACTACCGGAAAACGCCGAAGCTACCCAATCGGTGGTCCAGGCAACGCTGACGGAAGGCGCTATTGGCTACCGTAAATTTGCGGTGATCAGCGGTGAGAAGGCGATGGTAGTGCTGCGCTTGCAGGATGGCAGCCATCCGCCATTTGGGGCGGAAGTGAAAAACGATAATCAACAACAAGTTGGGCTGGTTGATGACGAAGGTAATGTTTATCTTGCAGGCGTTAAGCCGGGTGAACATATGACCGTTTTCTGGGAGGGAGAATCTCACTGCGATATCAGCCTGCCAGATCCGTTACCGAATGACCTGTTCAATGGCTTGTTGTTGCCATGCCAGCAAAAAGGGGGAAGTGCTCCCGTCATAACGCATGATATTCAACCTGTAATTCAGGAGCAGACACAACAGGTGACACCAATGGAACCGCCGATGTCTGTTTCATCGAACCAATAACGTGATTAAGGAATGATCCATGACTAAACATCTCTCTGTCAAAACATTGGCAACGGTACTGTCGTTACTGGCTGCAACGGTAAGTTTTTCTGCTCTGGCGTCAGTAACGCCCGATCGTACTCGCCTGATTTTTAATGAAAGCGATAAATCCATCAGCGTCACGCTGCGTAATAACGACCCGAAACAGCCTTATCTGGCACAAAGCTGGATCGAAGATGAAAAGGGCGTCAAGATTAGTTCGCCGCTGGCAGTATTGCCCCCCGTACAGCGCATTGATGCAATGATGAATGGTCAGGTGAAAATTCAGGGATTGCCAGATATCCATAAATTGCCTGCCGATCGTGAATCGATATTTTATTTCAATGTGCGTGAAATTCCGCCGAAATCGAACAAAGCCAATACGTTACAAATTGCGCTGCAGACACGCATCAAACTTTTCTGGCGACCTAAAGCCCTGGAAAAAGCTAGCATGCAAAACCCATGGCAGCATAAAGTGACCTTAACCCGTAACGGTCAGGAATTTACCGTCAATAACCCTACTCCGTATTACGTCATTTTCAGTAATGCCAGCGCGCAAAAAAATGGCAATCCGGCAGACGGTTTCTCGCCGATAGTGATGTCGCCAAAAACCTCCGCACCGCTCAAGGTGAAGATGGCTAGCGTGCCGGTGCTGACCTATGTCAACGACTATGGCGCACGGATGCCACTCTTTTTCACCTGTAGCGGCAACAGTTGTCAGGTTGATGAAGAGCAGAGCCGCAAAGGTTAATGACGGGGAAGTAAGTATGAAAAGATCTTGTTCAGTCTGGGCGGGAACATGGTTACTGATGTGTTGTATTGGTAGCGACTTTGCAGTTGCAGGGAGTAAATCAGTAAGTTTGAGTTTACGAGTGCTCGTTGATGCCCCTCCTCCTTGCACGGTTAATGGTGCGACGGTTGAGTTTGGTAATGTATTCATCAATAAGATCGATGGGGTAGGTTATAAACAACCCATTGATTACTCGCTTGTTTGTAACAACCTGGCAATGGATGACCTGCGTTTACAGATGCGGGCAACAACGGTTGTGATCAACGGTGAAACAGTTATCAGCACAGGTATTTCAGGGTTTGGTATTCGGGTTCAGAAAAGTAGTGATCACTCAACACTCGACTTAACGTCTGGTTCATGGTTGCCGTTTAATTTTTCCTCGGGCGTCCCTGCACTCGAAGCAGTGCCGGTGAAACAGAGTGGTACAACCTTATCGGCAGCGGAATTTAACGCCAGTGCCACAATTGTGGTGGATTACCAATGAAACGGATCTCACTTCTTATGCTGTGGGGCTTTAGCTCGATGGCACTCTCAAATGTCTCTTTTCACGGCTATTTAGTGCAGCCACCTAACTGCACTATTAGCAACGGTAAAACCATTGAAATAACCTTTCAGGATGTTTTTGTTGATGACATTAATGGCAGTAACTATGAGCAAACCGTGCCGTATTCCATTACCTGTGATACGGCGGTTCGCGACCCATCAATGGAAATGAAATTGAGCTGGAGCGGTACGCAGAGCGACTTTGACGATGCCGCGGTTAGCACCGATATCTCTGGCCTGGCGATTCGGCTTAAACAGGCAGGGCAGAGCTTTAAGCTCAATACGGCACTGGTGGTGAATGAAACGGCCTTACCGGTGTTAACCGCAGTACCGGTCAAAAAGAGCGGTGTCGATTTGCCTGAGGCAGACTTTGAAGCCTGGGCCACGTTACAGGTGGATTATCAATGAAGAAAAAGCGTGCGTTGGTTTTTATCTGTAGCCTGATGCTGTTGTACAGCGTTACTGCCCCGGCGGTCGACAACCTGCACTTTACCGGTAATTTGCTCGGTAAATCCTGTACGCCAGTGATCAACGGTAGCCTGTTGGCGGAGGTGCACTTTCCCACCATTGCCGCCAGCGATTTAATGAACCTCGGGCAGTCAGAGCGAGTACCGTTAGTATTTCAATTGAAGGATTGCAAAAGCTCCACGCTGTTTAGCGTCAGGGTAACGCTGACGGGAACGGAAGATAGCGAACTGCCCGGATTTCTGGCCTTTGACGCCTCATCTTCTGCATCCGGAGCTGGGATTGGTATTGAAACGGCGGCAGGCGCGGCGGTGCCAGTCAACAGCACAACGGGTGTCACGTTCCCGCTAAACCAGGGCAATAACAGTCTCAATTTTAATGCCTGGCTACAGGCGAAGGGCGGGCGGGATGTGACGTCCGGTGATTTCAGCGCTACGGCGACGGCAACCTTTGAGTATTTTTAACATGAAAAAATGGACAATGATTTTTGCGAGCCTGGTGTTGCTGGTGATGAGTGCGAGCGTTCCAAAGAGCTATGCCGGGGATAAACTCACCAGCGCGAGTTTCGACAGTGTGAAGATTTATTATGGGAAGGGGAAAATGTCTATTCATAACACCGGAGGTTTGTATGTCACGGTGTTAACTCCCAACGAGGCGGCCTATGGGGTGTACAACGATGCCATAAGGAAGAACGAGCAAGCCAGCGTTATTTCGTGGACGGGGTCGGGACCAGCGCCAGTGTTGATCTTAACTGACTACGGTAATGCTGATAGCTCGAATTGTCCTGGGATAAATACGGCGACATTTCAGTGTGCATATGAGACGTTTAAGATAACCGTTCAGTCCGACAGTTATGGTTGCCCGTGGCTCGCTTCTTTTTATACGATCACAGATCAACCCGGATTCGGGAGATATACTGGGCCAACGAACCATGCCACAGTATGTCCGACGATCCCTGTCGCGTCGTATGACATCTCGTGGAGTGAGAATTACGTCAGCCACAATAAGGCGTTACAGTTGCAATCCAATGGCTCGACAATCACCACCACGCTTTCGACCTACCTGATGGAAGATGGCAAACTCTGTGATGGCAGCGTTTTTGATAGCAGAGGTGCATACTGCCGCGTGGTCTCGGAACTGTTAACCTTTACCTCCTACGGTTGCGATAAATCAACGGTAACGGTTTCTCCCACACGGCATCCGGTAACCGATAAACAGCTACATGATATCGTGGTAAATGTGAACACCAGTAGCCGACAACCGATTGATTCTACGTGCCGATTCCAGTATGTACTGAATGAATTGTAGTGACGATATTTTCACAAGTCGACGGGGCCATCTGGCCCTGTCGTCATTTCCGGCGTCTGTTTTATGATATGATGGCTAAGGCGAACTTTCCCTCTACAGCATTCGATGCCAGCATTCAGGGCAATTCAGGCGGCAGCCACTCTTCCACTTCAATCAACACCAACAAAGCCGCATCGCCACCATACTCTTTTGGTGCCTGGTGAAATGCCATTACATGTGGATGCTGCGCCAGCCACAGCGGCGTTTGCTGCTTCAAAATATGCTTCCCGTGACCATGCATCACGCAGGCACAAAACACATGTTCACGGCGGCAGGCGGCAATCAACGCCCCCAGTTCCTGTTTGGCTTGCAACTGCGTCAGACCGTGCAAATCAAGAAACAACTCCGGTGAATAATCACCGCGCCGCAGTTTCTTCGCTTCAAAATGGCTGACATCCGGGCGAACATATTTCACCGGACCTTCGGTATTTAATAATGGCTGAAACTCATCGGAAAAATAATGGCTGGCATCGGCCTGCTCCTGAATCAACCGCTTGACCGGTACTTCGCTGATTTTTTTACGCTGCGGTCGGTGGACAATCGTGTCCTGCTTAATCTTGCGAGTCCCCGCCATCAACTGGCGAAACAGCGCCTGGTCCTCCTCGCTAAGTGTTGTTTTCTTTTTCATTTAACTGTCTCTATTTCTAATTTTCCTACAGTTTACCTGACTCGTAGCACAATCGATCGTTTTAAACGTATTTTTCCTCACTCACCGCGCGTGAATGCTGATTTATCGTCATCTTCATGGCAAACTAGCCGCCGAAATTATTGCGATCATGCCCTGGAGGAATACGTGGATAAAATTTTCGTTGATGAAGCAGTAAATGAGCTGCAAACCATTCAGGACATGTTGCGCTGGTCGGTGAGCCGCTTCAGCGCGGCGAATATCTGGTACGGCCACGGCACCGATAACCCGTGGGATGAAGCCGTGCAACTGGTGTTGCCTTCACTCTACCTGCCGCTGGATATTCCGGAAGATATGCGCACCGCGCGTCTGACTTCCAGCGAAAAACACCGTATTGTTGAGCGCGTGATCCGCCGCGTCAACGAACGCATTCCGGTGGCTTACCTGACCAATAAAGCCTGGTTCTGTGGCCATGAATTTTACGTCGATGAACGCGTGCTGGTGCCGCGCTCGCCGATTGGTGAACTGATCAACAATAAATTTGCCGGACTCATCAGCAAGCAACCGCAGCACATTTTAGATATGTGTACCGGTAGCGGCTGCATCGCCATTGCCTGTGCTTATGCCTTCCCGGAAGCGGAAGTCGACGCGGTAGACATCTCTCCCGACGCGCTGGCGGTTGCTGAACAGAACATCGAAGAACACGGTTTGATCCACAACGTCATTCCGATTCGTTCCGACTTGTTCCGTGATTTGCCGAAAGTGCAGTACGACCTGATTGTCACCAACCCGCCGTATGTCGATGCGGAAGATATGTCCGACCTGCCAAACGAATACCGCCACGAGCCGGAACTCGGTCTGGCATCTGGCACTGACGGCCTGAAACTGACGCGTCGCATTCTTGGTAACGCGGCAGATTACCTCGCTGATGATGGCGTGCTGATTTGTGAAGTGGGCAACAGCATGGTACATCTTATGGAACAATATCCGGATGTTCCGTTCACCTGGCTGGAGTTTGATAACGGCGGCGATGGTGTGTTTATGCTCACTAAAGAGCAGCTTATTGCCGCACGAGAACATTTCGCGATTTATAAAGATTAAGTAAACACGCAAACACAACAATAACGGAGCCGTGATGGCTGGAAACACAATTGGACAACTCTTTCGCGTAACCACCTTCGGCGAATCGCACGGGCTGGCGCTCGGCTGCATCGTCGATGGTGTTCCGCCAGGCATTCCGCTGACGGAAGCGGACTTGCAACATGACCTTGATCGTCGTCGACCTGGGACATCGCGCTATACCACCCAGCGCCGCGAGCCGGATCAGGTCAAAATTCTCTCCGGTGTTTTTGAAGGTGTTACTACTGGCACCAGCATCGGATTGTTGATCGAAAATACCGACCAGCGTTCTCAGGATTATAGTGCGATTAAGGACGTTTTCCGTCCAGGTCATGCCGATTACACCTATGAACAAAAATACGGCCTGCGCGATTATCGCGGCGGTGGACGTTCTTCCGCCCGCGAAACCGCTATGCGCGTTGCAGCAGGGGCGATTGCCAAAAAATATCTCGCCGAGAAATTTGGCATTGAGATTCGCGGCTGCCTGACCCAGATGGGTGATATTCCGCTGGAAATCAAAGACTGGTCGCAGGTCGAGCAAAATCCGTTTTTCTGCCCGGACCCGGACAAAATCGACGCGTTAGATGAACTGATGCGCGCGCTGAAAAAAGAGGGTGACTCCATCGGCGCGAAAGTCACCGTCGTTGCCAGTGGCGTACCCGCCGGACTTGGCGAGCCGGTTTTTGACCGCCTGGATGCCGACATCGCCCATGCGCTAATGAGCATTAACGCGGTGAAAGGTGTGGAAATTGGTGATGGTTTTGACGTGGTAGCGCTGCGTGGCAGCCAGAACCGTGACGAAATCACCAAAGACGGTTTCCAGAGCAACCATGCGGGCGGCATTCTTGGTGGTATCAGCAGCGGGCAGCAAATCATTGCCCATATGGCGCTGAAACCGACCTCAAGCATTACTGTGCCGGGGCGCACGATTAACCGCTTTGGCGAAGAAGTTGAGATGATCACCAAAGGCCGTCACGATCCGTGTGTTGGGATCCGCGCGGTGCCGATCGCTGAAGCGATGCTGGCGATCGTTTTAATGGATCACCTGTTACGGCAACGGGCGCAAAATGCTGATGTGAAGACTGATATTCCACGCTGGTAAAAATGAACAAAACTGCGATTGTGCTGCTGGCCCTGCTTGCCAGTAGCGCCAGCCTGGCAGCGACGCCGTGGCAAAAAATAACCCAACCTGTGCCGGGTAGTGCACAATCGATAGGCAGTTTTTCAAATGGCTGTATCGTCGGTGCTGACACGCTGCCGATACAGTCCGAACATTATCAGGTCATGCGTACCGATCAGCGTCGCTATTTCGGACACCCGGATCTGGTGATGTTTATCCAGCGTCTGAGTCGCCAGGTGAGCAATCTGGGTATGGGTACGGTGCTGATTGGCGATATGGGGATGCCTGCTGGTGGTCGTTTCAACGGCGGTCACGCCAGCCACCAGACTGGACTGGATGTCGATATCTTCCTGCAACTGCCAAAAACACGCTGGACCTCCGCGCAGCTCTTGCGCCCGCAAGCGTTAGATTTAGTTTCCCGCGACGGTAAACACGTTGTCCCGACGCTGTGGAAGCCGGAAATTTTCAGCTTGATTAAACTCGCCGCGCAGGACAAAGACGTCACGCGCATTTTTGTTAATCCGGCGATTAAACAACAACTTTGCCTTGATGCGGGCACCGATCGCGACTGGTTACGCAAAGTGCGGCCCTGGTTCCAGCATCGCGCCCATATGCATGTACGACTACGTTGTCCTGCCGATAGCCTGGAGTGTGAAGATCAACCTTTACCGCCACCGGGCGATGGTTGCGGGGCAGAACTGCAAAGCTGGTTTGAACCACCAAAACCGGGAACAACAAAGCCTGAGAAGAAGACACCGCCTCCGTTGCCGCCTTCCTGCCAGGCGCTACTGGATGAGCACGTGATCTAATGGAAACGTTTAATAGCCTGTTTATGGTTTCCCCGCTGCTGCTGGGAGTTCTCTTTTTTGTCGCCATGCTGGCGGGATTTATCGACTCGATTGCCGGTGGCGGTGGGTTACTCACCATTCCGGCATTGATGGCGGCGGGGATGTCTCCGGCTAACGCGCTGGCAACCAATAAACTGCAAGCCTGCGGCGGCTCTATTTCCGCCACTATCTACTTTATTCGCCGCAAAGTGGTTAGTTTAAGCGATCAGAAACTCAATATCGCCATGACCTTTGTCGGCTCAATGAGCGGCGCATTACTGGTGCAGTATGTTCAGGCTGATGTCTTACGGCAGATTTTGCCCATTCTGGTGATTTGTATCGGCCTCTATTTCTTGCTGATGCCAAAGCTGGGTGAAGAAGATCGCCAGCGCCGGATGTATGGACTGCCATTTGCGCTGGTGGCGGGGGGCTGCGTCGGTTTTTACGATGGATTCTTTGGTCCGGCTGCCGGATCGTTTTACGCGCTGGCCTTCGTTACGCTGTGCGGATTCAACCTCGCCAAAGCCACTGCTCACGCCAAATTACTTAACGCAACGTCAAACATTGGCGGTCTGCTGTTGTTTATTCTCGGCGGCAAAGTGATTTGGGCGACGGGCTTTGTGATGCTGGTGGGGCAGTTCCTCGGCGCGCGCATGGGTTCACGACTGGTGTTGAGCAAAGGACAAAAGCTGATCCGCCCGATGATCGTTATCGTCTCGGCGGTGATGAGTGCAAAATTACTTTACGATAGCCACGGACAGGAGATCCTCCACTGGTTGGGGATGAACTAATGAACAGTACACACCACTATGAGCAGTTGATTGAGATTTTTAATAGCTGCTTTGCCGATGAATTTAATACCCGTCTGATTAAAGGCGACGACGAACCGATCTATCTTCCTGCTGATGCGGAAGTACCGTATAACCGAATCGTCTTTGCTCATGGCTTTTATGCCAGCGCAATTCATGAGATTTCGCACTGGTGTATTGCCGGAAAAGCGCGCCGTGAGCAGGTTGATTTCGGCTACTGGTATTGCCCGGACGGTCGCGATGCCCAGACGCAAAGCCAGTTTGAAGATGTTGAAGTGAAGCCGCAGGCGCTGGACTGGTTGTTCTGCGTGGCGGCGGGATATCCGTTTAATGTTAGCTGCGACAATCTGGAAGGGGATTTCGAACCGGACCGCGTGGTGTTTCAACGGCGGGTACATGCGCAGGTAATGGATTATCTGGCAAACGGCATTCCCGAACGTCCGGCACGCTTCATTAAAGCACTACAAAATTATTATCACACGCCGGAACTTACGGCGGAACAGTTCCCGTGGCCGGAAGCGCTCAACTGAAGCCAGCGCCACGTTTTACAATGAGGAAAGAAGATGATCGCGGAGTTTGAATCACGCATTCTGGCATTAATCGACGGTATGGTTGACCATGCCAGTGATGATGAGTTGTTTGCCAGTGGGTATTTGCGTGGCCACCTGACATTAGCCATCGCAGAACTGGAAAGTGGTGATGACCACTCCGCCCAGGCGGTACATACAACCGTTAGCCAGAGTCTGGAAAAAGCCATTGGCGCGGGTGAATTGTCGCCGCGTGACCAGGCGCTGGTTACCGATATGTGGGAACACCTGTTTCAGCAGGCCTCACAGCAGTAAGTTGTGACGTCTGGAGCACCATGCCTGATGCGACGCTTATCGCGTCTTATCAGGCCTACAGGTAACGCGTAGGTCGGATAAGGCGTTTACGCCGCATCCGACAAACAATGCCAAAGCAGATTACCCCGCCTTAACCGCTTTACCTTTCAACAACTTCCGCACCCATAACCGATTCGGGTTTAACGCCGCCAGCGTACTGGCATCCATCGGAATTGGTTCGTTGCTCATCTGCGCCGCCAGAATCTCGGCACACAACGGGGCAGAGCACAAACCGCGAGAACCTAAAGCAGCTAACATAAAAAGATCGTCATAAATTGGCGCGCTTACCGCCTCATCTTTCTGCTCCGCCAGCGAAGCATATTCCACGAGCGTTACGTCATAATCGGGCACGTTGCCTACCATTGGCAGATGATCGCGGGTGGCACAACGCACACCGCAGCGCGCCTCTTTCTCACTGACATCAACCTCTTTTGCCCACTGCGCCTGCGGGAAACAATCAATCAACCGCTGGCGATTCTGCTGCTGATCGTCCTCACTGTACGCCGTATCTTCGCTGCCGCGATGATAACTGGCACCAATACAATGATGTTGATTCGCCGGATTTTGTGGCGTGAGATAACCGTCATAGCACAGCACCTGCTTCAGCTCCGCTAGTTCCGGCGTTGTCGGAATATGGCTAACCTGCCCGGCAACCGAATACACTGGCAGAGACGATGTTTGGCTGAAACGGCTGATTTGATGCCCGTTCGCCAGTACCACCACGCTATGCGTTGCTTGCTGATCTCCTGCAAAATTCAGCAACCAACAGTCATCCTTACGGGATAAATCCTGTAACTGGTGTTGATAACGAATCTGTAAACCTTGCTGTTGCGCCAGTTTCAGCACATTACAGGTCAGTTCTGCTGGACACAGCCATCCACCTTGCGGATATGTAATACCGCCACAATTTGTTACTACACCTGTAACGCCTTCAACCTCATTCGCCCCGACCGCAACAGCCAGTTCTGTGGGTAAATCCATCGACAGCATCTGTGCGATTTTATGCTGGCTTTTCTCATCCCAGCCTAACTGCGTGACGCCGCACCAGTCATGATCAAATTTGACGGGCAATAAATCGTAAAGCCGACGAGCAAAAGTAAACGCATTAGAGAAAAAGCGGTTCAACGCCTCATCGTGTTTACTTAAGAGCGGATACAGCGCCCCCTGGCGATTGCCGGAAGCACCCAGCGCGGGGGCTTCATCCGCGCAATAAAGCGTTACTTGCCAGCCGCGCCGTAATAACGCCAGCGACAACAACGCGCTGGCAATACCACCGCCGATAATCGCTACTTCCCGTTTGCTGCTGCCCGTACGATTAAACCACGGCGTGGAGCAGGGGAGGGGTAATGTCTGTTCCATCACCCCACAAAGCATTTCCCGTTTGCGCCCAAAGCCCTTACGTTTTTGCATCGTGAATCCGGCGTCCTGCAAACCGCGGCGGACAAAACCGGCAGACGTAAATGTCGCCAGCGTGCTGCCCGGACGCGCCAGTCGTGCCATGGCGTTAAACAGATTTTGCGTCCACATATCCGGGTTTTTCGCTGGCGCAAAGCCGTCCAGAAACCAGGCGTCCACTTTTTGATTCAGCGAGTCGTCCAGTTGGCTGGTCAGTTCGTTTATATCGCCAAACCATAAATCCAGTGTCACGTGGCCTTCATCGAGCAATAAACGATGGCAACCGGGCAAGGGCATTGGCCACTGCGCCTGAAGTTGTTCTGCCCACGGAGCCAGTTCCGGCCAGTGTAGATGCGCTAAGGCTAAATCCGCACGGGTGAGGGGAAATTTCTCAAAACTAATGAAATGTAAGCGTTGTAATTGCGCTTGCGGATGTGCTTCGCGAAACTGATCAAATGCCTGCCATAGTGTCAGGAAGTTTAATCCGGTGCCGAAGCCGCTCTCTGCTACCACAAACAGAGGATGTGGATGCTCAGGAAAGCGTGCCTCTAATTGGTTACCTCCGAGAAAAACATAACGCGTCTCTTCCAGTCCGTTGTCATTGGAAAAGTAAACGTCGTCAAAATCTCGGGAAACAGGTGTACCCTCAGCATTAAATTCGAGGTTGGCAGGTTGTATGGCGTAGTGTTTCACGTAAGTTACTCGTCTGACGGGCAGTCTGACGATCTTAACGATGTGTGTCAGGCTGCGCAAATTTCTCTATTAATTGGCTGATCGGACTTGTTCGGCGTACAAGTGTACGCTATTGTGCATTCGAAACTTACTCTATGTGCGACTTACAGAGGTATTGAATGAAACGTGCAGTGATTACTGGCCTGGGCATTGTTTCCAGCATCGGTAATAACCAGCAGGAAGTCCTGGCATCTCTGCGTGAAGGACGTTCAGGGATCACTTTCTCTCAGGAGCTGAAGGATTCCGGCATGCGTAGCCACGTCTGGGGCAACGTAAAACTGGATACCACTGGCCTCATTGACCGCAAAGTTGTGCGCTTTATGAGCGACGCATCCATTTATGCATTCCTTTCTATGGAGCAGGCAATTGCAGATGCTGGCCTCTCTCCGGAAGCTTACCAGAATAACCCGCGCGTTGGCCTGATTGCAGGTTCCGGCGGCGGTTCCCCGCGTTTTCAGGTGTTCGGCGCTGACGCAATGCGCGGCCCGCGCGGCCTGAAAGCGGTTGGCCCGTATGTGGTCACCAAAGCGATGGCATCCGGCGTTTCTGCCTGTCTCGCCACGCCGTTTAAAATTCACGGTGTAAACTACTCCATCAGCTCCGCGTGTGCGACCTCCGCACACTGTATCGGTAACGCAGTAGAGCAGATCCAACTGGGCAAACAGGACATCGTGTTTGCTGGTGGCGGCGAAGAGCTGTGCTGGGAAATGGCTTGTGAATTCGACGCGATGGGTGCGCTGTCTACCAAATACAACGACACCCCGGAAAAAGCCTCCCGTACTTATGACGCTCACCGTGACGGTTTCGTTATCGCTGGCGGCGGCGGTATGGTGGTGGTCGAAGAACTGGAACACGCGTTGGCACGTGGTGCTCATATCTACGCTGAAATCGTTGGCTACGGCGCAACGTCTGATGGCGCAGACATGGTTGCTCCGTCTGGCGAAGGCGCAGTGCGTTGCATGAAGATGGCGATGCACGGTGTTGATACCCCAATCGACTACCTGAACTCTCATGGTACTTCGACTCCGGTTGGCGACGTGAAAGAACTGGCAGCTATCCGTGAAGTGTTCGGCGATAAGAGCCCGGCGATTTCTGCAACCAAAGCAATGACCGGTCACTCACTGGGCGCTGCTGGCGTACAGGAAGCTATCTACTCTCTGCTGATGCTGGAACACGGTTTTATCGCCCCGAGCATCAACATTGAAGAGCTGGACGAGCAGGCTGCGGGTCTGAACATCGTGACCGAAACGACCGATCGCGAACTGACCACAGTTATGTCTAACAGCTTCGGCTTCGGCGGCACTAACGCCACGCTGGTAATGCGCAAGCTGAAAGATTAATTCGGAGTAGGTCGGATAAGACGCGCCAGCGCCGCATCCGACGTTACGCGCCAATGCGGCCTCCGGCACTAACGCAAAAGGGAACCCGATGGTTCCCTTTTTCACATCATTGACAATCGCCGCCAGTTCCAGGCAAACTTCCCGCTTTGTCGATTTCCTTCAGAAAAGACGTACGCGTTAAATCCTGCCAACGCACCGTAACCCTGAAACCAGAGAGATGAGACGGGGATACTCCTCGCCTTGCGCTGCATTCTGGAGTAATGCATGACTGCTGTAAGCCAAACCGAAACACGATCTTCTGCCAATTTTTCGCTCTTCCGCATCGCTTTTGCGGTTTTTCTCACCTACATGACCGTAGGGTTGCCGTTGCCGGTTATCCCGCTGTTTGTTCATCATGAACTGGGCTATGGCAACACTATGGTCGGCATTGCCGTCGGGATTCAGTTTCTGGCTACGGTGCTGACGCGTGGTTACGCCGGGCGACTGGCCGATCAATATGGCGCAAAACGTTCGGCGCTTCAGGGGATGTTAGCTTGTGGTCTGGCGGGGGGCGCGTTGCTGCTGGCGGCGATTTTGCCCGTCCCCGCACCGTTCAAATTTGCCCTGTTGGTCGTCGGGCGTTTGATTCTTGGCTTTGGTGAAAGCCAGTTACTGACGGGCGCTCTGACCTGGGGATTAGGCATCGTTGGGCCAAAACATTCCGGCAAAGTGATGTCATGGAACGGAATGGCGATTTACGGTGCCCTCGCTGTTGGTGCGCCGCTTGGCCTATTGATTCATAGCCATTACGGTTTTGCCGCACTGGCGCTCACCACAATGGCATTACCCTTACTGGCGTGGGCCTGTAACGGCACAGTGCGCAAAGTACCGGCCCTGGCGGGGGAACGTCCATCGCTGTGGAGCGTTGTCGGGCTTATCTGGAAACCAGGGTTAGGTCTGGCACTACAAGGCGTTGGTTTTGCGGTTATCGGGACTTTCGTTTCGCTCTACTTTGCCAGCAAAGGATGGGCGATGGCGGGCTTTACGCTTACCGCGTTTGGCGGCGCATTTGTCGTGATGCGCGTCATGTTTGGCTGGATGCCGGACCGTTTTGGCGGCGTGAAAGTGGCGATCGTCTCTCTGCTTGTAGAAACGGTGGGCTTGTTGCTGCTCTGGCAAGCCCCAGGTGCATGGGTCGCATTAGCGGGCGCGGCGTTAACCGGAGCCGGATGTTCGCTTATCTTTCCTGCGCTGGGCGTGGAGGTGGTTAAACGCGTACCGTCACACGTTCGCGGCACCGCACTGGGCGGTTACGCCGCGTTTCAGGATATCGCCCTCGGCGTCTCCGGGCCGCTTGCGGGAATGCTGGCGACCACGTTTGGTTACTCTTCGGTATTTCTTGCCGGGGCGATCTCTGCGGTGCTGGGAATTATTGTCACGATACTGTCATTTCGTCGGGGTTAACGAACCAGCCAGACCAGCATCAGGATAATCGCGACTAACAGTATCCACAGCGCGGGACGCGTTGCCATATTTTGCAACGTGTCCATCATCGGTGGAAAAGGATTAAGCAGCGGTTGCATATCACGCGGATCAATCCCTTTAACCCGCCGTTGATAAAGCTGATTAAGAATATCCTCGGCCTGGGCAGAAGAAAGCGATGATTGCGCAGAAAGGCCATATTTTTGCTGGATATATGCCGATAACGCCGCCAGTTCACTGGCATCTAAAGGTTGTTTCAGCGCCATCTGTAGTGATTCAAGCGTCGGCGTATTTTGCTGGCTTAGCGTCTGACGCGCCTGCAGCCAGGTCACCAGATGGTTAAACAGTTTCGCTGGAATTAACTCGCCATCTTTCACCCCGGAAAGTTCCAGCATCGATTGCCAGATCTGTTTGCTGGGTTCTCCCGTTGCCGCCGCAAGTTTGGTCACCAGCTGTTTGAGCGCATTGTGCTCCGCCGGTAATAACGGACGGTCGGTCGCCTCGCGCTGCTGCGGTTGCGGAATAACCATCTTCCCTTCCTGCAACAGGGTTAGAATGGTTTTTAATTGCTCCGGTGAGAGCTGATTCAGCGGCGTCTGACCAAAGTTATGACGGATATAATCCGTGACCGCCTGACGATTATTCCCCAGACGTAAATACTCCCCTAATTGCGCTAAAAGCTGGCGGGCAGAATGGCTTTTTTGCGCGGCCAGCAGACGTTGCGCCAGATTGTGCTCAGCGGCAGGGAAGTGACGCGAAAGCAGCGGTGAATCTCCCGACAGACCAATATCGTGCCTGATACCCGCCCACAGTTCTGCTCTTTGCTGTTGCGTCAGTGAGGTCACTTTCGTCATTAAGCTTTCCAGCGAAGTACGTTGCTGACTGGATAAAGGCTGATTGCCCGCGCCAGACGGCAGGTTATCTCCCTGACCTGGTGGTTGCCCAGGAGGAGGGCCGGAAATAGGTTGTATCATTACGTATCCTTATACCTGAAATCTTCGCAAGTATGCCTGGCCGCGAGATTATGGCACACTTGTCCGGTTAACTCTCGTCTCATACAGGTAACACAAACGTGAAAATCCTTGTTGATGAAAATATGCCTTATGCCCGCGACTTATTTAGCCGTTTGGGTGAGGTGACCGCGGTTCCCGGGCGTCCCATCCCCGTGGCTCAACTGGCAGACGCGGATGCGCTGATGGTGCGTTCGGTCACGAAAGTGAATGAATCTTTGCTGGCAGGAAAACCCATTAAATTTGTTGGCACTGCCACCGCGGGGACAGACCATGTTGATGACACATGGTTAAAGCAGGCGGGAATTGGTTTTTCCGCTGCACCTGGCTGTAATGCGATTGCAGTAGTGGAATATGTTTTCTCCTCACTGCTGATGCTTGCTGAACGCGATGGATTTTCACTGCACGAGCGTACCGTGGGGATCGTGGGCGTTGGTAACGTTGGTCGGCGTTTACAGGCACGACTGGAAGCGTTAGGGATTACAACCTTGCTTTGCGATCCGCCTCGCGCCGACCGTGGGGATGAGGGCGATTTCCGCTCGCTGGATGAATTAGTCCAGCATGCGGATATTCTGACTTTCCATACGCCACTCTTTAAAGATGGTCCGTACAAAACGCGACATCTGGCGGATGAAAAACTGATCCGTAGCCTGAAGCCCGGAGCGATTCTGATTAACGCCTGCCGTGGCGCAGTCGTCGATAATACCGCGCTGCTGACCTGCCTGAATGAAGGCCAGAAGTTAAGCGTGGTGCTGGATGTCTGGGAAGGCGAGCCGGAACTTAATGTGGAATTGCTGACAAAAGTGGATATCGGCACGCCGCATATTGCAGGCTATACCCTGGAAGGTAAAGCACGCGGTACTACGCAAGTGTTTGAAGCCTATAGCAAATTCATTGGGCATGAACAACACGTTGCGCTGGATACATTACTGCCCGCGCCAGAGTTTGGTCGCATTACGCTGCATGGTCCGCTCGATCAACCGACGCTGAAAAGGCTGGTGCATTTGGTGTATGATGTGCGCCGCGATGATGCGCCACTGCGTAAAGTCGCCGGGATACCGGGTGAGTTCGATAAACTGCGCAAAAACTATCTTGAGCGCCGTGAATGGTCATCTCTGTATGTAATTTGTGATGACGCCAGTGCGGCATCATTGCTGTGTAAACTGGGTTTTAACGCCGTTCATCATCCGGCACGTTAATCTCTTCTTCATGCTCTCTGCTGTAACATTGGCAGGGAGCTTTGCTATTTCTGGAGTAAACCACCATGTCTGAAGGCTGGAACATTGCCGTCCTGGGCGCAACTGGCGCTGTGGGCGAAGCCCTGCTTGAAACGCTGGCTGAACGTCAGTTCCCGGTTGGGGAAATTTATGCACTGGCACGTAACGAAAGCGCAGGCGAACAACTGCGCTTTGGTGGTAAGACAATCACCGTGCAGGATGCCGCTGAATTTGACTGGACGCAGGCGCAGCTGGCATTTTTTGTCGCAGGCAAAGAAGCTACCGCTGCCTGGGTTGAAGAAGCGACCAACTCAGGTTGTCTGGTGATCGACAGCAGCGGATTGTTTGCTCTCGAACCTGACGTACCGCTGGTAGTGCCGGAAGTAAACCCGTTTGTACTGACCGATTACCGCAACCGGAATGTCATCGCCGTACCGGACAGTCTGACCAGCCAGCTGCTGGCGGCACTGAAACCGCTAATTGATCAGGGCGGTTTATCACGTATCAGCGTTACCAGCCTGATTTCAGCCTCCGCCCAGGGCAAAAAAGCGGTCGATGCGTTAGCGGGGCAGAGTGCTAAATTACTCAATGGCATTCCGATTGACGAAGAAGATTTCTTCGGGCGTCAGCTGGCGTTCAACATGCTGCCGTTACTGCCGGATAGCGAAGGTAGCGTGCGTGAAGAACGTCGTATCGTTGACGAAGTACGCAAAATCCTGCAGGACGAAGGGCTGATGATTTCGGCAAGCGTCGTCCAGGCACCGGTATTCTACGGTCATGCCCAGATGGTCAACTTTGAAGCACTGCGTCCGCTGGCGGCAGAAGAAGCGCGTGATGCGTTTGCTCAGGGCGAAGATATTGTGCTCTCTGAAGAGAACGAATTCCCGACTCAGGTAGGAGATGCTTCTGGTACGCCGCATCTTTCTGTTGGCTGCGTACGTAATGACTACGGTATGCCGGAGCAAGTTCAGTTCTGGTCGGTGGCCGATAACGTTCGCTTTGGCGGCGCGCTGATGGCAGTAAAAATCGCCGAGAAACTGGTGCAGGAGTATCTGTACTAATGTCCGACCAGCAACAACCGCCAGTTTATAAAATTGCGCTGGGCATTGAGTACGACGGCAGTAGGTATTACGGCTGGCAACGGCAGAATGAAGTCCGCAGTGTGCAGGAGAAGCTGGAAAAGGCGCTCTCCCAGGTGGCGAACGAACCCATCACCGTCTTCTGCGCCGGGCGTACTGACGCCGGTGTACACGGTACCGGGCAGGTTGTGCATTTCGAAACGACCGCACAGCGCAAAGACGCTGCGTGGACGTTGGGCGTAAATGCGAATTTACCTGGTGACATCGCCGTGCGTTGGGTTAAAGCTGTACCTGATGATTTTCATGCCCGATTTAGCGCCACGGCTCGCCGTTATCGCTACATCATCTACAATCATCGGCTGCGCCCGGCGGTACTGAGTAAAGGGGTAACCCATTTTTACGAACCGCTGGACGCTGAACGGATGCATCGGGCTGCGCAATGCTTGCTGGGCGAGAATGATTTCACCTCGTTCCGTGCGGTGCAGTGCCAGTCCCGAACCCCGTGGCGCAACGTTATGCATATTAATGTCACGCGTCACGGTCCTTATGTGGTGGTAGATATCAAAGCGAATGCCTTTGTACATCATATGGTCAGGAATATTGTCGGCAGCCTGATGGAAGTCGGTGCCCACAACCAGCCGGAGAGCTGGATAGCAGAGTTGCTGGCGGCAAAGGACAGAACGCTGGCGGCAGCAACGGCAAAAGCGGAAGGGCTGTATCTGGTCGCGGTGGATTACCCTGACCGGTATGATCTTCCAAAACCGCCAATGGGCCCGCTATTTCTGGCGGACTAACAAGAATAATGCTCGGAACATTTCAGGCTGTAGCCAACGTAGTTACAGCCTGAAAGATGACGAGTACAAGGCATAGGCTAATATGGACCTGATTTATTTCCTCATCGATTTTATCCTGCACATTGACGTGCATCTGGCAGAACTGGTCGCGGAGTATGGCGTCTGGGTTTATGCCATTTTGTTCTTAATTTTGTTCTGTGAAACCGGTCTGGTGGTAACGCCGTTTTTACCGGGTGATTCATTGCTGTTTGTTGCCGGTGCGTTGGCATCACTGGAAACCAACGATCTCAACGTCCATATGATGGTGGTGCTGATGCTGATCGCCGCGATTGTGGGTGACGCGGTGAACTACACCATTGGACGGTTATTTGGTGACAAACTGTTCAGTAATCCGGATTCGAAAATCTTTCGTCGCAGTTATCTTGATAAGACTCATCAGTTTTATGAGAAACATGGCGGCAAAACGATTATTCTCGCCCGTTTTGTGCCGATCGTCAGAACGTTCGCGCCGTTCGTTGCGGGAATGGGCCACATGTCGTATCGTCATTTCGCCGCTTTTAACGTCATCGGCGCGTTGCTATGGGTACTGATTTTTACCTACGCGGGTTATTTCTTCGGAACGCTCCCCTTCATTCAGAGCAACCTTAAACTGATGATTGTTGGCATTATTTTTGTTTCAATATTGCCAGGTGTTTTCGAATTTATTCGCCACAAACGCGCTGCGGCACGCGCCGCAAAATAAAAAGTAACTCCGCGGTTCGACCACTTTTTTATCCAAAGTTTCGGGCTGTTATGTTTTAATGTGCAACATTCATGGTCTGTTGGGGGCAAAAATGGCATTATGCGTCCCCAAAGATAAAACTGGCATCGAACCAGGTTCAGACAGAAAGGTCCCTAATGAGCTGGATTGAACGAATTAAAAGCAACATTACTCCCACCCGCAAGGCGAGCATTCCTGAAGGGGTGTGGACTAAGTGTGATAGCTGCGGTCAGGTTTTATACCGCGCTGAGCTGGAACGTAATCTTGAGGTCTGTCCGAAGTGTGACCATCACATGCGTATGACAGCGCGTAATCGCCTGCATAGCCTGTTAGATGAAGGAAGCCTTGTGGAGCTGGGTAGCGAGCTTGAGCCGAAAGATGTGCTGAAGTTTCGTGACTCCAAGAAGTATAAAGACCGTCTGGCATCTGCGCAGAAAGAAACCGGCGAAAAAGATGCGCTGGTGGTGATGAAAGGCACCCTGTATGGAATGCCAGTTGTCGCTGCGGCATTCGAGTTCGCCTTTATGGGCGGTTCCATGGGGTCTGTGGTAGGTGCACGTTTCGTGCGTGCCGTTGAGCAGGCGCTGGAAGATAACTGCCCACTGATCTGCTTCTCCGCCTCTGGTGGCGCACGTATGCAGGAAGCACTGATGTCGCTGATGCAGATGGCGAAAACCTCTGCGGCGCTGGCAAAAATGCAGGAGCGCGGCTTGCCGTACATCTCCGTGCTGACCGACCCGACCATGGGCGGTGTTTCTGCAAGTTTCGCCATGCTGGGCGATCTCAACATCGCTGAACCGAAAGCGTTAATCGGCTTTGCCGGTCCGCGTGTTATCGAACAGACCGTTCGCGAAAAACTGCCGCCAGGATTCCAGCGCAGTGAATTCCTGATCGAGAAGGGCGCCATCGACATGATCGTCCGTCGTCCGGAAATGCGCCTGAAACTGGCGAGCATTCTGGCGAAGTTGATGAATCTGCCAGCGCCGAATCCTGAAGCGCCGCGTGAAGGCGTAGTGGTGCCACTGGTACCAGATCAGGAACCTGAGGCCTGATAACTGATAAGGGCAGGGCCACTGGCTCTGCCCTTTTGCTATTCTCACCGTAACGAATCAGCGGATACCATGATTATCAAACGCACTCCTCAAGCCGCGTCGCCTCTGGCTTCGTGGCTTTCTTATCTGGAAAACCTGCACAGTAAAACTATCGATCTCGGCCTTGAGCGCGTGAGCCAGGTCGCGGCGCGTCTTGGCGTCCTGAAACCTGCGCCATTTGTGTTTACCGTTGCGGGTACGAATGGCAAAGGCACCACTTGCCGTACGCTGGAGTCGATTCTGATGGCGGCAGGGTACAAAGTGGGCGTCTACAGTTCGCCGCATCTGGTGCGTTATACCGAGCGCGTACGTGTGCAGGGCCAGGAATTGCCGGAATCGGCCCACACCGCCTCTTTTGCGGAGATTGAATCGGCACGCGGTGATATTTCCCTGACCTATTTCGAGTACGGTACGCTGTCGGCGTTGTGGCTGTTCAAACAGGCACAACTTGACGTGGTGATTCTGGAAGTAGGGCTGGGCGGTCGTCTGGACGCAACCAATATTGTCGATGCCGATGTTGCGGTAGTAACCAGCATTGCGCTGGATCATACCGACTGGCTGGGGCCAGATCGCGAAAGCATTGGTCGCGAGAAAGCAGGCATCTTCCGCAGCGAAAAACCGGCAATTGTCGGTGAGCCGGAAATGCCTTCTACCATTGCTGATGTGGCGCAGGAAAAAAGTGCACTGTTACAACGTCGGGGCGTTGAGTGGAACTATTCCGTCACCGATCATGACTGGGCGTTTAGCGATGCTCACGGCACGCTGGAAAATCTGCCGTTGCCGCTTGTCCCGCAACCGAATGCCGCAACGGCGCTGGCGGCACTGCGTGCCAGCGGGCTGGAGGTCAGTGAAAATGCCATTCGCGACGGGATTGCCAGCGCAATTTTGCCGGGACGTTTCCAGATTGTGAGCGAGTCGCCACGCGTTATTTTTGATGTCGCGCATAATCCACATGCGGCGGAATATCTCACCGGGCGTATGAAAGCGCTACCGAAAAACGGGCGCGTGCTGGCGGTTATCGGTATGCTACATGATAAAGATATTGCCGGAACTCTGGCCTGGTTGAAAAGCGTGGTTGATGACTGGTATTGTGCGCCACTGGAAGGGCCGCGCGGTGCCACGGCAGAACAACTGCTTGAGCATTTGGGTAACGGCAAATCATTTGATAGCGTGGCGCAGGCATGGGATGCCGCAATGGCGGACGCTAAAGCGGAAGATACCGTGCTGGTGTGTGGTTCGTTCCACACGGTCGCACATGTCATGGAAGTGATTGACGCGAGGAGAAGCGGTGGCAAGTAAGTTTCAGAATCGGTTAGTGGGCACGATCGTGCTGGTGGCGCTGGGGGTGATTGTACTTCCAGGGCTGCTGGACGGGCAGAAAAAACATTATCAGGATGAGTTCGCGGCTATCCCGCTGGTGCCGAAAGCGGGCGATCGCGATGAGCCTGATATGATGCCAGCCGCCACCCAGGCGCTGCCGACGCAGCCGCCGGAAGGCGCAGCGGAAGAAGTGCGGGCAGGTGATGCCGCAGCACCGTCGCTCGATCCGGCCACTATTGCAGTCAATAACACCGAGTTTGAACCGGAACCTGCACCGGTCGCCCCACCGAAGCCGAAACCGGTGGAGTCGCCTAAACCGAAGGTTGAAGCACCACCTGCGTCGAAGCCGGTCGTGGAAGAAAAAGCAGCGCCAACGGGTAAAGCCTATGTTGTGCAACTGGGCGCGCTGAAAAATGCCGATAAAGTGAATGAGATTGTCGGTAAGCTGCGCGGTGCCGGTTATCGGGTTTATACGTCGCCATCCACGCCAGTGCAGGGTAAAATTACCCGTATTCTGGTTGGGCCTGATGCCTCGAAAGATAAGCTGAAAGGATCGCTGGGTGAGTTGAAGCAACTTTCTGGCTTAAGTGGCGTGGTAATGGGCTATACGCCGAATTAATACGGTCTTGCCTGATGCGACGCTGGCGCGTCTTATCAGGCCTACACAGGGGTAGAACCGTAGGTCGGATAAGGTGTTCACGCCGCATCCGACACGCATTGCCCGATGCCGCAAAGGCATAAAAAGTCGATGGCGTTGAATGTTTTTTCAGCGCCATTTTTATTGATGCGCGGGAAGGAAATCCCTACGCAAACGTTTTCTTTTTCTGTTAGAATGCGCCCCGAACAGGATGACAGGGCGTAAAATCGTGGGACACATATGGTCTGGATTGATTACGCCATAATCGCGGTGATTGCTTTTTCCTCTCTGGTTAGCCTGATCCGCGGCTTTGTTCGTGAAGCGTTATCGCTGGTGACATGGGGTTGTGCTTTCTTTGTTGCCAGTCATTACTACACTTACCTGTCAGTCTGGTTTACGGGCTTTGAAGACGAACTGGTTCGAAATGGGATTGCCATCGCGGTACTGTTTATCGCTACCCTGATCGTTGGTGCTATCGTGAACTTCGTGATAGGCCAGTTGGTGGAGAAAACGGGGTTGTCAGGCACCGATCGGGTGCTGGGCGTCTGTTTCGGTGCGTTGCGCGGTGTGTTGATTGTTGCCGCCATTCTCTTCTTTCTCGACTCCTTTACCGGGGTGTCGAAAAGCGAAGACTGGAGCAAATCACAGCTGATCCCGCAGTTCAGTTTTATCATCAGATGGTTTTTTGATTATCTGCAAAGCTCGTCAAGTTTCTTGCCCAGAGCGTAAGTGCTCTGAGATGTGGCTTAACGAGGAAAAAGACGTATGTGCGGTATTGTCGGTATCGCCGGTGTTATGCCGGTTAACCAGTCGATTTATGATGCCTTAACGGTGCTTCAGCATCGCGGTCAGGATGCCGCCGGCATCATCACCATAGATGCCAATAACTGCTTCCGTTTGCGTAAAGCGAACGGGCTGGTGAGCGATGTATTTGAAGCTCGCCATATGCAGCGTTTGCAGGGCAATATGGGCATTGGTCATGTGCGTTACCCTACGGCTGGCAGCTCCAGCGCCTCTGAAGCGCAGCCGTTTTACGTTAACTCCCCGTATGGCATTACGCTTGCCCACAACGGCAATCTGACCAACGCTCACGAGTTGCGTAAAAAACTGTTTGAAGAAAAACGCCGCCACATCAACACCACTTCCGACTCGGAAATTCTGCTTAATATCTTTGCCAGCGAACTGGACAACTTCCGCCACTATCCGCTGGAAGCCGACAACATTTTCGCCGCCATCGCTGCTACAAACCGCTTAATCCGCGGCGCGTATGCCTGTGTGGCGATGATCATCGGCCACGGTATGGTTGCTTTCCGCGATCCAAACGGTATTCGTCCGTTGGTACTGGGAAAACGTGATATTGACGAGAACCGTACAGAATATATGGTCGCTTCCGAAAGCGTTGCGCTCGATACGCTGGGCTTTGATTTCCTGCGTGACGTCGCGCCGGGCGAAGCGATTTACATCACTGAAGAAGGGCAGTTGTTTACCCGTCAATGTGCTGACAATCCGGTCAGCAATCCGTGCCTGTTTGAGTATGTATACTTTGCCCGCCCGGACTCGTTCATCGACAAAATTTCCGTTTACAGCGCGCGCGTGAATATGGGCACCAAACTGGGCGAGAAAATTGCCCGCGAATGGGAAGATCTGGATATCGACGTGGTGATCCCTATTCCGGAAACCTCGTGTGATATCGCGCTGGAAATTGCTCGTATTCTGGGCAAACCGTACCGCCAGGGCTTCGTTAAAAACCGCTATGTTGGCCGCACCTTCATCATGCCGGGCCAGCAGCTGCGTCGTAAGTCCGTGCGCCGTAAACTGAACGCCAACCGCGCCGAGTTCCGCGATAAAAACGTCTTGCTGGTCGACGACTCCATTGTCCGTGGCACCACTTCTGAGCAGATTATCGAGATGGCACGCGAAGCCGGAGCGAAGAAAGTGTACCTCGCTTCTGCGGCACCGGAAATTCGCTTCCCGAACGTTTACGGTATCGATATGCCGAGCGCCACGGAACTGATCGCTCACGGTCGCGAAGTAGATGAAATTCGCCAGATCATCGGTGCTGACGGGTTGATTTTCCAGGATCTGAACGATCTGATCGAAGCCGTTCGCGCTGAAAACCCGGATATCCAGCAGTTTGAATGCTCGGTATTCAACGGCGTCTACGTCACCAAAGACGTTGATCAGGGCTACCTCGATTTCCTCGATACTTTACGTAATGACGACGCCAAAGCCGTGCAACGTCAGAACGAAGTGGAAAATCTCGAAATGCATAACGAAGGATGATGCCTTCGCTCAGGGTGCCGGTCTGGCACCCTGACTTGCAACTCCCGTCGAAATCCTGCAAAGTCTGCCTGCAAGTCTGACAGGGCAACTATTTATGAAACGACTCATTGTAGGCATCAGCGGTGCCAGCGGCGCGATTTATGGCGTGCGTTTATTACAGGTTCTGCGCGATGTCACAGATATCGAAACGCATCTGGTAATGAGCCAGGCAGCGCGCCAGACCTTATCCCTCGAAACGGATTTTTCCCTGCGCGAAGTGCAGGCGTTAGCTGATGTGACACACGATGCGCGCGATATTGCTGCCAGCATTTCTTCCGGTTCTTTCCAGACGTTGGGGATGGTGATTTTACCCTGTTCAATCAAAACCCTGTCCGGCATTGTCCATAGCTATACTGATGGCTTACTGACCCGTGCGGCAGATGTGGTGCTGAAAGAGCGTCGCCCGCTGGTGCTCTGCGTGCGTGAAACACCATTGCACTTAGGCCATCTGCGTTTAATGACCCAGGCGGCAGAAATCGGTGCGGTGATTATGCCTCCCGTTCCGGCGTTTTATCATCGCCCGCAATCCCTTGATGATGTGATAAATCAGACGGTTAATCGTGTTCTTGACCAGTTTGCGATAACCCTTCCTGAAGATCTCTTTGCCCGCTGGCAGGGCGCATAACTCCGCTGTTGCCCTGTTTCAGGGCAATTTTGCAACCGCGATCAAATCCTCGACATTTTGTTCCTTTCGATGAATCGAAACGCTGCGATTCAACCGCCATACCTGCTATCTTCAACTCTAGGACAATAATGCAACGTCTTATTAACATATTTAACGTTGAATGTTACTGTTGTCGTAAAGATGGCATAAGACCTGCATGAAAGAGCCTGCAAACACACAACACAATACACAACATAAAAAAGCCATTTTCACTTGAGGGTTATGTATGAAGAAGTCGATTCTCGCTCTGTCTTTGTTAGTCGGTCTCTCCGCAGCGGCTTCCAGCTATGCGGCGCTACCGGAGACGGTACGTATCGGAACCGATACCACCTATGCGCCGTTCTCATCGAAAGATGCCAAAGGTGACTTTGTTGGCTTTGATATCGATCTCGGTAACGAGATGTGCAAACGGATGCAGGTGAAATGTACCTGGGTTGCCAGTGACTTTGACGCGCTGATCCCCTCACTAAAAGCGAAAAAAATCGACGCCATTATTTCGTCGCTCTCCATTACCGATAAACGTCAGCAGGAGATTGCTTTCTCCGACAAGTTGTACGCCGCAGATTCTCGTTTGATTGCCGCCAAAGGTTCACCGATTCAGCCAACGCTGGATTCACTGAAAGGTAAACATGTGGGTGTGCTGCAGGGATCAACCCAGGAAGCATACGCTAACGAGACCTGGCGTAGCAAAGGCGTGGATGTGGTGGCCTATGCCAACCAGGATTTGGTTTATTCCGATCTGGCTGCAGGACGTCTGGATGCTGCGTTACAAGATGAAGTTGCTGCCAGTGAAGGATTCCTCAAGCAACCTGCTGGTAAAGATTTCGCCTTTGCTGGCTCATCAGTGAAAGACAAAAAATACTTCGGTGACGGTACCGGTGTAGGGCTACGTAAAGATGATGCTGAACTGACGGCGGCGTTTAATAAGGCGCTTGGCGAGCTGCGTCAGGACGGTACCTACGACAAGATGGCGAAAAAGTATTTCGACTTTAATGTCTACGGTGACTGATACGTCGCAGGGAAACTGTACCTGATGGAATGATCATCATGGTGCACGCCAGGTTTGTTGCACTATCGTGGTGCATTGAAATGCATACTTAAGCATTTTTAATGAAAAATAATACGTCTAACGGGGCGGGATATTTTGCCTTGATGGTCAATTTTATGGCACGATAAGTGTAACAAACCTGTAAATATTCCCTATAAAAAGACTGTCAGTTGAGGACATTATGAAAAAACTGGTGCTATCGCTCTCTCTGGTTCTGGCCTTCTCCAGCGCAACTGCGGCGTTTGCTGCGATTCCGCAAAACATCCGCATCGGTACCGATCCGACCTATGCGCCATTTGAATCAAAAAATTCACAAGGCGAACTGGTTGGCTTCGATATCGATCTGGCGAAGGAGTTGTGCAAACGCATCAATACGCAATGTACGTTTGTCGAAAACCCACTGGATGCGTTAATCCCGTCCTTAAAAGCGAAGAAGATTGACGCCATCATGTCATCGCTTTCCATTACGGAAAAACGTCAGCAAGAAATTGCCTTCACCGACAAACTGTACGCTGCCGATTCTCGTCTGGTGGTGGCGAAAAATTCCGACATTCAGCCGACAGTCGAGTCGCTGAAAGGCAAACGGGTAGGCGTATTGCAGGGCACCACCCAGGAGACGTTCGGTAACGAACATTGGGCACCAAAAGGCATTGAAATCGTTTCTTATCAGGGGCAGGACAACATTTATTCTGACCTGACTGCCGGACGTATTGATGCCGCGTTCCAGGATGAGGTCGCTGCCAGCGAAGGTTTCCTCAAACAACCCGTCGGTAAAGATTACAAATTCGGTGGTCCGTCTGTTAAAGATGAAAAACTGTTTGGCGTAGGGACCGGCATGGGCCTGCGTAAAGAAGATAACGAACTGCGCGAGGCACTGAACAAAGCCTTTGCCGAAATGCGCGCTGACGGTACTTACGAGAAATTAGCGAAAAAGTACTTCGATTTTGATGTTTATGGTGGTTAATCGCCATCGGTGAAAGAAAGTCCGCTCCCTTCGGGTAACCGGAGGGAGACAAGAGGCGGTAATTCACCACACACGACAGGACAGGCAGCATGTTGTATGGGTTTTCAGGTGTTATTTTACAGGGTGCGCTCGTCACGCTGGAGCTGGCTATCAGCTCTGTAGTGCTCGCTGTAATTATCGGTTTAATTGGCGCTGGCGGTAAGCTCTCGCAAAATCGGCTTTCGGGGCTGATTTTCGAAGGGTACACCACGCTGATTCGAGGCGTGCCGGACTTGGTGTTGATGCTGCTGATTTTCTACGGTTTGCAGATTGCGCTAAACACGGTGACGGAGGCGATGGGCGTCGGGCAGATTGATATTGATCCGATGGTCGCAGGTATTATCACTCTCGGTTTTATCTACGGTGCTTATTTTACCGAAACGTTTCGTGGCGCGTTTATGGCAGTGCCGAAAGGACACATAGAGGCGGCGACGGCGTTCGGTTTTACTCGTGGGCAAGTGTTTCGACGGATCATGTTTCCGGCGATGATGCGTTACGCCCTGCCAGGCATTGGCAACAACTGGCAGGTGATCCTCAAATCTACCGCACTCGTTTCGTTACTCGGCCTGGAAGATGTGCTCAAAGCCACTCAGCTGGCAGGCAAAAGTACCTGGGAACCGTTCTATTTCGCCATCGTCTGTGGCGTGATTTACCTGGTTTTCACCACTGTTTCCAATGGTGTGCTGCTGTTCCTTGAGCGCCGCTACTCCGTGGGTGTGAAGAGGGCTGACCTGTGATCGAAATCTTACATGAATACTGGAAACCACTGCTGTGGACCGACGGTTATCGCTTTACTGGCGTGGCGATCACCCTGTGGCTGCTTATTTTGTCGGTAGTGATAGGCGGAGTTCTGGCGCTGTTTCTGGCGATTGGTCGCGTCTCAAGTAATAAATACATCCAGTTTCCAATCTGGTTATTTACCTATATTTTTCGCGGTACGCCGCTGTATGTTCAGTTGCTGGTGTTCTATTCCGGCATGTACACGCTGGAGATTGTTAAGGGAACCGAGTTCCTTAACGCCTTTTTTCGCAGTGGTCTGAACTGTACCGTGCTGGCGCTGACGCTTAACACCTGCGCTTACACTACCGAGATTTTTGCCGGGGCAATCCGTTCAGTGCCGCATGGGGAAATTGAAGCCGCCAGAGCCTATGGCTTCTCGACCTTTAAAATGTATCGCTGCATTATTTTGCCTTCTGCGCTGCGTATTGCGTTACCGGCGTACAGCAACGAAGTGATCCTGATGCTGCACTCTACTGCGCTGGCATTTACTGCCACGGTGCCGGATCTGCTGAAAATTGCCCGCGATATTAACGCCGCCACATATCAACCTTTTACCGCCTTCGGCATTGCCGCGGTGCTCTATTTAATCATCTCTTATGTCCTGATCAGCCTCTTTCGCAGAGCGGAAAAACGCTGGTTGCAGCATGTGAAACCTTCTTCAACGCACTGAGAATACGATGTCCGAGAATAAATTAAACGTTATCGATTTGCATAAACGCTACGGCGAACACGAAGTGCTGAAAGGGGTTTCACTGCAAGCGAATGCCGGAGATGTAATTAGCATCATCGGATCGTCGGGATCGGGGAAAAGTACCTTTCTGCGCTGCATTAACTTCCTCGAAAAACCGAGCGAAGGATCGATCGTGGTCAATGGCCAGACGATCAATCTGGTGCGCGACAAAGATGGTCAACTCAAAGTCGCCGATAAAAATCAGCTGCGCTTACTGCGCACACGCCTGACGATGGTATTCCAGCACTTCAATCTCTGGAGCCATATGACGGTGCTGGAAAACGTCATGGAAGCGCCGATTCAGGTGTTGGGCCTGAGCAAGCAGGAAGCGCGCGAGCGGGCGGTGAAATATCTGGCAAAAGTCGGGATAGACGAACGTGCGCAGGGGAAATACCCGGTGCACCTGTCCGGTGGTCAGCAACAGCGTGTTTCTATCGCGCGGGCGCTGGCGATGGAACCGGAAGTTTTACTGTTTGATGAACCTACCTCGGCGCTCGATCCTGAACTGGTAGGCGAAGTGTTGCGTATTATGCAGCAACTGGCAGAAGAGGGGAAAACCATGGTGGTAGTGACTCACGAAATGGGCTTTGCTCGCCATGTTTCTACTCACGTCATTTTCCTCCATCAGGGGAAAATAGAAGAAGAGGGCGCGCCAGAACAGTTATTTGGTAACCCGCAAAGCCCTCGTCTGCAACAGTTCCTTAAGGGATCGCTGAAATAATTCCCCCTCCGGTGGCTAACGCTGCCGGAGTATTTTCAAGGGGAATTTGCGAGTCAGCTTCCGCTGAAATGTAAAAGTTGCAGTCCGCTAAAAATAGTTCTGAATTCGCTGTCCAAAGATAAAAACTGCCTGCTGCATTGGGTATTAATCGTGGTTATTGTCGCGTCATCTTAAATTTGAGGGGTGACGGAACGCCATGACAATATCGACAACTTCCACGCCGCATGATGCGGTATTTAAATCTTTTTTACGCCATCCAGACACCGCGCGGGATTTTATTGATATTCATCTTCCCGCGCCGCTGCGCAAACTGTGTGATTTAACAACGCTAAAACTGGAACCAAACAGTTTTATTGATGAAGACCTGCGGCAATATTATTCCGACCTCTTGTGGTCTGTGAAAACGCAGGAGGGAGCAGGTTATATTTATGTAGTGATAGAGCACCAAAGTAAGCCGGAAGAATTAATGGCTTTTCGCATGATGCGCTATTCCATTGCGGCGATGCAAAACCATCTTGATGCAGGCTATAAAGAGCTTCCATTGGTGATCCCGATGCTGTTTTATCATGGTTGCAGAAGTCCTTATCCTTATTCACTTTGCTGGCTTGATGAATTTGCCGAGCCTGCTATAGCCCGCAAAATTTATTCATCGGCTTTTCCGCTGGTGGATATTACCGTGGTGCCGGATGACGAGATTATGCAACATCGCAAAATGGCGCTGTTGGAGTTAATTCAGAAACATATTCGTCAGCGCGATCTGTTGGGATTAGTCGACCAAATTGTTTCGCTGCTAGTTACAGGGAACACTAATGACAGACAGCTAAAAGCCCTGTTTAATTACGTATTACAAACGGGGGATGCCCAGCGTTTCCGTGCATTTATTGGTGAGATAGCGGAACGCGCACCACAAGAAAAGGAGAAACTGATGACTATTGCTGACAGATTACGTGAAGAAGGGCGGAATGATGGATTAATTCTTGGCAAACGCGAAGAAGCCCTGCGTATTGCTCAGGAGATGCTGGAGAGAGGTTTAGACCGAGAGTTAGTTATGATGGTGACCCGACTTTCACCAGACGATCTTATCGCGCAAAGCCACTAACCCTGTAACACCGGGAGTTAACTGGCGGATGTTTGCAGTAAACCACATCAGCGAACGACATCCGCCAGCGCCTCTTCTAAATCGTACCAACGAAACGCAAAACCCGCTTCTTCCAGCCGTTTAGGCAGCGCGCGTTGTCCACCTAATACCAGTACTGAAGATTCGCCCATTAACAGCCGAATGGCGGTTGCGGGGACGCGCAAAATAGCCGGGCGATGCAGAGCATGACCGAGCGCATGGGCAAATTGTTCATTGCGTACCGGGTAGGGCGAAACCATATTAAATGGCCCGCGCAGCTCGTTATCCAGCAGCCAGAGAATGCCGTTGACCATATCATCAATATGAATCCAGGCCAGATACTGCCGACCGGAACCAATCGGCCCGCCCAGGCCAAGACGAAACGGCGGCAGCATTTTACCGAGAATACCGCCATCCGGTGCCAGCACTACGCCGGTACGCAGCAGGCACACTCGCGTTTTGTCACTTTGCGCCCGGCAGGCAATTTCTTCCCAGTGGGCGCAGAGTTTATGAGTAAATTCGTTATGCGGCGGTTCCTCTTCGGTAACCACCACTTCACCTAAGTCGCCATAATAGCCCGTTGCCGAGCCGGAAATGAGTACCGACGGCGGCGTGTCGCTGGCATTAATCAAATCGACCAGTTTTTGCGTGATATTCCAGCGGCTTTGGCAGAGACGCTCTTTTTGCTCGTGAGTCCAGCGTTTATCAGCAATCGGTTCTCCGGCCAGGTTGATTACCGCATCAACGCCGTTGAGGTTGCTTTGATCGGCAAGCCCTTGCCATAGTGCCACCCGAGGGCCGAGAACAGAACTGGCTTTCTGCGGGTTACGCGTCATTACCGTGATTTGATGGCCCAGCTCCAGCAAACGTGGAATCAAATGGCGACCAATTAATCCTGTCCCTCCGGTGATCACTATCTTCATGCAGCCTCCCGATATGGCGGTTAACGCTGCCAGCTTAAGGTCATGGATACCGAATCGGCGTAGCGCAGCGCGTGCAGTTTATCGATCTCCACTTCAGCATACGTCACCCAGTGATGTTCACGTGCGATATCGAGCACATCCTGAGTTAATTTTTCCAGCAAAGAGAAACGGTTATTCTCTACATGCTGAATAATGTTTTTCGTCACGGTGCGATAATTCAGCGCATCGTTGATATCTTCGCTGGTGCGCGCTTTATCGGCGGGGTAGTGGATAGTCACATTGATAACAATATCCTGACGGTTGTTAATTTCTTCTTCCTTAATTCCGATAAACGTACGTAAACGAAGGTTCTTTATACGAATAATAGCGGCAGGTTGTGCCATTGCAGGTTCTCCGTTGTTTTACTTAGGATGAAATAATACACGAGAACCTGTTTCTGTTAACTATCCGAACGCTCATCACCGTGTTGTGCTTTTAGCAGTGCCTGCCCAGTGGCAGGGCGCGAACGGATCCGCTCATGCCAGTTCTTGACTGCCGGATACATTGCGAGGTCAATTCGCTGGCGAGTCCAGGCATTAACCCACGGCCAGCAGGCAATATCCGCAATGCTGTAGTTCTCGCCACCCAGCCAGGGCGAGTTTTCCAGCCGCTTGTTCAGTACATGGTACAGACGCTGAGTTTCAACCTGATAACGTTCAATAGCGTAAGGAATGGTTTGGGAGGCTGCGTGATTAAAATGATGATTTTGCCCAAGCATCGGCCCCAGTCCGCCTACCTGCCAGAATAACCACTGTAATGTGGCGGCGCGCTCACGCGTTTCATGACTCAAAAAGAGTCCTGTTTTCTCAGCCAGATACAACAAAATGGCACCAGACTCAAAGAGGCTTAGCGGTTCGCCGCCATCGGCTGGAGAATGATCAACAATTGCCGGAATTTTGTTGTTAGGCGAAATGTGCAAAAATTCCGGGCGAAACTGACCGCCTTTCCCCAGGTCTACCTTTATCAAGCGATAATCCAGCCCTGCTTCTTCGAGAAACAGCGTAATTTTGTGACCATTTGGTGTCGGGGCGAAATAGAGATCGATCATTGCAGCTCCGGTTGTCTAATCATCTGAACACCACAAGTATAGAAAGCGCGGCGACTTGCGTGAGTATTCGTCACGTGACAGTGACAAAAAGGCTCTATAGTTTGATAGCCAGCCCCCTTTATTGCCGAGGTCATAATGAGTAAACCCGCTATCACGCTTTGGTCAGATGCCCATTTTTTCTCCCCTTATGTGTTATCCGCCTGGGTGGCGTTGCAGGAAAAAGGCCTGTCGTTTCATATCAAGACCATCGACCTCGACAGCGGTGAACATTTGCAGCCGACGTGGCAAGGTTACGGTCAGACACGCCGTGTGCCGTTATTACAAATCGATGATTTTGAGTTGAGTGAATCTTCTGCCATTGCGGAGTATCTGGAAGATCGATTTGCGCCACCGACCTGGGAACGCATTTATCCGCTTGATTTAGAAAATCGTGCGCGTGCACGACAGATTCAGGCCTGGCTGCGTAGCGATCTGATGCCCATCCGCGAAGAACGTTCGACAGATGTCGTTTTTGCGGGTGCGAAAAAAGCGCCATTAACGGCGGAGGGAAAAGCCAGTGCAGAGAAACTGTTCGCGATGGCAGAACATTTGTTAGCACTGGGTCAGCCGAATTTATTTGGTGAATGGTGCATTGCTGATACTGATCTGGCGCTAATGATTAACCGCCTGGTACTACATGGCGATGAGGTGCCAGAACGCCTGGTGGATTATGCAACATTCCAGTGGCAGCGAGCGTCTGTCCAGCGTTTTATTGCTCTTTCGGCGAAGCAATCTGGCTGATAGCAACGACAGAATCCAGTATCATAGCTTACGTTTTTTCGACGAGGAGTGAGTGATGAAACTGATGTTTGCATCGGACATTCATGGGTCGTTACCGGCGACGGAACGTGTTCTGGAGTTGTTTGCCCAAAGTGGTGCCCAGTGGCTGGTGATCCTTGGCGACGTGTTGAATCACGGCCCGCGTAATGCTTTACCGGAGGGTTACGCGCCAGCCAAAGTCGCTGAACGGCTTAATGAAGTGGCACATAAGGTTATCGCTGTGCGCGGCAATTGCGACAGCGAAGTGGATCAAATGCTTTTGCATTTCCCGATAACCGCGCCGTGGCAACAGGTATTACTGGAAAAACAACGTCTGTTTTTGACGCATGGTCATCTGTTTGGCCCTGAAAACCTACCTGCTTTAAACCAGAACGATGTGCTGGTGTACGGTCATACCCATCTGCCAGTGGCAGAACAGCGGGGGGAGATTTTCCACTTCAACCCCGGCTCGGTGAGTATTCCTAAAGGCGGTAATCCGGCGAGTTATGGCATGCTGGATAATGACGTACTTAGTGTAATCGCACTCAATGATCAAAGTATCATTGCGCAGGTCGCGATTAATCCGTAATTTACCCACAACTCAAAATGCGCCGTAAGAGCGCCAGAAAAAGAAGGTTTCCTGATAATGGAACAGCGTCGTTTGGCAAGTACTGAATGGGTGGATATTGTCAATGAAGAGAACGAAGTCATTGCACAAGCCAGCCGGGAACAAATGCGGGCACAGTGTCTGCGTCATCGTGCAACTTACATCGTCGTGCATGATGGCATGGGCAAAATTCTGGTCCAGCGTCGTACCGAGACAAAAGACTTTTTACCCGGCATGTTAGATGCGACCGCAGGCGGTGTAGTCCAGGCCGATGAGCAACTGCTGGAATCCGCGCGTCGCGAAGCGGAAGAAGAGTTGGGCATTGCCGGTGTCCCCTTTGCCGAGCACGGGCAGTTCTATTTCGAAGATAAAAATTGCCGTGTCTGGGGCGCGTTGTTCAGCTGCGTCTCTCACGGTCCCTTCGCCCTACAGGAAGATGAAGTCAGCGAAGTTTGCTGGCTGACGCCGGAAGAAATCACCGCACGCTGCGATGAGTTCACTCCAGACTCGCTGAAAGCGCTGGCGTTGTGGATGAAGCGCAATGCCAAAAATGAAGCCGTAGAGACTGAAACGGCAGAATGAAAAAAGAGCCGCAATTGCGGCTCTTAACATTTTTAGTGGTAGCCCATCAACTGAGCGCCGATCACCACGACGCTGGACATAATAAACAGCAGTCCAAGCAGTGTCGCGCCCACCTTCAGCCAGTTACGGAAGTCCACCCGGCAAACACCGAGCGTTGCCATTAACGAAGCTGAGGTCGGGTAAATGATGTGGCTGAAGCCATCACCAAACTGGAACGCCAGAACGGTAACCTGACGGTTTACACCGACCAGATCGCCAAGCGGTGCCAGTAACGGCATGGTTAACGCCGCCTGACCAGAACCAGATGTCACGAAGAAATTAAATACCGCCTGGAAGAGCAACATAAACCAGGCCGCGACCGCGTTATCCAGACCGCTAATGGCATTGGCAATGCTGTTGAGGATGGTATTTAACACGCTGGCATCACCCGCTTCACCATTACCGACCAGCAGCAAAATCCCTTTGGCGAAACCCACCAGCAGGGCAGGGGCGATCATCATTCGCGCCCCTTCGGTAAAGGATGAAGCCATGGTATTAACCGTCATGCCGTTAAGGCGGAAAACAACGCCGATGATGCCAATCACCAGACCCATGGTGAAGAACTGGCTGGCAATTTCTGGAATAAACCAGGCATTAACGATCACGCCCCAAATCACCCAGACCATTACGGCGGTCAGGACAATCAATACCAGCCAGTCACCAAAGGTAAACGGACGTTGTTCAACATCCGCCTGCTTTTCACGAAAGAAGCGGTCGGACTCATGCACGCGTGACAGAAGAGGATTCTTTTTCACTCGTGAGGCGTACACCATGGTAAAGATCAGGCCAATCAGAGTGGCGATAACCCACACCACGATGCGCAACCCGGAGCCAGAAAGCACCGGAACGCCGGCAATCCCCTGAGCAACAACCACACAAAACGGGTTCATCCACGAACTGGCAAAACCGATTTGCGTGGCGATATAGGTCACCAGGACGGTGGTAATACTGTCATAGCCCAGCCGGACCATTAGCGGTGCGATGATAATGGCAAAGGCGACGGCCTCTTCTCCCATACCAAATACCGCGCCGCCAAGTGAAAACAGAATAAAGAGCGCAGGAATAAAGAGAATTTCATTTCCGCGGGTATGGCGAATAAGCGCCAGGATACCGTTATCAATGGTTCCTGTACGCATCACAATGCCAAACGCGCCGCCAATCACCAGCATAAACATGATGATGCCAACGGCTGTCCCGTATTTCGATCCTGAGGTTAACCCTTCAAACGGGAAGTTCATCAGGCCCGGGCGTTCATCGCCCGTCGTGAACAGCTGTACGCGGTGATACTCAGGTTCGCCTGCTTCGTTAGTCAGAATGCGAAATGAGTGTGGATCTACGACTTTGCGTGTTTTTGTTTGACCATCAACCTGATACTGCACTTCCTGACTGTCAAACATGCCCACCGGAACTACCCAGGTGGCAAGGCTGGTTAAAATGGCAACAAAAAAGATAATCACCAACGTATCGGGCATTGCCCATCTTCTTGTTGGTTTAGATTCAGTGATTGCGGACATAGCGCAAATATTCCCTTGCACAAAACAAAGTGGTAAGTATGCAAATTGAGATGGCGCAATTCATTGATGCAGCGCAGTTAAGCAAGATAATCAGAAAGGATTAATGCAAATTAAGAGAATAAAAAACCGGAAATAGTGACTATTTCCGGTTCAGATATCCGCAGCGTAAAGCTGCGGATGATGACGAGATTACTGCTGCTGTGCAGACTGAATCGCAGTCAGCGCGATGGTGTAGACGATATCGTCAACCAGTGCGCCACGGGACAGGTCGTTAACCGGCTTGCGCATACCCTGCAGCATCGGTCCGATAGAGATCAGGTCAGCAGAACGCTGTACCGCTTTGTAGGTGGTGTTACCGGTGTTCAGATCCGGGAAGATGAACACGGTAGCGCGACCTGCAACCGGAGAGTTCGGTGCTTTGGATTTCGCAACGTCAGCCATTACCGCAGCGTCGTACTGCAGCGGACCGTCGATCATCAGGTCAGGACGTTTTTCCTGCGCCAGACGAGTTGCTTCGCGAACTTTTTCTACGTCGCTACCAGCACCAGAAGTCCCGGTGGAGTAGGAGAGCATAGCAACGCGCGGTTCGATACCGAAGGCCGCAGCGGAATCTGCGGACTGAATCGCGATTTCTGCCAGCTGTTCTGCGGTCGGATCCGGGTTGATCGCACAGTCACCGTAAACGTAAACCTGTTCCGGCAGCAGCATGAAGAACACGGAAGATACCAGGGAGCTGCCCGGTGCAGTTTTGATCAGCTGCAGCGGCGGACGGATGGTGTTTGCGGTAGTGTGAACAGCACCGGAAACCAGACCATCAACTTCATCCTGTTCCAGCATCAGCGTACCGAGAACCACGTTATCTTCCAGCTGTTCGCGGGCAACGGTTTCGGTCATGCCTTTGTTCTTACGCAGCTCGACCAGACGACCAACATAGCTTTCGCGAACCACTTCTGGATCAACGATTTCAATGCCTGCACCCAGTTCTACACCCTGAGACGCTGCAACACGGTTGATCTCTGCCGGATTACCCAGCAGTACGCAAGTTGCGATACCACGTTCAGCACAGATAGCGGCTGCCTTAACGGTACGCGGTTCGTCACCTTCCGGCAGAACGATACGTTTGCCCGCTTTGCGCGCAAGTTCAGTCAGCTGATAACGGAACGCTGGCGGAGACAGACGACGGCTGCGCTCAGAAGTGGCCGTCAGAGAATCGATCCAGTCAGCGTTGATGTAGTTAGCAACGTATTCCTGAACTTTCTCGATACGCTCGTGATCGTCAACCGGAACTTCCAGGTTGAAGCTCTGCAGGCTCAGAGAAGTCTGCCAGGTGTTGGTGTTCACCATAAATACCGGCAGGCCGGTAGCGAAAGCACGTTCGCACAGTTTAGAAATGCGCGCGTCCATTTCGTAGCCGCCAGTCAGCAGCAGGGCACCGATTTCTACGCCGTTCATGGCAGCCAGGCACGCGGCAACCAGCACGTCAGGACGGTCTGCGGAAGTCACCAGCAGAGAACCGGCACGGAAGTGCTCCAGCATGTGCGGAATGCTGCGTGCGCAGAAAGTGACGGATTTAACGCGGCGAGTATTGATGTCGCCTTCGTTGATGATGGTCGCATTCAGGTGGCGAGCCATATCGATCGCACGAGTCGCGATCAGGTCAAAGCTCCACGGCACTGCGCCGAGAACCGGCAGCGGGCTGGATTCTTGCAGCTTCGCCGGATCAACATTGTTTACTTTAGCTTTGGAAGAGTCGTCGAAAATCTCGGACAGATCCGGGCGAGTACGGCCCTGTTCATCAACCGGTGCATTCAGTTTGTTAACGATAACGCCGGTGATGTTGGTGTTTTTGGCACCGCCGAAGCTGTTGCGGGTCAGTTCGATACGCTCTTTCAGCTGTTCCGGGGTGTCAGTGCCCTGAGACATAACGAAGACGATTTCCGCATTCAGCGTTTTAGCGATTTCGTAGTTCAGAGACTGGGCAAACTGGTGCTTACGTGTCGGGACCAGACCTTCAACCAGAACGACTTCAGCGTCTTTGGTGTTAGCGTGGTAGTTTGCGACGATCTCTTCCATCAGCACATCTTTCTGATTGCTGGAAAGCAGACCTTCAACGTAGCTCATTTTCAGCGGTTCAGCGGCCGTCGTAGTGGAAGAGTTCGCACGTACGATAGTCGTAGTCTGATCGGGCGCATCGCCACCGGTACGCGGCTGAGCGATAGGTTTGAAAACGCTCAGACGAACGCCTTTGCGTTCCATTGCACGGATCACGCCAAGGCTGACGCTGGTCAGACCGACGCTGGTTCCGGTAGGGATCAGCATAATAATACGGGACACGGTTTATCCTCTTTCGTTACCGCCGATTTGGCGGGTTACAAAACAGCACCGCCAGCTGAGCTGGCGGTGTGAAATCAGGCAGTCAGGCGGCTCGCGTCTTGCGCGATAACCAGTTCTTCGTTGGTTGGGATAACCACCGCAGGACGGGTACCTTCTTTGTTGATGAAACCAGATTTGCCGAAACGTGCAGCCAGGTTGCGTTCATGATCAACTTCAAAGCCCAGCACGCCCAGTTTGCCCAGAGACAGTTCACGAACCATCGCGGCATTTTCACCGATACCACCGGTGAATACAACAGCGTCCAGACGACCATCCATCAGCGCAGTGTAGGCACCGATGTATTTCGCCAGGCGGTGGCAGTAAACGTCCATTGCGCGCTTCGCGTCTTCTTTCGTCGCGTAGTTGTCTTCAACATAGCGGCAGTCGCTGGTCACTTCGGTCAGACCCAGCAGGCCAGACTCTTTGGTCAGCAGTTTGTTGATTGCGTCAACGCTCATGCCCAGGGTGTCGTGCAGGTGGAAGATGATCGCCGGATCGATATCACCAGAACGGGTACCCATGACCAGACCTTCCAGCGGGGTCAGGCCCATAGAGGTGTCAACGCATTTACCGTTGCGGATAGCAGAAACGGAACCACCGTTGCCCAGGTGGCAGGTGATGATGTTCAGTTCTTCTACCGGTTTGTTCAGCATTTTTGCCGCTTCCTGGGTTACATAGAAGTGGCTGGTGCCGTGCGCGCCGTAACGACGGATGCCGTGCTCTTTGTACAGGTTGTACGGCAGGGCGTAGAGGTAAGACTCTTCCGGCATAGTCTGGTGGAACGCGGTGTCAAATACAGCAACGTTTTTGTCTTTCAGCTGAGGGAAAGATTTCAGAGCTTCTTCGATACCGATCAGGTGAGCCGGGTTGTGCAGCGGTGCAAAAGAAGCTGCATCTTTGATACCCTGAATAACAGACTCATCGATCACTACGGAGCTGGTATACTTTTCGCCGCCGTGTACGATACGGTGACCGATAGCAGTCAGCTGCGCAGACAGTTCTGGTTTTTGTGCCAGAATAGTATTAACGATAAAGTTGAGCGCTTCGCTGTGAGCGGCGCCTGCACCTAAAGCCGCTTCCTGTTTATTGCCGTCCATTTTCCATTTGATACGTGCTTCGGGCAGGTGGAAACATTCGGCTAAACCAGAAAGGTACTCTTCACCATTTACTGCATCGATGATGGCAAATTTCAGTGAAGAACTACCGCAGTTCAGAACCAGTACTAACTTACTCGACATGGAAGTACCTATAATTGATACGTGGCTAAAAAAACGTCAGGGAGCCATAGAGCGTAGCGCATGATGACACCGACATTTATGATTAACATCATGCACTGCAAATTTTTTTTGCATGATGGAAGAAATATCTTGAGTCTATGCCATTTTGCGTAATTTTCAGCCAATGGCATAATGTATATGAATTTGACGACTCAATGAATATGTACTACTTAGGCCTTCAGGCTGCTAAAGGATACCTGATAGTGGGTATGGAAGACAAAATGTTTTGAACGTTGTCCCGCTGAGTTGTGAATTTGCACAAATTTTTGAATCTTTATATGTGAAGTTGAGGTGAAGCATGTCAACGCCGGATAATCGTTCTGTTAATTTTTTTAGCTTGTTTCGCCGGGGACAGCATTACTCAAAGACGTGGCCGCTGGAAAAACGCCTTGCCCCGGTCTTTGTCGAAAATCGCGTTATCAAGATGACGCGTTATGCGATCCGTTTTATGCCGCCGATCGCCGTATTTACTCTCTGCTGGCAGATTGCCCTGGGCGGTCAGCTTGGGCCGGCAGTTGCCACTGCGCTGTTCGCCTTAAGTTTACCCATGCAGGGATTGTGGTGGCTGGGCAAACGTTCTGTAACGCCATTACCCCCTGCAATCCTTAACTGGTTTTATGAAGTTCGCGGTAAATTGCAGGAGTCTGGACAGGTGTTGGCACCCGTTGAAGGCAAGCCTGATTACCAGGCATTAGCTGACACGCTTAAGCGCGCCTTCAAACAACTGGATAAAACTTTCCTTGATGATTTGTAATTGACCCCTGATTACGCATATAAAAGAAGGCATACTCAGCCTTCTTTTTTTTTCACCGTAGTAGAGTGATACAGGAGTCAACAATGGAAATGACCAACGCGCAACGTCTTATTTTGTCTAACCAGTACAAGATGATGACTATGCTCGATCCGGCAAATGCTGAACGTTACCGTCGCCTGCAAACAATCATTGAGCGTGGTTATGGATTACAGATGCGTGAACTGGATCGCGAGTTTGGCGAGCTGAAAGAAGAAACCTGCCGCACTATCATCGACATTATGGAGATGTATCATGCGTTGCATGTTTCCTGGTCTAATTTGCAGGACCAGCAATCCATCGATGAACGTCGTGTCACCTTCCTCGGCTTTGACGCCGCCACTGAAGCACGTTACCTCGGTTATGTCCGCTTTATGGTTAATGTGGAAGGACGCTATACCCATTTTGATGCCGGAACTCACGGTTTTAACGCCCAGACGCCAATGTGGGAAAAATATCAGCGCATGCTTAATGTGTGGCATGCCTGCCCGCGTCAGTACCATTTGAGCGCCAACGAAATTAATCAAATTATCAACGCCTGAGGAGGCCCGCGTGCGGTGCAAAGGTTTTCTGTTTGATCTTGATGGAACGCTGGTGGATTCCCTGCCTGCGGTAGAACGGGCGTGGAGCAACTGGGCCAGACGTCATGGGTTAGCGCCGGAAGAGGTGCTGGCTTTTATTCACGGTAAACAGGCGATCACCTCTTTGCGCCATTTTATGGCGGGCAAATCCGAGGCTGATATTGCCGCCGAGTTTACGCGTCTGGAGCAAATCGAGGCCACGGAAACCGAGGGTATTACCGCACTTCCGGGGGCAATCGCCTTACTCAATCATTTGAATAAAGCAGGTATTCCGTGGGCCATTGTGACTTCTGGCTCCATGCCGGTAGCGCGAGCGCGCCATAAAATAGCTGGGCTTCCCGCGCCAGAGGTGTTTGTGACCGCTGAGCGAGTGAAGCGCGGAAAACCAGAACCTGATGCGTATCTGCTAGGCGCGCAGCTGCTGGGGCTTGCGCCGCAGGAGTGTGTAGTGGTGGAAGATGCTCCCGCTGGCGTGCTTTCTGGCCTGGCGGCGGGTTGCCATGTCATTGCGGTTAACGCTCCGGCAGATACCCCGCGCCTGAATGAGGTCGATTTGGTCCTCCACAGTCTGGAGCAAATTACTGTGACCAAACAGCCAAATGGCGATGTTATTATTCAGTGAAACACCTGATCATGATTTAGCCCCGTCTCGTCGGGGCTTTTTTATGGCAGAATCAAGTCATCCCCCTCAATTAACAAGGATAAGTTGTGAACGGTGAATTGATTTGGGTTCTTTCATTACTGGCCGTTGCCATCGTCTTGTTTGCGACGGGCAGAGTGCGTATGGATGCGGTCGCTTTGTTTGTTATTGTCGCGTTTGCATTAAGCGGAACGCTGACGGTCCCCGAAGTATTTTCCGGCTTTTCCGATCCTAACGTTGTCCTGATTGCCGCCTTGTTTATTATTGGCGATGGTTTGGTCCGTACCGGTGTTGCCACTGTAATGGGGACATGGCTGGTCAAAGTGGCGGGCAACAGTGAAATCAAAATGTTGGTTTTGTTGATGCTGACCGTCGCGGGGCTTGGCGCGTTTATGAGTTCAACCGGCGTTGTCGCTATCTTTATTCCCGTGGTGTTAAGCGTTGCCATGCGTATGCAAACTTCGCCGTCGCGCCTGATGATGCCGTTGAGTTTTGCCGGGCTGATTAGCGGCATGATGACGCTGGTGGCGACGCCGCCGAACCTGGTAGTCAACAGTGAATTGCTGCGTGAAGGCTATCACGGCTTCAGTTTCTTTAGCGTAACACCTATTGGCCTGGTCGTGCTGGTGCTGGGTATTTTGTATATGTTAGTGATGCGTTTCATGCTGAAAGGGGATACCCAGACCCCGCAGCGCGAAGGCTGGACGCGTCGAACCTTTCGCGATCTTATCCGTGAATATCGACTGACCGGGCGTGCGCGTCGTCTGGCTATTCGCCCCGGTTCGCCAATGATTGGTCAACGGCTGGACGATCTCAAATTACGTGAGCGTTATGGCGCTAACGTCATCGGTGTTGAACGCTGGCGGCGTTTTCGTCGCGTTATCGTGAACGTTAATGGGGTTTCTGAATTTCGCGCGCGTGACGTTTTGCTTATTGATATGTCTGCGGCTGATGTCGATCTCCGGCAATTTTGTAGTGAGCAATTGCTGGAGCCGATGGTACTGCGCGGCGAGTATTTTTCTGACCAGGCCCTTGATGTGGGCATGGCAGAGATTTCATTAATTCCTGAGTCTGAACTTATTGGTAAATCGGTGCGCGAAATTGGTTTTCGTACCCGCTACGGACTGAATGTGGTGGGGCTAAAGCGCAATGGCGAGGCGATGGAAGGTTCGCTGGCGGATGAGCCTCTGCTGCTGGGCGATATCATCCTGGTTGTGGGTAACTGGAAACTGATCGGTATGCTGGCCAAACAGGGCCGCGACTTCGTAGCGCTGAACTTACCGGAAGAGGTGAGTGAAGCATCGCCCGCGCACAGCCAGGCACCCCATGCGATTTTCTGTCTGGTGCTAATGGTGGCGTTAATGCTGACCGATGAAATTCCTAATCCTGTTGCCGCTATCATCGCCTGCCTGCTGATGGGGAAATTCCGCTGTATCGATGCTGAAAGCGCCTATAAATCCATACACTGGCCGAGCATTATTTTGATCGTTGGGATGATGCCGTTTGCTGTGGCATTACAGAAAACGGGAGGTGTCGCGCTGGCGGTGAAAGGGCTGATGGACATTGGCGGCGGTTACGGGCCACATATGATGCTGGGTTGTTTGTTTGTCTTGTCGGCGGTTATTGGGCTATTTATCTCTAATACCGCAACGGCGGTGTTGATGGCTCCGATTGCGCTGGCTGCTGCCAAAACGATGGGTGTGTCGCCTTATCCATTTGCGATGGTCGTGGCGATGGCAGCATCCGCCGCCTTTATGACACCGGTTTCTTCACCTGTTAACACACTGGTTTTAGGCCCGGGAAATTACAGCTTCAGTGACTTTGTGAAGTTGGGGGTACCGTTCACCATTATCGTGATGGCGGTTTGTGTGGTGATGATCCCGATGCTGTTTCCGTTTTGACAAGAGCCTGATGTCGCATCCGGCGCTTATTGCCTGATGCGACGCAGACTCCGGCTGCTTACAGCGGTGAATCCTGGCTAATCTCATCGAGCGAAAGATGGAAGCTGGGAACAAAGACTTCCATGAAGTAGTCCATCTCCTGGCTGCGGCGCGCTTCAAGCGTCGCTTCCAGTCGCGTTTTTGCCAGCAAGAATTCATTATTTCCCGCCGCGAGTTCTTCCAGACATTTCAGATATGCACACAGTGCATCTGCCTGTTTCACCAGAGATTTCTCTTCATCGCTATATGCATGCTCGTCAATTAACGGCGCAAAGATATCCCGCAGCTCTTCCGGAACCATATCGACCAGTTTTTGCTGAGCGATTTTTTCAATCGCCTTGTACTCCTGAGCGATTTGCGAATTGAAGTATTTCACCGGGGTAGGGAGATCGCCGGTAAGCACTTCTGAGGCATCGTGGTACATCGCCAGTAAAGCGATACGTTCGGCGTTGACATTACCGCCAAATTTCCGATTTTTGATAGCAGCCAGCGCATGGGCGACCATCGCTACCTGCAAACTGTGTTCGGACACATTTTCCGTCCGCACGTTGCGCATTAGCGGCCAGCGGTTAATGAGTTTCAGGCGGGAGAGATGGGCAAAAAAATGGCTCTGTTTCATAGTGACCTTACGTATGATGACATCATCAGGTCATTGTGGCGGGATAACACTGCCGGATGCAATCTCCGGCAGTGAAATTAAGATTACAGCTGATGATAACCAGAAAGGAAACGCGCGAACTTGCTCAAAGACAGCTCGATATCATCGACACGCGGTAGCGTGACAATGCGGAAGTGATCCGGCCACGGCCAGTTGAATGCCGTCCCTTGCACCAACAGAACTTTTTCCTGCAACAGGAAATCCAGCACCATTTTCTGATCGTCGTGAATATTAAAGCGTTTGGCGTCGATTTTCGGGAACATGTACAGCGCACCGCGCGGTTTCACGCAGGAAACGCCCGGAATATCATTGATCAATTCCCATGCGCGGTTACGCTGCTCATAAAGACGACCGCCAGGGGTAATAAATTCACTGATGCTCTGATAACCGCCCAGCGCGGTCTGAATGGCGTGTTGCGCAGGAACGTTAGCACACAGGCGCATTGAAGCCAGCATTTCCAGACCTTCGATGTAACCTTTGGCGTGTTTTTTCGGCCCGTTCAACACCATCCACCCCTGACGGAAGCCAGCAACGCGGTACGTTTTCGACAGTCCGTTAAAGGTAATGGTCAGCAGATCAGGTGCCAGCGGCGCAATTGAGTGATGCTCAGCGTCGTCGTAGAGAATTTTGTCATAAATTTCATCGGCGAAGATAATGAGATTATGCTGACGTGCAATCTCCACTATCTCCATTAAAAGCTCTTTGGAATATACCGCGCCGGTTGGGTTATTTGGGTTGATAATAACGATCCCACGCGTACGAGGCGTAATTTTAGCGCGAATATCATCAAGGTCCGGGAACCAGTCAGAGGATTCATCGCAAAGATAATGCACCGCTTTACCGCTGGAGAGCGAAACCGCCGCGGTCCATAGTGGGTAATCAGGTGCAGGAACCAACATTTCGTCCCCGCTGTTCAGCAATGCCTGCATTGCCTGAACGATAAGCTCCGATACACCATTGCCGATGTAAATATCTTCCACGGTAACATCACGCATGCCACGAGCCTGGTAGTGCTGCATGATGGCTTTACGCGCGGAGTAAAGCCCTTTGGAATCGCAATACCCTTGAGCGGTAGGCAGGTTGCGAATCACGTCAACGAGGATTTCATCTGGCGCGTCAAAACCGAACGGGGCAGGGTTGCCGATGTTCAGTTTCAGTACCTTGTTACCTTCTTCTTCCAGGCGTTTTGCTTCTTTCAGCACCGGACCACGGATGTCGTAACAGACATTCTCTAATTTGCTGGATTTTTCAATGGGGGACATGAATCTTGACCTTTTTTGCTGTTATCGCCACTCCCTGCCGTGGAAGTCAGCTTAGAACAATGTACTCCCCCAGGACGGCGTTTTGAAGGTCTGCAGAATAAGATTTTGCCAGAGTGGAAGGCTTGATTGTGCTGTTAATAACTTAATAATGGCAAAATAATGAGGTGTATATGCTTAATAATTAATGTTATGTAGTGAATTATTCTGATTATTAATTGTGAGCGTGGTTTTTTTATCTGTAAGATAATTGTTTGAAAATGCCTCGTTTAAGAATTCACTAATGAATCGTGATGATGATATTTCCGCATTACGGAGAGTTTAACAGCGTGATGATTTCCGAGGTGTCGTAATGGGTGCAAGGTGTGAAACTATTGTTAAGCGGGATTAATGAATGAGGATGATGCTAATTAATTATTATTTAATATTCAAAAAGGTTTTGTTGTGCTTATTAATAATAGAAGATTACTTTGCCTAACATAACATAACTTTGCATCAGATAATTCGCAATGACCCTTATAAATAAAAGGTTTTTGGGGTAAAATGCTCGCATAAATGACGGATCCCTGCTCTTGATGCCGCCTCACCATTGCTGTTTGTACGTGTTCGCGTATGACCAGCGATGCTGCACGAGAGTGGAACAAGGACTCACATTTACATTTATACAAACACGCGCATGTCATAAATACAAAAGAGTGAGTAACTTAATAGATATGTGATTCCTGAAGATATATTCTGTGATCTACTTCAGGCATTATAACGGAACAATGTGAGTCGCTTTTTTAGTGCAACTCATATGCATTTTTACTTTCGTCCGGGTTCCGGATGAAACTGCCAGGGAGGCACATTACAAATGGAATTGCTTGTTTGTGTGTGCACAGCATTAACCAGCTCAGTATGAGCCGCCAGTAAGTGATAATATATGATAAGTGCAAATCGTCCGATAATTAACCTCGACCTCGATCTGCTGAGAACATTTGTTGCTGTTGCCGATCTGAACACTTTTGCTGCCGCAGCTGCCGCTGTGTGTCGTACTCAGTCCGCCGTAAGTCAGCAAATGCAGCGTCTGGAACAACTCGTTGGGAAAGAACTGTTCGCTCGTCACGGTCGCAACAAACTGTTAACTGAACATGGCATTCAACTTCTTGGTTACGCCAGAAAAATTCTGCGTTTTAATGATGAGGCCTGCTCATCATTAATGTTCAGTAATCTTCAGGGCGTGTTAACTATCGGTGCTTCAGATGAATCTGCCGATACGATCTTACCTTTCCTGTTAAATCGCGTGAGTTCGGTTTATCCGAAACTAGCGCTGGATGTCCGCGTTAAACGTAATGCCTATATGGCAGAAATGCTGGAATCCCAGGAAGTGGATTTGATGGTAACCACCCATCGTCCTTCAACGTTTAAGGCATTGAACCTGCGTACCTCGCCAACACACTGGTACTGCGCAGCGGAATACGTATTGCAAAAAGGCGAGCCGATCCCTCTTGTATTGCTGGATGATCCTAGCCCGTTTCGCGATATGGTGCTGGCGACGCTTAATAAAGCAGATATTCCATGGCGACTGGCTTATGTCGCCTCGACGCTTCCGGCAGTTCGTGCGGCAGTAAAAGCCGGTCTTGGCGTGACGGCAAGGCCGGTCGAGATGATGAGTCCAGACCTGCGTGTGCTGAGTGGAGTAGATGGCTTACCGCCGCTACCCGATACCGAATATTTGCTGTGCTATGACCCGTCCAGTAATAATGAGCTGGCCCAGGTGATCTATCAGGCGATGGAGAGCTACCATAATCCGTGGCAATACAGCCCAATGTCTGCTCCGGAAGGCGATGACTCATTGTTGATTGAAAGGGATATCGAGTAATCGACGGACCATAGATAATTTCTGAGACAATAGTGTAAAAACGAGCCGCTGGGGGTGTTTTAAACCCCAGCGGCTTTTTTTTAGTAAAAAGCCTTCCTCGTATCGTGCAGAACGTACAAAACTGTTCATTTTTCAACCACCAGAGATTCACGTCCCGAACGCACAAATAATCGCCTGAAAAAAATCACCTGCTACAATGATGTTAAAAAATACGTAAATTTGTTGCTGCGTTTTTGTTATGGAATGACAAAAGCGTGTCACAGATCAAGAAAATACTCTCTTTTGGGGGGAGGAATCGACACAAATTCCTGTCAAAATAGACCCGTATTTTTTCCATTGCTTCACAACGGACACGATTCAACAACATCTAATTATCCTGGAGTCGTCAAGGATCTGGGGTGAAAGGGCATTAAATGCTAATGGTGTTGATATTATGTAAACTAATGTGAAGAAACTTTTGTTAAAGTTGACAAAAGGTTATAGAAAGGAGTAAAAGACCACATCAATTAGCTGTATAAAAGAATTTCTACAGTGATTGTAAGGTTTTTTTTATTCCTCCCCATGAATCGATGTGGCGTCCATCTGCCGTGAAGAGCAGTGAATCTGGCGCTACTTTTGATGAGTAAGCAATGAGTATGTCAACATCCACTGAAGTCATCGCTCATCACTGGGCATTCGCTATCTTTCTTATCGTTGCCATTGGCCTGTGTTGCCTGATGCTGGTAGGCGGTTGGTTTTTAGGCGGTCGCGCACGCGCGAGGTCGAAAAACGTGCCGTTTGAATCCGGTATCGACTCGGTCGGCTCCGCCCGCTTACGCCTGTCCGCCAAGTTTTATCTGGTGGCCATGTTCTTCGTTATCTTCGACGTTGAAGCGCTGTATCTGTTCGCATGGTCAACCTCTATCCGCGAAAGCGGCTGGGTAGGCTTTGTGGAAGCTGCAATTTTTATTTTTGTGTTACTGGCAGGTCTGGTTTATCTGGTGCGTATTGGCGCGCTGGACTGGACGCCCGCGCGTTCACGCCGCGAGCGTATGAACCCGGAAACGAACAGTATCGCTAATCGTCAACGCTAACCGCGAGGCATTAAGATGGATTATACGCTCACCCGCATAGATCCCAACGGTGAGAACGACCGTTACCCCCTGCAAAAGCAGGAGATCGTAACCGACCCTCTGGAGCAAGAAGTTAACAAAAACGTGTTTATGGGCAAGCTCAATGACATGGTTAACTGGGGTCGTAAAAACTCAATTTGGCCGTATAACTTCGGTCTTTCCTGCTGTTACGTTGAGATGGTGACTTCGTTTACCGCGGTGCATGACGTGGCGCGTTTTGGCGCAGAAGTATTGCGAGCTTCGCCGCGTCAGGCTGACCTGATGGTGGTGGCAGGAACCTGCTTTACCAAAATGGCACCGGTTATTCAGCGTCTGTATGACCAGATGCTGGAGCCAAAATGGGTTATCTCAATGGGTGCCTGTGCCAACTCTGGCGGTATGTACGATATTTATTCCGTTGTGCAGGGCGTCGATAAATTCATCCCGGTTGATGTGTATATCCCGGGCTGCCCGCCGCGTCCTGAAGCGTACATGCAGGCACTGATGCTGTTGCAGGAATCTATCGGTAAAGAACGTCGTCCGCTCTCCTGGGTGGTTGGCGATCAGGGCGTTTATCGCGCCAATATGCAATCAGAGCGCGAACGCAAGCGCGGTGAACGCATTGCCGTAACCAACCTGCGTACACCTGACGAGATTTAATTTGCGCCTGTCGGCAAAGGGATTTTTCTTCGCTTATTCCTAAATCTATTTCGCGAAGCTTACTGCGCCGACAGTCACCACGGACCATTTGCAATGGTGAACAATATGACCGACTTAACCGCGCAAGAACCCGCCTGGCAGACCCGCGATCATCTTGATGATCCGGTGATTGGCGAACTGCGCAACCGTTTTGGGCCGGATGCCTTTACTGTTCAGGCGACTCGCACCGGGGTTCCCGTTGTGTGGATCAAGCGTGAACAATTACTGGAAGTTGGCGATTTCTTAAAGAAACTGCCGAAACCTTACGTCATGCTGTTTGACTTACACGGCATGGACGAACGTCTGCGCACACACCGCGAAGGATTACCTGCCGCGGATTTTTCCGTTTTCTACCATCTGATTTCTATCGATCGTAACCGCGACATCATGCTGAAGGTGGCGCTGGCAGAAAACGACCTGCACGTACCGACCTTCACCAAACTGTTCCCGAACGCTAACTGGTATGAGCGTGAGACCTGGGATCTGTTTGGCATTACTTTCGACGGTCACCCGAACCTGCGCCGCATCATGATGCCGCAAACCTGGAAAGGTCACCCGCTGCGTAAAGATTACCCGGCGCGCGCTACCGAATTCTCGCCGTTTGAGCTGACCAAAGCCAAACAGGATCTGGAGATGGAAGCCCTGACCTTCAAACCGGAAGAGTGGGGGATGAAGCGCGGCACCGAAAACGAGGACTTCATGTTCCTCAACCTCGGCCCGAACCACCCGTCGGCGCACGGGGCTTTCCGTATCGTTTTGCAGCTCGATGGCGAAGAGATTGTCGACTGCGTACCAGACATCGGCTACCACCACCGTGGTGCGGAGAAAATGGGCGAGCGCCAGTCCTGGCATAGCTACATTCCGTATACCGACCGTATCGAATACCTCGGCGGCTGCGTTAACGAAATGCCTTACGTGCTGGCTGTAGAGAAACTGGCCGGGATCACCGTGCCGGATCGCGTTAACGTCATTCGCGTAATGCTTTCTGAGCTGTTCCGCATCAACAGCCATCTGCTGTATATCTCCACCTTTATTCAGGACGTCGGCGCGATGACGCCAGTGTTCTTCGCCTTTACCGATCGTCAGAAAATTTACGATCTGGTGGAAGCAATCACTGGTTTTCGTATGCACCCGGCGTGGTTCCGTATTGGCGGCGTAGCGCACGACCTGCCGCGCGGCTGGGATCGCCTGCTGCGTGAGTTCCTCGACTGGATGCCGAAACGTCTGGCGTCTTACGAGAAAGCGGCGCTGCAAAACACCATTCTGAAAGGTCGTTCCCAGGGCGTTGCCGCCTATGGCGCGAAAGAGGCGCTGGAGTGGGGCACCACTGGCGCGGGCCTGCGCGCCACCGGGATCGACTTCGACGTGCGTAAGGCGCGTCCTTATTCTGGCTATGAAAACTTCGACTTTGAAATCCCGGTGGGTGGTGGTGTTTCTGACTGCTACACCCGCGTAATGCTGAAAGTGGAAGAGCTGCGCCAGAGTCTGCGCATTCTTGAGCAGTGCCTCAACAACATGCCGGAAGGCCCGTTCAAAGCGGATCATCCGCTGACTACGCCGCCGCCGAAAGAGCGCACGTTGCAACATATCGAAACCCTGATCACCCACTTCCTGCAAGTGTCGTGGGGGCCGGTGATGCCAGCCAATGAATCTTTCCAGATGATTGAGGCGACCAAGGGGATCAACAGTTACTACCTGACCAGCGACGGCAGCACAATGAGTTATCGCACCCGTATCCGCACGCCGAGTTATGCGCATTTGCAGCAAATTCCGGCGGCGATCCGCGGCAGCCTGGTGTCTGACCTGATTGTTTATCTGGGCAGTATCGATTTTGTTATGTCAGATGTGGACCGCTAATTATGCACGAGAATCAACAACCACAAACCGAGGCTTTTGAGCTGAGTGCGGCAGAGCGTGAAGCGATTGAGCACGAGATGCACCACTACGAAGACCCGCGTGCGGCGTCCATTGAAGCGCTGAAAATCGTTCAGAAGCAGCGTGGCTGGGTGCCGGATGGCGCGATCCACGCGATCGCCGATGTGCTGGGTATTCCGGCGAGCGACGTCGAAGGCGTGGCAACGTTCTACAGCCAGATCTTCCGCCAGCCGGTTGGCCGCCATGTGATCCGTTATTGCGACAGCGTGGTCTGTCATATCAACGGTTATCAGGGTATTCAGGCGGCGCTCGAGAAAAAGCTGAACATCAAACCAGGGCAAACGACATTTGATGGCCGCTTTACGCTGCTGCCAACTTGCTGCCTGGGAAACTGTGATAAAGGGCCAAACATGATGATCGATGAGGACACTCACGCGCATCTGACCCCGGAAGCGATCCCTGAACTGCTGGAGCGGTATAAATGAAAAACATTATCCGTACTCCCGAAACGCATCCGCTGACCTGGCGTCTGCGCGATGACAAACAGCCAGTGTGGCTGGACGAATACCGCAGCAAAAACGGTTACGAAGGGGCGCGTAAGGCGCTGACCGGGCTGTCTCCGGACGAAATTGTTAATCAGGTAAAAGACGCTGGTCTGAAAGGGCGCGGCGGCGCGGGCTTCTCGACTGGCCTGAAATGGAGCCTGATGCCGAAAGACGAATCCATGAACATCCGTTACCTGCTGTGTAACGCCGATGAAATGGAGCCAGGCACCTATAAAGACCGCCTGTTGATGGAGCAACTGCCGCACCTGCTGGTGGAAGGTATGCTTATCTCCGCGTTTGCGCTGAAAGCTTACCGTGGCTACATCTTCCTGCGTGGCGAATATATTGAAGCGGCAGTGAATCTGCGCCGCGCCATTGCCGAAGCGACTGAAGCGGGCTTGCTTGGCAAAAACATTATGGGAACAGGTTTCGACTTCGAACTGTTCGTCCATACCGGTGCAGGGCGCTACATCTGCGGGGAAGAAACAGCGTTAATCAACTCCCTGGAAGGGCGTCGTGCTAACCCACGCTCGAAACCCCCCTTCCCGGCAACCTCCGGCGTATGGGGCAAACCGACCTGTGTCAACAACGTCGAAACCCTGTGTAACGTTCCGGCGATCCTCGCTAACGGCGTGGAGTGGTATCAGAACATCTCGAAAAGTAAAGATGCTGGCACCAAGCTGATGGGCTTCTCCGGTCGGGTGAAAAATCCGGGCCTGTGGGAACTGCCATTCGGCACCACCGCACGCGAGATCCTCGAAGATTACGCCGGTGGTATGCGTGACGGTCTGAAATTCAAAGCCTGGCAGCCAGGCGGCGCGGGTACTGACTTCCTGACTGAAGCGCACCTTGACCTGCCGATGGAATTCGAAAGTATCGGTAAAGCGGGAAGCCGTCTGGGTACGGCGCTGGCGATGGCGGTTGACCATGAGATCAACATGGTGTCGCTGGTGCGTAACCTGGAAGAGTTTTTCGCCCGTGAGTCTTGCGGCTGGTGTACGCCGTGCCGCGACGGTCTGCCGTGGAGCGTGAAAATTCTGCGTGCGCTGGAGCGTGGCGAAGGTCAGCCGGGAGATATCGAAACACTTGAGCAACTGTGTCGATTCTTAGGCCCGGGTAAAACTTTCTGTGCCCACGCACCTGGTGCAGTGGAGCCGTTACAGAGCGCCATCAAATATTTCCGCGAAGAATTTGAGGCGGGAATCAAACAGCCGTTCAGCAATACCCATTTGATTAATGGGATTCAGCCGAACCTGCTGAAAGAGCGCTGGTAACCGAATTTCGATTAACGCTCGGTCCCTGACCGAGAAAACTGGAAGCATGCTAATGGCTACAATTCATGTAGACGGCAAAGAATACGAGGTCAATGGAGCGGACAACTTGCTGGAAGCTTGTCTGTCTCTGGGCCTTGATATTCCTTACTTTTGCTGGCATCCGGCGCTGGGAAGCGTCGGTGCTTGCCGCCAGTGTGCGGTGAAGCAATACCAAAACGCGGAAGACACGCGTGGTCGCCTGGTGATGTCCTGTATGACACCGGCTTCCGATGGCACCTTTATTTCCATTGACGACGAAGAAGCGAAACAGTTCCGTGAAAGTGTGGTCGAGTGGTTAATGACCAACCACCCGCACGACTGTCCGGTATGTGAAGAAGGCGGTAACTGTCATCTTCAGGATATGACCGTGATGACCGGACACAGCTTCCGTCGCTACCGTTTCACCAAACGTACCCACCGTAATCAGGATTTGGGGCCATTCATCTCTCACGAAATGAACCGCTGCATCGCCTGCTACCGCTGCGTGCGTTACTACAAAGATTACGCTGACGGTACAGATCTGGGCGTTTATGGTGCGCACGATAACGTCTACTTCGGTCGCCCGGAAGACGGCACGCTGGAAAGCGAATTTTCCGGTAACCTGGTCGAAATTTGCCCGACCGGCGTATTTACCGACAAAACGCACTCCGAGCGTTACAACCGTAAATGGGATATGCAGTTTGCGCCGAGCATCTGCCAGCAATGTTCCATCGGCTGTAACATCAGCCCCGGCGAGCGTTATGGCGAACTGCGTCGTATCGAAAACCGTTACAACGGTACGGTAAACCACTACTTCCTCTGCGACCGTGGTCGTTTCGGTTACGGCTACGTCAACCTGAAAGATCGTCCGCGTCAGCCAGTACAGCGTCGTGGCGATGATTTCATTACCCTCAACGCCGAACAGGCAATGCAGGGCGCAGCAGATATTCTGCGTCAGTCGAAGAAAGTGATCGGCATTGGTTCTCCGCGCGCCAGCGTGGAAAGCAACTTTGCGCTGCGTGAGCTGGTGGGCGAAGAAAACTTCTACACCGGTATCGCTCACGGTGAGCAGGAACGTCTGCAACTGGCGCTGAAAGTGCTGCGTGAAGGCGGCATTTATACTCCGGCTCTGCGCGAAATCGAATCTTACGATGCGGTACTGGTGCTGGGCGAAGACGTTACCCAGACCGGCGCGCGCGTCGCGCTGGCAGTTCGTCAGGCGGTGAAAGGTAAAGCGCGCGAAATGGCGGCAGCACAGAAAGTGGCTGACTGGCAGATTGCGGCAATCCTCAACATCGGCCAACGTGCGAAGCATCCGCTGTTTGTTACCAACGTTGATGACACCCGTCTGGATGATATCGCGGCGTGGACTTACCGCGCACCGGTTGAAGATCAGGCGCGTTTAGGTTTTGCCATCGCCCATGCGCTGGATAACTCCGCGCCAGCGGTTGACGGTATTGAACCTGAGCTGCAAAGCAAAATCGACGTCATCGTGCAGGCACTGGCAGGTGCGAAGAAACCGTTGATTATCTCCGGGACGAACGCCGGTAGCGCTGAAGTGATTCAGGCTGCGGCTAACGTGGCGAAAGCCCTGAAAGGTCGCGGCGCTGACGTCGGTATCACCATGATTGCCCGTTCCGTCAACAGCATGGGGCTGGGCATTATGGGCGGTGGATCGCTTGAAGAAGCGTTAACCGAACTGGAAACCGGACGCGCCGACGCGGTGGTGGTGCTGGAAAACGATCTGCATCGTCACGCTTCCGCTACCCGCGTGAATGCTGCGCTGGCTAAAGCGCCGCTGGTGATGGTGGTTGACCATCAACGCACAGCGATTATGGAAAACGCCCATCTGGTACTTTCTGCTGCCAGCTTTGCTGAAAGCGACGGTACGGTGATTAACAACGAAGGCCGTGCCCAACGTTTCTTCCAGGTTTACGATCCGGCTTATTACGACAGCAAAACTGTCATGCTGGAAAGCTGGCGTTGGTTACACTCGCTGCACAGCACCTTGCTGAGCCGTGAAGTGGACTGGACGCAGCTCGACCATGTGATTGACGCTGTTGTGGCGAAAATCCCGGAACTGGCGGGTATCAAAGATGCTGCGCCGGATGCGACATTCCGTATTCGTGGGCAGAAACTGGCCCGTGAACCGCACCGTTACAGCGGTCGTACCGCCATGCGCGCCAATATCAGCGTTCATGAGCCGCGTCAGCCGCAGGATATTGACACCATGTTCACCTTCTCGATGGAAGGTAACAACCAGCCGACCGCGCACCGTTCGCAAGTGCCGTTTGCCTGGGCGCCAGGCTGGAACTCCCCGCAGGCGTGGAACAAATTCCAGGACGAAGTGGGCGGCAAACTGCGCTTTGGCGATCCGGGCGTGCGTCTGTTTGAAACCAGCGAAAATGGTCTGGATTACTTCACCAGCGTACCGGCACGCTTCCAGCCGCAGGACGGGAAATGGCGTATCGCGCCGTACTACCACCTGTTTGGTAGCGATGAATTGTCACAGCGTGCTCCGGTCTTCCAGAGCCGTATGCCGCAGCCGTACATCAAACTCAACCCAGCGGATGCCGCGAAGTTGGGTGTGAACGCGGGTACACGCGTCTCCTTTAGTTACGATGGCAACACGGTCACGCTGCCGGTTGAAATCGCCGAAGGACTGACGGCAGGGCAGGTGGGCTTGCCGATGGGTATGTCCGGCATTGCTCCGGTGCTGGCTGGCGCGCATCTTGAGGATCTCAAGGAGGCACAACAATGAGTTGGATATCACCGGAACTGATTGAGATCCTGCTGACCATCCTCAAAGCGGTGGTGATCCTGCTGGTGGTTGTCACCTGTGGGGCATTCATGAGCTTTGGCGAACGTCGCCTGCTGGGTCTGTTCCAGAACCGTTACGGACCTAACCGTGTTGGCTGGGGCGGTTCGCTCCAGCTGGTCGCGGACATGATCAAGATGTTCTTTAAAGAAGACTGGATCCCGAAATTCTCGGATCGCGTCATCTTTACCCTGGCACCGATGATTGCCTTTACCTCGCTGCTGCTGGCCTTTGCGATTGTGCCAGTCAGTCCGGGTTGGGTGGTTGCCGACCTGAACATCGGGATTTTGTTCTTCCTGATGATGGCCGGTCTGGCGGTTTACGCGGTGCTGTTTGCGGGCTGGTCAAGTAACAACAAATACTCGCTGCTGGGTGCGATGCGTGCTTCTGCGCAGACCCTGAGCTACGAAGTGTTCCTCGGGCTTTCCCTGATGGGCGTGGTGGCGCAGGCCGGTTCATTCAACATGACCGACATCGTCAACAGCCAGGCGCATGTGTGGAACGTCATCCCGCAATTCTTTGGTTTTATTACCTTTGCCATCGCGGGCGTGGCGGTGTGTCACCGTCACCCGTTTGACCAGCCGGAAGCCGAGCAGGAACTGGCGGATGGTTACCACATTGAATATTCCGGCATGAAGTTCGGTCTGTTCTTCGTGGGCGAATACATCGGGATTGTGACCATCTCTGCACTGATGGTGACGCTGTTCTTCGGTGGCTGGCAAGGCCCGTTGTTACCGCCATTCATCTGGTTCGCGCTGAAAACCGCGTTCTTTATGATGATGTTCATTTTGATTCGTGCGTCGTTACCGCGTCCGCGTTATGACCAGGTAATGTCCTTCGGCTGGAAGATCTGCCTGCCGCTGACGCTGATCAACTTGCTGGTAACGGCGGCTGTCATTCTCTGGCAGGCGCAATAAGGGGCAATAAGACCATGACCTTAAAAGAATTGTTAGTAGGTTTCGGCACCCAGGTTCGTAGTATCTGGATGATCGGCCTGCACGCGTTCGCCAAACGCGAAACGCGAATGTACCCGGAAGAGCCGGTCTATCTGCCGCCCCGTTATCGTGGTCGTATCGTTCTGACCCGCGATCCGGACGGCGAAGAGCGTTGCGTAGCCTGTAACCTCTGCGCGGTAGCCTGCCCGGTCGGCTGTATCTCGCTGCAAAAAGCAGAAACCAAAGACGGTCGCTGGTATCCGGAATTTTTCCGCATCAACTTCTCACGCTGCATTTTCTGTGGTCTGTGCGAAGAAGCCTGTCCGACCACGGCGATTCAGTTAACCCCGGATTTCGAAATGGGGGAATACAAGCGCCAGGATCTGGTTTACGAGAAAGAGGATCTGCTGATCTCCGGTCCGGGCAAATACCCGGAATATAACTTCTACCGGATGGCAGGTATGGCAATCGACGGCAAAGATAAGGGCGAAGCAGAGAACGAAGCCAAGCCTATCGACGTCAAGAGCCTGTTACCGTAAGGAGAGGGGCAATGGAGTTCGCTTTTTATATCTGTGGCCTGATAGCCATACTTGCGACCTTGCGAGTGATCACCCATACCAATCCGGTACACGCGCTGCTGTACCTGATTATTTCGCTGCTGGCGATTTCTGGGGTGTTCTTCTCACTGGGCGCTTACTTCGCCGGTGCGCTGGAAATTATCGTCTACGCGGGTGCCATTATGGTGCTGTTCGTGTTCGTGGTGATGATGCTCAACCTGGGCGGTTCAGAAATCGAACAGGAACGCCAGTGGCTGAAACCGCAGGTGTGGATTGGTCCGGCGATTTTGTCGGCCATCATGCTGGTGGTGATTGTTTACGCCATCCTTGGTGTTAATGATCAGGGTATCGACGGTACGCCAATCAGTGCTAAAGCAGTGGGTATTACGCTGTTCGGGCCTTACGTACTGGCGGTGGAACTGGCTTCTATGCTGCTGCTGGCTGGTCTGGTTGTGGCCTTCCACGTTGGTCGTGAAGAGCGTGCGGGTGAAGTGCTGAGCAATCGTAAAGACGACAGCGCGAAAAGAAAAACGGAGGAGCACGCATGATCCCCTTACAACATGGACTGATCCTCGCGGCAATCTTATTCGTTCTTGGCTTAACCGGTCTGGTTATCCGTCGCAATCTGCTGTTTATGCTGATTGGTCTGGAAATCATGATTAACGCCTCTGCGCTGGCCTTTGTGGTCGCCGGAAGCTACTGGGGCCAGACCGACGGTCAGGTGATGTACATTCTCGCCATCAGCCTCGCGGCGGCGGAAGCGAGTATCGGCCTTGCGCTGCTGCTGCAACTTCACCGTCGTCGCCAGAACCTGAACATCGATTCAGTAAGTGAGATGCGCGGATGAACATGCTTGCCTTAACCATTATTTTGCCATTGATTGGCTTCGTCCTGCTGGCGTTCTCCCGTGGACGCTGGTCTGAAAACGTCTCGGCGATCGTCGGCGTTGGCTCTGTGGGCCTGGCGGCGCTGGTAACCGCCTTTATCGGCGTTGACTTCTTCGCTAACGGTGAGCAGGCATACAGCCAGCCGCTGTGGACGTGGATGTCGGTAGGCGACTTTAACATCGGTTTCAATCTGGTGCTGGACGGCCTGTCGCTGACCATGCTCTCAGTGGTCACTGGTGTGGGTTTCCTTATTCACATGTATGCCTCCTGGTATATGCGCGGAGAAGAGGGCTACTCTCGCTTCTTCGCTTACACCAACCTGTTCATCGCCAGCATGGTAGTTCTGGTTCTCGCCGATAACCTACTGTTGATGTACCTCGGCTGGGAAGGCGTGGGCCTGTGCTCCTATCTGCTGATCGGTTTCTATTACACCGATCCGAAGAATGGCGCAGCGGCAATGAAAGCGTTCGTCGTGACCCGTGTGGGTGACGTGTTCCTCGCTTTCGCGCTGTTCATTCTTTACAACGAACTGGGCACCCTGAACTTCCGCGAAATGGTGGAACTGGCACCAGCGCACTTTGCTGACGGCAATAACATGCTGATGTGGGCGACGCTGATGCTGCTGGGCGGTGCGGTCGGTAAATCTGCGCAGTTGCCGTTGCAGACATGGCTTGCCGACGCGATGGCGGGCCCGACGCCTGTCTCCGCGCTGATCCACGCCGCAACGATGGTAACCGCGGGTGTCTACCTGATCGCTCGTACCCACGGCCTGTTCCTGATGACGCCGGAAGTTCTGCATCTGGTGGGCATTGTCGGGGCGGTTACGCTGCTGCTGGCCGGTTTTGCCGCGCTGGTACAGACCGATATCAAACGTGTTCTCGCTTACTCTACCATGAGCCAGATTGGCTACATGTTCCTCGCGCTTGGCGTGCAGGCATGGGATGCGGCGATTTTCCACTTGATGACCCACGCGTTCTTTAAAGCGCTGCTGTTCCTGGCATCCGGTTCCGTCATTCTGGCCTGCCATCACGAACAGAACATCTTCAAGATGGGCGGTCTGCGTAAATCTATTCCGCTGGTTTATCTCTGCTTCCTGGTGGGCGGCGCAGCACTGTCGGCACTGCCGCTGGTCACTGCGGGCTTCTTCAGTAAGGATGAGATCCTCGCGGGTGCGATGGCGAATGGTCATATCAATCTGATGGTGGCAGGTCTGGTCGGTGCGTTTATGACCTCGCTCTACACCTTCCGTATGATTTTCATCGTCTTCCACGGAAAAGAACAAATTCACGCTCACGCCGTGAAAGGGGTAACTCACAGCCTGCCGCTGATTGTGCTGCTGATCCTTTCCACCTTCGTTGGCGCACTGATTGTACCGCCGCTGCAGGGCGTGCTTCCGCAAACGACGGAACTGGCGCACGGCAGCATGTTGACCCTGGAAATTACCTCTGGCGTAGTCGCGGTGGTCGGCATTCTGCTGGCAGCCTGGCTGTGGCTGGGTAAACGTACTCTGGTGACCTCCATCGCCAACAGTGCGCCGGGCCGTCTGCTGGGCACCTGGTGGTACAACGCCTGGGGCTTTGACTGGCTGTACGACAAAGTGTTCGTCAAGCCGTTCCTGGGTATTGCCTGGTTGCTGAAACGCGATCCGCTGAACTCAATGATGAACATCCCGGCTGTCTTTTCCCGCTTTGCAGGTAAAGGTCTGCTGTTAAGCGAGAACGGTTATCTGCGCTGGTATGTGGCATCCATGAGCATCGGTGCGGTCGTGGTGCTGGCACTGTTGATGGTACTGCGTTGAGTTGTTGGCTGAGTGAATATACCCGGCGTTGCGCCGGGTCTGTGAACTAAGAATAAATTTTAGGTAACTGTTCCTGAAGTACAGGCGTCATCGGCGAAGTCAGACCGGATACCGCCAGCGCACAGCAACCGGAGCGTACTTAAGTACGTGAGGATTGCGAGCACTGCCGGGATTCGGGCTGGCGAGTGAGATAGCCTGAGCAGGAGTAAATATAAGGGACATACTTAGCTATGTTATTACCCTGGTTAATACTAATCCCCTTTATCGGCGGCTTCCTGTGCTGGCAGACCGAACGCTTTGGCGTCAAGGTGCCGCGCTGGATCGCGCTGATCACCATGGGATTGACGCTGGCGCTGTCGCTGCAACTGTGGTTGCAGGGCGGTTATTCACTGACGCAATCCGCCGGAATTCCGCAGTGGCAGTCTGAATTCGACATGCCGTGGATCCCGCGTTTTGGTATCTCTATCCATCTCGCCATTGACGGGCTGTCGCTGCTGATGGTCGTGCTGACCGGTCTGCTCGGTGTGCTGGCGGTACTCTGTTCGTGGAAAGAGATCGAAAAATATCAGGGCTTCTTCCACCTCAACCTGATGTGGATCCTGGGCGGCGTTATCGGCGTGTTCCTTGCCATCGACATGTTCCTGTTCTTCTTCTTCTGGGAAATGATGCTGGTGCCGATGTACTTCCTGATCGCACTGTGGGGGCATAAAGCCTCTGACGGTAAAACGCGTATCACGGCGGCAACCAAGTTCTTCATTTACACCCAGGCGAGTGGTCTGGTGATGTTGATCGCCATCCTGGCGCTGGTTTTTGTTCACTACAATGCGACCGGCGTCTGGACCTTCAACTATGAAGAGCTGTTGAATACGCCAATGTCCAGTGGTGTGGAATATCTGTTGATGCTGGGCTTCTTCATCGCATTTGCGGTGAAAATGCCGGTGGTTCCGCTGCATGGCTGGCTGCCGGATGCGCACTCACAGGCTCCAACCGCCGGTTCCGTTGACCTCGCGGGGATCTTGCTGAAAACCGCCGCTTACGGTCTGCTGCGTTTCTCCCTACCGTTGTTCCCGAACGCGTCGGCAGAGTTCGCGCCAATCGCTATGTGGCTGGGTGTTATCGGCATCTTCTACGGTGCGTGGATGGCCTTCGCCCAGACCGATATCAAACGTCTGATCGCCTACACCTCGGTTTCCCACATGGGCTTCGTGCTGATTGCTATCTACACTGGCAGCCAGTTGGCCTACCAGGGCGCGGTAATCCAGATGATTGCGCACGGCTTGTCGGCGGCGGGTCTGTTTATTCTCTGCGGTCAGCTTTATGAACGTATCCATACCCGCGACATGCGCATGATGGGCGGTCTGTGGAGCAAGATGAAATGGCTGCCAGCACTGTCGCTGTTCTTTGCGGTGGCAACGCTTGGGATGCCTGGCACCGGTAACTTCGTCGGCGAATTTATGATTCTGTTCGGCAGCTTCCAGGTTGTCCCGGTGATTACCGTTATCTCTACCTTTGGGCTGGTCTTTGCATCTGTTTATTCGCTGGCGATGTTACATCGCGCTTACTTCGGTAAAGCGAAAAGCCAGATTGCCAGCCAGGAACTGCCAGGGATGTCGCTGCGTGAGCTGTTTATGATCCTGTTGCTGGTGGTGCTGCTGGTACTGCTGGGCTTCTATCCGCAGCCGATTCTGGATACCTCGCACTCCGCGATTGGCAATATCCAGCAGTGGTTTGTTAATTCCGTTACTACTACAAGGCCGTAAATCGCCATGACAATAACTCCACAAAACCTGATCGCACTGCTACCGTTGCTGATCGTCGGCTTGACGGTGGTGGTGGTGATGCTCTCCATTGCGTGGCGACGCAATCATTTCCTCAACGCTACGCTCTCGGTTATTGGGCTTAACGCGGCGCTGGTTTCGCTCTGGTTTGTCGGCCAGGCGGGCGCTATGGACGTTACGCCACTGATGCGCGTTGATGGTTTCGCCATGCTTTACACCGGGCTGGTATTGTTGGCGAGCCTCGCCACCTGTACTTTCGCCTACCCGTGGCTTGAAGGCTATAACGACAACAAGGACGAGTTCTACCTGTTGGTGTTAATTGCCGCCCTGGGCGGGATCCTGCTGGCGAATGCCAACCATCTGGCGTCTCTGTTCCTCGGTATCGAACTGATCTCTTTGCCGCTGTTTGGCCTGGTCGGTTACGCTTTCCGCCAGAAACGTTCGCTGGAAGCCAGTATCAAATACACCATTCTCTCTGCCGCAGCGTCTTCTTTCCTGCTGTTCGGTATGGCGCTGGTGTATGCGCAGTCTGGCGACCTGTCGTTTGTCGCGCTGGGTAAAAACCTCGGCGACGGTATGCTCAACGAGCCGCTGTTGCTGGCAGGTTTCGGCCTGATGATTGTCGGCCTCGGCTTCAAACTCTCTCTGGTGCCGTTCCACCTGTGGACGCCAGACGTATACCAGGGCGCGCCTGCGCCGGTTTCCACTTTCCTGGCGACGGCGAGCAAAATCGCTATCTTCGGTGTGGTGATGCGTCTGTTCCTCTACGCACCGGTGGGTGACAGCGAAGCGATTCGCGTGGTGCTGGCGATTATCGCCTTTGCCTCCATCATCTTCGGTAACCTGATGGCGCTGAGCCAGACCAATATCAAACGTCTGCTCGGTTACTCATCTATCTCTCACCTCGGCTATCTGCTGGTGGCGCTGATTGCGCTGCAAACTGGCGAGATGTCGATGGAAGCGGTAGGGGTTTACCTGGCAGGTTATCTGTTCAGCAGCCTCGGCGCGTTCGGCGTGGTCAGCCTGATGTCCAGCCCGTATCGTGGCCCGGATGCTGATTCCCTGTTCTCTTACCGCGGTCTGTTCTGGCATCGTCCGATCCTCGCGGCAGTGATGACGGTGATGATGCTTTCACTGGCTGGTATCCCAATGACGCTGGGCTTTATCGGTAAGTTCTACGTGCTGGCGGTCGGTGTCCAGGCACACTTGTGGTGGCTGGTGGGTGCCGTAGTTGTCGGTTCGGCAATCGGCCTCTACTACTACCTGCGCGTGGCGGTGAGCTTATACCTTCACGCTCCGGAACAACCGGGTCGCGATGCACCATCAAACTGGCAGTACAGCGCAGGCGGTATCGTGGTGCTGATCTCTGCACTGTTGGTACTGGTGCTGGGTGTATGGCCACAACCGCTGATTAGCATTGTGCGGTTAGCAATGCCGCTGATGTAAGCAGTCAGTTTGTAAGTCAGAAAGCCGCCGACATGTTCGGCGGTTTTTTTTGGTGCCCTGACACCATCACCCAACAATAACCGTCAGCGCATGATTCCCTTGTCGCAGCATACGTCGATACGCGCTAATCAGCTTTTCCATATCAAGCATGATCGAAGCAAAGAGTTGCCCCTCTAACTCTTCTGAAAAGGTTACTCCCGGATAAATCTCCATTTCATTGAGTCGCTTAATGGAAAACTGTTTACGCAGCTCACTTCGATCCAGAGCTTCCAGTCGGTCGATTGTCGCGGCTAACTCCTGATTCCAGGTCAATCCCAGGAAGCCATCTATGCCATCTTCTAGGCTGTGTTCACCAAGCACTGCGCGACTTAGCGGGTCATTCTTCGCGGGGTCAAATGCAGATGTACCCGTCAGGCCAAAGTGTAAAAAATCCCAGCGTTTATCAATATCCAGTCGGCGTAATCCTGAAAGCGTGTCATGTATATTATCCATCAAAGGTTTTTTAGTAGACTCAAGCAGTTGGTTAATCTTTTCTGAGTCAATTTCTGCAAAATAGCCAATCATTCCCATTTATTTTTCCTCCGTTGAATTTCATGTTTCGCATCTTAAAACAGACGAAAGAAAATAAAATGCGCATGTTGCTTTTTCTGGATCCGCCTCGAGAAATTTTTATTATTTACTGTTGTATAACAAGGTTGTAACTCCATCTACTACCTGAGCCATTTTCTGATAATTTAATCTGTCTGCGATATCACCGGGCAAGTGGTATTGTTTATTACGATAAAAAGCGGTGTCAGTAATCATTACGGCGGGAATATCGTGTTGCCAATAATTAAGGTGATCAGAGAAATCAATACCGGGAATAAAACCTGGGGCATTCATAGAATAAACAGATAAATCCCGGGATGACAACAATGCCGCTTTTACCTGACGAACGGCGTTGATATCCTGCATTCTGCCGACCACGGCAATAAAGTCTCCCCGATCGGGATAAAGCCAGGACATTGCCGGGGATGGGTAATCCTGGCTACCAGGCGTTGAGTCGTAATAACCAATCATCTCCAGCGCTATCATTAATTTCACTGGACGCTCAAGCGAAGCTGCATGTACCGCGCTCCCCATTTCATCGCTACGAAAGAAGGGCGGTTCTTCCGACGCATAGGCGACCAGTTGGACGCCAATCCCTGGAGTCTGCAGCTGTAACAAACGCGCCAGTTCGAGTAATCCTGCCACGCCGCTGGCGTTATCATCCGCGCCCGGCGTATAGGTCAATTGATCGTTTTCATAACTACTGACAGAGTCATAGTGCGCACCAATAATAATCAGCGGTCCATCGGCAGGACCATAATCAGCAACAATGTTTTTGTAGGGGCCACCCGTAATGGGGACATCCTGCGCGGTAACTCTGGCACCGCTACTGATAAAGACCTCTTTTATATACTCTGCGGACCTATTCAGATTATCAATATTGTCGGCGCTACGTGGATGCACAGTTTGTGTAAGATAACGAACTGTTTTTTCTAATTGCTCAGGACTAGCGTGTCGGGGCGTTGGTGGTAATGCCCTGACCCAGGGTTGGTAAAAAATAATAAAAGTAAGCGATAGTAGTAATGGTATAAAACAAAGAGATGTCATTTTTTTCATATGTAAATTATCAATAAAAAGCGTTATTTCATCATTATTTGTAATGAGTTATAAGTGTTTTTTTAAAGACTGCAGTAATTCCTCGGTCACAGTAAATTTTTCTGCAAATGTCTGACAGAGTTGGGTTTGAGATAATTGACAATAATTGCTGACAACTGTAACCATCATAGGCTCCTTTTAGTTGCAAAGGTTGTGCTGAATGAAGATAAAAAGAGGCAACTTATTGCTCTGAATATAGTGCGTGAGGAGATGAATAAATATCAAAAATCGCTCAATATACCCGTGTGGGTGGATATATGTAGCGCGGGTTGCGATAACAGGGCAAGTTTCGCCCTGTTTTTAATAATAAGCAGAGTTAAACGTTAAACACGGTGAAATCATTCGCTAGTTCAGTCACCGGGAAAATTGACCTGCATTCACGTAACAGGTGCTGACACCCTTTGTCATCATAGCGCGAGCTGACGTGGGTAATGATTAGCTTACCGACTCCAGCCTCACGGGCCAGTGTCGCAGCCTGGCGTGTAGAGCTATGACCGCGACTATTGGCTTTGGCTTCCATGGTTATATCCAGCGTCGCTTCGTGCACCATGACATCGACACCTTTAGCCAGGTCAAGTGCGGCATTGCAGGGGCCGGTATCGCCGAAAATAGCGAGCGCTTTACCTGGCACTGGAGCGGCTAAGTAATCTGCGCCGTTAATCTGCCTTCCGTCTTCCAGCGTGATTGTTTTGCCCGCTTTTAATGCCTGAAACAGTGGGCCAGGCGGCACGCCAGCAGCTTTTAATGCCTGAGCATTTAATGCACCCGGTTTATCATGTTCTTCAATACGATAGCCATAGCATTCCAGTGGGTGTTCCAGCGGATAAGCGGTCACTTTGCGCAGGCCATCATCGAAAATTTCGCCAGCGCCAATTTCGACAATTTCCAGCGGATAATCGGTCCATGAGCCGCTAATCCGCAGCGCGGTCTCCACAAATTCACGGATACCGTGCGGACCATAAATCGTTAAGGGTTGGATAATGCCTGACATAGAACGACTGCACAGCAAGCCGGGTAAACCAAAGAGATGATCGCCATGAAGGTGACTGATAAAAATCTTGTCCAGTTTTCCAGGGTTAAAGGCGGTATGCAGTAGCTGATGCTGGGTGCCTTCACCGCAGTCAAACAACCAAAGACCGCTCTGGGTCGGATGTTGCAGGTTAAGTAATATTGCCGTGACATTGCGCGTACGGGTTGGCACACCGGCTGAAGTACCTAAAAAAATTAATTCCATGAGTTCATCACGCTGCTGAAAATATTCCGGCTAGTATAAAGCAAACAGCACAAAGGAGCCTTCCATGATCGACTGGCAAGATCTGCATCATTCTGATTTATCCGTTTCTCAGCTTTATGCCTTATTACAACTGCGTTGTGCGGTATTTGTAGTGGAACAAAACTGTCCTTACCAGGATATCGATGGTGACGATCTGGAGGGAGAAAATCGCCACATTCTCGGTTGGCATAACGGGACACTGGTGGCGTATGCGAGGATTCTGAAAAGTGACGACGAACTGCAACCCGTTGTGATTGGTCGGGTGATTGTCAGCGAAGCCTTACGCGGTGAAAAAATCGGTCAGCAATTGATGAGTAAGGCGCTGGAATCGTGTACTCGCCGCTGGCCGGAGAAGCCGATTTATCTGGGGGCGCAGGCGCATTTACAAAACTTTTATGGGCAATTTGGTTTCATCCCTGTGACCGATATTTATGAAGAAGATGGTATCCCACACATTGGGATGGCACGCGAGGTAATTCAGGCGTAATCAATAACCCTTGTCTATAGTTAGTGACAGGTTTTACACAAATGGAGAACGAGAATGTCTAATCAGTTTGGTGATACACGTATTGATGATGACCTGACGCTGCTTAGTGAAACACTGGAAGAGGTGCTCCGCTCCTCTGGCGATCCCGCCGATCAGAAATATGTTGAGCTGAAAGCGCGTGCAGAAAAAGCGCTGGATGATGTGAAAAAACGGGTTAGCCAGGCTTCAGACAGTTATTACTATCGGGCGAAGCAGGCTGTTTATCGTGCTGATGACTACGTCCACGAAAAACCCTGGCAAGGAATTGGTGTGGGCGCGGCCGTTGGGCTGGTACTAGGACTGTTGCTGGCACGCCGTTAAAACCTCCCTACACCGGGGTACTGCATTTTTTTTGTCGTACCCCGTATAATGTGAGGCTTTTAACAGGGAGAGGTCCGCGTGCAATCACTTACTACGGCGCTGGAAAATCTACTGCGCCATTTGTCGCAAGAGATTCCGGCGACACCCGGCATTCGGGTTATTGATATTCCTTTCCCTCTCAAAGACGCTTTTGATGCCTTGAGCTGGCTGGCCAGTCAGCAAACGTACCCGCAATTCTACTGGCAACAACGTAATGGTGATGAAGAAGCTGCCGTCCTGGGCGCGATTACCCGTTTTACGTCGTTGGACCAGGCACAAACGTTTCTTCGTCAGCACCCGGAACACGCCGACTTACGCATCTGGGGGCTAAATGCGTTTGACCCGTCGCAGGGCAATTTACTTTTACCACGCCTCGAATGGCGACGCTGTGGCGGTAAAGCCACGCTGCGGCTGACGCTATTCAGCGAAAGCTCCCTTCAGCATGATGCGATTAAGGCAAAAGAATTTATCGCCACACTGGTGAGTATTAAACCCTTGCCTGGGTTACATTTAACCACCACCCGAGAACAACACTGGCCGGACAAAACGGGCTGGACGCAATTAATCGAACTGGCAACGAAAACCATCGCCGAAGGTGAGCTCGACAAAGTGGTGCTTGCTCGGGCAACTGACCTGCATTTCGCAAGTCCGGTCAATGCGGCGGCGATGATGGCTGCCAGTCGTCGACTGAATCTGAATTGCTACCATTTTTACATGGCCTTTGATGGCGAAATTGCTTTTCTTGGCTCTTCACCGGAACGGTTATGGCGGCGGCGTGACAAAGCGCTGCGTACTGAAGCGCTGGCGGGAACGGTAGCAAATCATCCTGATGATAAGCAGGCGCAGCAGTTAGGTGAGTGGCTGATGGCGGATGATAAAAACCAGCGCGAGAACATGTTGGTGGTGGAGGATATCTGCCAACGATTGCAGGCCGATACCCAGACGTTGGATGTTTTACCGCCGCAGGTACTGCGTCTGCGTAAAGTGCAGCATCTTCGCCGCTGTATCTGGACTGCACTCAACAAAGCGGATGATGTGATCTGTTTACATCAGTTGCAGCCAACGGCAGCAGTTGCTGGCTTACCGCGCGATCTGGCGCGACAGTTTATCGCCCGTCACGAACCGTTCACCCGAGAATGGTACGCCGGTTCTGCGGGCTATCTCTCTTTACAACAAAGCGAATTCTGCGTTTCCCTGCGCTCAGCAAAAATCAGTGGCAATGTCGTGCGGCTATATGCTGGCGCGGGCATTGTCCGTGGTTCTGACCCCGAGCAAGAGTGGCAGGAAATCGATAACAAAGCGGCAGGGCTGCGTACTTTATTACAAATGGAATAGTAATGAGTCGCATCATTACCGATTCATATCAATAATCTATTTTTGTAGCTCCTTATACTTAGCCGCAATATTGATACCGGACAAACTCATGTCAGTAAGCGCATTTAACCGACGCTGGGCGGCGGTCATTCTGGAAGCATTAACGCGTCACGGCGTCAGACACATCTGTATCGCCCCTGGCTCGCGTTCTACACCGTTAACGTTAGCGGCGGCGGAGAATTCCGCATTCATTCACCACACCCATTTCGATGAGCGTGGACTGGGGCATTTGGCGCTGGGGCTGGCGAAAGTCAGCAAGCAGCCGGTGGCGGTGATTGTGACCTCCGGCACGGCGGTAGCAAATCTCTATCCGGCACTGATTGAAGCTGGGTTAACCGGAGAAAAACTGATCCTGTTAACCGCCGATCGCCCGCCGGAGCTAATTGACTGCGGCGCGAATCAGGCGATTCGTCAGCCGGGAATGTTCGCCTCTCACCCCACGCACAGTATTTCACTGCCGCGCCCGACTCAGGATATTCCTGCACGTTGGCTGGTTTCTACCATCGACCATGCTCTCGGTACGCTTCATGCGGGCGGAGTCCATATCAACTGCCCGTTTGCTGAACCGCTGTATGGCGAAATGGACGACACCGGGCTTAGCTGGCAACAGCGGCTGGGCGACTGGTGGCAGGACGACAAACCGTGGCTGCGTGAAGCGCCTCGTCTGGAAAGTGAAAAACAGCGCGACTGGTTCTTCTGGCGGCAAAAGCGCGGCGTGGTGGTTGCCGGGCGCATGAGTGCGGAAGAGGGCAAAAAAGTTGCACTGTGGGCGCAAACTCTTGGCTGGCCGCTGATTGGCGACGTGCTGTCGCAAACCGGACAGCCGCTGCCGTGTGCCGATCTCTGGTTAGGCAATGCCAAAGCGACCAGCGAACTGCAACAGGCACAAATTGTGGTGCAACTGGGAAGCAGCCTGACGGGCAAACGGATCCTGCAATGGCAGGCAAGCTGTGAACCGGAAGAGTACTGGATTGTTGATGACATCGAAGGGCGACTTGATCCGGCACACCATCGTGGACGTCGCTTAATTGCCAATATTGCCGACTGGCTGGAGCAGCATCCGGCAGAAAAACGCCAGCCCTGGTGCGTTGAAATTCCGCGCCTGGCGGAACAGGCAATGCAGGCGGTTATTGCCCGTCGCGATGCGTTTGGCGAAGCGCAACTGGCGCATCGCATCAGCGACTATCTGCCTGAACAGGGTCAATTGTTTGTTGGTAACAGCCTGGTGGTACGTCTGATTGATGCGCTTTCGCAACTTCCGGCAGGTTACCCGGTGTACAGCAACCGTGGTGCCAGCGGTATCGACGGGCTGCTCTCGACCGCCGCTGGCGTTCAGCGGGCCAGTGGCAAACCGACGCTGGCGATTGTGGGCGATCTCTCAGCACTTTACGATCTCAACGCGCTGGCGTTATTACGTCAGGTTTCCGCGCCGCTGGTATTAATTGTGGTGAACAACAACGGCGGGCAAATTTTCTCGCTGTTGCCAACGCCGAAAAACGAGCGTGAGCGTTTCTATCTGATGCCGCAAAACGTCCATTTTGAGCACGCCGCCGCGATGTTCGAGCTGAAATATCATCGTCCGCAAAACTGGCAGGAACTTGAAACGGCACTTGCCGACGCCTGGCGCACGCCGACCACCACGGTAATTGAAATGGTGGTTAACGACACCGATGGTGCGCAAACCCTCCAGCAACTGCTGGCGCAGGTAAGCCATTTATGATCCTGCACGCGCAGGCAAAACACGGTAAACCAGGTTTACCCTGGCTGGTGTTTTTGCACGGTTTTTCCGGCGATTGCCATGAATGGCAAGAAGTGGGCGAGGCGTTTGCCGACTACTCACGGTTGTATGTTGATCTCCCAGGTCACGGTGGTTCGGCGGCGATTAGCGTCGATGGATTTGATGATGTCACCGACTTACTGCGTAAAACCTTAGTTAGTTACAACATCCTTAACTTCTGGCTGGTGGGGTACTCGCTTGGCGGACGGGTGGCGATGATGGCGGCTTGCCGGGGGCTGGCGGGGCTTTGTGGGGGTGTTGTCGAAGGCGGGCATCCTGGGTTGCAAAATGCTGAACAACGCACGGAACGTCAGCGTTCCGATCGCCAATGGGCGCAGCGTTTTCGCACAGAACCGTTAACGGCGGTATTTGCTGACTGGTATCAACAGCCTGTTTTTGCCTCACTCAATGACGAACAACGCCGGGAGCTGGTTGCGCTGCGCAGCAACAATAATGGCGCAACACTTGCCGCCATGCTGGAGGCGACTTCTCTCGCCGTCCAGCCCGATTTACGTGCTAACCTTAGCGCCCGCACATTTGCGTTTTATTATTTATGTGGTGAACGTGACAGCAAATTCCGCGCCCTGGCGGCGGAACTGGCTGCCGAATGCCATGTCATTCCTCGCGCCGGACATAACGCGCACCGGGAAAATCCCGCTGGCGTAATCGCAAGTCTGGCGCAGATCTTGCGTTTCTGACTAAAGGACACAATATGATTTATCCTGATGAAGCAATGCTTTACGCACCGGTTGAATGGCACGACTGCTCCGAAGGTTTTGAGGACATTCGTTATGAAAAATCCACCGACGGTATCGCAAAAATCACCATTAATCGTCCGCAGGTGCGCAATGCCTTCCGTCCTCTGACGGTAAAAGAGATGATCCAGGCACTGGCAGATGCGCGTTATGACGACAACATCGGCGTGATCATTCTGACTGGCGCAGGCGATAAAGCGTTCTGCTCCGGCGGTGACCAGAAAGTGCGTGGTGATTACGGCGGCTATAAGGATGATTCCGGCGTACATCACCTGAACGTGCTGGACTTCCAGCGTCAGATCCGTACCTGCCCGAAACCGGTTGTCGCGATGGTGGCTGGCTACTCCATTGGTGGCGGTCACGTTCTGCACATGATGTGCGACCTGACTATCGCGGCAGATAATGCCATCTTCGGTCAGACTGGCCCGAAAGTCGGTTCCTTCGACGGCGGCTGGGGCGCTTCCTACATGGCGCGCATCGTCGGGCAGAAAAAAGCGCGTGAAATCTGGTTCCTGTGCCGTCAGTACGACGCGAAACAGGCGCTGGATATGGGCCTTGTAAATACCGTGGTGCCGCTGGCGGATCTGGAAAAAGAAACCGTGCGCTGGTGCCGTGAAATGCTGCAAAACAGCCCGATGGCGCTGCGCTGCCTGAAAGCTGCACTGAACGCCGACTGTGACGGTCAGGCGGGTCTGCAGGAGCTGGCGGGCAACGCCACCATGCTGTTCTACATGACGGAAGAAGGTCAGGAAGGTCGCAACGCTTTCAACCAGAAACGTCAGCCTGATTTCAGCAAATTTAAACGGAATCCGTAATGCGTAGCGCGCAGGTATACCGCTGGCAGATCCCCATGGACGCGGGGGTGGTTCTGCGCGACAGGCGGTTAAAAACCCGCGACGGGCTGTATGTTTGCCTGCGTGAGGGCGAGCGCGAAGGGTGGGGGGAGATCTCCCCACTACCGGGCTTCAGCCAGGAAACCTGGGAAGAGGCACAAAGCGGGCTGCTTGCCTGGGTAAATAACTGGCTGGCAGGTGATAGCGAGCTACCGCAAATGCCTTCCGTCGCCTTTGGCGTAAGCTGTGCATTGGCGGAGCTGGCAGACACGCTCCCGCAGGCGGCCAATTATCGTGCGGCACCACTGTGTAATGGCGATCCGGACGATCTGATCCTGAAACTTGCCGATATGCCGGGCGAGAAAGTGGCGAAGGTCAAAGTGGGATTGTACGAAGCCGTGCGCGACGGCATGGTGGTCAATCTGTTGCTGGAGGCAATTCCGGATCTGCATTTGCGTCTTGACGCGAACCGCGCCTGGACGCCGCTGAAAGGCCAGCAGTTTGCCAAATACGTTAACCCGGATTATCGCGACCGCATCGCGTTTCTCGAAGAGCCGTGCAAAACCCGCGATGATTCCCGTGCGTTTGCCCGTGAAACCGGCATTGCCATTGCCTGGGATGAAAGCCTGCGCGAGCCGGATTTTGCCTTTGTGGCTGAAGAGGGCGTGCGCGCGGTAGTTATCAAACCCACGCTCACGGGCAGCCTGGAGAAAGTACGCGAGCAAGTGCAGGCGGCGCATGCGCTGGGGCTGACGGCGGTGATCAGTTCTTCCATTGAGTCGAGCTTAGGTCTAACGCAACTGGCGCGGATTGCTGCCTGGTTAACGCCAGACACCATTCCGGGACTGGACACGCTGGATCTGATGCAGGCGCAGCAGGTTCGTCGCTGGCCGGGGAGCCTGCTGCCGTTAGTGGACGTTGATGCACTGGAGCGGCTGTTATGATCTTCTCTGACTGGCCGTGGCGTCACTGGCGGCAAGTGCGGGGAGAAGCCATCGCCTTACGTCTTAATGACGAGCAACTCAACTGGCGCGAGCTTTGTGCTCGCGTCGATGAATTAGCCTCCAGCTTTGCGATGCAGGGTGTGGTTGAGGGCAGCGGCGTGATGTTGCGGGCGTGGAATACGCCGCAAACGCTGCTGGCCTGGCTGGCGTTACTGCAATGCGGGGCGCGGGTGCTGCCCGTGAATCCACAGCTGCCGCAACCGTTACTTGAGGAATTGCTCCCCAATCTTACGCTGCAATTTGCGCTGGTGCCGGATGGGGAAAACACGTTTCCGGCATTAACGTCGCTGCACATTCAGCGGGTTGAAGGCGCACATGCCGCTACGTGGCAGCCGACGCGTCTGTGCTCAATGACGTTGACCTCGGGTTCTACCGGGCTGCCGAAAGCCGCTGTCCATACTTATCAGGCCCATCTTGCCAGTGCCGAAGGGGTGTTATCGTTGATTCCGTTTGGCGATCACGATGACTGGTTGCTCTCTTTACCGCTGTTTCACGTCTCCGGTCAGGGAATTATGTGGCGCTGGTTATACGCTGGTGCGCGGATGACGGTGCGTGATAAACAGCCATTGGAGCAAATGCTGGCAGGCTGTACTCACGCTTCACTGGTGCCAACACAACTCTGGCGTTTGCTGGTTAACCGCAGTTCCGTTTCCCTGAAAGCGGTGTTACTTGGCGGCGCGGCTATCCCGGTCGAGTTGACGGAACAGGCGCGCGAGCAGGGGATTCGTTGCTTTTGCGGCTATGGTCTGACCGAGTTTGCCTCCACGGTGTGTGCGAAAGAAGCCGACGGTCTGGCAGACGTTGGTTCGCCGCTGCCGGGTCGGGAAGTGAAAATCGTTAATGATGAAGTGTGGCTGCGGGCTGCCAGTATGGCAGAAGGTTACTGGCGTAACGGGCAACTGGTTTCACTGGTTAATGACGAAGGCTGGTACGCTACGCGCGATCGCGGTGAGATGCATAATGGCAAGCTGACCATTGTCGGACGTTTAGACAATCTATTCTTCAGTGGCGGAGAGGGTATTCAGCCGGAAGAAGTCGAGCGCGTAATTGCTGCACATCCTGCGGTTTTGCAGGTGTTTATCGTCCCCGTTGCCGACAAGGAGTTTGGTCATCGACCGGTGGCGGTGGTGGAGTATGACCAGCAAACCGTTGATCTTGACGAATGGGTGAAAGACAAGCTGGCTCGTTTTCAACAACCGGTGCGCTGGCTGAATCTGCCGCCGGAGCTGAAAAACGGCGGTATTAAAATTTCACGTCAGGCGCTAAAAGAGTGGGTGCAACGCCAGCAATAATTAACCCTCCGTTTCACTTCTCATTTCTGCCATTCCATTGCCGTTGATAAAGAGTTTATCTGTTAATCTGTAAATTGATGTGAAAACTCTTAGCAAACAGGATAATGCAATGGAATGGCTGGTCAAAAAATCGTGCTGCAATAAACAAGATAACAGACATGTAATTATGCTCTGCGATGCTGGCGGCGCGATAAAAATGATCGCCGAAGTGAAGAGTGACTTCGCCGTGAAAGTGGGGGATTTACTCTCGCCTTTGCAGAATGCGCTTTACTGTATTAATCGTGAAAAGCTGCACACGGTGAAAGTCCTTTCTGCAAGCTGTTATAGCCCCGATGAGTGGGAACGGCAGTGTAAAGCGGCAGGGAAAACTCAGTAACGTTGTTTTGTTGTGGGCAGGAAAATCAGCATCAACCCGCTCATAATACAGGCTACTCCCAGTAGTGCTTTCAGCGAAAAAGTCCCTTCCCAGCCTGGAAGTACCATTGAAGCAATCCATACCAGCACATAACTCATACTGAGCAAGGCATAGGCTTTGCTTAGCGCAAGTTTATGTAGTGTTTTATACCAACAAAAAACGGAAAGCAGATAACCCAGCAGCCCGAGTAACAGTATCCGGGCATCCAGGCCAAAAGCTAACAGCGCCGCGATAAAATCCCATAAGTGCGTCATTGGCGGCAGATGACTCGCCGCAAAACCCAGGCTTAATTGCGCAGCGGAGGCGATAATGACGCTGAATAATCCCCACATCAGGCCCATTACACCGTACTCCCGAGGATCACAATGCCGCCAATAATGAACGCCACCCCACACCAGTGACGCAGCGATACCGGCTCGTGCCACAGTTTTACCGCAGCCAGCGTCACCCAGACAAAATTCAGACTTAACATCGGGTAGGCAATACCTACCGGTACGTTCTGCAAGACCAGCAGCCAGAGCACCATGGCAAGGCCAAGACAAGCCAGCGCCAGTCCCAGCCACAGCACGATATGTTTGCGCCGTTTGTTTACCGCCGCAAAGCAGGTTGCCTGTTTCTGACACAACTGCCCGGCAACGCTAAGCAAGCTGGCAAAGACTAATGTTAGCCAGATCATTTGGGCCGATACTGAATTAGCACCAGACGCTCCTGACGATCGATGACATCTGCGGGCGGAATGGCGAGACTATTGATATCTTCATCGCGGTCAACCGAAAGCACGAGTGTAATAATCCCCTCCTGACGATGTTGATTAAGCCAGTTTGCGAACTCATCACCGCTGACAAATCTCCCTTTTGCATCCGGATAATTAAGGCCATATTTCAACTCACCTGTCTGGCGATACATGATGATGTCATCGCGTTGCAGGCTCCATGCCAGACCTGCGGCAACACCGACGCTATCAGTAAGAATATAGCGGCTTGGCTGAAGTGATTCTTGTGTCATCTCGACAAAAAATTGCGGATGTTTTCCTTCCATGACTCTGTCAGGAATTGAAAATCCTACCAGCAACGCCAGCCCCAGCGGGCAAAGCGCGGCAAAAGGCCAGGTCTTTTCGACGTTTGTTAAGGTGTACCAGCCGAAAAATGCCCATAGCGAAAAAATAGACCAGGCACAAAAGACTTTATAGCTCTCGAAGGTTTGCCACACCGGCGTGCTCATAGGTCCCCAGGGGGAGACCACAAATGTGGCAATAATGCCAGTGACACCAAAAGCGATGTTAATCCAGCCATTAATCCGCAGCGCCAGAGGATTATTTTTTGCTGCCAGCAAAGCGTAATGCGCCATCAGCATTGCCAGAGGTGCAAAGCAGGAAAGAATATAGGTGGGCAATTTGCCTTTAGCGACGGAGAAAAACAGCAGCGGCATTATCGTCCAGCTCAATAAATAGACGGTTGCGGAATGCTTGCGGTTTTTCCAGCCTGTGTACAGTGCTCCGGGGAGTAATCCCAGCCACGGCAGGCTACCGGCAATGATGACCGGCAAGTAGTACCAGAGCGGAGCTCTATGTTGGGCATCATCCATTGCAAAGCGTTGAATATGCTCAACCCAGAAAAAATAGTGCCAGAAGTCAGGCTCCCGCTGCGCTATCGCCAGTCCCCAGGGGAGAACCGTCAGTACGCAACTGATGACCGCCAGCCAGCCGTAAATAAAGAGATCTTTCCAGCGTTTTTGCGTTGCAACCCATGGAAGCACGCTTAATACCGGCACGGCAAGGGCGAGAAAACCTTTGGTCATCACCCCCATGCCGCAAGTGATTCCCAGCAGTAAAAATCCCGCGCTTTTGCCTTTCCACGTCTGTGCCTGCATTGCCAGCCAGAAGCTGCACATTCCCGCCACCAGCCAGAAGGCAATAAACGGATCGAGCACGGCATAAGTGCCAATGGCATAGACAATAAACAATGAGAGATAAATCACTGCGGCGAGTAGAGCCAGACGTTTATCGCGCCATAAGCGCAGAGTAAACCAGGTCACCAGCGCGGCAGTTAACAGGGTCGCAAAGATAACGCCTGCCCGCACACCAAAGTTATTCGCGCCAAATAGCCATTGCCCAATGCTGTTAATCCAGTATCCGGCAATGGGTTTTTCGAAATAACGTAGCCCTAACAGATGGGGCACAATCCAGTCGCCGGATGCCAGCATTTCTCGACTGATTTCCGCATAACGCGTTTCATCGGGTTGCCATAGCAGACGCGTGCTGATCGGTAACAGGTAATAGCAGGCAATAAACGCGAAGAGGCCGATAAGGTAACGTACCGATTTCATCAGCGACTACCCGCAATTTGTTGGCAACCCAGCCAGCCTTCACGTCCGGCAATATTTCCGCGAACAACTTGTCCGAGCGGCAACATCCCTGATAACAGTTCGCTTAAAGGGCAAAATGTCACGCCTTCCTGGGCTGCCCGTTTAAGGAGATCCACAAAATTATGCTGATAAGCGCAGCCTTCAACTTCTGCATGAATGGTATAAACCGGCGTGCCTTTATCTCGCAGGATGCGATTGAGTAACCAACCGTTAAAATCTTCTGCTTTCACATCCCGACCAATCACTTCATCCCAGGTGGGTAAGGTCACCGGAATTTGCGCAGTACCAGGGTTTCCTGATTCGAGCAGTGGACGAAACGGCATCGCCCCACGACAATCGCTGTTGTAGCGCAAATGGAACGCTTCTTTTGCTTCGATCACCTGCTGGTCGGCACGCCAGCCAGCGGCTGCGGAGCAGGTTACCGGTTGGCCGATAATTTCTTCCAGGGTGCGAAGGCCGCGTGCGATATCGTCGATCATTGTTTGCCGATCCCAATTACCGCTATGGGCTTGCCAGGCATGGTGATCCCAGGCGTGCAGGCCGACTTCGTGATGTTTAGCCGCTTCACGAATGATATCGGCATTGGCATGACCAATCTCTTTACCCGGCCAGGCCGTACCTGCCAGTAAAATATCCCAGCCATAAAGCGATGCCGCGTTTGAGCGCAGCATCTTCCACAAAAACTGTGGCTTCACCAGTCGCCAGAGATGGCGGCCCATATTGTCCGGGCCGACGCTGAAAAAAATGCTGGCCTGAATATTATGCTTACTCAAGATTTCCAGCAGACGCGGCACGCCTTCACGGGTGCCACGAAAGGTATCGACATCAATGCGTAAGCCTACTTTGGTCATGATGGTTTATCCGTAAGATCAACGGTGCGCAGGAAGAAATCCAGCGTTTCGTCGATGGTTTCCTGCATATCAATTTTCGGTTCCCAGTCCAGGCAGCGGCGGGCATTGCGGATGCTCGGTTTACGATGCTCTACGTCCTGATATCCTTTGCCATAGTAGCTGCTACTTTCGACAACACGAAAGCCTGCAAACGGCGGGAAGTGATGGCGCAGCGGATGTTTTTCGAAGCTCGCCAGCAGCATCTCGCCCAGTTCCTCAATGCTCGCTTCGTTCTCAGGATTGCCAATGTTGATAATTTCGCCGTCGCAGCGATTTCCCGCATTTTCGATAATGCGGTACAACGCCTCGATACCATCCCGGATATCAGTAAAGCAGCGTTTTTGTTTTCCGCCATCAATTAGCTTAATTGGTGAACCTTCTACCAGATTGAGAATGAGTTGCGTAATAGCGCGGGAGCTGCCAATTCGCGCTGCATTAAGGTTATCCAGTCGTGGTCCCATCCAGTTAAACGGCCGGAAGAGGGTGAACTGTAAACCCTCTTTTTCGCCATAGGCCCAGATCACCCGATCAAGTAATTGTTTTGACACCGAATAAATCCAGCGTGGTTTATTCACCGGGCCGACGGTTAAATTAGAATGGTCCTCATCGAAGTATTTATCGTTACACATCCCATAAACTTCTGAAGTCGACGGGAAGATGATTCGCTTACGGTACTTCACGCAGTAGCGGATAATGCGCAGATTCTCTTCAAAATCGAGTTCAAATACGCGCAGCGGGTTGCGGGTATATTCAATCGGCGTGGCTATCGCCACCAGCGGCAAGACGACATCACATTTTTTGACGTGATACTCAATCCATTCGGAATGAATACTGATATCGCCTTCGACAAAGTGAAAATGCGGATGATTCAGAAAACGGCTTATCGCATCGCTGCCAATATCCAGACCGTAAACTTCATAATGATCTTCGCGCAGCAGGCGTTCTGTCAGATGGTTGCCAATAAAGCCATTCACCCCGAGGATGAGTACCCGGGTACGGCGTCGGGCGGCACAGGCAGGCTGGCTATTCAAGCGTGAACCTTGCACCAGGCCCAGCGTCTGCGCTAATTGCGAGCCCTGCATAGTAATGCCGTCGCCCGCCTGTCCGGTGACGATTTCCAGCGCGCCATCGCCACAGGCAATCAGCAGTGGCGCTACAGAAATCACGCTCCCCGGCTGTGCTTTGCTGGCATGAGGATGAACACGCGACGACCAGACGGTGAATTTCTGATTGCCAACATAGCTGAAGGCACCCGGCCACGGATCGGCAACGGCACGTACCATGTTGTGCAGTACGGATGCCGGCTTATGCCATTCGAGGAAACTGTCATCCGGCGTTCTGCGACCAAAACAGGTAGCTTCGTTTTCGCGCTGGGCGATTTCCAGAATATTACCGTGTTTAATGGTGGGTAATGTCTGCTCCAGTAGCTGGCGCGCGGCATGACATAACTTATGATGCAACGTAATGGCGATATCGTCTGGCGCAATGGCAATGCGCAGTTGCGCCACAATGGCCCCGGCATCGGCACGTTTCACCATTCGGTGCAATGTAACGCCAGTTTCCGTTTCACCGTTGACCAGCACCCAGTTCAGCGGCGCGCGACCACGATATTTTGGTAACAGCGAACCATGCAGATTAAATGCACCTGCGGGAGCGAGCTGCAAAATCTCGTCGCAAATAAGATGGCGATAATAAAAAGAGAAAATCACCTCTGGTGAGAGTTGGGCAATACGTTCCACCCACAGCGGATGATTAACGTTATCTGGCGCATAAACCGGAATGCCTCTTTCCGCCGCCAGACGAGCTACCGAACCATAAAAGGCTTTTTCACCGGGATTATCGGTATGAGTAAAAATAGCGCTAATTTCGTAACCGGCAGCCAGCAGGGCTTCAATACCGAGGCATCCCATATCGTGGTAGGCAAAAACGACGGTTTTCATTATTCATTTTCCTTGCTGGATGGACGGATAACTTGCTGAACAAAATAGCGGGGGCGGGCGCGGACATCGGTGTAGATCCTGCCGATATATTCACCGAGTAATCCCATGCCGATAAACTGAGCGCCAATAAAAGTAAACAGCACGGCAAATAGCATAAAGACGCCTTCTGCCGCCCATTGTGGTCCGAAGGTCAGGCGTAAAATCACCAGCAGCACCGCAATGCTAAAACCGCCAATCGCAATAATGCTGCCGAGCAGACTCAGCATACGTAGCGGCGTTGTGGTAAGGCAGGTCACCAGGTCGTACATCAAATTAATCAGGCGCATAAAACTGTATTTGGATTCACCAAACTCACGCTCGGCATGGTGCACTGGAATTTCAATGGCACGGCGGGCGAAGATATTCGCCAGAATCGGGATAAAGGTACTGCGTTCATGGCAGTGCAACATCGCATCGACAATATGACGGCGATAGGCGCGCAGCATACAACCGTAGTCACCCATCGCTTTGCCGGTGGTGCGCTGAATAAGCCGGTTAATCATCTTCGAAGCGGTTTTACGAAACCAGCTGTCCTGGCGGTTCTGGCGTACAGTCCCTACCACGTCGTAACCTTCATCGGCTTTTGCCACCAGACGGGGGATTTCCTCTGGCGGATTCTGGAGATCGGCATCGAGGGTAATAATTAAGTCGCCGGTGACGTGACTGAATCCCGCCATAATCGCTGAATGTTGCCCGTAATTGCGGTTAAGCAAAATAGACACAATATGGCTGCCCTCCGCTTGTGAGGCTTCGACCAGCATATGCGCGGAATTATCGCTACTGCCGTCATCAATCAGCAGGATTTCATACTCTTTCCCCAGTGATTCACAGGCTGCGGTGGTGCGCCTGATTAATTCCGGTAAGCTTTCCTGCTCGTTATAAACGGGAATAACCACCGAGACTTTCTTAACAGGGTGGATTTCAAACATGGCTTATTGTCCTGCGAGTTGCTGAAGGGCTGTGATGACGCGGTCGGCATCGGCGGTGGGCATATCCGGGAACAGCGGCAACGAACAGATGCGTTCGCTATTCCATTCGGTATTCGGTAACGACAGCGTGGGAAAACGCTCGCGATAATATTTTTGTGTGTGAGCGGCGCGGAAATGTAACCCGGTACCAATGCCTCTTTCTTTTAACGCTTCCATCAACGCATCGCGACTGATACCACAACGTTGTTCATCGACACGAATAATAAACAGATGCCAGGCGTGAACGTGTGACCAGGCGGGAAGGTTTAATGGCTGAAAGGGGAGAGCTGCCAGTGCTTGCTGATATTGCTGGGCAATTTCGCGCCGACGGGTGTTGAGGTGCTCTAATTTGACTAACTGTGTCAGGGCAATCGCGGCGTTAATATCGGTCAGATTGTACTTATAGCCCGGCGTTAAGACTTCAGCTTGCGGTGCACGGCCCCAGGTTTGTCTGTCATAGGCATCGACACCCAGACCGTGAAATTTTAGCATCCGTAGCTGGCGGGCAAGGTTTTCATTATCTGTAACAATCAGGCCACCTTCCGCACAGGTAATATTCTTGATGGCGTGAAACGAAAAAATAGCGGTACCTTTTGCGCCAATATGTCGCCCTTTGTAATACGTACCTACGGCATGGGCAGCATCTTCGATAACTGCGATGCCGTAACGTTCGCCAATGGCGCGAATGGCGTCAATATCTGCTGGCGCACCGGCATAATGTACCGGAATGATGGCTTTAGTGCGTGGCGTAATGGCTGACTCGATCGCTTCAGGCGTGACCATCAGCGTATCGCGGTCGACATCCACCATTACCGGCGTTGCACCCAACAAGGAGATCATATTGAGGGTTGAAACCCAGGTCAGGGAAGGCGTAATCACTTCATCGCCCTTGCCAATTTCCAACGCCATTAGCGTGATATGCATTCCGGCGGTGGCTGAACTGACCGCGATGGCATGCTGATTTCCCGTCAACTGGCAAAAGGCTTGTTCAAGCGCCTGATTCTTCGGACCGGTTGTGATCCAACCGGATTCGAGAACCTCTTTAACTGCTGCGAGTTCCTCCACGCCCATTGCTGGTCGCGAAAAAGGCAAAAATTCTGACATTGCTTTTCCTTCCGCCATTGAATACCTGTCCACTTATATTTGCTATAAAGAGTGTTGTGTATATTTTGCCATTTGGAGCGAAATTCTAAGGATAGAATATTAACTTAACCTTAAGAAACTAATATTAGACGTAAATATTGAAATTTTTATATTTTTTCTTATTTAGGCTTTGCATTTGGCAAAATTTTGAGGCATTTTGCCGGCACCGTAGGATTTTTAATATTACACCAACTGCTAATTATCGCCAGAAATGTCGCTCAATTTCACGGTAATTGTCTGGTTGCGCTTGTCTATAGGTGGAGTTTACGTGTTAGCTTTTTGCCGCTCTTCGTTGAAGTCAAAAAAATATTTCATCATTTTACTGGCGCTCGCTGCAATTGCCGGACTGGGTACTCATGCCGCCTGGAGTAGCAATGGTTTGCCACGTATCGACAATAAAACGCTGGCCAGACTGGCACAGCAGCATCCGGTTGTCGTTTTGTTTCGCCATGCTGAACGTTGCGATCGTTCAACCAATCAATGCTTGTCAGATAAAACAGGTATTACGGTCAAAGGTACCCAGGATGCCCGTGAACTGGGCAACGCTTTTAGTGCTGATATCCCTGATTTCGATCTCTATTCCAGTAATACCGTCCGGACCATTCAGTCGGCGACCTGGTTTTCAGCGGGTAAAAAGCTGACGGTAGATAAACGACTTCTTCAATGTGGTAATGAGATTTATAGTGCAATTAAAGACTTACAACGCAAAGCGCCTGATAAAAATATCGTTATTTTTACCCATAATCATTGCCTGACATATATTGCTAAAGATAAGCGTGATGCGACATTTAAACCTGATTATCTGGATGGTTTAGTCATGCATGTGGAAAAAGGCAAAGTTTATCTGGATGGGGAATTCGTTAACCACTAAATTTTCAATCTGACAGCCAGTGATGGCTGTCATCATTGTTAAAGAAGACCTTTCAAACGTAACGTTTTTCGGGTGGCAACATTCAAATCATAATGCACCAGATCTTCAGGTTTTACCCACGCGTAGTCCTGAAACTCTTCGTTTATTTTCACTTCTCGGTTGGCAGAAACGCAGTCAAAAATCAGGTAAATCATATAAATCTCTTCTTTGCGACCATCTGCATACGTCTTGGTGCGAATATCATCGCTGAAGGTCCACGGCGTGATTTCTGTCAAAAGCAGCTGTTCTCCCAGCTCTTCGCGAATTTCGCGGCGTAGTGCCTCTTCAATTCGTTCGCCAGGCTCCACGCCGCCACCCGAAAGCGCCCATTGACCAGGGAAAACGCCGCGATCGTCGGCCATTTTACACAGCAAATAAGCACCATCATTTTGAATCAAAGGGCATACAATAGTCCGTTGTCGCACAGGGGTATTCCTTATAAATAAAAAGAAACCATGAGAATACGGTAACTCAGAAATATGTGAAAGTGACAGTAATCTCTTTTGCGATGATAACTGCACTTATTATTATTTTTGTGTGTATCGGTAAAGTATGTTTATTTTTTCGGCGTTTAATTATTTAAGAAGTATTTAGTTACAATAAGTGACTAGATCCCTTTTTTCGCTCATTGAATCCTCTGTGCCAGGCAGTACAATCCCGCAGCTTTGGGAATTTTGATTTATTGCTTGTGGGAGAGGGGAAAATGAAAAAAATTGCGCTAGCAGGTCTGGCCGGAATGCTGTTGGTTTCTGCATCGGTCAATGCAATGAGCATCAGCGGCCAGGCGGGTAAAGAATACACCAATATTGGTGTCGGTTTTGGGACTGAATCGACGGGCCTGGCGTTAAGCGGTAACTGGACACATAACGACGACGACGGTGACGTCGCTGGCGTGGGGCTGGGGTTGAATCTGCCTCTCGGGCCGTTAATGGCGACCGTTGGCGGAAAAGGCGTTTACACCAACCCGAATTACGGCGATGAAGGTTATGCCGCAGCGGTAGGAGGTGGTTTGCAGTGGAAAATTGGCAACAGCTTCCGTTTGTTTGGCGAGTATTACTACTCTCCGGATTCGCTCTCCAGCGGTATTCAAAGTTATGAGGAAGCGAATGCTGGCGCGCGTTACACCATTATGCGTCCAGTCAGTATTGAGGCGGGTTATCGCTACCTGAATCTGTCGGGTAAAGACGGTAACCGCGACAACGCAGTGGCTGACGGCCCGTATGTGGGGGTTAACGCCAGTTTCTGATCCCTTCCGGCGCGGCATTCTGTCGCGCCATTCAGTTTCTTACTACGCCTTATCTCCCTTTGCGTTATAGTGATTCGATAACAAAAGCAGGAGATAACCATGTTAAAAGTGGAAATGCTATCCACCGGGGATGAAGTGTTACACGGGCAAATCGTTGACACTAACGCTGCCTGGCTGGCCGATTTTTTCTTTCATCAGGGGTTGCCATTATCTCGCCGCAATACGGTGGGGGATAACCTTGATGACTTAGTCACCATTCTTCGCGAACGTAGTCAGCACGCCGATGTGCTGATCGTTAACGGCGGGCTGGGACCGACCAGCGATGATTTAAGCGCACTCGCCGCTGCGACAGCAAAAGGTGAAGGCCTGGTGTTGCATGAAGCCTGGCTCAAAGAGATGGAACGCTATTTCCACGAACGTGGACGAGTAATGGCACCGAGCAACCGTAAACAAGCGGAGCTGCCTGCCAGTGCTGAATTTATCAATAACCCGGTAGGCACCGCCTGTGGTTTTGCCGTGCAGCTTAATCGTTGCCTGATGTTCTTTACCCCCGGCGTACCGTCAGAATTTAAGGTGATGGTCGAGCACGAAATCCTGCCGCGCCTGCGCGAGCGTTTTTCTTTACCACAGCCGCCGGTTTGTCTGCGTTTAACTACCTTTGGTCGTTCGGAAAGCGATCTGGCACAAAGCCTGGACACTCTACAACTGCCGCCGGGCGTAACAATGGGTTATCGCTCCTCAATGCCTATCATCGAACTGAAACTCACCGGACCGGCAAGCGAGCAACAGGCGATGGAAAAACTGTGGCTGGACGTTAAACGTGTTGCCGGACAGAGCGTGATTTTCGAAGGCACCGAAGGACTGCCCGCGCAGATCAGTCGCGAATTGCAAAACCGCCAGTTCAGCCTGACGTTGAGCGAGCAATTCACCGGCGGTTTATTGGTTTTGCAACTTTCTCGCGCAGGTGCTCCATTGCTGGCGTGTGAAGTGGTTCCTTCACAGGAAGAAACCCTGGCGCAAACTGCGCACTGGATTACAGAACGGCGGGCCAACCATTTTGCCGGGCTGGCACTGGCTGTTTCGGGTTTCGAGAACGAGCATCTCAACTTTGCGCTAGCCACGCCAGACGGCACTTTCGCTCTGCGTGTGCGTTTCAGCACTACGCGCTACAGCCTGGCTATCCGTCAGGAAGTGTGCGCAATGATGGCACTGAATATGCTGCGCCGTTGGTTAAACGGCCAGGACATCGCCAGTGAGCATGGCTGGATTGAGGTTGTTGAGTCCATGACTTTATCTGTCTGATTCCGCCACTCTGTGCCGGTTTACTGCACCGGCACATTCCCCCTCCGGCAAAATTTGTCCAACCTGTTGTACTCAATAAGAAAAAATCCGTGCGCTAATTCACAAATTTGTGCGTAATTTCTCCAGTCCGCTGGACGAGGAGCGGGATTTGATGCGCTTCACAATTTTACTCCCCCTGAGTAACGAGACTGATTCCAGTATCTAAGACTGGAGTCCAGTATGTTGGAATCAAGCAAAGTTCCCGCCCTGACACGGGCTATTGATATTCTCAATTTGATTGCCCGCATTGGTCCCTGTAGTGCTGCGACGATCATTGACACATTGGGGATCCCTAAAAGCACGGCCTATTTGCTGCTTAATGAACTCAGGCGTCAGCGTTTTCTTAGCCTTGATCACCAGGAAAATTTTTGTTTGTGGACCAGGCTGGTGGAGCTTTCCGGTCATGCGTTAAGCAAGATGGATCTCCGGGAACTGGCTCGACCGCGTTTGACGCAACTGATGGATACCACTGGGCTGTTATGTCACCTGGGGATTATTGATAACGGCAGCGCTTATTACATTTTGAAAGTGGAGTCATCAGCCACTATCAGCGTGCGTTCCCATGAAGGAAAAAGCCTTTCGCTTTATCGCTCCGGAATAGGTAAATGCCTGCTTGCCTGGCAACCTGCAGCTGTACAGCAAAGTATTATCGAAGGGCTGGTCTGGGAGCAGGCATTTTCTTTGTGGTATACGCGTTTCTGGGTGTTCCGGCGAATCTTTTGATGCGCAAACTGGGGGCCAGAACCTGGATTGGTACGACAACACTGCTGTGGGGATTTCTTTCGGCTGCCATGGCATGGGCCGATACTGAAGCGAAATTTCTGATCGTTCGCACTCTGCTTGGTGCTGCGGAGGCCGGTTTTTTCCCTGGTATGATTTATCTCACTTCGCAATGGTTTCCGCAGCGTAATCGCGCCAGCATTATGGGGCTGTTCTATATGGGCGCACCGTTGGCGTTAACACTGGGATCACCGCTTTCCGGCGCGCTGCTGGAGATGCATGGATTTATGGGGCATCCCGGCTGGTTCTGGATGTTTGTGATTGAAGGATTGCTGGCAGTCGGCGCTGGGGTATTCACATTCTTTTGGCTTGATGACACGCCGGAGCAGGCACGTTTTCTGAGTAAAGAAGAAAAAACGTTGCTTATCAACCAACTGGCAAGTGAAGAACAACAGAAAGTGACTTCTCGACTGAGCGATGCGCTGCGTAATGGGCGAGTCTGGCAACTGGCGATTATCTACCTGACCATTCAGGTGGCGGTTTACGGATTAATTTTCTTCCTGCCGACGCAGGTTGCTGCATTGTTGGGGACAAAAGTGGGCTTTACGGCGTCGGTGGTCACCGCCATTCCGTGGGGCGCGGCCTTGTTTGGGACCTGGCTTATTCCGCGCTATTCCGATAAAACCGGCGAGCGGCGTAATGTCGCGGCGCTGACATTACTGGCGGCAGGCATTGGTATTGGTCTCTCCGGGCTGCTTTCTCCAGTACTGGCGATCGTTGCGCTGTGTGTTGCAGCCATCGGGTTTATTGCCGTACAGCCAGTGTTCTGGACGATGCCGACACAGCTTCTTTCCGGTACGGCGCTGGCTGCGGGGATTGGTTTTATAAACCTGTTTGGTGCAGTGGGCGGGTTTATTGCCCCGATCCTGCGCGTGAAAGCAGAAACGTTATTTTCCAGCGATGCGGCGGGATTACTGACGCTGGCAGCGGTGGCGGTCATCGGTTCGCTGATTATTTTCACTCTGCGTGTAAATCGCACTGTTGCGCAGACCGACGTGGCACATCATTAAATAGTTAAGGAACACGATGAACGCATTATTAACCAATCCCTTTAAAGAACGTTTACGCAAGGGCGAAGTGCAAATTGGTCTGTGGTTAAGCTCAACGACTGCCTATATGGCAGAAATTGCCGCCACTTCCGGTTATGACTGGTTGCTGATTGACGGGGAGCATGCGCCAAACACCATTCAGGATCTTTATCACCAGCTACAGGCGGTAGCGCCCTATGCCAGCCACCCCGTGATCCGTCCGGTGGAAGGCAGTAAGCCGCTGATTAAACAAGTCCTGGATATTGGCGCGCAAACTCTACTGATCCCAATGGTCGATACTGCCGATCAGGCACGTCAGGTGG